>JACCDN011142377.1_pt1 | contig 110352 bp, 120 predicted proteins | sample 7441691 | NCBI WGS metagenome assembly JACCDN01 (sample SAMN15323439, study PRJNA562643) | freshwater metagenome | isolation source: river surface water | place: USA:Blue River Watershed | collected 2017-08-16 | reverse complement strand
TTAGTAATTGGTATCAAATTCAGCGGCAGTTATTTAATGAAATTATTGCTGGATTCATTAAACGTGTTGGTATTACTGAGGTGGCCCATGCATAATCATTCTAGTCTGTCAATGCGTAAGTTCTATATATGTAGAAAGTAAAAATAATGACTACAACACGACACGGCAAAATACCAGAGTGGTACAACAAAGATAGTGAACACTATGATACGTTTAATGAAAATACTGATAATTCTAAAACGACAAATAACACTATAGAAAAGATCCTTCACGAATACAAGGTCAAAACAGTACTTGATCTCACTTGTGGGACAGGTTCACAGGTCTTTTGGCTTATAAAGCGTGGATATAGCGTTACGGGGGCTGATATTAGTTTAGAGATGTTAAATATTGCCAAGAATAAGGCTCAGCAAGAACAAATAAATCTAAACTTACTCCATGGTGATATGCGAAGCATAAAAGTAGGTAAGTTTGATGCCGCTATAACGATATTTAATGCAGTTGGGCATCTTACCAAATCCGGTTTCGCAAAGGCAATGCGGAATATATCTGCTAACTTAAATGATGGTGGAATCTATGTCTTTGACATATATAATTTAAGCTACTTAATGCATGATGACAACATAACTAAATTATCCATTGAATGGCTAAGAACCATAGGAGATACCAAGCTACGTGAAATACAACATAGCATAATCAATAATCAAGGTATTTTAATTTCCTATACTACTTATTATGAACAAATTGCTGAGGGAAAACTAAAAACCTCCAAAAGTCTGGGTACCTTGCAACTCTATACAGCTCAAAGCTTAAGTGAAATGTTATCTAAAAATGGATTTGAAGTTTTAGCTCAATATGGAATTGATGGATCAAAATTCTCAGAACTGGAAACAGAGCGAATATTGACAATTGCAAAGAAAAATTCTTATGCGTAAAGCCCAATTCTTAGCAGCATTAATTTCTGCAACAATACAGTGAGGACCATAGTTATATGAATATACTATTTGAAAAAGCAAACCCGCAACATAAAGAAATCATATTTGAATGGCTCAATAAGCCACATGTAATGGAATACTGGGATAATAGCGATGCGCATCGTAACGACATCTGTATCTTTTTAGAAGGAAGAAAAATCCACTCCAAATATTTTGATGGAGCATTTTCATATTGGATAGGTCTAATTAATGAAGAGCCATATTGCTTGATTATGACTTCGGAAATAATTAAAGACAAAGCCCTACCAAAGCTCTGGAACGATAATTTATCAAAAACTGGCAAGACGATAAGTATTGATTTTTGCATTGGCCATGAAAAATTCCTGGGTAGTGGACATGCCGCACCAACATTGGAAGCATTCACTAAGTTTTATAACTCCCAAATTAGTCCAACAGCTGATACCTTTTTTATTGATCCAGATGAAAATAATTTTAAAGCAAAACATGTTTATGAAAAATCTGGATTTAAATTTATTGATAATTTTGTAATGCAGAATGGTTATTTTGAAGGGCATGAATCATGTTTGATGGTAAAAAAGCTATGATCTATTATGAAACTGAACGCTTAATTCTTCGCGAGTGGCAGGATAAAGATTTTGAGCCATTCTTTGCGCTAAACCAGGATGTGGACGTAATGCGCTATTTTCCAAATATTTTATCCCATCAAGAAACAGTTGATTTAGTCAATAGAATTAAACATAAATTCAAAGCCAATGGCTATGGACTTTATGCATGCGAATTAAAAAAAAGCGGTCAATTCATTGGGTTCATTGGTTTAAATGCGCCGGACTTTAGTGCTCATTTCACACCACGTGTTGAGGTTGGTTGGCGAGTAGCAAAAGAATTTTGGGGGCAAGGACTAGCCGTTGAGGCAGCCCAGAGGTGCTTAGAAATAGGCTTCAAGCAGTTTGGTTTAGATGAGATTGTGTCTTTTACTGCCAAAAGAAATCATAATTCACAGCGAGTAATGCAGAAACTCGGCATGACTAATAATGAAACTGAGGATTTTCAGCATCCAAAATTAGATCCCAAGCATCCATTAGCCTTACATGTCTTATACCGCATGCCCAGGTCACTGTGGATTGCGAAGAGTCAAAGCAAATGATTATTAAGTTTATAGCTCTAACTCATCAACACTGTGCAATCCTGCATCAGTGGCTACAGCTCAATCACGTAAGAGAGTTTTGGGATGATGGCGATCGCGATTTAGAACAAGTAATAACTCATTATCTAAAAACTGATGAAACCAGTCGCTATTTATTTTACATTGATAATGTAGCTGTAGGTTATATCCAGATATACCCTATCAACAGCACCCACCGATATGCCAAGCTTAGCAATTTAGCGCGCGAATGCAGTGGGATTGATTTTTTTATTGGCAATCCTAACTATTTAGGCAAAGGCTTGTCTGGCCTGATACTCACAGAGTTCATTGCTAGTAATGGTCAAAGTAAGCCAGTTATTGTAGATCCAAGTATCAACAATCATAAAGCTATTCATATTTATCAAAAAATTGGTTTTAGTAAAGTTAGCCAATTTATAGAGAATGGTAAGCACTACTTACTAATGGTAAAACCATAAATAACCCATATTTAACCTTTGGAGTTTTTAGAATATGCAAAAAGACAAAATATTAGCCATATGTGAACATTTTAATTTGGGCCACCCAATAAACGATAAAATTAACCCAGTTAGTGGTGGACTTCTACATCGAATGTGGCAAATTGAAACCAATGCAGGTATCTTTGCTATCAAAGAATTAGACGCAGAGATCATGCAACGAGATGGTTCACATAAGCGCTATAATTATAGCGAATCTTTTGCTAGATATGCAAAGAGTAATGGTATTTTAGCTAGTGTGGCACTTTTGGTAAATAATAGCCACCTTTATGAACTAAATGGCACTACAGTAATGGTATATCCTTGGATCGTAAGCTACTCTCTAGAGTCTCAACAAATCACGCATGAGCAAGCTTATCAAATCGGTATGACTTTAGGTAAGATTCATGAGCTTCACTCAAATAACCCGGCAAAGCCAGACGAATTATATGAAATTAGCAAATTTACCAATGAACACTGGAAATCTATAATTGAGGCCACTCTAAAGCACAACCTGATTTGCTCTAGTTTATTAGAACGTCATTTACCAGACTTAATCCAATGGAACAATCAATATCAGCCAAATCAAAATGTAGGGTTAGTTATCAGTCACCGTGATATTGATCCTAAAAACGTACTATGGCAGGATAAGCTTAGCCCAGTTCTTATTGATTGGGAATCGGTTGGATATATTAATCCAACCGAAGATCTGCTAACGGTTGCACTCAATTGGGGGAGTTTAGACCTGCGCTTTAATGTCGATAACTATCTTGCAGTAGTCAAAGGTTATTATGCTAGTGGTAGAACAATCGACACCACTCAAGTAGAGCAGGCTTTTAATAGTATAATAGGAAATATGTTAAGTTGGCTTGAATATAATATTAGTCGTTCAATTAAATCAGAAAACTATAACATGGCTATACTCAAAATTAGCTCTCAGGAAATTAATAAAACCTTAGGGACACTGCATTTTGTTGCAGCACACAAGCATAATTTCATTAGTACCATCCTGTCGTTAGGATAAGCACTCATTAGCAACTGATCATAGTTGGTCTACACGCATAAGCCAACTATGATGGTTATCATCGGTTAATTATGTCAGTTATGAGCCCACATGATCCAATCCGCACTCATCTATAACTTTATCCAGTATTTGCGGAATTACTTTGCTGTTAAATATATCATTAGCAAGATTAGAAGTAGTATTAGTTTCAAATACGGTGGATGCTTGGCGGTCTTTTTGATATAACCACTGGGATGAGAAGCCCATAGTTCCACCCATGTGCCCATAAAATATAGCTTTTTTATTGTCTGGTGTATTTAAAATAAATTCTTGTACCCCTAAACCATATCCAGCTTGGGTTTCATTATCAAGTGTCTCAATAGCCTGTCCGGCTTTATATTTACTATTATCATTCATCGCCACTATAGATGTAAATTGTTGTAGTTGATTGGAATTAAGTAAATTACCATTAAATAGTGCTCTTACATAGTTATTAAAATCAGTAGTATCAGAAATAATAGAACCAGCTGCATTTGTCCAAGATAATGAATATGACTTTATGTCTACACCTGGATATAAATATTGTGTTTGTAATTTTATTGGCAACTCTTGGTAATCATATCCACTCATCAATAATACTTTTTGTTTTTGATCAAATATTGCATCTTCTGAAATATTGTCTACATAATACGTATGTGATAATTTTAAAGGTTTAATAACTCTAGCAATTATCTGCTCTTTTATGCTAATTCCCGTTACGGAGAAAATAACCTTATTTATTAATGCATAATTAGTATTTGAATAGTACCAACCATATCCAGGCTTAAATAAAAGTGCTTTAGATGCAACTGAGGCAAGTAATTCATCTGTAGTAAATTGATAATACGGATCTTTACTAAATTTTGCCATCATGTATCCATCATCATCAGAGTATTCAGGGATTCCACTAGTCATATTTAGTAATTGCCGTAGGCTAATTTGATTCCAACGGATATTCCAACCCGATGAAGATGTTGAGTGTTTAAGAAGATCTCCAACTGTGCTATCTAGACCACGATTGCCAAATGCACCTTCATTTGCCAATTGTAATGCAACAACTGCAACAGCTGATTTTGTCATGCTGCCAACCTGAAAAATTGCATTTTTAGGCAAAGCTTCTGCATCTGGCTTATTGCTCATTGCACCTGATGTATATGTAGCTGGTAGGTTGGAATTAATTCCAAGGCATTGAAAAGTAAGTGAAATACCTGTTAAATGAGATTTTTTAGCCGCTTCACTTTGTACTGTGTTATCTAATACCACTTGTAGATCAACCGGTATAGCTGTGTCAATTGTATTTTCTTGATTTGAGATAATATTACTGCACGCACTGGTGTTTATCACAATAAATGCTAACATCAGCCCTAATAATTTACGCTTATACATAAAGCAATTCCTAAAGATTAAAAATGGTGCTGTTAGATTATTAACGTAATCACATGGCTAGATTACTTCACTAATGTCACACGAGCTTTTTATGCAGGGATCAAAAAGTTATTAACTAACGGCGCTATTATAACACGTCATACTCTATAGAGAACTTCATGCTACAATCTGCTACTGAATACCTAATTTTTTAATAGTCAGAGCCCTTATATAATGAAAATAACCCCAGCTGAAAAATCTGAAATTGCTTGGCAAGCGCCATTACCGCTAATTGAAAATGATCCAACGCAAAATTTATATCCTATCGATGCTTTGCCAAATATTATTAAAGAGCCCATCCTTTCATATCAAAGCTATGGCCAGCAACCAATTTCATTGATTGCATGTGGCGCCTTGGCTAATATTTCATTAGCTTGCCAGACACTAGCCAATGTAGCTCGTGATCATTTATTAATCAGCCCAGTTTCATTATATTTTTTAGTAGTAGCCAATTCAGGAGAACGCAAAAGCGCTGCTGATAAAGCATTTGGCTCGGCTATCCGCCAGTGGCAAATAACTAACCGCGCAGCATTAATGCCTGAAGTTGCAGCCAACAGCGTTATTCATCAATCATGGAGCGCTGAACGAGATAGTTTGGTTCGGCAAATTCGTAAAGCTAAAAGCAATGGAGAATCTAGCATTTACTTAGAGTCTCAATTAAAAGAGCTAATCATCGATGAACCATCAATTCCATTACTACCTGACTTGTTTTTTGAAGATACGACCCAGGAAGCACTAACCAACGCTTTAGCCCATGGATGGCCGAGTAGCTCATTATGGAGTGATGAAGGTAGCATAGTATTAGCGGGTCACGGTATGCATGGTAATACGACTAAGTTTATTGCTACTTTAAATCGCATGTGGGATGGGAATCCATTTATTATTCATCGTAAAACTTCCAAAAGCTTTACTGTCAGCAATCGCAGATTAACGGTTAGCCTAATGCTACAATCTTTGCTACTTGAACAAATGCTGGCTAAAAGTGGCGGCGTAATTCGGCAAAGTGGATTTTTAGCGCGCAGCCTAATCGCAAAGCCAATTAGCTCAATGGGCAATCGGTATTATCAAACTCCTCCTGAACTATTATCTGGGCTGGCTGATTTTCATCAACGGATTACAGATTGTTTAAATCAAAGCTTAAACCTAGATAGTAATGGCTGCCATGATTTGCCTACCTTAGTATTTTCCAAAACAGCTAAAAATAAGTGGATTTCACACTTTAATAAAATTGAGGGTGGAATATCTAAAGCCAGCCACTGGCTATCAATTCAGGATTTTGCTAGTAAAGCTGCAGAAAATATAGCTAGATTAGCCGCATTACTACATTTATTTCAAGGTAACGCGGGTGAGATAAGCAGTGAAACAACGGAACAAGCTATTAGCATTATTGATTGGCATTTACACGAAACCAAACGAATCTTTGAACCAACCACCCCGTACAACAACTACAATCAGGATGCTACAAAACTTTTAAAATGGTTAAAAAACAAGAAAATACCAGAAACAACCCCGCGGCATATACAGCAATTTGGCCCAATTAGGGATAAAGCAAAACGCGATAAAGCAATTGAAATCTTAATTGATAATTATTATATTGCCGAAAGCACTGTTAATAACAAGATAACTCTGGTATTAAATCCAGCTGCATTTAACTAAAAACTGCTACATTTGCTACAGGACAAACATAGAGTTGAGACTAACTTATCCACATCCTTTCCAGAAAAATTGTGGGTTACTATAAATCATAGTAGTACTTCAATAGCTTACAGTGCAACTTCACCAATAGATTCCGCTGGTGCTTCACGTGGCAACTGGCTTACAATAAAATAGTTCCGGCTGGCACTCTTACTAAAATTTTAGTTATTTTTATAAATTAATTCATTCAAATTAAATTTTGTATCTCGATCTGAGGGCATAAAAAATAGTGCCTTTTCCCAAGCATCTTTGGCTCCTGGTAAGTCATGTTTGTCGTAAAAAACATTACCTAAGTTATAGTAAGCTTCATTTAAATGATATTGGTCTGAATTAGGGTAAAGGCTAATTGCAGTTTTGTAGGCTTTAATAGCTCCGTCAAGGTCATTGCAATTCCTCAAATCAATTCCGTGAATATAATGCGCTCTAGGATATTGTGGAAATTTGTTTAAACACTTGTCCAGCAGTTTAAGATATTTATCCTGATCAAAATAACTGTAAATAATAGCTTCTCTACACAATATTTCTCCAGTATCACCAACAACTTTTCGAGCGTTTTCAAGCCACTCTAATGCTTCGGATAAGTGCCCATCTTCTGCAGCACACATACATTCGGTTATTTCTCTGAAAATTGGTTTACAACAAAATTTATATTTTTTCCCAGAATTACATGAACACGGTGCATAGCTATCCGGAACGGTATTAATTAAGTCTTCTCGGGTTTCTATATCCATATACTGACCTATTTCATGTTCGGGTATCATATGGGCAATGGAAGTTGGTGAAAAGAAATGCTCCCCAAAGCCTTGCTTAATTGTAGAAAGTAGCGGCTCTAGATAAGGAGCCGGCTCTAGCTCAAGCTCAAAGTGTAACTGTTTACTCAATTGCATCAAATACTCTTGTGCTGGATCTCCATAAGCCAAAATAATTCGTTTGGGGGATTGCGCTGTATTTTTGGCAATATTAATTAAATTGATAATTTGTTGTTTAGAAATAACATCTTCAACTACTTCGTGGGCTAAAAGAAGCTCACTTGGTAAGTCCATAATTAAATAAACATCAGCTGATTTATTTTGTATTTGGACGTCGATTCTAAAAATTAACCAGGCGGGGTTACGTTTAAAATCTTCCAATTGATACGGTTTCATTGCGTTACTCTTTATTTTAAATATTATTTAATAAATCCCTTTTTAAGGTCACAAATTGTGACCTTAAAAAATTCCCACTTGAGGTTACTAGTGTGACCTCAAGGCTAACATTCCACACTATCTTTATGAATTATTTTTGATTATTTCATCCAATTTAAATTGAACATCAAGCGGCAAGGAAAGTAATTTTAGTGGATTAGTCAACCCATTCATAATAGCTATTTCGTACTTTTTAAGTGCTAAAAGCTTTGCCATAAACGCAACAAGCTCTTTATTTGCCATCCCATTAACCGGAGTCGCATTAATAGCTATCTTAAGCCGACCGTTTATTACCCCTAAAATTTGATTGTTTTTAGCCTGCGGCTTAAGAACCACAGGTAATTTAATGATTTCTCCAGATATTGAATAAATTGGTAATTCTGCCGCTACAAAAAGGCTATTCATTAATCTATAATTCCGCAATTGTTCAAAAAAGCTCCTGTTGCAAATGAGAATTTTCAACTAAACCCAACGTTTGCAAGGCATTTGATAAATTACCATCTATAAAGTTGCTGGTTCTGCAAATGAGCAGCAAATGAAATTAATCAGCCGCAACTGTCCATAATTATTTACAATTATTTTCTTGTTTATAACCCAATCATGGTAACTTATCTAAAAATTCAAGCGAATCTTTATTCATTTTGCTAAAAGCAAACCATTTTTTACCTAAATCTTTGAGGCTTGCACCTATGTGATATATTTCATTATCTATGATTAAAAATCTGTCATGCGATAAATCAAATTTTTTCAGTTCTAAATTATCATATTGTGAATTATATTTATTTACATCAAGCTTAAGCTGCGGGCTAATAGTTTTTGTGTAGATAGTTATTTTTATATGTGGATTTTTACTTAAAAGCGTTAGAACAGTTTCATCTATGTAGTTGTCTATAAGCATGATATTATCTTTTGCACTTTTTATCAGCTCACTCACGAAAACATAAGCATCAAAAATTTCTCCATCATAAAATATACCCTGAGTTGGTTTGGCACAACTTGATTCCAGCGCGTTAAATATTTTGTTAAAATTATCATCATGTTTTAAGAGTTTTTGCTCTACATTTTCAAGCCGTTGGAATATACCAGCATTATTTGTCAAAAACCTTCTCATAGCAACAAAACTATCAATTATTTTTATACTTATATCTATTGCCGTATCGCTTTTTAATACAGCGCTAAGCATTGAGACCCCTTGCTCCGTAAATACATAAGGCAGGTATCTTCTGCCACCATGATAACTTGAGGTCACAAATTGTGACCTCAAGTTATCAAATTCTTCATCTGTAAGTTGAAACCGATATTTTTCTGGAAAGCGGCTTAAATTTCTTTTTACCGCTTGATTAAAAATCTTTGTTTCAACTCCATAAATTTCCGCAAGATGACTATCCAACATAACTGCTGTATCTCTTATTGTATAAATTTTATCTTGCAATCTGCTATCTGAGATTATAACTTGGTTCATATCGGTTACCTATTCTAAAATTGCCAGATAAGACCTGGTGAATATTGCACTTATGATTGTTTATTTTTGAGTAAATTTTTCAATACCCTTAAACACAGCATCACGCTTAGTTTTATTATTAACCCGCACATAATATTTGCTGGTAATTGAGGTATTGCTGTGCCCCATTAATTTACTCATGACTGCTAAATTAATATTCATAGCCGCGTTATTATCGCCAAACGTATGCCTAAAAATATGCAGACCATGTTTAGCAATACCAAGCTTTTCGAGTAATAGTTTAACGGTTTTAAAAATATTACCTTGATTCATTTTACCACCAGTTGTACTAGGTACAATATAGTCGCTAGTTATATGCTTTTTAATTGCTACAATATTGCTACTGATAAAGGTAACCGGAAAATCTAAACTGCGTTCTTTAGCACCCTTACCCATGTAGGTAAAGCGGTAGATGCAACCATCTTGTTCATCATACTCTTCTTGAACCTTATCCCAAGTCAAGCTAATTAGCTCATCTATCCTTACACCATGAAATAATAGAATCTTTAAAATTAAGCTATTTCGTTGTGCGGTAAAGTTTTTTGCTTGATCTAACTGTTTAATTAAGCCAATAATACGCTGTTGTTCATCTGCATTAAAGCTTTCGGCTTCTTTTTGCTCAAATTTAACTTTAATACCGCTAAGGTTAGATTTTAGCATGCTATATTCTGCTAAATCAGAATCTGCAATAAAAATTAAGAATTGTTTAATTAGATTGATATGCTGATGTTGGGTTCTGCGAGCTAACTCCTGCTGATCTAGATAAATAATGTAATTATTTAGGAAATAGCGGTTAACATCAGCAAGAAGTAAATTTTTATGCTTATCGACTTCATTTGCCACAAATTCGTAAAATCGCTCTAAAATTAGAGTATAGCTTCTTAATGAGTTTTTTGAGCCAGATGCAGCTTTTTTGCTTTCTAAGAATAATTTAGTGTATTGATTCAATACGTCTAAAATTTGCATAATTGCTACTTTTCATTAAAAGTTATCAAATTATATTAAACAGGTAAATATTTCAAAATTGAAGTATAAATATGCTATGCCATTATTCGATCCAAACATCATTATACCATAACCACTATAATAGCACATGATAATTATACCTTATCATGTGGATTTACCGCAGGCAAAACCAAGGAAAGTCCATTTTAAAGGCTTATTTGCCTATATTATTATCATGTATATTTTTGAATATTTTATTTGTAAATTAATTACACCTAATTATTCGTAAATATATACATTATGCTATAATCATATAAGCGAGAAATAGAAACCCACAAATTAAGCTATTTATATATTTTTAGCATATGGCTTATATTTTACACAAAACTACTAGTTTTGCTGATATACATACTAGATTAATAATTATAAAATATTAGAGATTTTTTAAAATATACTCTCATTTGTTTACAAATGATGTTTATTGAAATAAAGGAATAAAATGCAAATTTGGGTTGATGGTGATGCTTGCCCTGCTCCAGTTAAACAAATCTTGTTCCGAGCTAGTGAGCGTACCAAAATCAAATTAGTGCTAGTAGCTAATCATTTATCGCAAATACCAATTTCACCCTATATTTCAATTATGATAGTTGCATTCGGCTTCGATGAGGCAGATAAATATATCACTACTCATGCCAACGCGGGAGATTTAGTTATTACTGCTGATATTCCATTAGCCACCGATGCTGTAAATAAAGGATGCTTCGCTCTAAATCCACGTGGCCTTCTTTATACTGAAACAAATATTAAGCAACAGCTAGCAGTTCGTAATTTAATGGCTAATTTACGCGACCAAATGCTAATTTCCGGTGGGCCAGCTAGTTATGGCAAAAATGATTCCCAGGTATTTGCTGATGAGCTTGATAAAATTTTAACTAAATTAAACCGACCTTAATATTGAAAGGAACTATATGACTACCACTAACCCAGAAAACATCGTTAGAGAAACTATTACCCGTAAAATTAATTTCAAAAGCCATGTGCTACGTGATTTGCTGACTATGGCATCACATTACCATTATGATAAAAATGTTAAACAAGACGAATTATTAAGTACTATGTTAGAGGATTTAGTTAATTACTTTTATGAGCATAAGTTTATTAATGAAATTAAACGCTAAGAATAACTAGCTGGATAAATGATATGAACACTAAAATACGTTGTTTTGGTAATAAGCCGGGTCAGGAGCTCTATGCTCATTATCATGATAATGAATGTGGTATCCCAGTACATGATGATAGGCAACTATTTGAAATGTTAATTCTAGAAGGAACACAAGCTGGTTTAAGCTGGGAAACTATTTTAAAGCGCCGTGAAGGTTACCGGAAGGCTTTTTATAATTTTAATGTGGCTAAAGTAGCGGCCATGAGTGATGCGGAAATAGAAAAACTATACCAGAATCCAACTATAATTAGAAACCGTTTAAAAATTAACGCTACCCGTAGCAACGCCATAGCATTTTTAAAAATTCAGCAAGCTAGTGGCAGCTTTTCTAGTTACTTATGGCAGTTTGTTAACGGTCAACCAATTATTAATCAGTGGAATAGCTTAGCTGAAATACCAGTAACGAGCAGCATTAGTGATGCCTTAGCTAAAGATCTTAAGACCCGCGGTATGAAGTTTGTTGGTTCCACTATTATGTATGCCTTTATGCAGGCAGTTGGTATGATTAATGATCATATTGTTGACTGCTGGTGCCATAAACAATCTATTAATCTTAATTAAAAAGGGTGAGAATATGCAAACCGAAATAATTCGTGCTGATACTCGGGGTCACTTTGATTTTGGCTGGCTTAACACTTATCATACTTTTAGTTTTGGAGATTATCATAATCCAGAGCGCAAGAATTTTGGGGCCTTAAGAGTAGTTAATGATGACTTAATCCACGCAAATTCCATGTTCCCAACTCATCCGCATAATAACATGGAAATTATCACCATCGTATTATCTGGCACCTTAGAGCATACTGATAGCTTAGAAAATAAGGCACAAATTCAGGCCGGAGAAATTCAAGTTATGAGTGCTGGTACAGGCATTACTCATGCAGAAGCCAATCCTTCGGCAACCGAACCAGTAAGCTTATTCCAAATTTGGATATATCCCAAAGTGCGGGATATAGTTCCACATTATACTCAAGCAAGTTTTACTACCAAGCTTCAACAATTAAATCAATGGCAGCAATTAGTTTCTCCACAGTCTGCTGCTCAGGTCCATCAACTAACTATTAATCAAGATGCTTTTCTTAGTTTAGGAAAATTTAGCGCGGCAAACCATCAATATCAGCTAAATTTAGCAACTAATGGGGTCTTTTTAATGGTAATTGACGGGAGCATAGCAATTAATGCTGACATACTACAAGCTCGTGATGCTATTTTAATTAGCGATATAGCCGTGATTAATTTTCAAGTTAGTGATGCTGCTAGCTTGCTATTAATTGAAGTACCGCTTAGTTTTTAATCACAGCTCAACAGCTGTCTGAATCTACATACATTATACTTAACTATCAATCTTATCGGAGACTAACATGCTTAGATTCGCCTTAACCGAAATTGCCCAAAAAATTGAACTATGGCTAACTACTGGCGCTATTAGTGCTGACATTTTAGCCGATAACTTTAGATTTATTTCACCATTTTGGCAAGGTAATAATAAAACTGAATTTTTAGAAAAATTTCTTGATTCAGCTGTTTACATTCAAACTAGCCTGACTAACATTACCCAGTTTGATCCCATAATTAAATTCAAAAGCATTGACGATGATCAACACTTTGCGATTATTTTGCAATATAAAACCAAGAATGGCAGTGAAGTATATGAAGCAGTACTGGGTACTGTCGACAATGGTTTACTAGTCGAATTGAGGTCTATTTATGATCTCAATGAAACCAAAAAAGCACATAATTTACGCTAAGCCAAAACTAATGGGCACACAAAATAGCAAAATACATTTTAGCAACAGTGAAATTTAGAATTTAATAACCAGTGTTAACTCTGTTAAAATATGGCCTTTAGACAACAATAAACTGCGATAATGACTAAGCTTCAAATTTTTGATATCACTCATATGCGAATTGGCTTAATGAACTTAGCAGTTTTGAACTAGGAAGATTCTTACTCCAAAATCAAGGCCTCAATGGGTTTTGGACGGATTACATTCTGACTTATCCAATTAAAAAACCTAAGCTTAGTTCATGGCTAAAACAATCCATGTTAGAAGAATTTCCGCTACTGTTAGCTACCCAACAACGCTGCCAGACGCCCAATATAGCATAAAATACAATATCACCAAAAAATCATTGAAGCACAAATTACAGAACTTTATTAGAAAGCTATTATTACAATGAATGCATCCGCTATCAAGTTAACTATTTTAACTAGATTATTTTGTTTAATTACTTTTATAAATACTGCAACAGCCGAAGCATTTATTTTAAACTCCAGGGACACGCAAGTAACAAATATTATGCATAATATGATGCAAAAATATGCAATTCCAGGCGCAGCGGTATTAGTTTATGAAAATGGTAAAATGCATAAATATAGTTTTGGAGTTATGAATAAAAATAAAGTACAAGTTAGCTCTAAAACAATTTTTGAGCTAGGCTCAGTAACTAAAACTTTTACTAGCCTATTGCTAGCAGAACAAGTAATTTCAGGAAATAGCAAACTAGATGACAAATTAGCTAACTATCTAAATGATAATAATACTATATCTAACGAAATGAAGCAAATTAACTTATTAGAGTTAGCCACCCATACTTCTGGTTTGCCATATAATGCACCTAATTTAGCATATAATGCTTCGCTATCTTCCCAAAATAAGCAATTGTTGAATAAATTTTTACATAATTGGGTAGCTCCATATCCAGCGGGAACAGCAAAATTATACTCAAATTTTGGATTTGCACTGCTGGGAATTGGATTAGCCAATCATATGGGTAAGCCTCTAAGCGAAGCTATACAACAAGCTATATTAATTCCATTGAGAATGCCAAACTCATTTTTCACAATTCCCCATGAAGCCAGCAATTTATATGCCAATGGCTATACAGCCGAGGGTAAACTATCCAGAACCCCAAATGGAGGGATGTTTGCTGCTTCATGGGCGATGAAATCATCGGCAGATGATATGGCTAATTATTTATGTGCAGCTATTGGAACATCTGAAACCACAGGCAATCTTTCTGCAGCAATGAAAGTGGCCCAAAGCGGATATTTTCAAACCCAAAATGGTAATCAACTTGGCTTAGGATGGACTATCATTCCCTTAGCGCAAGCGAATATACAAGATTTATTAAAAGTAAAACCAGTAGCTCCTAGAAAAAAGACTCCAACTTCAGTTATTAAAATTCAATTTCCACAATATATTGCTAATGCATTAATTGAAAAAACCGGTGCAACTAATGGATTTAGATCATATATTGGGGTTATACCAAATAAAAAAATTGGCGTGGTTATCCTGGTAAATAAGTTTGTTTATGACGCTAATGCCATTGAACAAATTGGTCGTCAACTAATTTTTAGGTAACAACTTACTGCAGACATACAGGATTAATTAATATGAGAAACCTTAGGGATAATTTAACAGCTACTATAAATATAGAAGACATAGTATGAAGAGAAATACATTACTAATGATCACTTTGTTGTCCTGTGTATTACCAGACGCGATCGCCTGTACTTCATTTGGTTTTGTAAATAAAAATGGAACCGTCATTGCTAAAAACAGTGATTTCTATTATGACAAGCAAAGTGTAGAGATCCTTGTGCCAAATAAACAATTTGTATTATGGTATAACAATACGTACGGAAATAATTTCAAAATATTTGCCCAGATGGCAAATAATAATGTCAAAATGGGTATTAATGAAGTTGGGCTTACCGCCATGGAGGAAGATCCTTTATTACCAAAAGATAAAAACCAGCGGCGTTATATTCAGCCACTTGGCGGCACCTCTGAATGTATGACGTTATGGGGAGTTTTACAAAACTTTAAAACAGTTGATCAACTATTACCGTATCTAAATGCTATATTTAGCCACGCTTCTCCCAATCATTATGAGATAGCAGACAGGCACAAGATTTTAGTAGTTGAAGTTGGATATGGCATAAATAATATAACAACCATAAGACCATTTAGTTATAAAATACTAGATAAGCCAATGGACAATTATACTCATACCAATACCTATCAAGATTCAAGGTTTATAAATTTAAATAAGTTAGCCGCCAACCCATATTCAGTAATTGGCGCTCAAGCACGCAATGATAGGATAAAGTACCTAATGAAATCTGCTGATAAAAATGAAAATACTATATCCGCATGGCTTTTTGACACGACTTCAAATTTAAATAACCCTAGAGATAATAAATGGTGCCTCGGAACCAGCATTTTTAGAAGTAATATTGGAGATAAGCAGCAAATAGACAATAGCAGTCTACATTCAGATACTTATGGCACTGTAGCAAGTATGATAGTTTTTAATAATAACTCACCTACCAATACTAAGATAATAGTCAGAATAGTTGATAAAATATCAACTGATGATAAAGGTAATCAAACTATTATATATAAAGAGCTACAATCACCATTATCTGAATTATTTAGGCAAAAATATACTTTCAACACCAAACAGTTAAATCGACTAGCTCCAATTAATGGTATCTGTAAGTAGAACGTTGATTTGAGTGTAGCAAATAATGAAAGCCAAGCTATAATTCAGGCTTAGGAATATTAGGGAGAGTTAGATGGCAATAAAAAGACTTGATCATGTCAATTTTATCTCGCATGATTTACAGGCTACACTTAAATTTTATTGCAATATAATTGGATTAGAGCAATGTAGTAAAAATCTAAATAATGATCCAAGAAAATCAATTGACCTGTGCATTCCTGGCCAAGAAATTGCAATTTTACATATTCGCACAGCTAAGAGAAATAAAATCCAGCCTAATTTTGAAGTTTTTGCCTCATTAGATGGAAATAATAATGGTTTATTTTCCAGTGGTGCATTTGATCATTTTTGTTTAGCGATGGATAGTGAAGATTACCCATTGATGCTTAATAAATTAAAAGCCAATCATATTAATTACCAAACCTATGATTCTGGCCCTGAAGCTATGAAACAAATATGGATACTTGACCCAAATGGTATAAGAGTAGAATTAAATTTTTAAATTAGCATAATGGACAAAGAAAATAATGAATCTAGATAGTATGCGCCGCGTATTTATAACTGGCAATGCTGGTTCAGGTAAGACAACGCTGGCAAAATTAATAAGTAATCGGCTTAAACGGCCTTTGTATAGTTTGGACAGCATCGTCTGGCAATCCGGCTGGGCAATAACGCCCAGAGAAGAACGCAACAGACTAATCACCGGGTTGATTAAGGAAGATTCGTGGGTAATTGAAGGTGTTTCTACAATGGTACTAGAGCAAGCAACCACAGTGATATTTTTAGATATACCAAGGGTTTCATGCTTTAAGAGGCTAATTTTAAGGAACTATAAACACCTATTTAAATCTAGGCCAGAGTTACCCGAAAATTGCCCAGAAATAAAAATTATAGGTAAATTAATTCGCATTGTATGGAATTTCAACAAGCTTGTTCGTCCAAAAATCGTCTCTCATTTAGAAAAAAATATTGAACTAAAAAATATTTACCATATAAAATCGGCAGAAGATATTGCGCATCTTTATAAGCTATTTGGCTTAGCTTAGAGTTAATAGGTTACTCACATATTGAATTTAATGTATTTAACATATTTAAAATATTATTATTGTACCATACCATATCATTGTCTGAGGGATAGCCATTAACTCCATATGAAACTGAATGCCCGGTTTTTGGATCATAATAATATGCAAAAATATATCCTGGTTCAGAGCCTGTATATGTATAAATAAATGGGTAATTATTCGACAAATATTGTGCAGATACACCCAAGCCAAATAGTGTAGTTTCATTTTCTGATGGTTTATTAACTGGCTGACCATTTGTCAATGAATATAAGGTAGTTAATTCTTTAATTTCATTATCATTTAGAATTAAACCGGATTTAAATAATGCGTGAACGTATTTATTAATATCTTGAGAGGTGGATAAAATATTGCCCGCAGCAAAATCCCATGATAATGTTCTATTTGTTTCATCTATTTCTACTTTTGAACCATCTGGGTAAGTGCCAACTAGCATTCCGTTTACTACTAATTTAGGTTCAACAACATCAAAAGGTAAATTTCTCACAAAGAAAGTATCTTGCATATTTAATTTACCAGTAATACGAGCAGTGATTACATCCTCTAGTTTTTGTTGAGTGATATTCTCTACTAATAAACCCAATAAAATATAGGCCGGATTAGCATAATTCCAGCCATTACCTGGCGTAAATAGCAGATCAAGCTTTGCCAATGGGTTAAGTACATAGGTAGTTGGATCCATGTAAGCTTCGAATGCCGGATCAGATAACTGAGGGAGTACCGCATCGTAATCTTTCATTCCACTTGTCATATTCATTAATTGGCGTATAGTAATATTGCTCCACCTACTATATTCAGGAAAATATGAGCCAACTTTGTCATTAAGGGATATTTTGCCTTCGCTCGCAAGTTGTAATACAATCACGGATACAAAAGATTTAGTAATACTTCCGATCCTAAATACAGCATCCGCTGGAACCGGAGTATTATTATGCTTCCCCATTACACCAGCAATGGCAGTGCCAGAATTAAAAGAATTACATGCCATGGTTAATGTCATGGCCGTAATTTCAGTGTCTTTGGTGTGATTTTTGAGGAAATCGTCAACAAATGTTTGAGCAGACATTTTCAACTGTTGATCTTGTTTAATAGCATTACTCTGCGAAATTTGCTGAATTTCTGTATTCATACTCCCATTACTTGCCGAACCTCCAACGTTACCACTATTACAAGCCGACAACGTTAAAATAAGTAATACTGAAGATATTTTTAAGATGTAAATTGGTATTTTTTTCATGTTATTTTAATATAGCAATCTGGACTATTTATTACTAGCCGGTTGATTCATATTTATATTAATTGTTGCTGGATATTCATTAGCAGTCCCATTGGTGCCATCATATACCCAACCAACAATCCCCGCCGCAGGAATTAGAGTTAATGGAATATTCCATAAATTGGTTGTGTTATAGTATGAATTAATTGCAGTACTGCCAACTAACTCTTGATTATGATTATAACAACTAATTTGTAATGGCTTATTATCCCGCATAATAAAAGTACTTTCGCCCAAATTAGCAACCCAAGAACCCCTACCATTTTGTAGATTACATTTGATATCTGACTCAATCAGGCTATTAGAGATTATTTTGACTGGTTGTGATTGTCCACTAAACATAGATGCGCATCCTAGCAATCCACCAGCAACTAACAACATACTACATAAATTTAAATATAATTTGCTCATTTTGAACTTTTTTAAAAAACGATTTAACAATAAACTCTAAATTTACAGTAACTTAAAAATGAATTTTTAATAATACAGTTTTATTGAGCCTAAAAAACTTTTAAATCATAGCTTATTTTGGAAATGGCCCATAACTGGTTGGTCCACATTTTAATATTGTACCTTTCACCAAAGGAATGCATCCGGCAAAAGGATTCCTTCCTTGGCCGCCGCGCTTAAGGTAAAAATCAAAGAAACTTACTGCATTAACATTTATTGCATTAATCGTATAGCTACTGCTAGCTGTTCCATATAACATCAGACCCATGGCATCATATATATCTTGAGCCCATTGTTTCATAGCCGGCATATTTTTTAATGTCCCCTCATCACTGAATTCTGGGTGTGATGTATAAAATGGTGCTGTAGTTTTAAATAATGTTGCATCATCAGGTGCTAAACCAACTAAATAATTATCATTGTTTAACGCATAGGTTAAAGTAAAGTTAAGGGTGCTTGGATTAATACCATTGGTTCCAGATAATTCACGCAGCAGTGGCACATTGCTTCCATTAATGATAACTGAAGTTTCACCTTTTTTAGCATCGTCATAATAAGCATCATCAGTTACCACTGCTTTAAATGCATTGGGTAGTACATCGCTTAAATTAGTAACGGCTCTGCCACCATATGAATGTCCAAGTAATCCAAGTTTACTAACGTCCATAATCGACAAAACATTTGCAGGTAATTGATTTATAGCTGAATAAACATACTTTAAATCACCCACTTCCGCAGTTACATTTACCTCATCTGCTGCTTTCTGTTGAAGTACCACATGCGCATTTCCGCTGCTATCGGTGGGTAATGCAATATAACTACCAACAAAAAAGCTATTAACCCCAACTACAACATAGCCATGACTGACCAAATTGGTAATTTGATTTTCGTATTCCTCAACTGCTCCGCCACTGCCATGACTGAAGAGTACGACTGGAAACTTTTTATTTAAAACCGGCTTGGCATTTTCGGTGGAATAACTTTGGAGCTTATAAAATTCCTGTACATCTTCTGGCTTAACGCCAGGTGCATCACTAGTATTATTTACAAAGCGTTGGATTAATGGAGCATAGTATAAGTTTCCATGTGCAACTGGAGTACTGCTTGGATAATAAATTCTCACCATAATTTCACGGCAGTGATTGCTGTTACTTGAACTAAAATCGCTCTCATTTACATTAGCCTGATAGAATACATCTGGGCACCGGGTATTATCTTGCAAGTGAACATTTTGAAAACCAACTCCATAGGTCCCGGTTGGTTTAGCTAAATAAACCGCTCCACTACGTGGAGATGTAGCAAAAGCAGTAGCAAATAACCCTATCAATGGGAAAGTAAATAAGGCGCGCTTCAGGCGTACAGACATTCTAAATAATCCTTTGATATTGTTTGATATCTTTATTAAAGTGGTGATTATAGCACCTTATGCGCAATTATGGCGCAACCCAGTATTGTAAATTAAAACAATATATTGTAGGCATGACAATTTGTCCAAAATTTTTAGCTTGAATATTTTAACATTCATATCCAAGCCCACGATATTTAGTTAAAATCCCTAACCCTGACATTCTAATCAGTTTTAGGTTCAATCACATGCTGTGGATATTCGAAGCGTAATAAATCGCCTGGCTGACACTCAAGTGCCAAACAAATAGCGTCTAAAGTTTCCAGCCGGATAGCTTTAGCTTTGCCGTTTTTTAGAATGGATAAATTTTGAATCGTGATTCCGACATGCTCCGCTAAGTCTTGTAACTTCATTTTACGGCGCGCAAGCATAACGTCTAATTCAATGATAATCGACATAATAATCCCTTATACAGTTAACTCTTGTTCTTCGCTAATTTTTTGCCCAAGCTTCATCACTTGACCAATAACAATCAAGACAATAGCAAAGAATATTGCAGTTAAACTTTCAATCCCCAGTCCAAATGCTATAACACGTTTACCGACCGGATTATTAATAGTAGCACACAAATAAAACAACATTTGATAAACCGGCTGCAAAAATATTGCACTAACTAAATAAATAATGCCAAGTTGGCTATATGATTTTGCATTGCTCAAATTAAATATTTTTCCACCAACATAGTTTTTAGCTAACTTAAGCATTATTATAGTGCCCAATAATAATGGAAGCAATGTCAGGAAAGAGCCAACAAAACCACAAATTCGACTCAAAAAGGATATAGATAACATAAACTCATCGATATTTCTATGGCTCGCATTCATAACTGCAGGAAACCCCTGCAAACTTAATAAAAATTTACCTACGTCACTAGTTGGAAAAACCCATGGCAGAATGGCCATTAAAACGAGTAATACCAAGAGAATACGTAAAATCAAACGGATTGTTTTACTAGTAGAAATAAGTTTTTGGTTATTATATTGATTCATGATGTACCTTTATAAAATTATATTATTTAATTCAAATCAGTTTGCAATTGCGCATTCGTTGAATACTTTAGACAATGCCTTATCAACAACCTCCCCCAAAATTCCGCGGCTTGCTTGGTCTGTTCCATTAACGCTAGATGCTATTGATGCCTGACGATCTGGCTGATATAGCCACTCGGCGACAAAGCCCATCGTCGCACCACCATGTTCATAAACCAATGCATTTTTGCCATCTGAAGTAGGAACTGATAGCCCTTCAATCCCCATCCCATAAGCTTTAGTAGTCTCACCATCCAAGATAGCTACATGTTCACCGGCCTTATACTTAGAATCATTCTGTTCAGCCACTAGATAGGTTAATTCTTTAATTTGGTGCTGAGTAAGTAGTTCGCCACTTCTAAATAAAGCTCTGGCATAAGTATTAAGATCTTGTATATCCGTAAGCAGTGCGCCAGCGGCATTTACCCAGGACAAAGAATATGGTTTGATATCCGCCTTGGGATAAATATATTTTGATTGATATTCAGTCTGAGTCATATCAACATAACCACTAATTAACAAATCTTTTTGATTGGCAGCCACTTCATTTTGCGGCAAATTTTCTACATAATAGGTATGGGTTAGACTTAATGGCCTTATAATCCGCTCAATTATGTGTTTTTTTAAACTCACCCCGGTTATTTGAGTGATAATCTTATTCAGTATAATATAGTTACTATCGGCATAATGCCATCCGTGACCAGGTTCAAATAAAAGCTCTTTTGTTGCAATAGACGCAATCAATTCATCTGTGGTGATATATTGATATGGATTTTTAATATATTTAAGGATTATATTGTCACTATCAGTCGGGTTAGAATCACTAATTCCACTAGTCATATTTAGTAGTTGTCTTAGTGTAATTTTATTCCAGTATAGATTCCAGTATAAAGGAGTAGCTTGCAAAACCTCACCAATTGTACTATCTAAGCCATTTACTCCAAAATAGCTTTCCGCTTCTAATTGTAAAGCCACTACGGCAACTAGCGACTTTGTAATACTACCAGCTTGAAAAATGCCATCTATAGGCAAATCTTGCGCGTCCACATTAGTGCTAATCTTGCCTGAAGTTAGCGTTACCCTTTGATTGAAATTACGGCACTGAAAGACAAGCGGTATTCCACTTAGGTATGCCCCATTTTTGTCTTTACCTGCAACCGCATTATCTAATACTTGTTGCAAATTCACCTTATCTGAAATATTATTACCTACCGCATATATGTTAGATACATCAGTAAATAACACAACTGTAATTAACGTCATAAGTCTCAAGTTAGTAAATTTATTCATGATTTCCTATTTTAAAATTTGGCCCTCAAGAACGAACTATAACATATAATTAATGTAATATAGTATTATTTTATCGTATTACATTAAATTTTTAGCATTTATCCATGCTTTAATCCACAACTTAGTCTCAGCAACGACATGCTTAGATGATTAATTAATAATGTTTGCATTACTAGAAAATGGACTATGCCAATACAAAATTGGAATCAGTCAATCGCTTATTTTTGATAAAATATGAAGTAGAATTTAAAATAGTGAAAAATTTACAAAAAAAACTAACACTCCCAAATAGTAAACCAGTTTGACATACTCACAACTAAAACACTTGGAGTCTACTATGATCCAATTTATCATCACTTTGCCGATCTATATCATGGTCAATTGCTGAGTAATTCTTTGAACACGATAATTCATATTTATTCCGACTTTACTAATAGAGCATTTACTCTGTCCATTTACCTTTGATACCACATATTGCTTTGATTTCTCTAGTTTAACTTGTTGCACTAGCTGTGCCAACTCTTTACCCCAAATGGACTTTAATTTACCATCCTGCGTCCGGAGCAAAATATAAAAAGATTCTTTTTTATAGAATGGATCCACACCATGACCGCTATTAACATACTTCCCAGCAATCTGATAAATTTTAGCGTCAGCACTAATTTCTTGCTTTAGATCCTCTGCGGCTTGCTTGCAGTCCTCATCTATTACCTGGTTAATTAATTGTACCTTCTGCTCTGAGTCAATAACCTTAGCTACTTGCCGAGTTAGTCCAGATTCACTAATAGTTACTCTGGAACTAATCTTATCTCCTGGAAGAATAAATTTATCACCCTGCTCTACCTCAATTTGTTCCACGGTATTAACAGAATTTTTATTTAGTGCTAACTCATCTGCAATTGGCACAATTATTAACTGCCCGGCGTGCTTACTATACAGCTTGGCCAAGGCAATTTTGTACCCTGGCACAATCATATTTTCGGTAATGGCGGCATCCAGCTTTTTATCCCATAGCACCTGCTGTTTACCATCCGTTGTTTCAAGCTTAACAAAGTAAGATGATTTGCCAGATTTCTCAGCTTCACCAGCATCTACAACCTTACCGCAATACAAACTTTTTACGCTGCTGGCATCTAGGTTTAACTTGGTTAGTTCACCATTAACTGCTTCGTTAGCACCAATAGCCATTGCTTCAGTCATGACCACCTGCTCGTTTTTTAGATAATTACACTTTAATTTACCATCGTCAATACTCATTACTTCCATTGGTGCTGAGTAGCTTGAGTTTAAAGTTTTAAGGTAATTATAATCCTTGACTTCTAATTTTAGCCTGGTTTTATCTTCATTGGTATTAAAGTCAATTGTCAAATCAATTAATGCCCCACGAGGTAATTTATCTAACAGCTTAAGGTAGGCACCAGATAACTTAATGATCTTGTTAGTAGTCTTATTAATTAGAGTAACATTAATTAAGTTTTCCACCCGCCCAATATAATTATCACCGTGAAGAGTTATCACGTCGGCAAGAATTACATCCTTAAGATTCAGTGTAGTCACATGTGAACTTTGCTCGCGCTCTACCATTTTTGCTTCCATCACGACAGCTTGATTTGCTGCTAACTGTGCTTTGTATTCATCAAGGTACTTTTGACTCCATTTGTCCTTATATTTCATTTCAATATTGTTATTGGTGCAGTGTTCAATGAAGCGTTTTTTAAAATCTTCACCACCATCAAGTGAAACAAATTTACCATATTTTTTAAGCGCCAGATCCGCAATAAATCCAATATTATCCTCATTACTATAAACCACGTCGATCCGGTGTCCGGTATCCTTTATAAAAATTTTGTCTCCCTCCAAATAGTTTATGAGACCATTTTTGTCTATCATAAATTTAATACTAAGTCGGTGCTCATAGTAAATTTCAGTTCGACGAATTGCCCCTTGTTTCTCATACGCATCGAAGTCTAACCTTAATCGTCGCAACTCACGTAATGCTATATCATCATTCTCAGAGATGGCTTTTTGCAAAAGAAAATCCCGATATGCATCTTGCATCTTTAGATTTAACTCTGTCTTTAATTTTTGATATTCTATTATTCTAGAGTTTTTAAGATTATTCTCCCGAATAATTTTTTCCGCTTTAAGCTTTTGCTTTTCTTGGTTGATTTTATGAAAATATCCCTCATACTTTTTAGCGAGTTTATCACTCTCAATTGCGTACCACTTACGAATATCTTCTTTTAAAACCTTATAGTCTGTTTTATATTTTTTAAGATCTGATTCCACGGTTTTTTTATGCTCATCAAACCACTCCTGGTACTCCGTCCAAAGATATTTTGCGGCTTGAGGATCATACCCACGTTCGCGGTCCACATCTAATTGCATCTTGATAGCAATAGACAACATATCCTTAGTTTCATTCCAATTTAAATTGATTTCTTTAAATAAAAAATCCACCACATTATATTTGCGATTTCCGCAAATAACTCGGTCAGATCCATTGCTACCAATCTCAACCTTAAATTTCTCAGGAATAACTCCGTGGGTAATTGCTAACATTTCTAAAACCGTCGTCGCATTCAGATTCTTTTTAATTTCATCAAGCTGCTTGTTGTTTCGAATTAACCAATCATCATTATGCATTTTATGTTCTAGTTTATCTATGATGGTTTGGTTTAATCTAGGTTTATATGTTCTATTACTGAACTCAGGTTTTGACCAATCGGTATCAAGTCCGCTTCGATTTTCTTGCACTTGCTGAGTATTTCTTCTTCGAGATTCTCGAACTCGCTCTCTTGCGGTTGTAGCAGAGATTTTAGTTCCGCAAGCTCGGCCGAGATCATCACTTGCTGCTTCGATATTACGAGTAATACCTTGTAAATACTTTGAAATAATTCTAGTGTACTCTCCGGTATCTGGACTTCTGATGATGACATTTTGTTCCTCTACTTTCTTATAATGTTTATCACTTTTCTGCGCCAATAATTCAAGCTTTTCGTGTGGCTTCATTTTCGCAAATTTGCTTTTATCGTACTTACTAAATTGATTCCAGTGTTTCTGTATTAATGCACCACTTAATTGCCACTCTGCTAATATATCAAGATTTTTTGTATCAACTTCCTGCTTATTTCCCACATCAATATAAACAATTTTTGCACTTGATACTTCCATAATTTTATGAGTCTTATCAACTTCACTTAATGAAATAAATTCATCTGAGAATACATAATCCTTTAAACGAATATTTTTTTGATTACCCGGTAACATTATCTGGAAATAATTTTGAGTTTTACCAGTTACATACTTTACATGTGCCTTAAACTCATTAAGCAATAAATCATTAAATTTTCCTAGACTAGTAATATCTTTTTCAAGGATGCTTTGCAAAATTTTCTGTTTAAGATCTTTATTATGTCCATCAAATATATCCCCTTTATGCCGACTAATTATTTCACTATGCTTGCTAAAATCACGAGCATTATCTTTCGGAGATTCTAGAGCATATTTTTGATTTATGTACTCCTGAAAGGCATCATAGTAGCGCTCAACTTCGGTATTTTTAAATTCAACTGGTGAACCAGATAATAAATTATGCCGAGGTACAATTGCGTGAATGTGAGGCTTTCTTTCAATTAGTTTTCCATTCTTAGCCATGTAAGACTTAATCTTTGGTAGGTGGGCTTCACTATAAAAATATATCTCGTTGTCCGCATAACCTTGAGTTATAAATTCTTTAAACTCATCATTTATTTTTTGCAAATTTTCTTCTGAAATATCATCTTCTTTGAATGACAAAGTAAAATGATGGTAGCGCTCACCATCGCAATCAATATTTGAAATTATACTATCCATAATATTAATATCGCCATCGAGTACTAGGCGCTTATCAAGCTGATCACGGTCATAAAATCTGCTTTTAGTTTGCCCAGTTTCTAGATATTCTTTTATCCCAGCTTCGCCGCCATTAGCTCTTATCAGCATCAGACTTACCAATACTAAAGAAAGTAACTTCTTTTAGAGATATTACCTCATCACGAATCACTTGTAGTTCGTCAATTATCTGCTCCCATGTAGCAGAATTTAGCGTATTACTCTTACGCTGTGAATTCAAAACATGCGCGACTTGATTCAGATTATTTCCAATCCAAGCAAGCTGTCTGATCAGATTATTACTAATGGTTTTGTCAACAATTTCAGTTTTATTAGTAAGCACACAATAGCGGAAATATTCACTCTGATTATATCCAGACTCGTGGACTTTTTCAAGATACTTATTGTAATCATCTTCACTTAACTTACACTGTACTAGCTTGTTTAATTTACTCATTTTTTATCCATAAAATCATGAATTACGATGCAATTTTATGCCCATATTTTGTAGTATTTACCATATAAATTAATGCCATATTTACGTCTACTAAATCAATATTACACCTTAAAATATGGTACAATATTATCAATAATATCACCTTAAATATACCATATTTTGCAATTTAAAATTACCAATCTAGTTGCCATTTTTGCAAGAATTCCGGGTTTTAGGGTGGAACCCTAAGCACAATGGTGTTGAATAGCTGCGTAGCATGGTATTACAACCCACGTCGTGCCTGAGGTTGAATATTAACATTCAATCTCAGTTCCTTGCAACTTCATTGCAGCTTCGCATTGATACCTTATAGCATCATATGTTATTCTATTGGATGTCAATAATAAATCATTGTTACGATGGTTAGCAATTAATGCAGGTATTGCAAGACTTTAAAGGACTTTCAACAAAACAAATGACTAAATTAAGCCAAATAGAATTAATCAAGCATATACCATTGGTTCACAAACTTTATAATGCTGGAGCATCATTCACATTTATTGTCGATAAAATCTTAAAAACTGATAAAAACCTAGCTTCAGATAACCGCGAAAATGTTTATAAAGTAATGAATCTAATTTACAATAAATTTAAAAATAATACTTTGCATGATAAATACTCTAACCTAGTAGCTTTAGTTATTCCTAATGAGTTAATTGATGCTTATGTAAATAAATATTTCTTTAAAGTTAGCGGATTTTATATTGCGTTAAAATCCACTGTTCGCTATTATGATAAATATATTCTAACTAGAGATCAATTTATGAGTTCCGTAAGTGAAACTTTTATTGACAAGCTATACTGTAAACGAATTATGAAATGGTTTGATATAGATGATGCTATACTAATTTCTCAAGCAGAAAATACTGTTCAAGACCTTGAATTTTCAAAAAAACTCTATCATGATGAAATGGCAGAAATTGACAAACATTACATTAAATATTATAATACTATGCATACATTATTATTAAATAAACTTTCAAATTTAACGGAGTAAATCATGAGCGATATTATTGCAAAAATTAATAAAAAACTTGACCAACTTGGTAAGTATGAACCGACACCAAAAGAAATAATCGAGGAATGTTACGCAACACTCAATAAAAAATTAAATGACGGATGGAGTTTTGATAAACTAGCAAAAATTATCAGCGCAGAAGGATGCATGATTACAGGTACCATCTTAAAGCAACACTATAATAAAATTTACAACACTAACAGAAAATTAGAACGCTTATCAACTAAATCTAAACCAGGTTCAGATTTAATTAAATCTACAGAAGCTTAGTTATGAGTAATACAGATATAATTGATTTTTCTAGCCAAATATCAGCCATTAATAGCGAAATAAATTCATCAAATGTCAATCCAACTACTTCTAAATTATTAACTAAAGCTAAAGAAATAGTACTAACTTTTTCTGGAACACCTAGTAAAGAAATATTCAATCAAATACTATCTCAACTTAATGTAATAATGACTCACTTAGAATCAACTGGATATGCAGATAAATCTGTTCCTAATGTGATTAGTAAACTCCAGGAATATCTATCTAACTTCGAAAATATTGAAGAAGCTAATCTATTAAACAACCCATCTAGTTCTGATTCAAAAAATTTACAAAAATTGCCGCAAACATCAATCCCTGAATCTAGTACAACAAAAGAAATTGGCGAAATAATTAACCAAACCATTAGGAATAGTGTAGAAGAAATTGTAGCAAGGATTAATACGGAAGTTAGCAATAAATTTTCACTGATTACCAGGCAACAATATGATTCATATTCCAGCCTTATTAACGAGTCTTTAAATGCTGCATCTTTAGATATTGTGAACCAACTATCCACTCTAACTCAGGCAGTACAAGGACATACTCTGAATTCACCACAAGCTGATTCTATATCCCAAAAACTAAACAAGACAACCACTCAATCAACGCCTGTAGCTCCAGCTGCAAAAATTACAACTGACACAGCAAAGATCATGGTTGAAGTTGGTAAAACCCTACAAAAAAACTCCAAAGAGATGGCAGAGCAAAGTAGCTATATGAATAATATCAGCCATGAAATTAATAGCTCAATTGCTAAGTTCAAGCGGTCATTTAATTTAAAAAACTTTTTAACCACTATTTTCTTTGCTTGGTTATTTGCTGGTATTAGCTGCTATTTTATTTCGTCTTATATAATCAATAACATTACCAAAATTCATCAGTACGAGCAAGAGCATGAAGCAATTCAAAATCTGAAAGTAATTAAGCAAAATTTGGATGCAGACGGTTTAAAATGTTGGAATAAGATTTTTGGTAAGTAGCTCCAATGAAAGATAAGTATATCGCTGTTTATACCTTGATTTTAGGTACTACCGTTATTCCATTGCCAGAGCCATTAGTTTTTAAGGTGGAAGTCGATTTTAATGGAAATTACCAGTGTTTTAATGACGATATTAAGCAATTAACTAACTATGGTTTTGCTTTAGAATTAGTTAGCCCAGTACAATATTTTCAAGATAGCTCTGCGGATTCATATCCTGTATATCAGTTAATTTATGATTCCAAAAACCTGGAAAATTTTGAGAATAATTTGCAGTTGCTTAATGCATTAGCAAGGCGAGTAAATGTGGAGAAAGTTTAAAGCGTGATTAACGGCGTTTCTACTGAGCATCGCTCACTGATTAGCCTTTTACCATTTTTAGTACCCTACTCGACTTGAGTTTCGTAGAATAAGCCGCAGGTATTACTCCTAATGAACATCATAGTAACGGTGCTGTAGTATGATTGGTAGCTCGCAAGCTAATTTTTCAACTACCCCTATCCGAAGCACGCATAGCCTCTTTTTTATCACTTGGCTCTATAGTAACATCCGTAGTATACATTTGCATGACGGATATTTTAGACCAAACCCGGAAATTGGCGGTTGAAGAAAAATTGTGGGTGTAATTGGCCACAATAAATGCTACCATTTTAGCAGAATTATTGGGAACATTTCAATTAATTATTCACAACTACAATTATGCGGGGGGATATAATCTAAATACTTAGTTTTGGTTTAACTAAAGATTGAACAGTGCAACTATTAAAACCCATAAATGCTGGTAACCAATCTAGCATATTCTGAGAATACAGTATTCCACCAGGTAGAGAAAGTATATAATTACCATTATATTCCGCTATGTTAATGCTATTTTTATTTACTACAGATATAAATTCCCAATGATTCCCATCTTTCGAACGAAAAATATTATAATGCGCTGGTTCCGGTTTAATTGTCCAATCAACTTTGCCACCAATGGCAATAAAGTATTTATCAGCATAAATAGCTTTGTTAACGTTCGTATCAGGACCTAAATCATATGAAACGTTCCAAACTGAACCATCATTAGAGACTAAGATTTTACCCGTAGTAGAAAAAGCGAAAAACTGAGTCCCATCACTTAAAATACTAACAATGGTTTCTTTTTTCAAATTTGTTTTGGCGATATTCCAATCGATTCCATTCTTTGAATATCCAATAAACCCATCTTCCCCAGAAATAAAATATTTATCTTTTACAGCCCCGACAAAAAATAATCCTTTATTTGTTAATGAATTGAGTGGCAACCAATTTATGCCATCATTAGAAACAAACAATGCCCCATCTGTTCCTACCGCAAGGAATTTATTTTGAGCATAAGCTATGTATGTAGCCTGTGTAGTTGGTAATGATTTTTGTAATGACCAATTTACACCATCATTGGAAGAAATTACAGTTCCAAAATCTCCTACTGCTACATATTTATTATCCCCATAGGTGATGCCATATAAATAATTTGATGTCGGAATATTTACTCTATTCCAGTTTTGAATATCGTCTGAAGATAACACATAACCGCTACAACGGCCAACAGCAATATATTTACTAGAATCTACAATGCTTTTTGCATGTATTGATTCATTAAAAATAAAAAACAAAGTTAATAATTGCGTAATCTTTTTCATTTTATTATTTCTACAAAATTTGTCATATACTTTTCTATTTTAAAGTAAATTATGCATCATTTAGAATTAAAACATCGTGGGTCTTTCCCACTACTATTTTGTTGCCACTTATCGCATCATAACAGCTAGCTTTAACAAAATGCCAGATAAACCACTTCGCACAAGGCATCCGCAGCCATAAAGTTCGGTGCCGTAGACACGCGTGCCTATATGAAAGAGTTTAGGTAACATAAAAATATTTGTTATTTAGCAGTTTAACTACGCTCTATGCGTATATAATTTTTGAAGCAATCAACCATACTTCGAAAATTGTATACTATTCCTAACAGTCTGAGTTACTTAATTCTTAGCCATAGAATAAGGTTAATTTATCCATCTCTCCATGCTACTTAGCACAAATTCAAATAATGGAGCAAATGTACCCTAGAAAATAAATACTATTTTACTTACAATGCACCCTAATCAAAACACTGATGATGATATTAATTTATTAAATGTTTTAAAAAAGGATGAAAAATGAGATGTTTTAACACTAAATTTAAACACTTAATACTTAAAGTAAGTATTACCTTATTGCCTTGCGTGTCTTATGCAACAAATATCAACTATGGCTTATTAGGTATTGCTGATAAATTTCAATTACTTATTGATATTATGTCAAATGCAACAGCTTTTGTCATTTCTTGTTTTGGATTGCTAGCTGCGACAGCAATATGGGAAGTTGCTGGACATATGGCTGGAGTAAAATTAATATCTGGAGGATTTATTTGGTTAATTTTAATTGCCAATATGGTTGGATGGTTGGGCTACTTTGCAGGAGCGTGTATTTAGAATAATATTAAAATCTAATCTAAGCTTGGCTGCGAATTTGCAGCAACCACAATTTTACTTTAAATAGATCTTCATATGAGTGTCATGCGCAACATGCTCAAATGCGTACATTACGTATCGCACACAAATTGGTAAAGCTATTTTCAAATAACCATACTTATCCTTTGCTCAAAGGAGTGTGTTACGTGTTTGCGTAATATACATATTTGAGTATTTGTCTCTAATATGCTAAATGCTCACAAGTTAACTTATTTAATTTAAAATAACTCTTTAGCTTTCTATATTTCGTAAGTATTAGGAAAGACTTAGTTCAGCTTCTATTTCTTCAATAGTAGGAAGTTCAGTTTTAAACTTATCTGGTAATTGTTTAATTAATTGGTATTCTGATACTCCAATTGGGCTTGTAATATTTCTTAATGCATACTCAGCTTTATATTTTTTATGTTCTTTGCAGAGCAAAATACCAATTGTTGGATTATGATGTGGCTCTTTGAGTACGTCATCAACTAGACTTAGATAAAAGTTAAGTTTCCCGGCATACTCTGGTTCAAAAGGGGTAGTTTTTAATTCTACGACAGCGTAACAGTTTAATTTTACATGAAAAAATAATAGATCCAGCCAATAGTCATCACCATGAGAAGATACTTTGTACTGCTTCCCCATATATGCAAACCCAACTCCAAGCTCAATTAAAAATTGACTAATATGCTTTACTAGTTCTTTTTCTAATTCTTTCTCCTTGGCATCTTCTCCTACCGTTAGAAAATCGAGGTTATATGGATTTTTAAGCATTTGCAAAGCTAAATCAGACTGTGGTTTAGGTAATGTGTTGTGGAAATTGGATACTTTAACCTCATTTTTACCTTGCCGGCCATATAAATCTTGTTCTATCTGCAAGGTTAATATATTTCTGGAAATATTATGCTGAAGAGTATTTTGAGCATACCATTCTAGTGCAGTTTTATCCTTAATTTTCTGCATCAATACAATTATGTGCCCCCATGGTAATTGGGAAACAGCTTGCTTCCCAATTTGCTCAGGATATAAACCTGCTAACTGCCTCATAAATTTCAAATTTCTAACAGAAAACCCTTTAGAGCCTACAAATTCCTTTTGCAAGTCAATGGCTACTTGTTCTAAAAACTTATCACCCCAAGTAGAGTTTTTTTGTTTTTCGATAATATCAAGTCCAAGTTGCCAATAAAAGTGTATGACCTCGGTGTTTACGCTCCGAGATGCCTTGAGTTGAGCAGATTGATACCTGATTTTAATTGCAGAGATAAACTCTAAATATGATGATTCTAAGTGTAAATTATTCATTATAAAACTTTTGAAATAATTATTTTAATCGCACAGTAAACTGATGGCCAAGTTGTAGGATTAAAAGTATAACATACAATTCATTATGTAAAAAAATCAAATACCAACCTTAATAATACACAATTGGGCATACCGTGTTGTCATAGCCAATAATAAATAGCACACTTTCAGCAACATAATTTGGCTCAATAAGTACTCCAGTTACTTTAAATATAATCTTTATTCTTAAAATAGACGTTCTATATTTCACTATTTTGTGGACTTGGGCTAAAATAGCCTACTTAGTATGCCCCACCAGCATCTTGCGAAATACAGGTCTTATTACGTAACAATATCCTCGGCGGGCAACAAAGCCAATGACATATCCCATAACTTCAGCAAAAAGCTTGATCAAGTAATCAAACACCTTGCCCATACCCAAGATATTCATTATAGCTCCAACACCAAGTAAATACCCAGCATATTTGAAACCGGTCAGAATCACATCAACTATAAATGAATGTGGCTGTGTAAAGAACTCAATAAAATGCATCACGAATTCCTCCTATGAACTGCACTTACTATATCACACCCACCAATCGCTTTTTGTGAGAATTTTTATTATGTCACAAATGAGCTGTATAATGATTGTGATGTAAGACGATATAGCAGATCAATAAACTCCAGTTTTGGCGGCTGAGCTTCTAAATCAACAGCTTCATCAGCATTTTCCATAAGGATCTTCACTATATCAAATGATTTTAATTGCCCATTCTGTATAAATTGTTCAACGCGGGTCTGTATCAATTTACCAATACTATTTTGATATTCGAGTTCACAATCAATATAATCAATATATTCTTTGTCATGTAAGGCAATCTGATCTGTTATTGAATCTCTAAACTTTTCTTTTAGCTCAGAACATATTTGATTTTTTAAATTTAAAATTAATGTCATATAAATTCAATCATAAATTAACAATAAGGATTCTTAACCACTAAAAAATGTTTTTATAAACTTTCATAGACATGAACATAGGACCTTGCCATACAAAATCTTATATTTATATAATGTTTATGATTTTTCATAAACAACGCTATATTAACATAAACATTATCTGCTGCAAATATTTTTTAAGAAACTCACCCAATCAATGATAAAATCACCCAAGTTGAACGTATTTTTTATTAAAGAAGATTTATGTCAGAACAAGAAAAAACCATCGTCAATAATATTGCAAATAAATTAGAGATTATTTTATATAAAAATAAAATAACGATTTTAGCATTATCAAAATTATTAAAAATAGATAAGCAGCCTTTATATAGAATTATGAAACGGGAACATATCCCCAATATTTTATTTTTAGAAATGATTGCAAATTATTTAAACTGTAGCGTTCTGGAACTGATAGATAATAAGTTTTTTTTAGAGATTAATAGTTATCATGACATCAACTACCAAGCCCAAGATAAACCAGAAAAGTATAGGCTATATATTTATACCGAAAACTTTATGGATATAGCTAACCATGAATTTTTTGGAATTATAAGCGATTCTTTCATAAAAATATTCTATAAAATAAATAAGATATTACAAGATGGATATTATTTAATCCAAGAAGGCAACAATGTAGTAAAAGAGGTCAATATACTTAGCGTGGGCGCAAATTTAATCATTGCTTTAATAAACAATAAAGAAGTTCGGCTAGATCCTGACACAACAATCGTTACAGCAAAATTATATAAAACTGTATCTATTATCCAATCTGAAGGATATGCCATAAAATATTAAATTCATTTAATTACAAATTTTGTTAAGGGATCCCTTATGAATACGCCATCAGAAAGTATAAATTTATTTAATTTTCCATTAAATATAACAATAGTAGACGATGATATCGATTATTTAAATTTACTTCAGCAACAGCTTAAAAACACAAAATTGTCCGCATATAGCTCACCGATGGAAGCTATGACAAACATTGCCACAATAAATATAAATATGAAAGATTTTTTAGAAGAAAAATTTATTGGAATACAAGATTTAAACTATAAAAACATAGAGGATTTTGTAAAAAATTGCAAAAATGAGCAAGGCATTTTAATAGTAGATTATGATATGCCAGAAATTAATGGAATTGAATTATGCTCCAAATACAATAACCATAGTCTAATAAAAATATTGTTAACCAATGCATATACTATTGAGGACGCCGTAAATGCCCTAAATGAAAAACTGATTAATTACTATTTACCTAAAGAAAGAATAAGCATTCTGCTTGATGTCATCAAAAAACAACAAAATATGTTCTTTGATAATATTACCAGAGATATAATAAACTTTTTAGATCCAAGCAGTTTAAGCTTCCTGTTTGATAAAATTTATATTAATATTTTTAATAGCGTTTGCCAGCAATACAATGTTAATAAATATTATATTTTAAATAGTTATGGTAATTATTATCTAGAGAATACCACCGATAAATTTATTTTCTCAATATATAACTCAACTGATTTACTTGAGATTGCTCAGGAAATCCCAAAATACAGAAAACATGATGTAGAACAAGGTAATTTAATTCCATCATATTTTTCTGATGAAGATACTGAGTACAAATTAATCAATGCAAAAAAGCAAGGCGATTATAGCTATTGCATTGAACACATATTTTAAGTTATAAGGAATTAGTCAATGAATATTTTAATCACAGGTGTCACTTCTGGAATAGGTCTTTCACTAGCAAAAGAATTCTCTATCTGTGGGCATAACATAATTGGATGTAGTAGAGATGCCTCTAAATTAAAGCAATTACAATCACAATTACCCCACCCAGCCAATCATCTATTTAGCCAAATAGATGTAAGCAACGATAATATGGTAAAACAATGGGCTGATGATGTCTACAAACGATACGATAAGATCGATATTGTTATTAATAATGCTGGAACCAAAAGTAAATTACTGCCTACGTGGGAAATATCAACTGACGATTTTGAGCAAACAATAAGAACTAATGTTTTTGGAACTGTTAGCGTTATACGATATTTCGTACCGAAAATGGTTAAGAATAAAACTGGTACTATTATTAATTTGACTTCAGAATGGGGTAAATATGCCGATGCATATGTTAGTTCATATTGTGCCTCCAAATTTGCTGTAGAAGGATTAACTCAATCATTAGCTAAAGAATTACCTAAAGGCATGTTAGCAGTAGCATTAAATCCATATTTTGTACGAACACAGTTATTAGAAGCATGCAAAGAATTATTTTTACCTGGTGAGTATGAATTAAGTATTACCCCAGATGAATGGGCCAAATTTTCAGCGCCCAAAATATTAACCATAGATCATGCGTATAATGGAAAATCTATAACTATTCATCCGCTAGCTCCATACCTTTAATTCTAGTTTTATTTGTAAGAAAGTAACTGATGCAAGAAATTAATACTATCTTTTGGGATTTAGATGGAACATTAATTAATACCAATGAATTGTATGATCAGGCCATTAAATTTGCCTGTGAAAAAATTAATTGCACTATGATACGTGAGATAGAAGATTTACCTAATGGAATGACGTTATTGGCAGATTTTAGCTTTTTAACTGGTCTAGCACTTGATGCGGATTTAGAGTTACTAAATCAGCTCAAAAATCATGTTGTTTTATATTTTAAAACTTATTTTAATGATGATTTAATTATCAAAAGTAGTATAGAATTATTTAATTACTTTCATCAATTAGGCTTAAAGCAGAGTATCGTTTCCAATTCAAATCAAGAATTATGTAATTTTATAACTGCTAAAATTGGCATAAAGGATAAATGTCTCTACTGTTTCGGAATCGAAAATGTAAAATATGGCAAGCCTAATCCGGAATTATATTTACAAGCATTAAAGACACACTTAGCTGTCGATTCCCAATGTTTGGCTTTTGAGGATAGCATAACCGGCGTAAATGCTGCAAAAGCAGCCAATTTGACAGTAATTAGTGTAGGATTAGAAGCCAATCAAGCAAACCCAAATTATATTTGGGATGTAGATTTAGAACCAGTTTCAATAATTGTTAATAAATTATTGAAATCATATAAATTTACTAAATCACCTCTAATTTAAGATATCACACCATGAAATCCACAATAAATTCATACCAATCCATATTTTTTAATTATATTGATTGTTTTCAATGCTAGATTTAAAATTAATTTATTTTGAATTTATTATTGATTGTGCAAGTATATTGCTATCATTAAGAATTTTTACAAATATAAGACTAAAACATAAAAGCTTTATTATTCTTCCTATCAGCATCATATTGTTATTTTTGATGGATATTCAGTATTTAATCGTTTATTATTTTAATATGCGAAACGGTTTTATATTATATGAATGCATTACATATTCATGGTACCTCATTACAATATCCGGATTACTTTCACTATTAATTAGGTTCGTTTATGGTAAAAAAGAAAGCTACTTATTGTTTGCCTCTTTTATATTTGTTGCGTTAGTAATTATTTTCTTCTTTTCGCCAAATTTTATAAAATACTTACATTATCCGTATTATTCTATAGAGTTATCTTCTCATATAACAATTTTTTATTTATGTATTCTACTGATTATTGCCACTCAAAATAAATATGTTTTACTAGCTATTAGCGGTCTTTGTATCGCTGAAATCGGCAATTTTGCTATGACAGAATGTTATTTACAAGATAATCATGGAAGTTTAGTTTATGGCGAATTTTGCTGGCTTATCGGAACATTCACATTATTAATTGGAATGTTAAATATTATCCGCGATAAATTATATAACCCAGATATCTGGTTTTTTAATAGTACAACAATTAGAAATAAATTTTCATTTCTAATTTTTACCATATCTATTTGGAGTTTTATTATTGCTTGCATAGTAATGAAGGAATTTAGTAAAATAACCGATAATTCATTAGTCTTTATTCCGGCCATAGGAATGTTTTATTCAATGATAACTGCCGTTTTTTCTGTCATTATAAGTAAGCAAATGGAAAAACCATTTACTTTAATTCAAGAAAAGATCCAATCTTTATTTAGTGGGGATAAGACATACTCCGTTCAAAAATTCAATTTAATTGAATTCCAAAAATTAAATAATTTTATAGTTGAGTCATATGAGTATAAAACATCGCTAGAAAAGCATATTGTCTCCATGGCTACCAGAATTGCACATGATATTAGATCTCCCCTTCAAATTATTGAGAATTTAGTTAAAAATCAAAACCCTAATGATGATCAATCTTTCCAAGAACAATTTTTAAAACAAATTAATAAAATCAGTTATATTTCTAAAAGTTTATTAAACGAAAACAAAAAAATTATCGAATATGACTCCTATGGATTCCAGAGTCTATATTGCATTGTGAAGGATTTAATATCAGATAAACAAATTGAATGGAGTAGTGAAAATTCAATTATTGATTTGGAATACAATCCAACTCAAATTATTTGGCTAAATAATGAACAATCTAAACTTAAAAACACCATATCAAATTTACTAAATAATGCATTTGAGGCCAGTAACAGTAATTCAGATAGTATAAAACTAACGGTAAATTTAGAGAACAGCAAAGTTATTATCTATATACAAGACTTTGGTTGTGGGATCAATCAAAAGGATTTAAATGATATTTTAAATGGCAAATCCCTCAAAATTAATGGTAATGGAATTGGGCTATCCACCGCTCAAAAATTTATGACTTCTATCAATGGAACACTTACTCTTAATTCAAATGACTCAAACTTTAATCATGGGACAACTATTAAACTAGAGCTGCCACATCTATCATTTTCAGAACAATTTGCTACTAGAGTTAACATAACGACTAAAAAAATTATTATTGTAGATGATGACTCTAATATTATTAACTTTTGGCAAGAGTACTTCTTATTTAATGCAAACAACCATGATGTAAGTTATTTTCTAAATTTTTCTTCGTTAAAGAATCATTTATCAAAAGAAACTAATAATGAGATCACCTACTTATTAGATTATAGTATTTTAGGCGAAAAAATAACTGGGATTGATATAATCAAAGAATTTAACTTAAAAAATGTTTATTTAATCACCAATTATGCGGAGGACGTAAAATTACAAGATGAAATAAAGCCGCTCCCACTTAAATTAGTACCAAAAACCATGTTACACATCATGTTAAAAAATCAAGCTATCTCTACAACTCACCGTTAAATTTAGACATAATTAGGTAAATTTTATTTACCATCTTAAAATAATGCTCATGTGAGCATTATACACCGTATACTCTATCACAATTATGAGCATATGACTCATGTGAGTTAACTACGCTTTTTACGTATCGGACTCAAATTAGTAATACTTATTATGCTTGCTGCCATAATAAAATAATTAATATCTAAAATGAAACTATAGCCAGTGCATCTGAAAAAATTTTATTTAATTCCTGACCTAATTAAGTATCACTGATATGTCAAAATACTTTTTATTTTATATGGTTTAATAATTGTAACTTCTGCCATCCACTGAAAAGCTCTTCTCTTGGTGTGTCGTAATGCTCTTTCAGTATTTGTATCGAGATAATTCTATCAGTTTTAAAATGTCTATAATTATTTTGCTTCTCACACCACCCAACTAAAATTCGCTTATCCGTAAAATATCCAATAGCAAAAGGCCAAATTATACGTCGGCTTTGGCTATTATTTTCAGAATGATAAATAAGTTCTATTTTATTCTTATTTAAAATTGCTTCTCTTAAATCTGTAAGATCTTCTTGAGTAAAAGGCTCTGATGCTGGTGGTCCAACTCTAAGTGAAATAGTATCAATTATATTTTTTATATCTTGTGGTAATACTGTAAAGATTTTATCTATAGACTTCTTGGCGGATTTAGACAGACTAATATCTCCATATTGAGAAACCCATTTGGAACCTAAAATTAAGGCGTATATTTCATTTTCTGTAAACATCATCGGCGGTATAAAATAAGAAGGTTTTAAGAGATAGCCAATACCAGCTTCTCCTTCAATTTGTGCACCCTGAGATCTTAAGATAGCAATATCACGATATAATGTTCTAATACTAACACCCAGTTCTTGAGCAAGAATATATCCACTAATAGAATAACGACGGTTATTAAGCATTAACAATAAATCCAAAAGACGCTTAGTTCTACTCATTAGATACACTCTTCAATAAACCCTAATTTCACTACTGCCATATTATGACAGTATTATCACTTATAATCATTACCTCTAAGAACAAGAATGAAAGGAATTTATAATGCACCCACCTAATTTACTTATTTTTTATGTAAAAGATCCTCAAGAAAGTGCAAAATTTTACGAGAAAATTTTTGAAAAACCCCCTGTTGCTTCTTTTCCCAACTATGTGGCGTTTGCTTTTGATAATGGTCTTTTCTTTGGGTTATGGTCTACTAAGGCAAGAAATTTTGTTTCAGATGGTAGCGGGAATCGTTCCGAGCTTTCATTTATGATAGACGGTGAACAAGCAGTACAAGATTTATGCAATAAATGGAAATCCTTTGATGTAATTATAGAGCAAGAACCTCATGAGGCTGTTTTTGGTTTAACTTTTGTAGCACTTGACCCAGATGGACATCGTATTCGAGTTTGCATGCCTGATAAGTAAAATTATATTAATTGTACAGATTAAAAAATATAGAAATTTTTTATTTCTCTGCTCTTAATTTATCGCTGTTCTACCTAGGGAGATTTATTTTAACCTCTCCATAAAATACAAAAATAGCGGTAGTTTTACTGAACTGGCCTTGGTAATAATTTTAGAAGGAATTTAATGAGATCTAGTTACTTTCAAACGGAAAAGTCCCTAGCTTATATTTATGCACCACTTGGCTTGCTACCTTTATTTTCGAATAGGTAGTTCAGCATGTTACATAAATGAGTTTATTACTCATTTATGTAACTACCTCAGATGAGTAATTTGAGCATTTAACTCTAATATGTTTAATACTCGTGTTCATTTAATTAAGAAGAACTCTTTAGCTTTTTCTATTTCGTCCTGCCTTGAATCTACATCCTTTCGAATCAATTGATTGATATACCTAGTTATATTTGTCCGATCTTTATCCATCAGAATATTCATTGGCTCAAAAATATCTGCATCAATAAATAGGTTGATTCTTTGTTTTTTCAAAACCATACTAGCTTGTTGAGTATTATCTAACTGTTTATTTTTGTTTTCAGAATTATCTTTATCCACCTTAACATCATCTACATTATAATCTAGTTTATCTTGCTCTATTTCACTTGGTTTTGTAATAAAGTTCATTACAGCATCATTACTTTGTTGTTTGAATGATTTCTTTGTCATGATCACTCTGCTCCCAGAAATTCTTCTACAAAATTAATATAATCAACTTGAGCATTTGCATTAGGTTGAGACTTAAGTATATCTTCCTTGTTTGCTTGAGCCTCCCGAATACTTACACTTTCCCGGATTCTAGTTTTATATACTTTAGAATTTAGCTGTCTAGCAGATTCATCAATCGTATCGCTAAAATCTTGAGCTAATCTTGTACGCTGCTTATGCTTTGTTAATAAAATTCCATCAATTTTTAATTTAGGATTGCAGTGCTTAATAACTAGATTAACTGTGTTAATTAATTGCCCTAGTCCTTGTGTACTTAACATATCAGCTTCCATTGGGATAAGTATTTTATCTGAAGCTGTAAATGCATTTACAGTCAAAATACCTAATGCTGGTGGAGTATCTATTAAGATGTAATCATACATTTCTTTTATTTCTAAAATAGCAGACTTTAATAACGACTCTCTGCCTGTCTGGCTAAACTCTAAATCAGCTGCGGCAAGAAACAGCGTAGCTGGAATTATATCAATATTTAAGTCTGTCCTTTGTATGGCATCATTAATATTTTCCCTCCCTTTAAGTACATCATAAATTGATAATTCACCCAATTTAGCTCCGCTTACTAAAGATAAACTATATTGAGGATCTAAATCAATTAAAAGAACTTTAAACCCTTTTTGCATTAAGCCCGATGCCATTGCTTGCGTTGTTGTAGTTTTACCTATCCCGCCTTTTTGATTACTAATAGAAATTACCTGCATTTATTTTACTCCAAAAAATAACATTGCCTCTTTAATACACCATCAACACACTTGAGTAAATTACATTTATGAGCATAATACTCTAAAATGTACATATCGTATTATACACTAGTGAGTAATGAGAGTATGGTATTATTTTACTCACATGAGTAACAACCTCTAACATAATCTTATAAATATTTAGTATTGCACTGTGTTCTGTATAGTCTACCTTAGTAGCGAATACTCGGGATTATAGGAACTTCACTTTTCTTCATTCGCCTATACAAAAACTAACTTCCAACCAGTGGTATGAGTATGCTACTCATTTGTGTCTATCTGTATTTTGAGTAATGTGCTCATGTGAGCATATTACGTATAGATTCGAGTACACGCAAAACAAGACTCTATAAAAGTTTTATGCGTTTATTTGTCAATCAATAAATATACAAAACTGAATCTACGCTTTTTAAACACCTAAAACATAATTGATAGCAGGCTTAAACTAATAAAGTACATAAAATGCTAAGCTTTGGTTAACTAGAATCTGGATTTGAGTTATTTTTTAAGTATAGTGTCGTAATCAAAGATGTATATTAAATTATTCATAAATATAAAAACAACAACATATTTGCATAAGCCTTAATTTTGTAGTTGTTGTTATATATGTTATGATTGTTATTATATGTTATGGGATTTTAAAAATTTGGCTGTAAGCCTTATATATCAATGACTTTCAGAGTTTTGGATTTATTCTACTATACGTCATATCTTATTCTACTATACGTCATATCTTATTCTAGTTTACGTCAATTCTTATTCTATTATACGTCATGCTTTATTCTACTATACGTCACATCTTATTCTATTATACGTCATAGATTAATGGAATATTTATCAAAATATACTAAATAACCTGAAAAATTTAGTCTAAACTAATTGCATTTATCCTTGATTAGCAAATTTGCGATAAAAGTCCATAATATACGATATGAAATATGTAAAAGTCTTATTCTAGTTTACGTCATATCTTATTCTAGGCTACGTGGTGAGTTAAAAGCACTTATCCTAGTTACCGTCAGAAAATTTAAGATAATTTAAAGAAAAGTGACGTTTATTGGTTTATCTTATTCCCATTTGCTATGATGTTATTCTAGTTTACGGCATGCTTTATTCTACTATACGTCATAGATTAATAGAATATTTATCAAAATATACTAAATAACCTGAAAAATTTAGTCTAAACTAATTACATTTAACCTTGATTAGCAAATTTGCGATAAAAGCCTTTAAAGTTCTTTCATGGAATGCATAAAAGTCTTATTCTACAATACGTCACAAACATTTGGGTTATTCTAGTTTACGTCATAGTTTAGCAGTTCTTATCCTATTTACCGCCAAAAAATTTAAAATAATTTAAAAAAAATTGACGGTTATTGGTTTATGGTGCTACAATCCATTATGAACTTATTCTAGTTTACGTCACATGGGGGTAAAATGTCTGAACACGCTGATGTTGTTGATTATGGCCTGGATGATAACAGGGGCGGATCTATAATAGAGACGGTACCTGTTGATCTTAATATTATAGAACTCCCCCTGTTTACTAAGTCAATTCATCCAATTAAAAATGAAGTTACCTACATATTGTCAAAAAATCGGAATGCACGAATATCAATAGTTCCGGCAAGTGGCGGTTGTCAGCCAAATTCATTTGATAAGAAAATATATTTATCATTAGTTCAGATAGCTAAAAAAATACAAGAAGAGTATGGTGATAATTCTATACCTGAAGAGATTTGTACTACATTTTATGAGATTGGAAAATATGCTAAATTATCTCGGTCGGGTAGTAATCGGCAGAAAATTTTTGATTCTCTTTCTAAGTTAAAATCAACACAATATAATTTTTGGAATTGTTTTTATAATCCTAGTATAGAGGATAAGATAGAGTCATATTATGCTTCCAGTTTCATTAATGATCTCCTTATATTAAAAGTATCTACTATCCAAAAGAATCCAGAGCATAAATTTTATAAATTTGTGAAATCAAAACCAAGTTCAGTGTTTGTTAGACAACAAGGCTCTTCCGATGCAGAAGTAATTGTTATAACCTTGCATCATTTTTTTCTTGATAACTTAATCCATAAAAAAGGCCATTTGTTACATCGTAGAGAAGATATCGAAAAACTGATGACCACAGATACCACAAAAATGGATATTTATCTGTTTGCTGAAAAAAATAGAAGTTGGCTTAATGGGGATGAGTATAAAAATGGGTTGACAATAAACAATAGATTCTATAAACAAAATCAAATTATACGATTATCTGCTCGGAAAATAGCATCGCACTTACCTTTAAATTTTAAACCAACTGGAGTTCCAAAATCTTGCAAAATTATTTATGATGCTTTGTGCTATTTAAAGGAAAAATCATTAATTGCAGATTTTATTGAATATAAGAGTGATGGGCTTGAAACTTTAAAGTCCAACATTAAGGAGCGCGGTATTAATGATGATTGGATATTATCTGATAAATTTGATAATACATTAGCAAATACCGAATATGAGATATTTTTTGATTGGTCAAGAGATGATAATCATTTATTAAATAGGGCTACTGAAATTGTTGGTATTGAAGATAAAGGCTGCAGTGATATTGTAGAATATGATAGTATTTTAAACAAAATATGCGAAAAAGTTAAAGATAAAATTAGTCCCAAGACTATGAGAGTTATAAATGAATATTATCAATTAAGAGGGATACACTATGTTGCTGGTTCGATTAATTATGCGTATAAAAATTCGACGAAGAGTTTTGAAAAATATTTAATAGACACAATGAATGGAAACTGGGCTACTGAAGAAATTAATAAACTTATTAATGAAGAGAAACGAGATCAGGAAGCAACTATAAAATTACAACAGCAACTTGAAAAAAAGCAAGCTGATGAAAGAACCCGTATACAATTGGCAAAAGAAGCAGAGATGTTTTTTAAAGAGCTTGAGGCAAAATGGAAAGCATTAAATAGTAAAGAATATAACCGTGAAAAAATAGAAAAAATAGAAAATAAAGCGAGTTTATTCTATAAAAAGAATTTTAGTGAAAATAAAAAATTCTCGCTTGAATGCGTGAAACTTTCAATTTTTGCTATACTCCTAAATAAAGATAACATTAAATATATAGAACCGACTATTAAGCTTCTTATGGCATCTAGTAATAGTTCTTATATACCTAATGATGTGGAGTTTGCTGATTAGTAAAGACTGGTTATTGCATATCTTCATCAACGATTATTCGCACTGCATTTCCAATAACATTTGCAGAGCTTCCAGGAATCTCAAAAACATTATTGTTTTCAACATTTTTTATCATTAATTGATTATTACTGATACTTTCCAATTTTCCAAATATTATATCCTCGCTGGTTTTAAAGATAGAATAATAGCCAATTATTATTTTATTTTCAGGCTTTATGATAAAGGTTGATACTTTATATGGCTGGTTATTATTTTCGTTCTTAATATTTATTGCAAATGCATGAGGATGTACAAATTTTTCTGATAGAATCATATTGTCATGATTTACATATTGTTCTGAATGTTGAATAAATGAGTCTGTCTCATTTAGTTCAATTAATGGCACATATTGCGGTACGTGTGGGCAACTAAGTAAGTCAGATATCTCAACACTAAAATAATCAGCTATTGGTTTTAATGAAGTTTGAAAATACAATTGATTTTCTGTGTCATACATTATTCTACGTAATAACATGTATTTAACGCCAACAATTTTAGCAAACTCAGGTAATTTGACATCAAGTTGAGACATTTTTCTAACTATGTTAGCCCTTAAATTTTCTAATTCATTAGCATTTGATCTGCGTTTTATCATCGGGTTGATTATTCTTACAAGACTGTTAATTGGATCTTTAGCTAGATTATACCATGGTTCATGAATTTATAAGCCAAGCAACAGCTGAGATATTAACATTTGATTTCAATAAAGCTTAAAAAACCTTATATATTACAGATTTTAGGATATAATATATTTTTAGAAGTTTTCTTTATTTGTAAGGTGCTTAATATGTTAAAGAGTAGTGACAATAAGGTAGATTTTACTGATAATGTGGTTAATAAAGTTGCAAAAGAGCGAAACAAATTATGCTCTAATGAACTGCCCAAAGAATCTATGGTGAAAACCGTTGAAGATTTGATAAAAGAGAAGGGGGATTATTATATTACTGAAATATCCTCTTTTTTGAAATTAACTACAGTACAAATTTATAGTAATATAAAAGAAAACCATATGCCATTAAAAACTAAAATTAGGCTGGAAGAGATACGTCCATATGATAAGCATGCTACTTATGAGGCAATCAAGGATATAATAATTCAGATGTTTGGTGTAATAGGGCATGCACCATTTGATAAAATTGGCGTACCAAGATCATTAATATATCAATGGAAAAAAACTGGAATTTCGTATACTAAAGCTCTTTTGCTAATTCAGGGATTACTATCAATTGCTGATGATATAGGTATTAGAGCTAGTTTAGATAAGTTGTATGCTTCATTATATGTACCAATTAAATTATAACGAGAGTTTCAATATAGAGCAACTATGTTAGCCATAGCAGCTTATTACTGAGGAAGTAGTATTCAATTTGGTGCTTGGGTAATTTACCAGTATATTAAGTGTTATCGTTCAATCTCAGAAGCTATAGGTCGAGATAATTCTTCCAATATTTATAATAAACTTCAATACCTCCACCAGATATTCAAAGAGTGCAATCTTAGCCAAAATTACCAAATCAGCTTCCTGTCAGAAAACAATCCAAAATAAAAGTTTAAATAAAATTAAAAAACTTTACATATTCCAGATTAAGTGCTACAATTCTATCTGTATTTTATGATCAATATCCACGGCGAGGTATAGCCGGTAAATATATAAAAATAGTAAAGGTAGCTAGTGAGATTAAATCAGTCGTTGGTAGTGATACGAAAAGGACTTTGAAATTTTCACAGATTATTATTAAAGAATTGACTTAGTGAAATTTAGAATATGAAAACACTTAATCTTAGTTTGAGCTTTGATTCTACAGATAAATCATCAATGCCTTTTGTTATTGTTGATAATAAATATCAAGTTGTAACAGCTTCAGATAAATTTAATAATGACGTTGTAAAAGTAAATATCGGTGATGATTTACTGAGAATTGTATTAAAGCATTATAAACAGGCTCAATGGAAAGAGTGTGTAGATAATTTCACCAAGAACGATAGTTCACTGGAAATTAAAAATATTTTATTTATCCCAAAAAATACAGTGATTAAAAATAGGACTATTCCAGTAATTCAATATTGGTTTTTGCAGACTATAAATCTAGGTGGTAATAAAATTATCGTATTTCATAATAATAAATTTGATTCTTCGTTGGATCATATATTTACGAACTTTGTTGATTATGCCAATAATTTACAAAATGATGTAGAATTTCATTTTCATCGTAAAACCAGGTCTGTTCATCAGCACACCTGTCTAAATCCCTACATTTATGCTTTTTTTATGCCATATCTTGCTAAGAAAAATTTTCATATTGCACAAGGTAAGCTGTTTAGAGATTGTTTTAATATTGAAGCTGACTTACGGGTTGGTAATATTGTGCAAAAAGAGCTGGACTGTATGCGTGTGTCAGATAAATCTGCCGATATTAGAAAGTTCCGTGAAGAGTACCTTAACAAAAATTTTATACCATTTGCTCAAATTACCTTCCCAATGATCCTTTCTATCTAAAGTTCTATCCCTCCGTTTGCGGAGGGAATTGCCCCATATCTTTTTGCTAAAATTTATCAATGAAAAACTTGCATACAAGTAAATGCAAGTAGTTGTAGTCAAAAGTATGTTTCATGGGCAAAGAATTGAAAATCAATAATTATACATATCAAGATTATTTAAATGCTGTATTCGATGTAGACTATTTATTAAGTAAAGAGCCTGTGCTTATTGTTGAAGTTACAAGATTATTAGCTAATTTTACGTTAATGTCGTCTGGAAATAATAAATTAACCGTGGCCACACAAAATAAATTAGAAATGTTGGTTTCATATGTTTTTTTATACTCATTTTTAGTTCAATCAATCAAAAATGCAGAAGATTTTCTTACTTCTCCCGCGTTAGATGAAACTGTTCTCAAAATATTAAGCTCACACCCAAAAGAACTATTAGATGGCACTAGTGGTGTATGCGAAGAGTATTTTTATTTATTGAGAAATAATTGTTTAAGAATAGTTGCTGAACCTCAATTTAGCACTTATACAGTTTTAATAGGTAATTTGATAAAGACAAAGAGATTTAATGAGCCAAATTATATTCGTGGAATTGTGCATACGGCTTTATTCATAGAGAAGAATTTACTTAAGCAATCCTTGCCTCAATATCCTTTTAGGTTCATGCAGCAATGAAAAAATTCTTCCTGAAGTTAAATAATTGGATGATTAATACTCCAAAAGAAAGACGTTATGTAGCTTACTTTAAATTTACAACGGTATTAATGTTTGTAGAAACCATCATTACCAGAAATGGAACCTATTTATTTGGCTTATTGGCCTGTTGGATTATTTTGTGGAGATTTTCCAAATTTCATGCTCGTAAAAAGCGAGAGTTTACTTTTCTAGATTTATTATGGATAAGAAATCGTGAAAAAAAATATAAGTAAATATGGATTGTTTTTGCTGCTGGTGAATTTTATTTTATCCGGATGTGCAACAAAATATCAACCAGTTAAAGATATTGGGCCAACTAATCCAATGTTATCTGGTGGTAAATCTGCTGCAATGAAATTTCCGATATTAATGGACTATGCTCAACTAAATCAGCAAGATCCTAAAATACGGAGCATTATTCGAGTTGCTAAACAAAGTAGTAGCGCTACTGTTATTATTTTGTATCCGCCTAATTATCTAAACCTGGCGGAGAAGTTATATAAGGTAATTAATCAGGCGAATGTTAAAGCTATGAGACCTATTCAGTCTGCAATAGTTTCTGGTGGGGTAAGTGATGATCAAAACCTTTATGTTTATGTAACATTTACTCCAATCTTAGTTCCTCAAAATATTCAGGAGAGTGCGAATGTTAAACACTAATTTGGAAATAAATGGCAAATCGCTACCAGTTCAAATTTTAGAAGATAAAGATCTTAAGCAAATGGGTATATCTGAAGAAGAATTTTATAATTTAGCGATGAATGATTTACAAAACGGCTTAAGTTTAGAAAGTTTAGCCGATGAGTAAACAAGATTTAAGAGAAGCGCTTGTAGATCGCGTTATTGCGCAAATGGAAAAAGGTATTGAGTCATGGCGTAAAACTTGGTTCAATTCTCAAAACGAGGTATTAAAGTTTCCCTTTAATCCAGTAAGCACAACTAAGTATTCTGGTCACAATTTGTTATTGTTAGGGACTGCAACCAGAATGGTTCGTGCTGCTGACAGTATTGTTGATTCGGGGGTTAAGTTTAATGATCCTAGGTGGTGTACATTTCTTCAAGCAAAAAGCCAAGATTACTCTATTAAGAAGGGTGAAGTGGCAACACCCGTTTATTTTTATGATTTCAGGCTAGGCATAAATAACACCGCTACCAATATTCAAAAAGCTGTTTATGTTAAGAATGAATCAGAGTTTTTTGATAATTCTTTAAAGCTCTTTAATATCCATAAAAGTGAATTGGCTCCTCTTGCAGCAGCATTTAAAAAGCAGTTTACTGGTAATTTACAATATGGGGAAAAAAGAGAGTTGTTTACAAATTATGTTGCCAACATCGCTAGAATTACTAAGGAGCCAGTGGAGTTTAAACCAATTTATGTGCTTAGTGAGCATAAATTATTTAATTTTGAGCAAATAGATAATGTTCCTGAGCTGGTTACTCTATCATCTGAGTTTACTCCAAATGAGCGTGCAGAAAATATTATCCATAATTCTGGTGCAAAAATTATTCATGATAGGTTTGGAATTCAAAATTATTATATGCACAAACTACATGAAGTTCATCTTGTACCAAAAGAGTACCATGACTCAGAGTACTCATATTATGCAACAGCAATGCATGAATTAGCGCATTGGACGGTAGGCGAGGGCATTAAAAGAAGTTATGGTGAATATAACAGTGTAGATCATTCTCTTTATGCCAAGGAAGAATTGGTTGCTGAATTAGCCTCGCTGTTTATTTGCGCTGAGATAGATTTACCGTATAACTTACCCCATCATGCAAGTTATTTGGCTAGTTGGGTGAATGAATTAAAAAATGATAAAAATGAGTTATTTAAAGCTTTGCGTGATGCTTCCCTAGTCTCTGATTATATTCATACCTTTGATCATTCATTAACTAAAATTCAAACTATTGAAACTACCAATGAAAGTGGCAACATCTACGTTGCCTACACTTCAACAGTGATTAAAAAAATGATCATTGTAGAAGATTTAAGTAAATTATCTAATCAGTTAGAAACCGTAGATATTTTATCTTCAGCTATTCCCGCAGCAGGCGAATTCAAAGATGGTACCCAAACAAAATTTAACAACGATAATTTTTTGGGTTTGGAATTTGTAAAGTTTAAGACCAAAGAAGATGTTAGTGATTTCTTTAATGAGCATATTGATCTTTTTACCCTCAATAATGAGCAATCGGTATTTTCACCGCAACAATCTCTGGAAATAGGAAGGTAGTCTTATGAAAAATACATTTGAGTATAAATATATTTTAGCGGCAATATTTTGTTTTACCTTACTTCATTCTGCTTTTGCTGGAACTATTAATGTAGCTAATCCAGATCAAGTTGGAGATGCCATCGCTTACGCTATGCCTGCAGCACTTCCATCTGAATTTAATCAACAAGTTTCAATGGATCGTAGTTTCTCTAATATGGAGCAGTTTGCAGTACGGTTGCAAAGCCTATCAGGGTTTAAAGTACTAGTGAATAACCAGTCAGCTGAACCCAGTACCAAGCAGGTAAAGATATATCAAATTGATGGTACTTTAAGCTCATTGTTGGATCAAGCAGCGCTTAAATTCAATGCGCTTTGGAAATTTGATCCACAAACAGTTTCGATAATTTTAATGTACAACCAAGGTATCAATAAAGATGTTCTGGTGGCACAAAGACAAGCCGCAGTGGCGAAAAAGTTGCCGATTGATCAACAAATAAAAATTTGGACAATTAGTAAAAGTGACATTGAATTAAGAACAGCTTTAGCTAGGTGGGCTAAAACTGCTGGATGGCAGTTAGATTGGCAAGTTCAGGGTAAATTTCCAATAGATTTTGACTGGCAGGTTCAAGGAGCATTTAAAGATGCCGTTAACCATGTGCTTAAAGCATCACAACAGTCTGAGATCCCATTAAGTGCAACGATGTTTACTAATAATCATGTCTTAAGAATCACTTCTACAGGAAACTAATAATGCAATTACACCATGTTTTATCTATGCTCGCTTCTGTTTTATTAGTCGCTTGTGGTTCTGGCGGCATGGATAATTTAAATACAGGCACTTATTATACTGGTGGTTATGATTATTATTATCAAGTCCAGAGTGAATCTGGTACTGGTAGCACGCTTAATGTGCTTGGATCAAATGGGTCAGCCTTGTTTTCTGCACCTCTTACCAGTACCGGGGGTAATTCTTACTATTTTACCACCAGCTACAATGGTCGAGACATTAATGGCAATCTAGTTATTCTCGGTGGAATTTTGAGTATAGTTGCAAATGCGTGGGGTACCGATATTGGCTCAAATAATACTAACCCTATTCAAGATGGTTCATATTCAACTATTTGTGATAAAGGTAATATGAGCCCTTGCTCGGTAGTTATTAATAATAATTCTATATCGGTCACAGAATACAGTACTAGTGGGGCACCTACCATACTGTGCTCAAATAGTTTATTAGTAGAAACCAATAGCATTCCGAATAACTACATGTTTAAGTGTGGAATTATGGGGAGCAATGCGCCACAATACAATTGGTATGTTACCTCATTTACCAGAAATGGAATTCCTGGGCTATTAATCAGCGAATATAATGGAAGTACGCAGATTAATAATGATGAGACTGATGATATCGCGGTAATTCAAGCTACATCAAGTGGGATATTTGCTCCTAACGGTAGTTTTTACTACACCTCTAATGGTACGAGTGGTTCTGCTACTCCGTCGATTATTATTGCCAACCTTACCAGTAATGGTTCCACGGGAACTATTAATAATCAGGCAATTGGTAACTGCAATGGTCAGGCATGTGCATTAACAATGGACCAGTATTATTCACAAATCGCAAATGGTTATGCTTATTTTACAACTACCAATAATCCACTTAATTTTAATTTAGTAGGTAATTCCACTCTGAATTTGATGATGGATAGTGCTAGCGGCTTTTATGTTCAATAAATTAAGGAATTGATAAATGCAATATAAAAAAATTATCACTTTAGTGCTTGGTTCAATAGGCATAGCACTTAGTGCTTGTTCGACTTGGAGTGTTAATAAAAACATTGACCAAGTATCTGCAAATATACAAAAAGAACAGAAAGTTATGGATGGCACTAAATCTATAGCGGCGAATAACTTTATTAATGAAGTTGATGGTGGGCTTTTTACTGCTCATGCTAGTAAATTAAAAGATACTGAACCATTACCATCTGTTTTTTATGATCCTTATAAAATTGACAAGACTTTTATTAGTTTACGTGATGCGGCAGATGCACTAACTCAACTGACGGGGTTACCTACCGATGTTGATAGCACAACATTAACAGCCATTAATTCTGAAGCTAGGTTTGTACGCATAACTCAACAAACTGGCAATTTGATTAATTTATTAAATGCGATAGCAACTAAATACGACGTTGCATGGTCTTACCATGAAGGCACCCTTGAATTTAATCAATACGATACGCGCACTTGGACTGTTAATAGCATTCCTGGTGATTATCAAATGCAAAATAATGTTACTAATTTGGTCGGATTACAAGCGCAAAATCAAGCCAATACTAATGGGCTAACTACATCTCAGGGCGCTATTCCCACTGCTGCTGGAGCTAGTGGTTCTAGTGGTGGCGGCGGTAGCGCAACCCAAAATAACAATTCACAAAGCCAATCGACACTTACCTTTAATACAAATGCTAGTGTTTGGGATAGTATTAAGAATACAGTTAAAGCGATGCTGACTGAGAAAGGTAAGATTAATGTAGCTCCGGCTGATTCAACCCTAACTGTCACCGACCGCCCTCACGTAATTAGACTAGTTGACCGCTACGTGTATAATGAAAATCTAATTCTTGGCCGTCAAGTTAAGCTCGATGTGAAGGTTTACTCAATACAAGTTAGCAATTCAGACAACTATGGTTGGGATTGGCAAGCCGTTATCAATAATTCTCCAACTAAGTTAACCATTAACGGTACTGGCGGATTTACCCCAGCCACTGGTTCATCTTCATTCACTATTGCTGCTACCAGTGGAAACATGAATGGTTCACAAGCGGTTATTACGGCTTTGTCTAAAGATTATAAAACCTCAGTGGTTACTACCGCCTCAGTAATTACGCATAATAACCAACCAGCCCCTGTTCAATCAGCAAGACAGACGACATACTTGGCCAGCTCCCAAACTACTCAAGTTGCTCAAGCGGGTGCGCAGACTACACTTACTCCAGGTGTAGTTACTACTGGATTTCAGATGAATGTATTGCCTAATATTTTACCGAGTGGTGAAGTTAATTTACAGTTGACGGTTAATATTTCAGAACTAATTGGTATGAATCAAGCCTCCAGTAATGGATCATCTTTGCAATTGCCAGATGTTGAAACTAAGTCATTCATGCAGAAAGTATCCATGCGAACTGGTGATACCTTAGTTCTAAGTGGATTTGAACGTACGGAAAATACCTTAACTGAGCAGGGAGCTGGATCTGTGACTAATTGGCTTTTTGGTGGTGGGTTTGATGCTAAGAAAAATAGAAATGTAATTATTGTTTTTGTGACACCTGAAATTGTTGCTAGTAAATAGTCCGAGGTTATTAATATGTCAAATCAAACATTCGAGCGTGATGGTTATGTTTTTGTAGGGGATCTATTTTGGCCAACGCCATCTAACAATAAAACATTAAACATCCAGAAACTTAGAAAAGAAACTGCGGTTGATTTATATGTAAAAGTAGCAGGCAATGATGTAAGCAATTATGGTTTTGCTAAAAAAAATATTTTCAACAAAAAAGTTAAAAAAATTGTATCGCTAGGTGCTTTTTTATTAAATTTTTATGAAGATGATCCGATTGATATTATTATTGTTGTGAAGCTTGGCGATGGTGAAGCTGGTCTATTGGCTTTGAAAAATGGGAACGTTCTACCTCGTGGCGGCGACATGATTGGTGATACTGAAACTATTCGAGGTAGAGTTATTCACCTAATTGATACATTTGGTATCGGCAGTATTTGGACCGCTGGATTTGGTAATTACTTTTATGATGACAAGGAAATAAGCACTCGGTTAAAAAATATTAACCCTCACTTTACAATTCCATTGGATGAAACTGATGATAATGGTACGCCTTTACAGAGTATTTGGAGCTACGAAAACACTAAAAAAGCGATTAAAAAATCAATCTTAAGACCGATTCCTACTATAGATATAACGAGTAAGAGATTTATAGTAACGATTACATCAATACTGTCATTACTAATTATAAGTATGATTTTATTAGTTGTTACTCAAACTAGAGATGAAGTATTGGTAATGGTTCCGCAAACGCCTGTAGCATTACCAACATCTATGCCTGCAGATAATTTTATCAATGCTTGTTTTCCTGGTACAGATAAGTTTTTTGGATTTCCTGGTGGGTGGATCCTCAATTATTTTTCTTGTAATTTAAATCAACGGGAATCTCGATTTACGACTGACTTTAATCAGCCTAGTGATCTTCTTGTTGTGCTAAATAATAAGAATATAGTATTTTCTGAAGTAACTGGTGATAAAGCAAATAAGTTACAGGCTACTTTAAAAGAGAAACTGATTCCAAATTTTAATAAAATGCCAAGTCAAGTGCCGGTGCGAAATAGAGTTGAAACTTTACAATCCGTAAAACAAATACCAGGAGTCAATATTCAGGTAAATATGCCAGCTAATTTCATTTCGTATGAAAACTATAATCCCAAGCTTGGCCAAAAAATTAAGTTTACGATAATTAGTAAATTTAGTCCGATATGGTTTAATAAAAATCAATATTTTGATGGCGTGGCATTAACCGATATATCCGCTAAGTATGATACCGCTAGTGGGTTCTATACTTGGCAAATTAATGGCGAAATTTCTAATTAAGTATTTCAGAGGTAAAAATGTATAGCAAACTTTTAATTGTGCTAATGAGTTTATTTACAGCATGTTCTAATGCTCAAACTAATGACTTATCTGCAGTTCTTGATGATGCTAGTAACTCAGGTGAAAGCGAAGTTGTTATTAAGAATAATAGCGCTATAACGTCTAAACCAATAATCCGCGTAAGTAATAATCCACGAACTATTGCAGCGCCATCGGCTGGTGGCATTGACTATACAAATATTGCTAAAAATGATAATGCCAGCGCTAAACTGGCTAAACTTACTCAAGATTATCAGATTGCGCAAGCACAGCAAAAAATAGACCAACTAAATAATATTGGCAATAGTCGTGGTGGTAGAACTAAGGTGGCTGGCAAGACCGTAGTTACTGGCGTAATGATAAATGAAGCTGGGAATCGGTTAGCTACTTTACGCTTTCCGGATGGCGGGACACTTGATGTAGAAATGGGAACAGTGCTTAAAAGCATGAAGGTGACCGATATATCTATGAATGGCGTATCTATGGTCGCTACTAAAAGCTGTAAAAGTAAAGAGTGCAAACCAGTAACTGTTTTTTATGAACGAGTTTACGATGCGCCACAATATTCTGGAACTAATACGCAAGTGCAAAATGGAGTTAGTCAACCTACCTCATTTGCACCTTTTTCAAGTAATTCAATGGTACCACCTATTGTAACAACAAATCAAGCTGGAGAATAGAATGGCAATCCAAGAAAAAGACTTGACCCCGTCTACGTGCTTGACTGCGCCAGGGCAGGTTTTAGAATTTGAGAAAAATTTGCAGTTATCAATGCAAGACATGTTGGCCGTGATGACCGATCCTGAATCAAATATTGATGTTTATATATCTGATAATCATAGAAATAATATTCAAGTTATTACGCATCTTGAAAAATATCGGATGATGAATATTCTTGAAGAGGATGTTAAACAAATTAAATATTGCGATATTAAGACTATTCAGTCGTTTTATAGTCAAAAAACTAGTGTATATTCGAATGAAGAAACCTCCCATATTCAGCGCGACATTATTAGCTTGATCCAGACAGCAGCATCCCGCAAGATTTCGGATATTCATATTACGATTAATGCTGCAAATACGGTAGTTCAGTTTCGTAAGTTCAAACGATTACATCATTATAGAGAAGATCTGCGTAATTTCGGATACGATTTAATCCAAACCTTGTATAACTACATGACCGATGTTGCTGACCCCATGTTTAAGTCAACCGAAGCCCAAGATGCAGTTATCAATAACCCGGCATATCTGACGAAAAATTTAAATGGCGTACGGGTATCAATTGTTCCTACTACTGACGGATGGAATGCATGTTTACGCTTACTATATCAAACAACTAGGGGAGAAGTTAACAGTTTAGAGCAACTTGGTTATAACCGTACGCACTTAGAAACAATTCGTAAGATAAAAGCTAAGTCTAGCGGTATTTTAATTATATCTGGACCAACTGGTTCAGGTAAATCTACTACCTTGAAAGTTACTTTAGAGGAAATTGCTAAGGATAATGGTTGTAATGATGATGGTACCAGTTGTGAAATCAATATTATGACAGTTGAAGATCCAAGTGAATATAAGATTCTTGGAGCTAAACAGCTGGCTGTATCCGGAGTCGAGACGGATGAAGAGCGCATGGATCAATATCATCGTTATCTAAAAGCATTGCTCCGCCAGGATCCAGATGTAATCATGATTGGAGAGATCCGGGACATAATATCTGGTAAAGCAGCTATCAAAAGTGCAATGTCTGGACACTTTTGTTTAACGACCATTCATACCAATGATGCCTTAGGTATATTGGATCGCTTAATTGAAATGGGTTTAGAATCAGCTAATGTTTTAAATACTGGTGTAATTACTGGACTAGTTGCTCAGCGCTTAGTGCCAGTTCTATGCCAAAGCTGCGCAATTCCATTGGAGGAAATTATTGATGATTATAACCCAGCTAGATTGGAGCGCCTACGCAATACCTACCAAGATGATTTCAAGGGTATTAAAATTAAAAATCCAGAAGGGTGCTCGCATTGTGAGAATCTAGGGATAACTGGAGTGACGGTTCTAGCTGAGATCGTTAAAACGGATAGAACACTGATGAGATTATATAAAGATGGTAAAACTGATGAAGCATACTTTTATTGGAGAAATGAGTTAGATGGTATTACCTTAATGGAACATGGACTAGAGAAAATTAAAGCTGGTATTTGTGACCCGAAAGATGTTGAATCTGAGCTAGACGAGTTATTTGTTGAAAATTTACAAAAAACTGGAGCGGTAGCATGAGAGCCAAAAGCGCACTATCTTTTCTAGACCGGATTCAAATTAGCGTTGACACTAGATTAAAGATATATGACATGCTAGATAGTTATATTTCGGCAGGGATTGGCTTAAAGCTTGCCTTAGCCAAGATGCAAGAAACTGAAAAGTTACGGAAGGGCAATCGCGCGATTCTTTATAGGGTATATGGTTTGATGTTGCGCCGACTTGGGAGTGGTAAAAAGCTTGGGGATTTATTTGAGGATATATCTCCAGAATCAGAACGGATGGTTCTTAACGCTGGTGGTACAAATATCAAGGAATCGTTTAAAGCTGCTATTGATGTGGCTAATATAACTCGAAAGATGAATAAAGGGTTTTATGGAGCTCAAGTTTATCCGCTTCTTTTGTACTTAGTGGCATATACGTTTTTAATTATCTATTCAATTTATTTTTTGCCTAGCCTGCTTCAAGTTTTACCGCTAGGTGCAGAGCTATCATTACTTACAAAAGTTGGCATATTTCTAAATAACTATACCAAATTCTGGATTCCAATTTCCTTGTTTTTAAATATAAGTGTTTTTAGTGCAGTAGCAATTTCAATGCCGAATTGGAAGGGGCCAATGAGAAAAAAGGTAGAAAATATACCCCCATACAATATGTATCGTTTGAAAGTTGGTTGTAGCTGGTTGATTGCATCAGCAAGTTTAATTCGGGCCGGGGTCAAGTTAGATCAGGCAATGGGGCAATTGATGAAATATGCAAAACCATACTTACGTCATCGGATTAGCAGCACAGTATTTCATTTAAAACGTGGTTCAAATCTGGGTATTGCCTTGACAAAAACTAAATTAGATTTTCCGGATCCCGATATGGTGGACCGAATAGGGGTTTATGCGCAAGGCAAGGACTTTGCTGATCGCATGGATATTCTGGCTAAAGAATTTGCAGAACGAGGTATTGAGAAAATCAATGCTCAAGCATCTGTTATTCGAACGCTAGGATTATTAGTGGTGGCGGTGGTTGGAATGATGATTGCAGGGATTAATTTTACCATTACGCATGATTTAACCGAAAGCGCTCAAAATTCTATATCAACACGTTAATTTAATTAGGGAGTTTAACATGTCTCAATCTTCTAAACAGCTAACAAAATTAGCCAAAAAACAGGGTGGTTACACATTGGCAGAGATCTTAATCGGAGTCGTAGTCGCTGCAATTTTAGCAGCCATTGCCGCCGCCGGATATCGCATGTTTAATAGTTCTAATACGAGTGGTAATTTTGCTAACCAGGTATTTCAAATTACAAATAATGTCCGGCAATCATATCAAAAATCGCAAACTGGATATACTAATATTGCTAATGATATGAAATCGTTAATTCAAGAAAATGTCTTTCCTGATACGTTAACCATAGACTCAACTGCGGGTACCGTAAAAGCCTTTGGAGGAGCAGTCACTTTAGCTGCAGATTCTAGCACTGGCGGATTTACTTTATCCTTTGCCTCCGTACCTAGTGATACATGTATGAAGGCTCTTGCCTCAATGGGTGGTAGCGGATTTAATGCCATTGATGTTGGTGGTTCCAACTTATGGACGACTGGTGACTCTTGGCCCGCAAAAAATACAATCTCATCACAATGTGGCAGTGGTTCTGGTGATGTAGCTATGGTTTTCCATGCGAGTTAATTAATGGGAATAATCTGGTTAGCAAGCGTTGCTACTATGTTAATAGTGGTTTTTAGCGGTGTATTTTACCGCTATGACCCATTCCATCACGTAAATTATTCTGCTAATGTCGCTACAGCATTAGCTGATAACCTGCAGACTGTTGCAATGACAAGCGTAATGTATAGTGTAAATAATAAATTGACCACCCCAATAACTTTGAATAGCAATTTGTTATCAACCTACTTACCAAATAATTTTAAGTATGCTATTCCATATAATGCTGTGTTTAGTCAAGACCAATTCAATAATAAGTGGGTAATCCTTAGCTATAACACCCCAACTTTTAGAGGTGTTCAAGATCAGAGTTTAGGTGAAGATATACTACGCAGTCTGGTGCAGCGGGTGAATAATAAAGGAATAAATAATCAGAATAACTATCAACTTGTTTATACCGGTATAAATGTAGCTTGCAATATTAATTCAGTATTGCAGCCGCTTACAATTAATTTGCAACAGTCATTTAGTTATGTCTGTAGCAATAACTCATCTAGCATGGGCAAATATATTTTAATGGTACCTGTAAATTATTATTAAGGTTTTGGTATGAAGTTAAAGAATAGAGGCTATACATTAGTCGAGACGTTGATTGGCGTTGTTGCGGTGACAATTATGAGCGCTGCAATAGCACCGCTGGTTTTAACTAATTATCAAATCACTAATGCCCAATCGGTTGCCGATGAAACAATTGTTTATAGTAAGATTTATACCAGGTATTTACTTAATAACGATAAGGCATTGAGAGATGCTGTCACCACCAGTAATATTGCCTTTGTATCGTGGAGCAGCTTGAAGAACGGTGGCTATGTACCAACTGGTACCGTAGCAGATAAAAATCCTTTTGGTCAAACTCCTTGTGTAGTTATTATGCGAAATAATCAAACAGATCAATTAATGCCAATTATGTTTTTTATAGGTGGTAATGGTCGCGAAAAATCGTTTACTACTTCAGACGCTAATAATACGTCTAATCAAATTGGTGGGATGTCGGGAATTTATGTGAGCGATTTAAATGACAAAGATGCTAAACGTTCGGGTGCTGGAGTGTTTGGCAATAAAGGGGGATGGTTTTTACCAAGTTCAACCCCTTATATTCAGCAAATTCAAACTGGTTGTGGCGGGTTACCAAGTAATAACAGTATAGTAATGAATATTAGTATGATGTCAGAATATGGTGGAGCGTTAACCCCAGATGTAAGTTTGCATCGCTATAAAGATCCCACCAATCCGAATTTGGGTGATCCAGATAATACAAATACTGCACAAACAGATTTGAGCCTCTCCCCGTTTGATGCGACGAATCCAAATGCTCAGTCGAAGCGCTTGTATTTTTCAGGGAATAATTCGACAAATGGTGTGTATTTTCAGAATGCGCTAGATGCGGCAAATCCCGATGTGAAAACTGTTGGCTTAAAGAACGGCACCTTAGCGGCTAATACATTGCAACCATTACAAGCGCTGCAAACATTTACCTATTGTGGTAGTAATGAAGTAGGAAAGATGGCACAACAATCTGATACGACCGTGATTTTAAAGAGTCAACTGCAGTGTACGTATAATCCGCTGCAGTGTCAAGGTGCTGATCAAACCGGTAGAGCTTTAAATGGGTACTGTTATTTGCCAGTAAGTGAAATATCTGTTACTTACCACCCAAATCAATCATCTGCGATGTGTCCACAAGGTTATGTTGATATGACAGTACCACCGGTAATTACGCAGGGCAATCCACCTCCAAATTTTAACGGTGGCAAATGGGAGTGTTGGGCAAGTGTACTTGGGGTTTGTACAAACTGGCAATATGTGACTAGACAGATGTGTTCTTGGACGTCACCTCAAAATAACTATAACAAAATTGGTATTAAGCAATATGGTAACTATCAAATAGCTACTGGTATTTCTGCGTATTCAACCTGGCAACAAAATTCCAATGGTTATGATTGTAATTATAGTGGCCAATCTAATGTGGCCTCCGGGATTATTCAAGCATATACGTGTACTACTACGTCACCGGTTATTGATTATGCTCCATGATGTTATAATATAAGTTATAACATTTGTTATAACTAAGATATAATATATCCTATCTTAAGGAGGATAGCATTATGGTTAAGGTTGTATGTAGAAAAATAGGGAATTCTCTAGGTTTTATTATTCCCAATAAGTACTTATTTAAAGCTGAAATTATGGCTGGAGATGAGGTTGAACTTGTTATGGAGAATAATAAAATTGTGTTACAAAAAATTGATGAGTTAAAAATTGAAGAGCCTGGAGTGTAAAGATGAATAGAATGATTATTGTAACAGCTGGTGTAATCTTAGTAGGCTGTAATGGTGGCGGCTCAGGTGGTGGCGGTAGTTCTCCAACTCCAGGTCCTAATCCACAACCTTTAACATCTCTTGGTGTAGTGGTTTCACCCGCAGTTGGATCATTGATAGATGGAAGTATCGATGCCCGTGAGTTTGCAATATCTCCAGTTGTTAATATTACATATACGAATAATGAAGCCTTCACTGTAGTTTTACGGGCAGATACTAATTTTCCTAGTTCACCAGATTGTGGAATTCCTAATTCTGGCAATATATGCCCACAAATAATTTCATTTCCAGATTATGCAAAATATTCAAATCAATGCAATAGCAATACTGGTCAAACAACTACTTTGCAACCAGGTCAATCTTGTATACAGAGTTTTCGAGTAAAAAATGGTTGGAACTTTACTAGTTCTGAAAAATTGTTATTTACAGATAATGGTGGTTATTCATATTATAAGGTTAATGAACCTACTCGGTCTGGAGCCGGCAAAATTAATCTGTCAGCACTAATTGGTATTACTCAAGACTTGGGTGAGGTGGGTGGTTTTAATTATTACATGCGAATGTTGCCAACCCCAGATGCTAATTACTTTTATCGGATTATCCCAAATACAAATGGTAATTTAGGAAAATATCAAATTACCTATAACGATACTAACCATACGGCTGTATTGAATATTACACCAGTTTCTACTGTACCAATACCTTATCAACGAGTAATTCAAACCGCTTTGGTGGGCATTGCTAATAATGGGGATCCCATTGGCGTTTATGGGGCAGCAACACCGAATTTAGTAAATTACGTAAACAGCATTGAATATGGAGTTGGAGATCCTGAAGTTTTGAATGGCTATGACGATGTATTTTTGGGCTTAGATGGAAATAATTATGCGGTAAATGGCACAAATTCAGGTGGTGCATTTTTTACCGGTGATACGATTGCCTCGCTTGTGCCGGGTTCAAATGTGATCACGCACCTTCCGGTGCCTAAAATTTCTGGTAATTATCTAGTTACTCAGGAAGGTAATATTGTTTATTCCGGTGCTAATCAGTATTGCTATATGAAATCCACCGGTTATACGCAACAAGTAGTTAATCTTGGCACAGCTCCGAAGTGGATAGATTTATCAGGAACAAACCATAATATTTATGCCATAGGCAATAAAGTCTATATGTTTTTCCTAACCACTTCTGGAACTGGTTATTGGTTTGGGATTAATGGTGGGAATTGTAGTGTCAATTGGGATGATACTAGAACTATATTGCTGCAATCCTATTATGGTGCAGCTAACTATGGTATTTATACAAATAATAATCGAGTGCTATATGGGATTTGGGATACTGGTCATGTTCTTTACTATCCATATCCACCTGTAAATTAAATCAATGAGGCATTCATGAAGAACAAAGGCTTTACACTTCCTGAGATCTTAGTAATGGTGATGATCTTATCAATTGCCACAGGAGTTTTTATTAAATGGCAATTCTATAGAAATACACTCTTAACTTCTAAAGCATATGCTGATCAGGCTAGGGCGTATACAAATGTTTTTATTGGATATCTCAAAAAAAATCAAAAAAATATAGCAACGTCTATTAGTCCCGGCAATCCGGTTGTGGTCAGTTGGGATGATCTACTTACACATGGTTATGTGCCAACTGGTTTTAGCGCCAAAAATATGTATAACCAAAAACCATGTTTATTAGTTACGCAGAATGCTGGATCAAAATTACTCTATCCAATTATGCTATACCTAGACGGTAATAATGTCGACGCAGCGGTTACTACACGGTCGATGGCATTATTAGGAGGGGTTGCAGCTATTTATAATCGCCATACCGATAATGTTGTTGGAACGTATGGGCTTTGGAGTTATAGCGGATTTGGCGGTATGTACCAGGGGCGATTAAGCCATTGTGGTAGTGGGTTATCTGATGGCACTTTAGTGATAAATGTGGGTATGATGAACGATTATAATGGTGCTATTACTCCGGATGTAAGTTTGCAACGACTTACCGATAAGTATAATGGTTTGGGGGAATCATTTAACACTAATACTGCATTCACGGACATTGCTTTAACTAAAAATGGGAGTGCTACTTCTGGGAAATTATATTTGAACCATAATAGTAGTGTTTATTTTAGCCAAGGTAGTATAAATAACGCTGAAGTAACCTTAAAAAATGCCTCATTAACTGCAGAGATATTACAACCTACAACCAAAAATAACCCAGGATTGATATGTAGTGCCTCCCAGCTTGGTAGTGTGAGTGCTCAAGTTGACGGATCATCTGGAATGCAATCAAGTGTATTAGTATGTTCATATAACCCACCTGTTTGCCAAGCTCAAGCTGGCAATGACTACTGCTATACACCGATTAAGCATAACACAATTAAGTATACCAATACTGGTTATATGGGGACAACATTTATTTGTCCAGCTGGAGCGCCAATAGTCAGTGATGCGGTGGCAAAAAATCAATATACAACGGTGGAGTACCGTGAGTGCACCTCAGAATTTACATATTTCTATGATTGTGGGCGTGGAAATATTTCGACGAAACAAATAACTTCACCTGGTACTGGTCAATTTATAACCACCCCCATTATGGTTAATGGTGTTAATTTTAGTATGCAAATTGGATTTCAAGCTATAAATAGTTCAACTACTTTTAAGACCTGCAGTAGCCAATGTAGCTCTTTAAGTATGTCACAATATTCAGGTAGTTGGCCGCAAGTTAAAGGTGCTACATGTGCTTGTACTTCCGGTACTTGGGGCAGAGACTTCAGAATTGTAAATATTATGTCAGTCATTCCTGCTGCTTCACCGAGTATTCAATATGCTACATGTACAACTAAAATGATTCTTACGCAGCAGTAACTATGCTCTTGCCAATGTTTGCGCTTTTGTTACATAAAAATATGGAAGAAGGAGTTTTATTATGTTTGGCTTTAAGAAAAAAGAGAAAGAAGAATCTAAACGCTTTCGGATAGTTGTTAATCAAGCTCAACAAAGAAATGACTCATTAAGCATTGATGTATTAGATGAAGCAAGTAATGAATTATTACTTAGCCAATCTATTGAACAACCTCATCAACCCTTGCCATCTTCATTATCTCAACAGGATGACCATTCTCGGGATACTTTTTCACCAACTTCAAATTCCGAAACACAAAGACTTTCTCTAGAGTTAAATGAGATGAGAAAAATGTTTGCTGAATACGGCATTGATAAATTAAGAGATCAGCAACGCATTTTACAATCACAGAATGCAGATCTGCAGAATCAAATCTTAGCTAGGCAGTCATTAGTTACTGAATTGGAGAAAACACTTCAAATTATGAAAGAAGGGGCTGTAGATACATTTAGACAAAATATTGATGCTTATGGGCTAAAGTTTATTGCTGACTTTATGAATAAGGCATAAGCCATACTGAGTAGCTAAGCTTACCATTTACTGCACAACTGCAACCCTCAAAACATCTAATTAATCCATTCTTTAGTTCTACTCTATCCCTCCGTTTGCGGAGGGAATTGCCTTATATCATTTTGCTACAATGAATCCTATCGTTAATACCTTTAAGGATTTATTATGCTATCCAGATCTATTTCTCAATTTAATAATCTACTGCAGCTCAATCATGCAAGAAAAATTGGAATGAGTTTAACAATGTCTATTATTTTAGGAGTGCCACAATTTGCAAACGCATTTGCTGTGGGTGGTAAGACCTCAGTGGATTCAATCGATAAAACCACATCACTTGGATATACGATTATGTTAGTAATGGCCGGATTAATGATTGTTGCAGTGTTTTGTTTAGCTGCTTGGGCATTAATCACTGGGCCTGGTGAAGGAGTTATGAAGTTATTTATTCGTGGCGGAGCAGCGGGTATTTTACTTGCTATTGGTTTTTGGGTTGCCCCTGGCTTCTATAATTTCTGTATTTAAGGGTATGTAAATGGCACAGATTGATGAAATTAGAAGAATTCCCGTACGCGAATCTTTGACAACAAAAATACTGATAGGTGGTTGTGAACCATTACCTTTATTCTTTGTTTTTGTGGCAGCAATGCTACCAGTTGCATTAATGTTTGCTTTTCAAGCGTTGCCATTTCCAATTATGGTATTTGAAGGAATAATTGTTGCAATTGGCCTTGGTATTGCTAGGTTTATTTCGCGTGAAGATGGATATATGTTTTCAATTCTAGTGCGCCACTCTCAATATCAAACCTATTATTTAGCTCAGGAAGGCTATCCAGGTAAAAAGCAAACATTCCTATGGTTACCACAAAATAGTCCAATAAAAACCATCGAAACCAAATCTGTTTTAAGTTAGAGACTAAGATATGTTTGATATGCTCAAAAAATTAAAACCAAGTAAAAATCTTCATTCGATTAAGGACTATAGAAGCTCCCATGATGGGTTCTCCAATAAGATCAATTACTTTGGACTGATTGAAGATGGAATCATGATTAATATTGATGGTTCCTTGATGTCCTCCTATTGGTTCCGAGGAGATGATCTAGATAGCTCTACACCGGCACAACTAAGTGCAATCTCAGCATACCTTAACATGGGATTAATGCATCTTGATGAAGGGTTTATGATCCATGTTGATTCTATTCGATATGAAGCAACTGGTTATATTGATCCATCCGAAAATTTCTTTCCTGAACCAATTTTTGAGCAAATTGACGAAGAGCGCAGAAATATTTATGAATCAGAAGGCTTGCATTATGAAAATGCCTTTGTATTAAATATTACCTGGCTTCCACCTGCAGATATTGTCCGGAAAGCTGGTAATTTCTATCTAAAATCTAAAGGCAATAAGAAGATCTCAAGCAAGTTAACTATTCAAGATATTATCGATAAATTTAAAAAGACCACCACAAAAGTAACCGATCGCTTAATTTCTGCTTTTCCATTTATTCGTCAAATGACTAATCAAGAGATGTTAACTTATTTGAATCGCTGTATTACGGGAAATACCACGCTAGTCCATGTACCAAATAACCCGATGTTCCTTCAACAAATCTTAGCGAACCAAGACATGATTGCGGATAGCTATCCTAAAGTTGGTAAAAACTATGTACAAGTGGTAGCAGTAACTGGATTTCCGATGGAATCATATCCCGGCATAATGAATGAGCTTAATCAGGTAAATTTTGAGTATCGTTGGACAACCAGATTTATTTTTATCAGAAAAGACAAAGCGAAAAAAATTGTTGATAAAATTATTAAGTTTTGGGCAGCCGGTCGTATGGACGTTAAGGGTTGGATTGCAACAACGTTTAACCCGAGTGCTCGAGTTACCGAAAACCCTGATGCTTTAGCTAAAGAAGCTGATGCTAAAGAAGCATTGGGTGAAATTAGCGGAAATTATGTAAAGGCTGGATTTTATACTAATACCGTAACCATCTTTGAAAATGATTTAGAGCGTGCGGTTGCTAAGGCTGAGGAAATTTCAAGCCTGTTTGATAACATCGGTTTCAAATCAAGAATTGAAACTTTAAATTCTACAGATGCATATTTTGGTTCGTTGCCAGGATATGGCTATCAAAATGTTCGTAAACCAACTCTTAACACTTTAGTTCTAGCCGACCTACTGCCTCAAACTGCTATTTGGACTGGTTTAGAGCGCAATCCTTGCCCTTTTTATGAGAGATATAATAATCCACCGTTAATGATTACCTCAAGTGGTGCAACCCCATTTCGAGTTATTTTACATGTAGATGATATGGGGCATACTTTTATTCAAGGTCCTGCTGGTTCAGGTAAATCGACCTTGGTTGCGCTGTTAATTGCGCAGCAATTTAGGTATAAATACGCCAAGGTATTTGCCTTTGATAAGGGCAGATCACTCTTTCCGCTGTGCGCTGCAGCTAATGGTGACTATTATGATTTGCTGGCAGATGAGAGTTTAACTTTTCAGCCATTAATGCCGCCAAGAATTACTAATGATGATGGTACTCCAGCTGATTTAACTTCTTTTATTGCTTGGGCACAAAGTTGGGTTGAGGATCTCTGTCGGGTTAGCGGGGTAACTGTTGATGTAAACCGTTCAAAAATTATATATGAAGCGATATGCAGGGTATTAGCGCAGAAGAATTCAAGTCGGTGGAGAATGGACGAGTTACATTCTGCTTTACAAGGTGATGCTGAAGTACAAAATGTTATCAAACAGTACACGGATGGTGGGCAGTACAAATATTTTGATGGAGATCACGATTCTATTCGAAATAATAATTTTGTTGTTTTTGAAATGGAAGAATTAATGCGCACCAATAACGAAGCATTAATTTTTGCCACTCTAACCTATTTATTTGAAAAAATCAAACAGCAGTTAACCGGTTCGCCAACTTGGATAGTTTTGGAAGAGTGTTGGCTTTTCTTTAAAAACAAGGTATTTGCAGAAAAAATTGACGAATGGCTTAGGACGCTCCGAAAAGCTAACGTAGCGGTAATAATTATTACCCAGGGCTTACATGAAATTCTTAATTCACCATCTGCCTCTGTTATTTTAAATCAATGCCAGACTAAGATATTTTTAGCCAATCCTGATGCCGCCGCATATCGAAGTATCGGCTTGCAAGACACAGAAATTGAAATTATCAGTAGGTTGATTCGCAAGCGTGAATATTATTTTGTTAATTCATTAGGTCGAAGAGTATTCTCTCTTAATTTAGGGAGGGATACTCCTGCTTCACTTGATGTATTAGGTCGTTCTGGTCTTGATGATCTTAGGGAAGCCAAGCGTATTAAAAAAGAGCATCCACATGATTTTGCTTATCATTGGTTAAAGCATTGTGGTCACGATGCTGCGGCGAATGAGTGGTTATATTTGGCACAAGAAAAATATTTAAAGCAGGAAGTCGATAATGTCCAATAAAAAAAATACAAAGATTATTCTTGGCAAAGAATTAGAGAATTTAGATTATGGCGCCGAGCTTGTGCCAATTTTAGACCGTGAGCGCAAATATGTTGAATTCTTTGGCGGGTGGGTGGCTTTTGGTAAATGGTGTCTAATTCTAGCCATTCTTGCGCTGATTAGCGTAATTGTTAGCAATTATTGGGCTATTACCGTTCAACGCGGAATTACTAAAGAGGTTCAAGTGGTTTTGGCCGATAGCATTGGTCGACTTTCTCCAGTTAGCAGCGTTAGTCAAAGTGTTGAAACTTTGCAAAAAAATCCTGATTACTTGGCAAATCAATTAGCTGATTATATAAAAGGGTTGCGCACGATTTCACCAGATTTTCAGGTTACTAAGCAGTTATATCTAAAAACAAAACGGATGACTGATCCTCAATTACAGCCAACTGTTCGTAAATTACTTGAAGAACATTTTGCGAGTGTGCAAGATGGTACTTCAGTACAACCGCTTATTCAAAAGGTAAGCCCGGTACCGGGCGGTAAAAGTTGGATTATTGAGTGGAAAGAAGTTGTGAATGGTCGCGATGACTCTAGTACCACAACCTATTGGACTTCAATTGTTAATATTGACTTCTTCAAGCCAACAGATCCGGATGTAATATGGGATGATCCATTAGGTGTTTTGGTTAAAAATTTAACAATTCAGCCTGCCAATTATTCTGCTAAATAGGAGTTACAATGAGAAAAAAAGCTGTTTTTATTTGCGTGGCAAGCCTGGGGTTTGTTACGTTGACTTATGCCGCTCCTGGTGATAACGTGAAAGCTGCGCTTGATGGTGTTGATTCAGGGTCCGCTAGCGTTACCATCACGAATAATGCACTACCGGCGACTTTGCAACCAGGAGTAAGCACGCCAAAAGTAATTCAAGTTACTGCAGGGAATCAACCTGCCACTAGGACTTTGTTATATCCAACCGTTGCTAAACCAGTAACACATCATAAAAAGAGAATTAAAAAGAAACCGCAGCCAGAAGAGTCAAGATTATCATCTTTAATTGGTAAGACATTTGACTTCCAATATATCGGGAACATTACCGGTTCCTTATGGGCATTAAAAGAATATGACCCGCGATTGAATATCTTAGATTCTTTAGGGAGCAAAAAGCAGATTACGGTTAATATTGATTTAACCAATAGCAGTATTCAGGATGTAATTGATACGCTTAATCAGCAAGCAAATGGCAATGCTAAGATTGTTTTTGACCCAGTATCTGACACTATTCGTCTATATTTCAACACCAAAACCGATTATGGAGTTGATGCTACTGAAGAGTCTAAAAAATGGCGTGAGGGTGGGAATGTGCGCCCAGTCTTAGGTAAAGATGGTGTTGTGTTAATTCCTTATGGTGAGCAACAAGCGCAGGTGGTGTGTCAGCCATTACAGCTATGCGATATCTCCTTTGAACCAGGTGAATATATGACATCAAACCCGATTATTGGAGATGATACTCGGTGGACTGTATATGATGCAGTTAGTCAAGACAATGGCAAATCGGTCCAGCATTTAATAGTTAAGCCACATGAGGCTGGCTTAGATACGTCTTTGATGGTTCCAACCAATAAACGCACCTATATGGTTCGATTAAGAAGCAGCACAACTGGCTATGTAAGTAGAATATCCTTTTACTATCCTAAAGAATTCAATATAACTCAGCAACAAAAAATACAATCTCAGAAAAATTCTGATGCGGTTTCTGGAATTAAACTTAACCCTCAAGCTGGTATTGAAAATCTGGATTTTAATTATAAAATTGAAGGGGATAGTGATATCAAGTGGAAACCAATCCGGGCATTTAGTGATGGGAGCCATACTTATATTCAAATGCCAGCAGATCTTCATTCAAAAGATGCTCCAACTTTTAATGTACTTGGCCCGGATGGTGAGACCCCTGAAATTGTGAATTGGGATTTAGTAAATAACACGTATATCATAGATAAAATTTTTAGTAAAGCAGAAATGATAATGGGTAATAGCGACGATACTATTGAGCGCGTTGTAATAACCCATACGCAACCTAAAAAAAGCTGGTGGTAAGAGATGACTAATATCAATGAAGAACAATTAGAGGTAAAGGGTAAACTAAGTTCTAAAAAATACTGGTTAACACTCGTATTTAGCGGTGCAACCATTTTCTTGGTAGCATTGGGGATATACGTTTATATGAATATTAAACATCCTAATAGTATAACGAAAGAAGAGCCCACAAATTATTATAAGAGTTCAACCTCATCAAATGATGACAGTGATATTAAAATGATTCGAGATGCATCTGAAAAAGCTCGAGCAAGTCAAGAAGCATCTGCCATCGCTCAAAAATTACCTCAAGTTGCAAGCAATGGTGCCATGGTACCACCAATTGGTGGGGCGAATGGTACACCACCAATAATTGCGAATAATCAAGCATTCAATGTGAACAATATGGGGCAGTCTAATACTGCAACGCCAATGAATTCAATTGAGCAGAAAAAACAGCAAGAGGCAGATCAGCGGCAACAGGATTATTATAACGCGCTGAAGTCATCCAATGGGATGTTAAAGCTAACAGCTATTGCTCTATCAAATAAAGCAAGTTCATCTGCTCCAACGTCTAGTGGCAGCGCAGGAAGTGGTACCTCATTAAGCGAGTTAATTGCCTCAAAATCTAATTCTAGTGAAACTAAAGGTTCTGGTGCCCAGAACGGTATAGCAGTGCGCAAGAAAGCAAGGTCTCCTTATGCACTTAAGGCTGGAACAAATATCCCTTTAACACTAACTAAAGGCCTGAATTCTGATAAGCCTGGTAATGTTACTGGATTGGTACGTTCTGATGTATTTGATTCAGCTACCCACAAGCTATTATTAATACCGCAAGGGTCAACAATGTTTGGAAAATATGATAACCAGCTATCTTTTGGAGATACAAGAATTGCGGTGGCTTGGACAAAACTATATTATCCAGATGGTACATATGTGGACTTACAAGCGGTTCCAGGTACAGATATGCAAGGATTTTCAGGGTTTTCAGGCCAGGTGGATAATCATTATTGGTCATTGTTTGGAACTTCTTTTATTATGGGAGTTATTACTGGAGCAATGCAATATAGTCAAAATAATACTAATCCCAATGTACAAGTTGGTGGAATTGGCGTATCAACCAATCCCAGTGTAGGACAAACCATTAGTGGTTCAATGGGGCAACAACTTGGTCAGACTGGTATGGCAGTAGTAAATAAAGGTCTCAATGTTCAGCCAACAATCACAATTCGTGATGGGTCAAAAGTAAATGCTGAATTAGCAGCCGAATTAGTTTTACCGCCACCGGGGCGCTAGAATGGATAAAATTTTTATAATTATTGTTTTTGCTGCCCATGTAGCAATAGCTTCTGAAATTGAAGAAGCGTTGCTTGGTTCTTGCCAGGTTACTGGGCATGCACTTTATAGCCATTGTGTTGTAGTACTTCCTGTGACACCTGAGCAGGTTACCTACTGTACTACGCTATTTACGGAGTACACAGCTTGCAGTGTCAGTTTAAATCAGCCGGAGCCAATGTTGTTATCTAAAGACCAGGATCCGTATGTTTTGAGTCCATACGACCCATGCCGATACGAAGTGCAGCATTATATCCTGGGTGATATTTGCCCTAGCTCGCCGGTTGATTATTAGTAAATTTGATTAATAGGTGTTTCCATGAAAAAACTAGCTTTACTTTATTTGATAGTCGTGTCACTTAATGTTTATGCGGCGGTGCCAACAGTTAATGCCACGGACTATACGTGGAAAATTAAATATACTGGTCAGGCAATGAGTTATCTAACTTGGTTAGCAAACGCAGCTAATACTGCGCAGCAGACCGCAGGATTACAAGGGTTACAGCAATTTGAAAAAGGTGGTAAATCCCTGTGTGAACTATGTAGTCCACAAGACATGCAAGATCTTCAAATCACTTTGGGTGGTATTAATGGTGGTTTATGTCAATCATTTTCGCAAATCATGTCAAAATTAACCGGAGTACAGCAACAATATCAGAGTTTAAATCAGATTCAGTCAGCGTTACAGTCTAATCCAGCGGAAGCCACCTTGGCATTGCAACAGGCTAGTTTGCAATCTCAGTTAGATACACAACAAACCCTCCAACAAATGCAAGCTATGCAGGCTCAGGAAATGCAAAAAAAATTAGTTGAAGACAAAATCCAAAGCCAAGCCCGTAATAGTATGTGGACTGGCATAAAGGGTGGTTCACAATGAGTAATCTTAAACGAATCATAGTTGCTTTGATGTTTTTTTTGCCGGTGTTGTGTTATGCAAATGCGCTTGGTCAGATATTTGATGACATTGTGAGAATGGTTGGCAGCACCTCGCGTAACTGGTTAACTCCAATGCAGCAGATGGCAATTCAAATATTCTCAATATTTTTTTTACCTGAAACTATTTGGATGATTCTTAAAAAATATCTTGAGGGTGACATTGGGCGAGCCTATTCGTTATTTTTTATCAGAATGATAACTGGAGGATTTTATTTTTATTGGATTACACATCCAGAAATATTTTTTGGTATTGTTCAATATTTTGCAACGGCAGGGGCTAAGGCTAGTGGCTTTACTATTTCAACTACTGGTGATTTTTCAGTGAAACCATCCGACGTAATGAATTACTTTGGAAACGTATCAGATGCTATTGGCGGGCAATTAGGTGAGATCAACGGTATTAGAGATGGGATCACCATTCTTTTTTCTGGTTTTGAAATCCTCATTGTGTTGTTATGCTTAATTGTCATTGCTTTAATGCTAACTGTAACAGAGTTAGAAACATATGTTGTTTGTTGTGGAGGAATTGGTTTAGCCGGTTTTGCTGGTAGCTCTTGGACTATGGGGTATTTTCAATCATATTTGCGATTTGTTGTCGCAGTAGGTGTGAAAATGATGTTTATGTGTTTAGTGCTTGGTATGCTTGGAAGTCATATTGAACATTTTAGTTCTGCTATGTCAATTTGTGCCAATCCCAGAGTTTGTTCACTGGGTCGCTTTACTAATGAATTAACAGTTGGAGTTATCGATTGTATAGTGCTTACATATTTGTCATACCATATTCCAAATCTAGCCTCATCACTATTAAGTGGCAATCTAAATATGAATTATGCTGGATTGCTGGGTGCTGCAGGAGCTATTGGAGCCGCCGCTGCAGCTCCGGTTGCAGCAGGGTCTTCAGCGGTTAAGGCTGGAGCAAGCATTAATGGAGCTGCTGGAGCTTTAATAAAAGGACTTGGCCGTTCTGGTGGTGGTGCGAGTGGTGGACCTTCAGGAGGTTCTGGAAGCGGTGGTGCGGCCAATGATGGAACCTCACCTGGTGTAACTCCACAAAGCAGTGGAAGTGCTAGTGGAGCTATGAACAATAGCAACCAATCTGTTTCATCATCCACAATCGGGGCTGCAGGCGGTAGTGGCGGAGTTTCTAGCAGTGATGCACCAGGAAGGCTACAAAACGCTGGGAATAAAACCAAAGCTGCGGGAGGTCATATGAGGAATGCCTTTGGGCATATGGCAAATATGGCACAGAAATCTGCCCCGAAAGGAGGTGGCGTTGAGAGTGGTCGTGGTCCAGATATTGGGCATTAATAAGTAAAAAGGTATTTATAATATGACTAGTTACGTAACAAACAATATGCGCTCTAAGTTTGGAAGTTTTGTCGAAAAAATGAAACCATGCTTAGAGGTGTTGTCGAACCCGGACATTTTTAATGTCTACCGCAATGCGGATGGTAGTCTTTGGTGTTCTGGGGCACGTGGTAAAAAGAAATATGGGCATATGGATGATAGCTCGGCTTTGTTGGCCATGAATATATTAGCCACGATGACAGGAACTACCGTTGCAGAAGAACAGCCATTCCTTGAGGGTGAAATTCCTGAATACGGCCACAGATTCTCTGGCACTATACCTCCAATTTCCCGAACACCAACCTTTTCTATTCGTAAACGTGCATCAAAATTAATTCCATTGGAAGAGATGGCAGAAAAAGGTACTTTTGAACTAGAGGCTATCCGAGTTATTACTGAAAACGTAGAGGAAAAGAAAAACATACTTATTGTTGGTGGACCTAATTCTGGTAAAACAACCATGGGTAATGCTGTTCTTAAAAAAATTGCCGAAGTAACCCCAAATGACCGAATCCATTTAATTGAACGAACCAGAGAGTTGATTGTATCCAGCGAAGATTATGAATCGTGGGAAATTCCTCCATCTCTTCCGAATGGTCGACCTCATTCAGCAGGAATTGAGAAGCTCCAGGAGTTAACGCTTCGAAGAGATCCTGGGCGAATTGTATGGGGTGAGATTAGAAGCCCATCAGAAGCAGCTGCTTTATTAATAGCGTGGAATGCTGGGCAGCCTGGTGGGATTTCTACCATCCATGCTGACAACGCAACAATGGCGCTAACTAAATTGGAGCAATATATTAACTCTTCCTTAGTAATGAAAGCCAATCCGGATTTAATTGCCAGTACAGTAAATATCATCATTTCGATACAAAATATTTGGTTACATGATGAGAGTGGTATTTACTTGGCCAGAAGGGTTGAAGAGATATTAGAGGTCGGTAAATATTTGCATGAAACCCAGCGGTATCACACTACACCATTATATAGACATAACTATTCTAAAGCTTGAGTATGATAAAGAAATTACTTTTAGTATTGGCTTCAATTTTAGCATTGTATGGCTACTGGAAGTACCATGTTTGTTGACATAAACTTATTGCAGCAATGCGCTCCCAACGTTGCAACCATTACTATGGCAGCTATTATTAATACTGAATCACGTGGTAAGCCCTGGGGTATCGGCTTAAATCGTGGCAAAAGACTTAAATATCAACCAAATAGCTATGAGCAGGCTGTTGCGTGGGTAAATTATTTGGAAGCTAATCGCTATGATTTCGACATCGGTCTTGCCCAAGTGAATATTAGGAATGCCCATAAGTATGGATACAAGGCCTACCAATTGTTAGACCAGTGTACAAACGTAAAGGTAGCTAGTGATATTTTACAAAAAAACTACTCTCAGGCATTAAACCGTTCTATAAATCAACAAGATGCACTAATGAAAGCTATTAGTGCGTATAACACTGGAAATTATCAATCTGGATTTAGAAACGGCTATGTTAACCGAGTAGTATCTAATGTCCAAGGACATAAAGCCGCTGCATACGTTTCCAGAGGGAGTTCTTATTTTGCAACTAAATCAGTTAAGAAACCTTCTAGATATGCAAGTTTAAATTCAAAGAACGGAAAAATAAAGCTTACTAATATACAAATAAATTCGGGAGTCGTTAATGTTGCCAGCAACCAGGACTAAGATTAGAAGATATTTATTCAAAAAACCAGATCGTTTTGGGTTATTTGCAGCATTAATTTTAGTTTTCCTCGTGATTACTTATCTATTAGGATTTTGGGAAATTGTAAAAGCCGAATCACATTCTACTGTAGATGGATATTACTTAGTATTATTTTCAAGAACACTGCCAATTTCAGCCGGGGATTATGCTGCAGTATGCATTCCATCTAAATTTTATGCCAATTTTGCGCTAAATCATAAACTCCCAGAAAATCACACTTATTGCGATTACAACACAACACCATTAATTAAAATTGTGATGGCATCTGCAGGGGATTATATTTTCGCAACTGCGCAAGGAGTAAGAATAAATGGTAGGGCAATACCAAATTCGGCACCGATGACAGAGCTTGGGTTAATTCCATATGCTAGTACTGAGGAGAAACTTAAAAAGAACGAGTATTTTGTTATGGGAACTAATCCTAGATCTTTTGATTCAAGATATTATGGTCCAATTCAGCGTTTGAATATTATAGGTAAAGCATACTTAATATGGAAAATATAGGAAAAAGTCAAATAGCTTTTGCCGTTGTTCTAATTGGTGGGTTAATCGGTTATATTATAGGTGGTTATCTTATTTGTAATTGGTCACTACACGGTTTAATGGGGTCTATTGGTACTCCTCTTTCTAAGGAGTATTACCCATTTATGGCGCTTATAAGCGGGCTTCATTTTTTACTTCATAATCAAAGTTTCAACTGGATCCAGATCATCTGGTTTATGTTAATTCCAATAGCTGAATTATTTTTTATTAGTGTACTATACCTTTTTCTAGTAATAACGATGTATAGTAAATTTTGGGGTGCCAAGGCTAAACATAATGGCAACACCACTGCGAATGCTGTATGGGCAGCCTGGTCAGAAATTAGGAAAACTAAATTAATCCAGAATGATGGGTATGGTAGTGTGCTTGGAGCTTACGAAATACCAATACGCCAAACGATTAATAAATACTTAGGTGCCAGTTTATTTAAGTTACTGGATGATTTTATGGATAAAAAATTTAAGATTAGACCAGGGCTAAAAATTTTAATCGAGACTTCTTATAATGAGCATATTCTGGGGTATGCACCATCGCGGTCAGGTAAAGGTGTTGGGTTAGTGATCCCTACATTATTAACTTGGCGCGATTCTATTATCATATTAGACCCGAAAGGAGAGCTGTATGATTCAACCAGCGGATATGCGAGAACACTTGGCTATACTGTTATTAACCTTGATATGGGTACGCCACATGATTGCTATAACCCATTTGATGAGTTAGATCCGAACGATGAGAAACTTTTTGACCAGGTTGATGAAATTGTAAACATCTTATTGGAAGCAGCAAAAACAACTGGTGACAATGCAGTCTTTACTAGAAATGCTGTAACGTTACTTCGTGGGATAATTTTATATAAAATAAAAAGTGAGGGTAAATTAACTTTGTCTGAATTGGCTTATGCGGTAGCTGGATACAATCCGACAACGGGTGAGTCATTTGACATGACTGCGTTATTGGCAAAAATGAAGGATTACCCGAATTCAATTATTCGTGCTGTTGGTTCGCGCTTTCATAAACAAGCAGAAGTTAAAGACAACAAGACATTCCAATCGTTCTTGGTTGAAATTGAAAAGAATTTAGCTATATTTATGTCCCCCAGTTTGGCGCAAATAACGGGTAAAAGTGATTTTATCATGCGTGATATAGTCGATATTAATAAGAGTCCAACAGCATTATATATGAGGATTCCGTCAGTTGATGCTTTAACCGGTCGGATTAACACCGTTTCAAAATTGTTATTACATAATCTATTTGTAAATGTTATTTATAAAACTGGGCTAAGGGATGAAATAGATGGTCGCTGGAATAAACGATGTGTCCAAGCCATGATGGATGAGTTTCCATCTATCGGTAAATTTGATATTATGGAGAAATTACTAGCGGATGCTGGTGGTTTTGGCCTGAAATTATACCTCATTGCTCAGTCAGATAAGCAAATTAATGACATCTATGGTGAAAATAATTCAATTTTCGACGGTTGTACGCATAAAGTTATTTTTGCACCAAATGAAATTAAAACCGCCGAGGTAATAGGGCGACACCTTGGCAAATATTGGGAATATGAAAAACATGAGAGTACCTCTGTAAGTAAAACTGGTAAATTTGGAAAAGCTAATCAAAGCGTGTCAACTTCATATCAAAGGGTTGAAAAGGATTTATTAACTGCGGCAGAGATCTTTAGATTGCCATCTAAAAGCTCAATCATTCTTACGCAAACCGATAAAGGGAAAATTTATATCTATGGTACTAAATTCAAATATTTTGAGAATGCTACATTTTTGGCCAAAGTTAATTTTTCAAAAGAATATGCTAAAACACTCTTCGATAATGATCATGTATTGGAAGAGTCATATAGCACTTTACCTGAGCCTAACAAAGAGGTTAATGTTAACCTTGATGCTCACGTAAAGAATTATATCGATATAAAAACATCATCTCAAGAAACGAATTGGATTATCAAATTAGAGCAGGCCTTGAGAGCACCCGAATAGGTTTGCTGTAAAGCTTAGGGGTGACGGATGGTTATACCCCATAATTAGGCCTTATCTCTCCGTCTGCGGATGGATTTTACGTAACGTATATGCTAAAATTTGCCATGTTTTATAAATATAATAAGGACTATATTATGACTACTCAATTTACTTCAGAACAGCATCAGACGCTTGATGCTTGCCAAGCTAGTGGTTATGACATTTCGGCACTAACTCCAGAAATAGATGCATTTAAAATGCGGCTGGCTTATCTTGCGTTTAAAAATGGGGCAGACATTACTCCGTACCTTACAAATTTTGATTATGACCAATTAGATGAAATTCGACTAGGACTTTTATCTAAAATTGATGTTACAGAGTATGCTATACCTGAAATCTCAGCGGAAGATATGCATATGAAGCGATTATATTTAGAAGATCAACACCGACTATCGATGTAGCGCATAAAATATAAATAACAAGAATGTAAAATATGTAATTGTCTCAATGGGAATCACATGGATCCACAAATAGAAAAAATACTCAGTAGGTTAAAATTAAAACTTCAGGAGTTACACCAAGACACATCATTCTTAGATGATAAACGATTTGAGTTTTATCAAAAATGTGTGCAATATCGATCTGTACGCTTAGGGCTAAACCTTTATGGTATCGAAGATCCAAATATCTCAGCCGATGAGATGGAGGAGATAATTGATGCTCAAGTTCAGGATCAAAAAACATTTCGTAAGCAATTTAATATTGATCCTCGAAAGTATAATTTTTCCCAAATCCGCGAATTGGTTGATGCATATAAAACCAGATTAGATTTAGCTCAATATTTAGATCCCGACTATTCTGCAGATCATATGCATATAGCAAAAACTTTTCAACAGGAAGGGTTACCTGGTATTGAGCAAGTTCGTCCTGAAAAATCAATAGCAGACTTAATAATTTATCGCCAAAATGTTCGCCAGTCTCAGTCAGCATTGCAAGAAATTCTTCCAGCTACTCTTAATGATTTGAAAGATAAAGTTGAGCAGAACGTAAGTACAACAGTAATTGCACTGCCGGATTCGTCAGATCTAAATCCCAAACAACAACATGGATTATCAGTACTTCAGATAGGCTGCCTATCGAAAGAGGCCTTAAATATTTCATATCTGCATCTTGAGCAAGCAAAAATAGCATTAGCCGACGCGCTTGTTTTTGAGAATGTAGATATGGTTGAATTTAAGGAATTTGAAAAAAAGTCGAAGTTTGAGCCATTTACGTCGGTCATTACCACTTCAGTTCAAGGATCAAAGTCATCAACAGTTACTGAACAACAATATGGGCTGGATGAAGAGCGTGATGGATTTAGCCACTCTTAATAACTGGAGGAAGTAATGGATATAAGTAAGTTTTGTTCCCAGGTACAGGCTGAGGGGTTTATTTTATACCCTCAGAATGTTAAGGTTGATGGAAAATGGCATAACTGCCGGTTAGTAGATAATGCTAAGGGTAAAGCTGCTGGAGCATATAAAATTTTAAATGATTCAGTAGCTTTTTATAAGAGCTGGCGAGATGGCAAAGTAAAGGCATTTACAGATAATATTATTGTATCAACGTATGGCCGAGAGAGCTTACAGAAATTGATCAAGCAGCAGGAGTGGAAATTACAACAGCAATATTTTGAAGCATCAAAGCAAGCCTATGATAAGTATATTGCAATAGATCATAATAAGTCCGCAAAAAGCGAGTATCTTGACCGTAAATTAGTTGGAAATTATGGGTGCAAAATTGATGAAACTGGTAATTTAATAGTTCCATTTTATAATGAAAAAGGATATTTAAGGACACTCCAAACTATATACCCAGATGGTTTTAAAAAGTTTGAAAAAGGGGCTGAAGTTAAAGGCAACTATCATAAAATTCATTTTGGTTTAGTTGATAAAGTACAAGCAGAATATTTTGGAAAAATATTCGTAGGTGAGGGGTATGCTACTATGGCTACCATTCATGAAGCTACAAAATATCCGTGCGTTGTTGCTGCAAATGCAGGGAATTTGAAACCAGTATTAGAGAAATTAATTACACTGTACCCTAAAGCCCAATTTGTAATCTGTGCAGACAATGATTTATCACTAAGAGAACACTCCCAAGGTAGTAACCGAATGATGTGGGCTAATCCAGGAGTAGAGGCAGCAATAGAATGTTGTGCCTTACCATCACAAAAAATCATTAATGTGTTAATACCTGATTTCAGTCAGATCAGCCAAGAACATCACTTGACCGACTTTAATGACTTACACTGCCATAGTGGCATAGATGTAGTTAAAAATCAAATTATGCAAGGAGTGATGAAGATAGGAACCGCCAATTTAAGAAAACCAGATGGTAGGCTAAAAATTTATGACCGCACCCAATCCTCTCCACAAACTATCCCAGTAAAACAAAGTTATATTCACCATTCTGGTTATGACATGTCATTATAAAGCATTGTATTTATCTCTCCGTTTGCGGAGGGAATTACCCCGCATCATTTTGCTAAAATTTATCATTAATCTGTTAGAGGGCATGATGAATTGAAAAAGATTTGGTTCATTATTTTACTAATCACCAGTGAGGTATCGTTTGCTACTGTAACCGAAGGTATGTATGTTGGAATTAATGGCGGTTTGACCAATAATATAGTCACATATAGCTCATCCCTGTATAATCAGCAACAAGCTGGAGCACAACTATATAATGCAAAGTTTGGCTATAATTTAGGCATTGATGTTGGTTACAACTTCAATAAATACAATGGTCTAGAACTAGGTGCCAATTTTTTATCTCAAACATCTTCCCAATTACTAAACACTACCGAAAACTTATCAACTGCAGCAACTGCAATTAGCTTGTCTTATATTCTCAATCTACCTACTTTGGTAAAAAATTTAACCGTATTTGGTCGCTTTGGCGCAGCATATGATTTAATTAATCAAGGGTTGGCGCAACAGTCTAATTGTAATTGTTCAAATAATTCTGTAGGAGCTGATATCCAAGGAGCTAATGTCGCAGATATTATCGGTGCTGGCTTACGATATAAATTATCGGGACGCTCTACGGTGAAAGTTGAATGGATTGCAAATGGGTTGATTTTCCCGATTGGCATAAATCAAGGATCCAACAATATCGCTAATTGGTATAGCCAGAATTTTAACGTTGGATATAACTATCATTTCTAAGGAAACTTCAATGAAGAGTCAATTAAATTCATTATTATTAATTGCAACATGCGCGATTGCCACTGCGTGTTCATCAAATCCGGTAATAAAAACAAATCAGTGTATTGGGTACTATATTAGTGGAGATGATGTTGCATGGAAGCCAATTAAGTTTTATCAAGAATTAAGTGAAGGGAAACTGTATATTCAACTTCCTCCTTACGCAAATTTCCAACCAGATCTTTATGTTAAAGATGTGGATTTCGATAGGCCAGCAGGGATACCCTATACCTATAATCCAAGCACTCACACATTTCGCATTGATGATAATTACAATGAGTACATCCTTAGTCGTACCGATTTAGATACTACGTCTATAGATGAAGTACATATAAAATGCGACCGAGCTGTACCAATTTCATCATTTAAAGATATCGAGAGCCATAATTAAATTACGTGCTACTGATAATAAAGATTATAAACAGCTAAATTGCCCTTGCGAGAGACGTAGAAATTTTGTCTATAAAATTGTTTAAATTCAAGATAAGTCGCCATGTGAGATAATAATTGTTTAGAGTTGTGCACCCAAAAGGAAGAAGTAGAAATGGAAGATGTCGATAGTAGCAAAATAATGACGTTAAATGACGGCAGAAGCTTAGGCTTTTCTGATTTCGGTGATCCAAATGGTAAGCCCATCATTTATTTTCATGGGTTTCCCGGTAGTAGACTTGAAACCCAAAGGTTTAATCAAGTTGCGTTAGCAAATAATTATAGACTAATTACCATGGATCGCCCGGGCATGGGGCTATCAAGCTTAGACAGAAATCGCACTATTTTATCTACGGTGAATGACGTAATCACTCTTGCTGATTACCTGAAGATTGATAGGTTTTCAGTAATGGGCCATTCTGGTGGCGGTCCTTTTGTAGCCGCTTGTGCTTATTTAATACCGCAACGAATGACAGGAGCCGCAATAGTTTCAGGCATGTCACCATTTATGAATCCAGAAACACATGTTGGTATGGTACGGGCACAGTTATTCGCTAGTAAATTAGTTAAAATATTTCCGCCACTTGCCACTTTAATGATGAAAATAACCAGGATGATGTTAAACAAATCCGACAAGCTGTTAGAAAAGATGATTAAACCATTGCCATTAATTGACCAAAATATTTTTCGTGATCCAGTAAGTGGCAAAGAGCTGATCCAGAGCACCCTTGAAGCTTTTAGAAATGGCGTGGCTGGTACTGCTTATGAAATGAAAATCTTGCTAAACGATTGGGGATTTAAATTGGAAGATATAATTTGCCCAGTTAGTATTTGGCATGGAGCAAAAGATAGCCAAGTTCCAATCTCCAATGCAAAACTTTATGCTAAGTTAATCACAAATTCTAGTTTACATATATTTGAAGATGATGGGCATCACTCACTCATTAAAAATAATTTTGTAGGGATTGTAGAAACCTTATAATTATCAAAATCAATCAATTAAAGAGAGACTTACATGAGTCAAGAAGATCTAGCCCAAATAAGGGCAATCAATCAACAGCTGGATTATATGAAAGAAATGGGCTTAATTGATGACTATAGCTTTGAGATTGGGAATAGTCTAGAGACGTCAAACATAAAACTCAGTGTGCGCGAGGAAATGATACCATTGGTATTTAAAACTGATGGCGCTACACTTCACTAAGCTTGTATCTATAATATATTTAAACTGGATTAACCATAATGCGTAAAGAACCATCGCTGGTTATTAAACAACTCCGGCGCGACCGCTATAAGCAAGCGGCAGCTGTTTTTTGGGCTGGCTCATGTGCGCGTAATCAAGGCAATCAGGCGTCAGACCTTGATTTAGTAATTGTTTTTGATACATTAGCAAATGCTTATCGGGAAGCTTTTCTGTATGAAGAATGGCCTATCGATGCTTTTGTCCATGATGAAATTTCATTGCAGTATTTTTTTGAAGAATCAAGACGTGGTAACGGCATTTCAGGGTTAATTCATATGGTTTTGGATGGGCAAGAAATTACTGCACCTTCGCCGTTTTCACAGCGAATTAAAGCTCTAGCCGAACAATTCTTACAGGCTGGACCACAAGCATGGAATCAAGAAAAAATTGATATGGAGCGCTTTCTAGTTACTGATGTTTTAGAGGATATCATATTTCCTAAATCACGGGCCGAGCAACTAGCCTCAACAGCTTGGCTATATGAAGCATTGGCACAGTTTTATTTCCGAGCACAAACTAAATGGTGCGCTAGTGGTAAAGCTATTGTGGCTTATCTAAAGCAGGATGATCCCAATTTAGCTGAAGATTTTTTACAAAGTTTTGAGCAAGTTTTTCAAAGTGGAGAAACGGTAAATTTAAAAAAGCTTACGCAAAGAATACTAGAACCATATGGTGGGCTGATGGGGCGAGAATTTAAAGCTATAGCTCCGGCAAAAACTATTGTTTCACCTTGACAACCATAATTGCTACCTATGACTAACCAGCAACGCAAGATAATTCATATTGATATGGATTGCTTTTATGCTGCAGTTGAGATTCGCGATAATCCGTCGTTGGTAAGCAAAGCAGTGGCGGTGGGTGGTGCGGCGAGTAACCGTGGTGTATTATGCACCTGTAATTATATTGCGCGCTCATTTGGTCTTCACTCGGCAATGGCGACCGGTAATGCCATGCGCCTATGTCCGGAGCTGGTATTACTGCCAGTGAATATGGCAAAGTATAAAGTGGTATCCAAGCAAATCCAAGCAATTTTTAAACAATTTACTGACTTGGTTGAACCATTATCCTTGGATGAGGCTTATTTAGATGTAACTAACTCACAACAACACTCTGGTAGCGCAACTTTAATTGCTGAAGCAATCCGCTATGAAATATGGCAAACGCATCAGTTAACTGCTTCAGCTGGGGTTGCTGCAAATAAATTTTTAGCCAAAATTGCTAGTGGCTGGAATAAGCCGAATGGTATTTATGTAATCCGACCGGAACAAAGTTTAGACTTTATTGCTGGATTAGCGGTAAATAAATTATTTGGCGTGGGTAAAGTCACAGCAAGTAAGCTCGCGGCGCTTAATATCAAAACTTGCACTGATTTACAACACTACTCACTACAGGAGTTAAACGCTAGATTTGGTAAATTAGGTAGGCAACTTTATTATCAAGTCCGAGGAATCGATAATCGTCCAGTTGAACCGAACCGGCCGCGTAAAAGCGTCAGTGTAGAGAATACTTTTGTCCAAGATATTACTGAGTATAATCAAGCTATAGTCGAAATAAACCAACTTTACTCGCGCTTGGAGTTACGCCAAACTAATGCTGCTACAGAAACCGCAATCAAGAGCCAATTTATCAAAATAAAATTCAATGATTTTAAATTAGTGAGCGCTGAAATTCAATCCACCAGTTTAAATTTGGAGCAATTTTTGAGCTTGTTTAACACGCTGTATCCTAAACAGGCTAAGCCAATTCGCTTACTTGGCTTGGGAATTAGCTTCAAGGAGCGCCAAACTATTTCACCCCAGCTAAGCTTATTTTGATAAGGTGTTGCTCATATCGAGATTCGATTGCACCATATTTACGGAGATTTTAAACAATGATAGTGATAATAGCCGAAAAGCCCAGTCTGGCCCGTAGTGTAGCCAAGGTAATCGGCATCGTCAATGAGCATAAGGCTGATGGATATATTGAATGTAGGAACGATTATGCAGTCACCTGGGTGTTTGGTCATATTTTAGAACTAGCTGAACCGCAAGCCTACGATGATAAATATCAGCGCTGGAATCTAGCGGATTTGCCAATTCGACCCAATGAATGGCAACTAATGGTTAAAAAAGGTGCCAAAGATCAATACAAAAATATTCAAGCGTTGTTAAAGCAAGCGGATAGCGTAGTTAATTGCGGGGACCCAGATCGCGAAGGACAGTTGCTAGTCGATGAGGTGCTTCTCCATCTACAATGCACCAAGCCTACTAAACGGTTATTAATCTTAGATCCAAAAGATGCAGCTATTCGTAAGGCGCTGGAGAATATGGAGGATAATAGTAAGTATTATTCCTGGTATCAGGCCGGATTATTAAGGTCACAGGCGGACTGGTTAATCGGTATGAATTTTACGCGGACATTTACCAACTTAAGCCGTGTTAATGGTGGCGAAGGAGTGACCTCGGTCGGACGAGTTCAAACTCCAACCTTAAAGCTAATTTATGATAGAGATTTGGCGATTAGTAACTTTAAACCCTTGAACTATTATAATCTGCATGGCATATTCAGCAATCAGACTGGCCAACAGTTTATGGCTAAGCTAGATTATACGGGCTTGGGGTTTCAGTTAGATGAACAAGGTCGCTTATTGGATGATAAGGCCTTACAGGACATTTGCAGCGAAATTAAGCAGCAGCCAGGGATCATTACTAAGTATGACACAAAAGCCTGTGAAACTCCACCACCGCTTACCTTTAAACTGTCTGATTTGCAGGCGCTAGCTAACACCAAGCTGGGCTATAGCGTAGATGAGACTTTACAGCTGGCTCAGAAATTATATGAAAAGCAATTGACTACTTATCCGCGGAGTGCATGTTCATATTTACCTGAATCGATGCATGCGGATGCCAAAAACACCCTAACTGCATTATCTCCAATTTTTAGCGCCGCAGCTAAGGCTGACTCTACGCTTAAATCCCGAGTTTTCAACGACAAGCAGCTCGGCGGTGAATCACATTTTGCGATTATTCCAACCGGAAATATTAACGGAGTGAATAGCTTAAGCGATAAAGAGCGCGCCTTATATAAACTCATTGCCATGCAATACATTGCCCAGTTCTATCCGAATATGCAGTATGAACAAACTGATGGCATAGTGCAGGTTAAAGACAAGTATAATTTTAAATTTAGCGGTCGGGTAACTCAATCTCTCGGCTGGAAAGAAATATTTGCCACTGACAAAGCGGATAAAGATGACGAGCCAGATAACGAAGAAAGTCAGGTATTACCTCCATTACAGCTAAATGAACAGGTCCAGCAGATCAAGTCAGAAATTAAAAAGACTACTACCAAAAAACCTAAGGCATATACCGAGGGTAGTTTAGTTAAAACCATGACCAATATCCATAATGAATTAGAAAACATTGTTAAGTCATACTATTCTGACCCCACTCAAGTCGCCGAAATGGTCTTGCGCTATAAGAAGGTGCTCAAAGATACGGCGGGTCTCGGTACTGAAGCTACGCGCAGTAATATCATCAAAACGCTTAAGCTGCGCGAATTTATCGAGCTAAAAGCCAAAAACATTCAAATCACGGATAAAGGTAGAACCTTCATGCAGCTCTTAACTTCGAATGAAAATCTGCTAAATTTTAGTATGCTAACCAGTCCATTAACTACCGCCATCTATGAGCAGCAGTTGGAGGATGTATTGAATCATCGCTTTACTGCTGAACAATTTAATAAAAATCTGGATGAGCTATTGCATGGCAAACTTGATATAATTAAGCGCTTGATGCCTAATTTCCAAGCCGTATCATCCATAAAGACTTCGATAACGCTAACTGGCGAAAAATGCACTGAGTGTAATGGGGATATAGTTGAGAGAGAAGGTAAATTTGGCAAGTTCAAATCATGCAGTAATTACCCTAAATGCAAATATACTCCGGCAAAAGAATCAAAGGCTGATCAAGTAGATAAACCAAAAGCACAAGAATCTGGAGAAAAATGTCCCAAATGCGGCCTAAACATGCTAAACCGTACTGCTAAAGCTTCTGGAAATACATTTTTAGGTTGTGCTGGCTATCCTAAATGCAATTTTGTGAAATGGTAGGCTGGCAGAACAGATATTGGCTGTGATACAGTAGATATCTTTCATAAATGAGGTAGAGATAACATTTAAATTATTCAATAGCTTACTGAAACAATATTGACAAGGTCTAATATATCAGGCTTAAACTAAGTTATCATCAACCAACGTTTCATCAAACAAAATTTTATAACAAATCGTAAGGATGGATTATTAATACAACAAAGTTTCTAACATTATTTATGTCTGTGTTAGCTGCTAACTGCAAGCTATCGTACGCTAGTGATTGCAGTAGTATTGCTAAGCATGTACAACAAATTATGCATCAAGATCAAATTACAGGTATGGCAATTGCAATCGTAAATAAAGATACAACTGAATATTGTAATTATGGCTATGCTAATAAAAATAAAAAGACACCTATAACTAATAAGTCTATTTTTGAAATAGCATCAATTACTAAGACCTTTACGGCCTTATTAGCTGGCATAGCGGTAACTGAGAGTAAATTAGATTTAAATACGCCAATTACTCACTATCTTCCGGAGTTAGCTAAAAATAAAACTTATTTAATAGTCAATAATCAAGAGCTGTTAACCCATACCTCTGGATTACCATTGGGATTTGATGATGATTTTACTGAGAAAGCACTGATTAATTCAGCCATAAATTATAAATTTACTGATGCACCAGGAAGTTATTATCGGTATAGTAACCCAGGTATAAGCTTTTCCGGGATAGCATTATCAAGGATTTATAGTTTAGATTATCAAAATTTACTAAATAAACTTATTCTCAATCCGCTAAATATGCAATATACTGCAATTAGTGTCAGCTCTGAAAATCAGGCATTAATTGTAACGGGTTATAATAAAAATAATCAGGCGGTTAATTTCATGAATATTGGGGTTGAGAATCCAGCTGGAGGTTTAAAGTCAAACACCTATGACTTAGCTAAATATTTAAAATTACAAATTTATTCTGCTAATTCTCAATTTACACCAGCTTTAAAAATTGTTCACAACAATTACTCTTGCTTATATAAAAATGGAGTTTATCAGCAACTAGCATGGGAATATCATCCCAATAGTGAATTATCAGAAAAATATCTTCCAGATATTAAAAATAGAAATATACTTGCACCGCACCCTCTTGCAGCAGATTGTGTCAATAATCCAGATGGCTTCATCGAAAAAACTGGTAATTCTCATGGAATGACGTCGTATATGGGATATATACCAAGTCGGCAAGTCGGCGTAGTAATTTTATCTAATAATGCGTTAAAGCCATCAATAGTTAACTTGGGGCATTATATTTTGGCCAAGAAAGTTAACTAATCGTGAGTATTCCGCAAAAAGTTACGCATAGGATCCATGGTCTTGATACGCTAAGAGCTAGTGCTATTATTTTAGTTTATTTAGCGCATTATGGGTTTGTGATTAACCGCTCTTTTTTTGATATTGGGTGGATTGGGGTTGATTTATTTTTTGTGTTAAGTGGCTATTTAATTGGCCAGCAAATTTTCACTGACATTGCCCATAAGAGAAATTTTTCAACTAGAAGTTTTATTATGCGCAGATTATTGCGCACTTTACCCAATTACTTGGTGGTTTTAGCTTTATATTCTTTGGTAGCTGGTTTTAGGGAAAAACCAGTTTTGTTGCCAATATGGAAGTTTTTGACTTTTACCTTTAATTTTGGTTTAACTACTGGGGTTGCTTTTTCTCATGCTTGGTCGCTTTGTATTGAGGAGCAGTTTTATTTAATTCTACCGTTGCTTGCAATATACATTTATCTCAAAAAATCTTTAAAATTTGCTCTAAGTCTAATTATTGGTGTATTGGCCTTGGGCATATTATTAAGAATGGGTTTTTGGTTGTATTGCTCAAATGGCAACCTATACTTCAATGCTCCCAGTGATCTAAATCACTTTAACTACAAATCATATTATACATGGGTATATTATTTTACTTTTTGTCGGTTGGATTCATTAATTATGGGAGTGAGCTTAGCACTTATAAGAAATTTTTACTCACAAACTTGGTATAAAATAACTGCAAAAGGTAATCTTACCCTGGTGATAGGCACATCTTTATTGCTAATAACCGGTATATTTCTTAATGATGACCGCCAATATGCATTTTTTCAAAATGTAGTTGGGTATCCTATGTTAGCAATCAGTTTTGGCTTATTGGTCATTAGTGCGCTAAGCCCAAACTCCTTGTTACACAAAAGTAAAATATTTGGAGCAGAGCTAGTTGCTAAATTATCCTTTGCTATTTACTTGATTCAAAAACCAGTGGACCATATGGTGGCAAATTTTCTGGAGCAACATAATATTGTTGCTAAAACTAGTTCTTGGATGTTTGCTTGTACGGCTATAAGCTCACTTGTATGTGGCTGGATATTATATCAACTAGTTGAATCTCCATTTTTAAAATTACGTGATAAATTTTATAAGAGGCCAAGGTTATAAACCATTTATGCGTAAACTAATTTCAAATATACAAAAATCCAACGGTAGGTTATATGGATGCTGAAATAATTATTAAAACAGGTAGATTATATCTTCGATTATTGCGGCAAAGTGATATTGATGATATATTAGCATTAAACATGGACCCCGATGTCCGAAGATTTTTTCCTGACGGAATTCAAAATCGCGAACAGACAGAAGCAAGAATATGTGATTTTTTATCTTTTTATAAAAATCAGGGGTTACCATGTTTTGTGATATTTGAATTAAACTCAGGTGAATTTGTTGGTAGAGGTGGCTTTGGACCAATTGATGGCGAAATTGAGGTTGGATACTTACTTCATAAAAAATATTGGGGAATGGGTTATGCTACTGAAGCTTTATCTGCGTTATTACAGTGGGCAAAGCAAAATATCAAAGCAGAATATATAATAGCGCTCACTCCGCTAGAGCATATAGCGTCACAACGTGTTATACAGAAATGCGGCATGGTAAATTATAAAAATGATAAGGCATATGGGATAGAATGCTGTTTCTATCGAATTAGAAATATTTAAAATTAGATCAAACTATTTGCTAAATTCTGTCGGGGAAGTTATGGGTGGTCCAGAATTTAGAAAACCCCGACTGATGTTATGCAGTTTAATGAAGATTAAAACATTATTAGAATTATGTCTTGACTCTCACGTTACGTGATAATTTACATTATCGTTAGGAGGAAAGAATGACTAAATATTGGACAATAAAAGAATTTAGTAAATTAACTGGCGTGACAGTACGTACATTGCAGTATTATGATGAAGAAGGCATATTGCAGCCTCATCATAAAAGTGATACTGGTTATCGTTCTTACTCCGAGCAGGAGTTGTTATGCCTTCAGAAGATTAATATTCTGAAGTATATTGGATTTAATTTAAAACAAATTAAGACCATATTATCTGATGGGAAATTTGATTGGCAGAATTCTTTTAGTCTCCAAGCTAAAATTCTTCAAGACCGCATAACTCAAATGCAAAATGGCGTAACGTTAATAAATGATAGCCTAACCAAATACTCTGCTAATAATGCGATTAATTGGTCGGTTATTGCTAAAATTTTAGAGGTGCTTAAAATGACACATAATAGTAATTATCAAGATTGGGTAAAGCGTAATTTCTCAAATGATGAGGTTACATTATTTGCAGAAATTGATCCCGTGCAAAAGCAACAGGCTAATGATGATTTATGGACCAAGTTATTTTCTGAGGCAAAATCATTAATGCATTTGGAACCGTCTCATCCTGATGTCCAAATATTGGCCCAGAAATTTATGGATTCAGCTAATGCTCAATATACGGCTCATACAGAGTTGAGAAATAAAATGTGGAATTTGATGTTATCTGGTGATATTCCTAGTGAGCTAATTCCTGGTTACGAAAAAGAAATCGTAGTGTTTATGAATAAAGCAATCGGGATATTGTACAGCAAGCAGTAATATTATTGCCGCAATAATGCGCTAATTATTGCGGCTTCAGGCTACTTTAGTAGCGGCATGTGAATAAATTTAATTATACAGATGAATCGGCGATAGTACTAGGTTCTGAGTAGATTAACCTGCTTTTGCGCGGAGGTTAACACTTTATACCATAGAATACCCAGCAACATTAATCCTCCATAAATCACTGGTAAGATAAGTGCATAATGAATTTGTACCTTACCTAAAAGAAGTACTAGTAAGCAAGATGAACTCATATTAAGAAAACTAACTACTGCTGAACCATTACTTTTATCCCCAGTATTGGCTAAGCTTAAACTAGTAGCATTGCCAAAGATAAAGGCAGTACCCAGATAAATAATCACCATTGGTATAAATAATGCGGGTGGATTATTCCAAATCAATAAAGTTAGGCCTAAAACAACTACACCAACTGAGGATAACGCTATGCCAAACTTTAAAGATTGCTGTGGTTGCCAAAATTTACCGCAATAATTAGCTAGTATTGCTCCACTGACGGTGCCGATTATTGGAATTAGATTGTAACTACCGTAAATTGCTGGAGTCAGCCTCATCATTTGCATACCAATAAATGGTGCTAAGGCCGCAAAAACATAAACTACACTACTACACATGCCAAGCAAAAAACCACCGGATAAAATAGATGGATTTTTAAATTGCGCACTATAATTTATGAATAGGCTAGCCAGATTAAACTTATGGCGCTGATTTTCTGCGTACATCTCAGGTAAAATAAAGCTACAGCCTAAGATGATTAAACTATAGGCTATCATTAAATAGAACGAACTAATCCAGCCATAACTATGAACTAATAGCCCACCAATAAATACGCCTAAACCTGGCATAATGGCAAAAGCCATAATAATGATACTCATGGCTCTGGCGGCGTCTTTGGGCGTATATAAATGGGTAGACAGCGTTAGCGTCATTTTTAAGCCACAACCAGCGCCTAATGCCATTAAGCATCTACCAATTATAAGCCACATAAATGAATGATTTAAGCCAGAAATAATACAAATGATAGTAGCCACTAAAGTTAATAAGCTACCCAGCATTATCGTCTTATTACTCCCAAGAGTATGCGCCATTGGGCCATATAATAATTGGCCAAGCGCATAACCAATTAAATACCAAGTAACGGTTAACTCGGCGGATTCGTTACTAATGTGGAAGTAAGTTGCTATTTCCGGCAATCCTGGCGTAAAAAATACTGCTCCACAAGAGCCAAACGAAATTAACAACATTAAAATAAATAAATTTCTCATTTGCTTTTCTTTTTAAATGCTAATCTGGCAGTATTCTAAGCGTTAACTTGGGATATTACAATAGGAAAAAGCTCCTATTACTTTAAATTTCACTCACATCCACATGTAAATTGGCGAGCATGCTAACCGGTAACTTTTTGTGATAATTCATATTATATAATTTATCTTGCAACGACTCTAAGTTAAACACCGCAAATTTGGGATATAGCTGTTGGCGAATGATATTATGAATAGTTTTTGTGGCAATTGGTTTTTTATATAAAGCGGCCAAGATTTGAGCCACCTTTTCAACCGATTTACAATAAAACAATAAAAATGCAATCTCATGTTCACGGAGGGTTAATAAGCTATCTGTATGCTTAATTTCAGTATTCACATTAAAATTAGTATCAGTAAACATTAACAGTTTATAGAAATAAATAGGGAAATTCAATTTACGTGATGCAATACTCAGCGCTACAATATTATTACTAATTGGATTAATAATTGGTTTTAAAGTGCAGTGTAAAACTAATGAATCTACGCTATGGTTTAAATTAATTGATAAAAATTCTTGAGTATCACGGCTGGTGATTACTTTTTGAATGGAGGCAATGATTTTGGCTAAATTTTCCTCAGGTAATGGTAGTACTTGGAGGTGATTTTTTCCAACAATTGCCGCAGAATTAAGCTTAGTGATTTCGTTTATTTTATCACCAGCAAATAAAATAGTGCCATCTAGGTCCAATAACAAGATTAACTCATTAACATAAATAAGTTTATACAACTCAATTATTTTGGCTAAAAACTGCTTATCGGTCATGGTGCATTCTTTACTGGTGACGCCATTGCTCTTGATTAATTTTATATAATACGTGCAAACTTAATGGATCATTATCGGCTAATTTAGGATGCTGAAAATCTCCTTTTATGTCTCTAACCATTCCCAATTTTTGCATGACTTTTATTGATTTATAATTTCCCTTTACGGCAATACTAACAATTTCATTGAGATGAAATTCGTTAAATCCAATTTCTAGGCATTTTAGTGCGCCCTCTGTCGCATAACCATGCCCCCAATGAGAAGATATGCAATCCTCCAGCCAATTTCTACACAGGGTGTAAAATGAGCCGTAAAATTAGGTACACTTAAGCCTATAAAACCAATAAATTCACCAGATTCCTTTAATTCACAGGCATAAAAGCAAAATCCATGTGCTACAAATGTACTTTGGATGCGTTCAATTGATGCAGCAGTTTCTTCCTGAGTCAGAAGACTAGGAAAAAATTCCATAACTAAAGGATCTTGTCCCATTACTGCAAATGGTTTTAAATCTGATGGCCGCCATGGACGCAGAATTAGCCGCGTAGTTTCGTACATAATATATTCCTTTAATTTGAGAAATGAATAGTCATTACCAAGTTACAGTTAATTCTGGTAAATTAATTAGATTATACCGTGCATAGATCAAAGTATCGCTTAATCGGTTAGTTTGCGGCTTTAAGCGATGATTTTTTAAAGTTCCTTCGAGCTCAAATCCTAGTTTTTCCGGAATGTGCTTACTTTTAAGGTTGTCGATAGCACAAGTTATCGCAAATCGATTAAATTTAAGCTCTTTAAATGCATATCTAGTTAGTGCATTTATCGCTTCTAGCATAAATCCATGCCCACTATCCTTTTGCCGAATCCAATAACCACATTCACCACTTGGTATTTGCCAATTAATATTATGTAATCCTGTTGCACCAATAAAATCATCAGTTTCTTTATCCCACACAAATAAAGGCAACCATGGTTCAGCCGATTCTTTTAATATCCAATTCGCAGCGGCTGTGCGGACAAATTCTTCTGACTCATCAATTGATGGTCTATTTGCCGCCCAGGGCATAAATTGATTGAGTATTGAAAACGATTCAAGAATAGCCGAATTAAGTGCAATTCCATCACCAATTCTAGGCGCAGTTAATATTAAGCGTGGAGTTACAATTGGCAATGGTAAATCAAATAAAATCGGCTTCATGTAGTGTATCCTTTACGGCTTGTTGTGGCAAACTACTTCAATATTATGACCATCTGGATCTAAAACGAATGCGCCATAATAATGCTCATGATAATGTGGGCGCAGTCCTGGTTTGCCATTATCTTTACCACCAGCTTGTAGCGCCGCTTGATAAAATTCATCAACTTGCGTGCGGTTTTCAGCTCTGAAGGCTATATGTTGTGCTGATTTATTTACTGGTCTATTTTCGCTAGCAAGGCTTAACCAAAAATCCGGTTTGCAGCTCACTGCTTCACCAAAGCCAGCAACCGCAGTAGTTTTAGTGATTTCTTTGCTAAACTCCATAAGTTTAATATAACCAATGGGAGCTAAAGCCTCCGTATACCATTTTTTACTTTTGGTAAAATCGCTGACAATAATTCCGGTATGATCAATCATAATATCTTCCTTTCGGCTAAAATGTTTTTCAGAGTAGTTAAAATAACTAGCCAGGCCGGCCATTGATTCCCATTATCTTCGATATTCCAGATTATAGCAAGCATTGTAGTTAAATAGCTATAGGTGCTCAAGCGCGACTTATCTAAATTAAGCACATGAGCAAACTGATCAATTCGATTAACTAAGATGCTATATAGATTTGGGCTATCTAGCAATTCAGGAACTGGATTACGCATAAAAGCCCCAACTTCATAAGCTAGTTCGCCAATTACTCCTTTAGGATCAATTGCCAACCAAGATCCATCATCGTCTTGTAAAATATTTTCATGGTGTAAATCACCATGGAGCAAGTAGTTATCAACTTTATCATCCAATAATTGCGTAGCTAATGTCTGAGCAATTTTAACCAACAGTGGGTCAACTGCCGGATGTTGGAAATCATCAAGAAAACTTAACCAGCTGGCTACACTAGGATAATTATTACCAGGTTCAATTGGTTTATGTTTGGCATGTAACTGCGTAATAACTGTAGCTGCATGTAAAATAGCTTGATTTTCATGATGTGGGAATAATGATTTTAAGTTAACGCCAGTATCAATTTTTTGCAGTAATAGAATTCCATGTTCCCGATTAAAGTCGAGCAAGCGGTTAATTCCATGACCATTAAAATAGATTAAAGCCGCTCGTTCTTGGTGATACTCTTGGTTAGGTAACGAGATCTTTAAAACTACTTCTTGTTGGTAGATTTGACTAAAACTAAAAGCTACATAATTATATGAAAGCGCCGGCATGGTTTGTACATTAGTCAGCTGCCACCTAGCTTTTGCATAATCAATAATTTCTGGCAGTTGTGCTAACCAGTTACCACCGGCATCCCCATGAGTATTAATTATGCATTGTGTAAATTCAGGGGTTAAGCCGAACATTTGTTGCCAGTAGCAGCTAAAATATTCTCAAGCATCCGTCTGGCCAAGCTTGCTAAAACCGGATTTGAATTTTTATAGTAAGGTAACATAATTAACGCAATGGATAAGGCCCAACCCTGCCCTCTGTGCCAAGTATCTTCATCCATATTTACTAAATTCTCCCGAAAGATTTCTCGTGAGGTTGAATTAAATAAACTCCAGGCAATAACTAAATCACAAGCTGGGTCCCCAATCCCTAAATCAGAAAAATCAATTACAGCAGTCAGGCGCTGATCTTGGACTAAAATATTGCCCGGGAGAAAATCTCCATGTACCCAGACTGGCTCTTTATTCCAAGCTGGAGTACTCGCCAATTGTTTCCATAAAGAAGTTATTGCGGGTATATCAACTTCTCCAGCTAATTCACCTATCGCCTTTTGGGTTTCCGAATCTAAGTTGTTTAAAGGAACTCCACGCCTAGATGCAGGTCCATTTGCCAACTTAATTCCATGGAGCTCGTTTAAAAAGTGAGCCAAGTCAATGGCGAGCATGTCATATTCATTTTCTTGTTCAAACCTTGGATTATGACCTTCATTCCACTGATTAATGAGCCAAGGCCAGGGATATTCCGCCTGAGAATTCCCTTTAAATACAGGGTTTGACGTCGCCATTTTCAATAATTGAGAAACTTGCGGAATCCAGGTGAATTCTTTTTCAATACTTTTGGTTACGCTGCCCGGGCTCCACTCAACGCGCGGCAATCGAATTACATAATCGTTGCCTAAACGGAATAAGGAATTATCAGTACCACTTGAGGCTATCTGATTCAGCGGCAAATGTGCCCAGTTTGGACATTGATTGGTAAGCAATCTTCTAACTAAACTTTCGTCTATACTAAGCTCATGTTCATGCATTTTGGTCATATTATTATTCTTCTTTCTCATGGTTTTCTCAACGGTTATATTTATTCTGCATTATCCAGAAAATTAATTATTCAGCAATGTTTTTATTTGCTGGCATATTAGATCTGGCTGTTCTAGCTGTATGAGGTGGCCGCTATTGACCGTAATGATCTTGTCAACTTCATTTTAAGTAGTCCCTATTGACTATTAGTATTCATAATATTTTCTACCAGCGTTTTTACAAAGTCGGCCTTAGCTGTAGTATAAGCCTCTCTATCATCAAGATACTCAGATGCTAACTGTAATTTTAAATTTTGATAATCTGATCTAGCTTTTGGGTGTGAATTCAAATAATCACGGAAGGCTAAGCGCGCTTGCCATTCATAACAGTTCATGGCAAAAACGTGGATATGATGAGTACGCTGCAACCCAAATGGGGGCATGCCTTTAACCAAGAACATACGATCTAATTTAGGGTTGTCCGCCCAATAGACATAACCCAAGCTTTCTAAATAAGGAATTAGCGCCTGCGCTTGGCTAATGTCTTCTACACCTATCATAATATCAATAATTGGCTTAGCCTTTAAACCCAGAATAGCAGTGCTACCAATGTGTTGAATATCTTTAATCCAGGTAAAGTTACAGGTTTTTCTAATTAAACCAATTTCAGATACGGCTAGATCTAACCACTTATTATCATATTCTACCAAGTTCACTTGATCAGGTATCGGGGTACCTTGATGAAAAAATAGCTGCCAGGAACCATCAATTAGTTTCCAGATCGAGCTTCTTAATGAAGATGAATTTTCTACACCAGTATCGTTATAAGTCATGGCAATATAGGTCAACAAAATCACATCTGGGGCTAGGGTTTGTGCTTTAAAATTTCTTAGGCCGCGCTTCAAGGCTAGCTCTGATTGTAATCCATCGATTACTGCTGGCTTAGTATAAATACAGCCGGAACTCCCAAATTCAATAAAATCATCGGCGAGCAATTTTTCTACCCACAGGCGGTCTTTTCTCATTACAGAATCTAACAGCTGTTCTTCTAATTGTTGCAAGAGCTTATACTCACTCATACTTTCGATCTTTCTTTAATGGTAGCGGCTGGTTTTCTTAAGGCAGAGATCGCCATGCGCAAAGTCATTGATTAATATTCTGGATGCAGCGGCAATAATTTCATCACGTGAAGCTGCATCCTTTTCGGGCTGTGTGAAATAGAGTACCAAAACAATGGGAGCACATCCAGTTGGCCAAACTACGCCAATATCATTAGTTGTACCATAAGCTCCGCTACCAGTTTTATCAGCAACTACCCACTCTTTAGGAACGCCGGCCCTAATTTTTAAATTTCCCGTAGTGTTATTTTTCATCCAAGTAACTAATTGTTGCTGTTGCTGTGATTCTAAGGCATTTTCTAATACCAGTTGCTTTAAACTATTTGCCATCGCAGAGGGTGTAGTTGTATCGCGATTATCCCCAGGTATTGCTGTATTTAATTCTGGCTCCCAGCGATTTAAGCTAAATTTACTGTCATGAATAGATCTAGCATAAGCAGTGACAGCTTGAGGACCTCCCAAGGTCTTGATGAGTAAATTCATTGCGGTATTATCACTATAATCAAGTGCTGCATGGCATAAATCATTAACACTCATACCATCCTGCACATGGTTTTTGCTAATGGGTGCATAGCCACTTTTATCTACATCTTGTTGACTATATTTTATCGATTTTTGCAGGAGATTAGTCTGTTTCTCACTTTGTTTTAAGATAGCAGCAACGGTCATTACCTTACTGGTACTACAAAATGGGAACCTTTCATCCGCCCGATATTGAATTTGCGTATTATTAGCGGTATTTATTGCATAAACCCCAATTCTGCCCGCAAAAGATGATTCTAGTTGAGCTAATTTTTCTTGAATGGATCCAGGTTTAGCTGTTTGAATAGCAGTTGGCATATTATCAGCATTAGCAAAAGCAAAAATCGTAATAACTATTACAAGTGAACCATGCAGTCGTTTAAAATTCATAATGTATCTTCCATTAAAACTGGAGTAGCAAATCTCATGATCTACCCTTCATAATTAGTTGGTGCAATTACCATGTCACGTATACAAATTGATTGTGGTGTTTGATAAATAAATTTTACAATTTTAACAAATTCAGCCACATCAATTACAGCACCCTTATTCTTACCAACTTTAGCCAGTAGCGGTGTATCGACTAACGCTGGTGAGAGATTAATCACCCGGATATTATCTTTAGCACAGCTTACACGTAATGAATCGCTTAAACTTTTCACATAAGCTTTTGTAGCAGCATATACTGCCGATAATGGTCGTGGATAACGGTCGGCTAAAGAGCTGATATTAATTATAGTTCCATGCTGCTGTTGCTGCATTATCGGTAAAACTAATTCAATAGCATTGGTGAGACCACTAACGTTAACCTGTATCATTTGCTGAATTTCTTCATGCTTAATCTGAGTAAACTCACCATTAAAGGATGTTCCCGCACACACAACAAGCTATCAATGAGATAAGTACTAGCTATTTGCGCTATAATCCCAGCTAGCTCTTCATATTTACTGATATCGCACTGATAGATTTTTAAATTAGCGTAGCTTAACTGTTCCAGCTGATTAATGCTGCGGGAAATAGCAATAATCGTTAGATTATTGGATTCGGTGGCTAGTTGCTTAACCAATTCTAAGCCAATCCCGCTATTAGCTCCAGTAATAATTATGCTATTGTTCATATAAAAAATTCCACTTTCTGCCACGTTCCTAGAATTAAATTAAGTTAAGTGCCATGTGGTGACAGCATAATTGAAAACCCATTTTCAGATACAATTTATGCGCATCATAGCGGGTAAAGCCAGTATCTAAATGAACTTGATCACATTTTATTAGTTTAGCATAGTCAATCGCATAATCTAATAATTTTCTACCACAGCCTTGATTTCGGCCAGATTGACTAGTAATTAAATCATCAATATATAAGATTTGACCCCACGCAAGAGTATTTAAGGTACGATAACCAATACAAGCAACCATCTGATCATTTACAAATCCAGCAGCTATCTGATAACCTTCTGCCATTTGCTTACTGACTCGAGTAACAAATTCAGCACTATCTCGCAAATGTGGCCTTAGCTCTTTAAATACTGTAAAACAATCTGCTACTTCTGTTGTGGCTATCATGAGTTTGATATGCATCTACATAATTCTTTCTAATTAATAAAGGGTCTACTTTGCTTTATAAAATACTTAATACTCTTGCCAAGCTAGATACATAATATAAGTATCCACAAACCCAAGGCTTTGGTACTTAAATCCATTGGGAGTTGTACCAATAATTTTAAAGCCCATCTTCTTCCATAAATTCACTGCCGGCAGGTTAGTGGTTACAACCAAATTAAATTGCATAGCTAAGTAACCCAGCTTTTTAGCTTCGGCAAGTGAATGCAGCGCCATCTTATTACCGATACCATTACCTTGCTCTAGTGGATCAATCATATAAGCAGCATTGGCCACATGCGAACCAAGGCCTGGTTGATTAGGTTTAATAAAGTAAGTTCCCACACAACGACCATTTATTTCAGCCACATAAGTTTTCTTATGCGGCGGCATCCATAATGAATAAGCCTCATCTTGAGTGGTTTCTGGTTCATAGGCATAAGTATTACCAGGCGCAACTACAGCCTTAAAGATTAGCCACTAGCTGCAAAATCATCATTAGTGGCGACGCGTATGTTTATCATTCGCTCTCCAATCTATACTATTATTAGCCAATTGCCAAAGTCTACTAATCATCATCCAATACGCTATTATAGCTAGTATCATACTAAAACTGGTATGTGCCGCTTGAATATAACCAACGCTATACTTATTCAGGTAAAATAATGGTAAATTTACACTAATTTTTGCTTTATAAAGAATTAAATATGGTTAATCCACAACAAAAGTTTCCCATTCCAGGCGTTCAGCGGTTAGGGTTTCTAAAAAACTTCATCACTAATCCCAATATCATAGTTGGTGATTATACTTATTACGATGATCCACATAGTTTAGATGATTTTGAAACTAAAAATGTCCTATATCACTTTGATTTTGTCGGTGACAAGCTAATTATCGGCAAATTTTGCCAACTTGCAACTGGAGTAACCTTTATTATGAATGGGGCCAATCATGGTCTAACCGGGTTTACCACCTTTCCATTTAAAATTTTTGGCCATGAATGGAAAGATTTAAGCTTATTAAGTGATACTAAGGGCGATACTATCGTTGGTAATGATGTATGGATTGGTTATCAAGCAACTATAATGCCTGGAGTTAAAATTGGTGACGGTGCAATCATTGCGGCTAAAAGTGTCGTAACTAAGGATGTTGCGCCTTACACTATCGTCGGTGGCAATCCAGCAGTTTCAATCCGCAGTCGGTTTACGGAAGAAGTTTGTGCCCTTCTCCTGCAATTACGCTGGTGGGATTGGTCATATGCAAAAATAACTGCACACGCTCCGGTACTACTAAGTAATGATGTGTCAGCACTGCAGGCACTTTATAATCAGCCTGATTAAGGATTTAAATGAAAAAGATTGATATTCGTGAACCTAATTTGGTTGGCAGACTGTTCAAACCAACGAATTCCCAACCGGGAAAATTACCCGCGCTAATTTTATTATCCGGTTCTGATGGAGGTATTCCTGGTACTAACGCAATACCAGAGTTCTTTATTGAAAATTTGAGTCAGTTGGGTTACATTGTTTTAGCTTTAGCCTACTTTGGTGTTGAAGGATTACCTCAGCATCTAGAAAATATTGAGTTGGAATATTTCCCTGCTGCAGTTAAATGGCTTCAAGCGCAAGCAGAAGTAGATGCAACTAGAATTAGTCTAATTGGTAACTCGCGGGGTGGTGAATTAGCACTTATTTTAGGTACATTATTTCCCAATGAAATTCACTCAATCATAGCTTATGTGCCAAGTAGTGTAATAGGCGGAGGATTTCCTTATCCAAATCGTCCAGCATGGGTATATCGCGGCGAGCCGATGACGCCATTTTTACCTGGTCTTGCGAACGCTAATCTTAACTTAACTGAACGCGATGACCTGGAAATTGTAAATGGCCAGCAATCGGTAGCTACACCACATGATACAAATAACCCCTATATAGTTGCTGACTTATTTAGATCGCGAAATCAGGCACAAGCTGATTTATCCCAATTGGCTATTCCAGTTGAAAAAATTCAATGCCCATTACTACTGTTATCCGGAGATATGGACGCAATTTGGCCATCTAATCTTTATTGTGAGCTTGTAGTTAAGCGCTTGAAGCAATATCAAGCACCCATTAAGTTTAAGCACATTAACTATCTAAATGCGGGACATGGGATATTAGCTACTTATGATGGTCCAATTTATCATCCAATTGGTGGTTTTTGGTGTAACCTAGGTGGAACGCCAGATGGGAATAAATTAGCTAACGAAGAATCATGGCAAGAAGTAAAAAGTTTTTTGCAAACAAGTCTATAGATAGTTAATTGCGGGCCAATATGGTTTGAATATCTTAATACAATTGTAGTCTTCCGTACCTTTATTTACTAAATTTAAACGTAATTGTTTCTACGTGATTTTAATACCTATTCCATGTAGTAGCACCGCTGCCTCTGGCCAAGAAAATTTAGCACCTTTTATCTTATTTTTTAGTATATTAATTTCATAATTAGTTGAATTAGTGAAGTCAGCATTTATTAAATTTGTGTTTCCGAAAAGTGCATTAGTAAAATCATTTGAAGTGAGAGCTGATTTGTTAAGATCGCACTCTCTAAAGTCAACATCTCGTGCTATACAACATGTAATTGATATAGATTTTAGCTTCAGTCCTAAAAAACTTGATTGGCTTATATTACAATTTAAAAATGTAGGTGACCATAAAGAATCAGGGTACCCCCAGTTAATACCTATCATTTTACAGTCTCTAAAACATACATTAAAAAAATTACTAAATGCTACAGTAATTAAACTTAAATTACAGTTAATGAACTTGCAGTCTCTAAATTTGCAATTTTTAATCACGGTTTCACTTAAATTGCAATCAGTAAAGTTACACTCTTCAAAAACTTTAAAAGATATTTCATCATTATAGACTATCTTTTCAAAGGTCTGATCATAGTAATCTTTGCAATTATTATTTTGAAACATATTTTTTCTTTCAATGAGTTTCTTACCTGGACACTTCGTTGAGGTTTTGTTACATGGTATATTCTAAATTTAAAATCAGTTTAGTTGCATCGAACTCTTGATTTCTAGCAACTAACTGTGGCATCTCTAAAATATCACGGTTTAAATCTTTTGAATGAGCTAATATCTATAATACTTCTTGGCAGACAATGAGCTCAGAGAAGTTTTGACACCAATTGCTGTAAGTGCTCTGCCGTTCGCCGCGCAGTAGTCTGTCGCGTGTCCCAATCATCCTTGACTGTACCAAGATATCCATCGCGCGCATAGGCCATCGTGTCAGCTTTCTGATCTGGTAGCTGAGACACAGCCCATGTTGCCGCAGCATCTTTGGTGACAAATTCTCCCGTAGTCGCTGTCCGCCACATCCTGGCAAGGGTGAGTAAGACATTCCGCTCATCCCCGTGCAAACCGTCTAAAAGCATAGGAAGTGCATCGCACATTGCACGGCGAACATGCTCAGCAGGGACCTCCGGCAGAAGTTCGGTTGCAGCAGGACCAAATAGGGCGCGAGCCTCTTGCCGAGCTTGGGCTAGCACCAAGGTGATTTCCGGGTCAGACACAGGCATAGAAATCTCGCCGGCTTCAAAGGCTGACCGCAACCACTCCCCATAGATGAACTCAGCCTGCGGCGGAAACTGTGGTGTAACAAGGTGCGCTTTTAGAAACACCATTACCTCTATACAGCGTGGACCACCTGGAGCGACGGGATGATGACCGGAAATTTGCAGTAAAGCCGACAGCAGGCTGCTTCGTTGTGCCACAGTCACGGGTTGCTCAATAACGACAAGAAAATCAATGTCGCTCTGTGGGCGTAATCCTCCGGAAACCGCCGAACCATGCAGATACAAAGCCATCAGCGTGTCCTGAAAAATGCGCTGCATAATATCTATAATTGCTGGTATTTGTTCCAAAGTTAATATCGTTTCTTTATATGTATTTCGCTGGCCAGGCTTGCTATGGCACGTGGGTTTAATTATAATTCTTTAATCTCATTGTAACTATATATTTTATTGTTAGTATGCTTATCGGTTGATTGTAAGGTAATTGCGTAACCCTCAACTTGATTAATTTCCTGAATACCATCGATGTGCATCTTTTTTGCCTGAAAGATATCTTTGGTCATGGTTTTAGCTTTAGCTTCTGCTGCAGATAGAGCAGGAACTAAAAATTGTGTATGTAACTCATACATGCCCACATCATAATCATAATAACCAACATGAATAATAATTACATAATTACTACCAAAAAATGTAATCAGCAGAATTTTATCATGGATCCAGTATGACTGGGCTATCCACGATTTACTAAAACTATCGGTGGGCTAAAAAATTATGGCAAATCTATAATTAATTCCACCATAAGCAGTTTGTGTGTGTTAGAATTGTGGATTAAATTATTTCTGGTGTCCTTCAACAATGAAAATTGCTATATCTGCTTAATTCCTAATCGTACTTAAAGCACGGGTTTTATCCTGGAGTTTTACGTATATATTAATAATCATAACTTATTTTTCGACATATAATTTGTTTGTGCAGCTTGCCAAACAGATTCTGTTATATTTTGCAATATAAGTTAATTCGGAATCCAGATATATGCAGTATTCATCACATACTCCAATTCTTATTAATCAATTAACTATTAGCTACGGCAACAAAGAGTGCATTAAGCAAGCCTTTAGCGCCAAAATTATGTATGGCGATAAGATTGCCATTATTGGCCGCAATGGTAGTGGCAAATCTAGTCTAATCCAAGCTATAGTAAATCATACTGACTACCAATCGCAGATTAGCCTACCAGAAGATGTAGCGTTAGCTTACGTGCCGCAATTAATTGATGACTTGCCAGAACTTAGCGGCGGGCAACGCTTTAATCAAAAGTTTAGTCAAGCACTTAGCCATCAGCCTAATCTCTTGCTCTTGGATGAACCAACTAATCATTTAGATCAACATAACCGGCGCGCACTCTTCGCTTGGATTAAGCGTTATACTGGTACTCTGCTCGTGATTACTCATGATCTAGAGCTACTTAAGTTTATGGATAGGCTGTGGCATATCCATAATGGAGTAGTATCAATCTTTAATGGCAGCTATGCTAATTATAAAATTCAACAAGAGCAAGAATGGAATCGATTAACTGCCACAGTTAAGCAGGTAAACCTAGATAAACACCGCGCCCATCAACAATTAATGCAAGAACAGCAGCGAGCTAAAACTAGTCGTCGGCAGGGAGAAAAGCATATTAGAGATCGTAAATATCCCACTATAACTTCTACAGCTAAAGCGCGGCGGGCCGAAACTACGTCTGGGCAGAACAATAAACGGATTGAACAAAATAAGCAAAATGCCATCAATGAATTACAAAACCTGTATATTCCAGAGGTATTAATTCCTAAATTTAATTTAGATGCAGTTGTTGCGCATAATAAATCGACCTTAACTATTAGCAATGGTAGTTGTGGCTATACTAATGAACCTATTCTATCGAATATAGATATTTCATTAACTGCGACTGCTAAAGTTGCGATTCATGGCGACAATGCAAGTGGCAAATCCACCTTAATAAAAGCTATATTAGGTAGTAGCGACATAAATAAATCTGGTGAATGGCTGTGTCCAAACATTCATGATATTGGTTATTTAGATCAACATTACTCACAATTAGATTCGAGTAAAACAGCAGTGGAATTAATTTCTGAGGTAGCTCAAACTTGGAGTCATGCTGAAATTCGCGAGCATTTAAATAGCTTTTTATTGCGCAAGAATGAAGAAGTTAACTTGGCAAGCAACTACTTATCTGGTGGTGAACGAGTGCGTTTAAGCTTAGCCTTAATTGCCGCTCGGCCGCCCAAACTGTTACTGCTTGATGAAATCAGCAATAATATTGATGTCGAAACCAAGGAACACTTGATTCAAGTATTAAGCGCTTATCCTGGAGCTTTAATTATGGTGGATCATGATCAGCAATTTATAGCGGACTTGTGTTTAGATAGTCACTATCAGACCCGCTCAAAACAATTATTAGCAATGAAAGAACCGAATGAAATCAGTATTTAACTTTTTATGGCAAGCGATTAAAGGTTATCGCCGCTATTATCTACTCATGTTAATCGCACCACTGTGTGGCGCATTCTATAAACCAATCGTTTATTACGCCATTAAACTAATGGTGGATACGATTGTTAGTGCTAAAAACCTAACTTTTAGCCAACTCCTAACCCCATTAGTAATTTATCTAGTAGCCGATATCTTAATGAGTTCAGTTTGGCGAATCTCGCAAATTGCTTTATGGAAGAGTGAACCCTATGTTCAACAAGGCATTATTATTTCTGCTATGCAAAAAATACTGTCTTACCGCTATACATTTTTTCAAAATACGCCAAGTGGTAGTTTGGTCAGCAAAGTTAAGGGTCTCTTGGATGGCTATGGAGAATTATGGTCACAACTCTATTACGGCATCTCATATTGGCTTTTAGCCTCAATTACCACAGCTGCCAGCATCTTTTGGGTTAGCTATAAATTGGGGCTGATTATTTTGAGTTATTCGCTAGTATTTTTAGTGTTGAATTATTTTTTGGCCAAGAAAATTAATCGTTTATCTCAAGAGCAAAATACGGCCAAGCATACTGTCATGGGTGAAGTTGCCGATAGTATTGGCAACATTCAATCAATTAAACTCTTTGCCACGCGTCATTATGAACAACAGCGCTTACAGGATAAAATTGCCAATGATGCAACACCTAAAAAGGTTAAGCTATATAAGTTTGAATTTAAAGTTAGTTTGTTAAATGATGCACTGGGTATTTTCATTATTGTCACCATGCTAATAGTTATGATTAAGCTCAAAACCAGCAATCAAGTTAGTGTGGGTGATTTTGTGTTTGTATTTGGGATGGTATTTCAATTTCAAGAAAACTTGTTTCATTTTATGCAAGAGTTTCAAAAACTATCGGATCGCATGGGAGACTTAAAGTCATCATTAACCATTCAGGATGCTGATAAATCTGAGTATTTAGATCAATCACAATTAACCCAGGATAAGCTGTCAACCGCGCAATATTCACCGCGTAAAAACGCGCCCTCGAGCTTGTTTGCATCCGCATTCAAATCTCCGTTAAGCATTGAATTTAAAAATATTATGTTCAAGTATCCGGATAATAAGCAGATTTTTACCGATTTAAGCTTACATATTAAAGCCGGTGAAAAGATTGGCATAGTTGGTTATACCGGCGCGGGTAAAACCACATTAATTAATTTGTTACTTAAAATTTTTACACCGAATTATGGGCAGGTATTAATTAACAATCAGGATATAGCGTTAGTAGATAGCGATGTTCTGCGTGAACTAATTAGCATTATCCCGCAGGATATTAGCCTATTTCATCGTAATTTAAGCGATAACATCCGCTATGGCAAAATCGATGCCACTGCAGCAGAAGTACAGACTGCAAGTGAACAGGCCCATGCCGATGAATTTATTAACAAATTACCTGACGGTTATGCGACTATGGTCGGTGAACGTGGGATTAAATTGTCTGGGGGGCAGCGCCAACGGATTGCAATTGCCCGGGCTATCTTAAAAAATGCACCGATTTTAATCTTAGATGAAGCAACTAGTAGTTTAGATAGCGTTACCGAACAATATATTCAGGCCAGTATTAAAGAATTGTTGGTGGGCAAAACCGTGCTCGCAATCGCTCATCGCTTATCAACCTTGCAAAATATGGACCGTTTGATTGTAATTAGCCATGGGGCCATAGTTGAATCGGGAACTCATGAGCAGCTACTCGCGGTGGAAAATAGCTTATATGCAAAAATTTGGCATACCCAGTATTCCGGTCAATAATTCCGGCAACCACGCCAGACGAGTCTGGGACAAGCGAGCTTGGGACAGGCATGTCCGACCTGGTTATAGAGATAAGAAATAAATAGTTTTTAGGTAGTAATATGCGAAACATTGATTTAAAAATAGCACCCTTACAGGCAGAACATATTAGCCAAGTAGTTGCTGCATTTAGCGCAATAGGATGGCATAAGCCGGCGAGTATTTATGAGCAATATTTGCAAGAACAAGCCCATAATACACGCAAGGTGTGGCTAGCGTTTCAAGATGAGCATTTTGTTGGCTACGTTACCTTAAATTTAGAGTCATCATATTTGCCATTTAAAGAAAAGAATGTCCCTGAAATCATGGATTTAAATATACTACCAACTTACCGCCAGCATGGGGTTGGATCTTATCTACTCGATATTGCCGAAAAATGGGCATTTAATATTGGGTATGAAACTGTTGGTTTGGGTGTTGGATTACATAAGGACTATGGCGCGGCGCAAAGATTATATATTAACCGCGGCTATATTCCGGATGGATTAGGCGTAACTTATAATTATGTACCAACTGCTTACGGCGAATCAGTAAAAACTGATGATGATTTGGTACTGTGGTTTACCAAGAGTGTCAAGATAAATAAAGAAGGAGGGATCTGATATTATGCTGAAACATAATGCATTAAAAGATTTGCAACAACAAAACTTTAAAGATATTTTAGAACGAATGTCTGCAATACATGGTTGGGAAATACTGGAAAGTAATGATTTACTGGCTTTAAAGGCTCCATCACCAATACCCTTAGTTAACATGGTCTGGGGTGCTGGTAGCGATACTAATTTACAAACAGTTAAGCAATTTTACAATGGTAGTGATTTCTTTTGGCACACAGCCGATGACCAGAAAACAAATTTACCCAATACAACTAGCGACATCTTTGCGCTGCACGACGAGCAAAGTTATTTCCCAGAAATGCTCTTGGATTTGAACGACTATGTTAAACCGATTATTTCATCCAAGATTAGAATTGCTTTAGTAAATTCTAGTGAAGAGCTACAGCTATGGACTGAAACCGCTATTGCGACCTTTGGTTTTACTGAGGATGGATTTAAAGAATTCTTTTATCCGTTAATTCAGGTTGCAGGCTGTACTCCGTTTTTAATTTATTATGATAATGAGCCAGCTGCTACAGCCATGGTGTATTGCGGTAACCAAGTAGCTGGTATTTATGCAATGTCGACTAAAGTTGAATTCCGCCGTAAAGGTTTAGGCTCAGCAGCGGTGCATGCCTGTGTAGCTTTAGCTCTGGATCAACAATTAAATTATGCTGTACTCTATGCATCTGAATTAGGGCAGCTGTTATATAAGCAGTTAGGATTTAAGGTAACGCAGATGCTTCATGAATATAACTTTAAATCATTGTAAGGACCAGCAGATGATAAATAATACTTTAATCAAGTTAGTGCCAGTGACAATAGCCAATTATCGAACTATACAAAATATGGCTAGGTTTTATGTCTATGATATGAGCCAATATTTAGGACATCAACCTGGCTGGGAAATGCCTCTGGATGGATTATATGAATGTATTGATTTTAAAATATACTGGGACAATCCTAAAACTCAATTCCCATTTTTAATTTACTGCCAAGATGAAATTGCTGGTTTCGTAATCATAGATAAAAAAGGCATGCATGCAGGTATAGATTTTAATATCGCCCAATTTTTTATTATTCGTAAGTTTAAACAAAAAGGTATTGGAGCATATGTTGCCGCGCAATGTTTTAACCAGTTTAGCGGAGTATGGAATGTCATGTGTTTGCCTGAAAACACTGGAGCATATAGATTTTGGTCTTCAGTCATTGGTAAATACACAAATGGAGATTTTACAGAACATCCTATGCAAACTGTGGCACATTTAGATGATACATACAACGTTTTTCAGTTCTGTTCAACACAAGATTAAGTAATTCATTTATATTAGAACTTACGCATTGACAACAAATATGATATTATGATTGGCCTGACTAAATAGATTTGGATTCCAGATGAGAAATACAAGTAAACCATCAACCGCAAAATGTAATCAAGAGATTTATAGTGCTTAT
>JACCDN010891845.1_pt1 | contig 110461 bp, 93 predicted proteins | sample 7441691 | NCBI WGS metagenome assembly JACCDN01 (sample SAMN15323439, study PRJNA562643) | freshwater metagenome | isolation source: river surface water | place: USA:Blue River Watershed | collected 2017-08-16 | reverse complement strand
TCGCTTGTCTCTCAAAGCGGGTGCAAAAGTACAATTCTTTTTTAATCTAACAAGTTTTTTTTGAAAAAAATTTAATTCTTTACCAAATAAACTCAAACACTAAATTATGAACTTAAACTCTTACCCCCAATTCTTACGTTTCGGGTCGGCAAAGATACTATCTTGAATTCCTATTATCCAAATCTTTTTTAACTTTTTTTGAAGTTTTTTTAAATTCAAATTCTAAGCTCTTAAAAATCAACCTTTACTCGGTATTGCGGGTGCAAAAGTAACATTCTTTTCGCTACTAACAAGGTCTTTTTTACTTATTTTTAATTCCTTTTTACAACGCATTGATAACTAGTTGTTTTGAGTTGAAAATTCAGCGTTAGAAGTTTCGAATTACGCTTACTGAAACACTAAACACCTTAAATAGCCCCGATGGCCGTGGAAATCCTGCGGATAAAATCCGCAGATTGAAACAAACAGCGGGAAAATAAGTGATACAAAAAGAAAATTGGTGCTTCAAAATTAATCGAAGCGAATGGCCTTAACTGGTGAGATTTTAGTGATAATGTAAGAAGGAATAAGCAACACCAACAAGCAAACTGCCAAAGTGCCGGCATTCAATAGCGCAATGTGTACGAAATTGATACTAACCGGAGCTTGATTTACATAATAGCTTTCGGGATTGAGTTGAATGACACCAAAATACTTTTGCACAAACAATAAGGTAAGTGCTATGAAATTTCCCCAAAATAATCCTCTCACTATTAGATAAAAGGCATTGAACAAGAAAATTTTTCGGACATTCCAGTTGGTAGCTCCCATCGCTTTTAATATACCAATCATTTGAGTGCGTTCTAAAATTAGCACTAAAAGTGCGACTACCATATTAATTGTAGCCACGACAATCATGACAATTAAAATTACCACAATGTTAAAATCAAATAATTTGAGCCATTCAAAGATGCTGTAATATTTTTCTTCGATAGTAGTACTGTTATAAGTCGCCGGAATTTCTTTATAAACCGCTTCTCCTTTTTCTTTGATTTTTGAAAAATCATTAATAAAAACTTCGAAGGCACCCACTTCTGAAGGCAGCCACTTATTGATGCGTTGAACGTGACGAATATCGCCGATAACATACGTTGCATCAAATTCCTGAAAACCCGAATTATAGATTCCGGTGATTTTAAAATTTCTTTTGTTGGGCAATTTCCCACTTTCTTTCATAAAAAATGTAAGGAACTTATCTCCCACTTTCAATTGTAAGCGTTTGGCTAAATATTCCGAAATAAGGACTTCAGTATTGAGCTCTGATTTTAGATTAGGCAAAGTTCCAGCCACTAAATATTCTTCTAAATTGGCAAAGTGATAGTCTTCACCTACCCCTTTAAATATAATGCCTTCAAAAGCAGTTTCCGTACGAATAATTCCCGCTTTACTGGCAACTGCTTGCACATAGTTTATACCCTCTACATTTTTAAATTGGGGATAGAAACTTTGATTTATAGAAATAGGTTCGGTAGTGACTTGCGATTGATTATCATCGAAATTAGAAATAATAATATGTCCGTTAAATGCGGAAACTTTTTCACGAATTTTATCCTGAAGCCCAACACCCGTTGCCACTGCCATAATCATCATAATAATTCCAATGGCAATAGCTGCAATTGCAATTTTTATAATTGGCGAAGAAATACTACTTTTATAACTTTTAGCAGCAATTAGTCTTTTGGCTATGAAATATTCTAAATTCAAGATATCTTATATGAAAATTGAGTTCAAAAATACGGTTTTATTTATTTCTATACTATTAATTTTAGTGGGATGTTCAACAACAAAAAACAATGTTGTTTCAAATACAAATAAAATAACAGACCCTTCGATCAGCACTCTAAAAGAAGGAGAATTCAAAACAGGTGCCGAAAACATAGAAAGCTATTTGCCGCTATTAAAAGACAAACGCGTTGGAATTGTTACGAATCAGACGGGAATTCTCACCAAAGAGAAACATTTAGTTGATTATTTGTTAGAACAAAACATCAATCTTCAGAAAATTTATGCGCCTGAACACGGTTTTAGAGGCACAGCAGATGCTGGCGAATTAATTGTGGATGGAAAAGACTCCAAAACAGATTTACCCATTATTTCGCTTTACGGAAACAACAAAAAACCAAAAACCGAGCAATTAGAAGGCATAGACCTCTTGGTTTTTGATTTGCAAGACGTGGGCGCGCGGTTTTATACCTATATCTCTTCGTTGCATTATGTAATGGAAGCTTGTGCTGAAAATAATATTCCTCTTTTGGTTTTAGACCGACCCAACCCAAATGGAACTATTATTGATGGCCCGATTTTAGAAAAAGAACATAAAAGTTTTGTGGGAATGCACGAAATTCCGGTTTTGCATGGGATGACGATTGGCGAATATGCAAAAATGATTAATGGTGAAAAATGGTTAAAAGATAGTTTGCAATGCGATTTGAAAGTAGCACCTTGTTTAAACTATTCACACGATATGAAATACAGCTTACCTGTGAAGCCTTCGCCCAACTTACCGAACGATCAATCGATTAATTTATATGCGAGTTTGTGCTTTTTTGAAGGCACGAATGTAAGCTTAGGCAGAGGAACCGAAAAACAATTCCAAATTTACGGTTCGCCGTTTTTAACGGAAAGTGAATTTGATTTTAGCTTTACTCCGCAACCCAACTTTGGTGCAAAAGATCCTGTTCATAATGGAAAAGTATGCTTTGGCGAAGATTTAACCGAAATTAGAAAAGTACACCGATTAGAATTAAAATGGTTGTTGAAAGCTTATGAAAACACCGCAGACAAAACCGTATTTTTCAATGATTTCTTTACCAAATTAGCTGGTACCAAAAAACTCCGTGAACAAATTGAAGCCGGAATGACCGAAAAAGAAATTCGAAAAACGTGGCATGAAGGTTTGGAGCAGTTTAAGGAAGTGAGAAAGAAGTATTTGATTTACAAATAAGATCCTACAAAAGCAACTTCTCTTTCATTTTCTCCACAATATTAAACGCCGCTGGACAAATAGCTACGTTTAGTAACGTTAAATCGGTGATTTGATTGAATTTTTTTCTATCGGTATGTGGAAATTCTCTACATGCTTTAGGACGCACATCGTAGATGAAACATTTGTTGTCGCTATCTAAAAACGTACACGGTACACTTTTCAATACATAATCATTGTCTTCATCAATGCGCAAGTATTGATCAATAAATTGTTGTGGTTTTTGACGGAAACTTTTCGAAATTCGTTCAATATCAGCCGAAGTAAACAATGGCCCAGTTGTTTTACAACAATTGGCACAGGCCAAACAATCTGTTTTTTTGAATTCGGCATCGTGCAAATCCTGCATTACATAATCCAAATTCTTGGGCGTTTTCTTTTTAAGCTTGTCAAAATACTTTTTGGTTTCGATATGCGTATCTTTGGCAAGTTTTCCGAGTTCGTTTAAATTTGGCTTTAGCATTTGATGAATTTTCTACCGCAAAGTTACGATTTTGAATTCCGAATTTTGAAAAACGAATGTTGAATTTTGAAATATAGACCATGAAAGACCTTTTCGGAAAAGCCATTTTAGATTATCAAACGAACAATTCACCCGAAGATTTAATCACCGAAACTTCTATTTCAGAAGCCGATGACATGAATGTCGCCTATTTGTTTCGTGATTTTAAAGAGATGCCAAAACTAGAACAAAAAGCGCTAGAATTGGCCAAAGGAAAAGTGTTAGACGTAGGTTGTGGCGCGGGAAGTCACGCTTTGTATTTGCAAGAAAAAGGTTTTAATGTTACGGCAATTGATATTTCGGAAAATGCGATTAAAGCTTGTGAATTGAGAGGTTTGAAAAACTGTAAAGTTTCGGATGTTTTGGATTTAGATACTTCAGAAAAATTTGACACCATATTACTTTTAATGAATGGAACTGGAATTTTCGGAAAAATGAATCAAATTTCGAAGTTCTTGCAAAAATTAAAATCGCTTTTAAACAAAGGCGGTCAAATTATAATTGACAGTTCAGACTTAATTTATATGTACGACCAGGATGAAGACGGCGCTTACGAAGTTCCAGCGAATGGTTATTATGGTGAATTAACTTTTACAATTCAATATAAAGGAGCAACCGAAGACACTTTTGATTGGTTATATTTGGATTATAACACGCTTCAAAATGCCGCAAATGCAAATGGTTTAGAAAGTGAATTGATTTTGGAAGGGAAACATTTTGATTATTTAGCGAAACTATCTTTATAAAACCAAAAAATTAAATTCCAAAGAAAGAACAAGTTCAATTTTGGAATTTTTAATATTGGAATTTATTACGGAATATTCAAATATTTATGGGTTTGCAACGAAACCCTCCACTTTGGATTATTCATCACATAATCTACAATTAAAGGCGTCATTTCTTCTTTTTTACTCCATTCAGGTTGTAAAAATAAAATCGCGTTTGGATTTACTTTAGCCGCTTGTTCTTCGGCAAAAATAAAATCATGCTTGTTGTAAATGATTACTTTTAATTCATTGGCAATAGCATAAGCACTTTGAACCGGTAATTTATTTTTCTTTGGCGACAAACAAAACCAATCCCATATTCCAGAAACTTCATATGCACCAGAGGTTTCAATATGTACTTTTAATTGTTGCTCTTTTAACTTTGTAGTCAACACATTCATGTCCCATGTTAAGGGCTCTCCCCCGGTAACTACAATTGTGTCGGCATATTTTTTGGCATTGGCAACAATTACATCGGTATTTGTGGGCGGGTGCAATTCGGCATTCCAACTCTCTTTTACATCACACCAATGGCAACCTACATCGCAACCACCTATACGAATAAAATAGGCCGCGGTTCCAGTATGATACCCTTCCCCTTGAATGGTATAGAACTCTTCCATTAAAGGCAACATTTCGCCTCTTTCAACTGCTAATTGTGTTTCTTTTTGCAACATGTATTTTAAGAATTGGCACAAAGATACTTATTTAGAGCGGTAAGCCATAACGAAGTACTCTAGTTTTTTATAGAAAATAAAAAGACCGAAATATACAAAAGTATAAATCGGTCTTGTTTAGTATGTTAATGCGATTATAACGCTTTTAGCGTATCAGTAGCATATTTATTAGCTGGATCAACTATTAATAATTTATTTAAATTCTCAACAGCTTTGTCTTTTTGACCACTATTTGCATAAAAAGCTCCTACATGTGTTAAAGCTTCAATCAATCCTTTTTTACTACTAGGTTTTGCTTTTTCGGCATCTCCTTTGTTATCAAGAATTTTAATATATTGTTCATAAGAAGTCAATACAATTGCTTTTGCCTCTGGCGAATCCACTAAGTCATTCACACGTGCTCTATATAAATGGGCGTCTTGTGTAGTGGGAGACACTTCAATTACTTTTGAAAAAGCTTGATCGGCATGAGCCAATTGCTCTTTTGATGACGTTTTAGCATCATAATCCAAGTACAATGCATATCCTAAGTAAAAATTATCTAACGTATAGTTTTTAGATTTTGGGTTTTTAACCGCTACTTCAAACAGTTTTGTTGCATTTTTATATAATTTGTCATTGAACATCTTTTTCCCTAACGGATTCAATTCGCTTGCAATAACAGGATCTTTTTCAACAGCTTTGTTTAATTCCACAACTCCTTCATTGAAAATTTTATCATCATAAGTGCCATCTGCTTTTTTAGCTTCGGCCATTTTGGTTAATCCTAGATATAAATAATCACGTGCAATAATACGTTTAGGATCTACTTTTACAAAAAAATCAGTCAAAGCTTTCGAACTTTCTACAAAATTTCCATTTTCATAAGCTGCATAACCTAAATATCGTAGAATTCTTGGATTGATATTGTCCAATTTTTTCATTTCTTTAGCTTCTAATTCTAACGCTTTGTAGTCTTTTGCCAAGATAAGGAAATCAGCGTGACGCATTCTTGAATCTAACGAGTAATCTGTTAAGCTCATGTATTTTTCATAAAAACCTAAGGCTTTTGAAATGTATTCTTGGTATTTATTTTGCTCTGAATTTGCCCAGAAATAATAGGTTTCTGCCAATTCACGATATACTGGTCCAAAATTTGGATTGATCTTTACAATTTCATCAAATGATTTTACAGCTTCATTGAAAGCTCTTGCATTTTTGGTGATTTTTGCTAAATTCATTTTAGCTAACAAAACTGTATTGTCATAATCATAGGCATTTCGATAAGAAGCATAAGCATCATTTGAACTACCGTTTGCAAATTGAGCATCACCTAATAACAAATGAGCACTTGCATTAGCCATGTTGACCGCTAATACTTTATTGATGATGTCAATCGCCGCTTTATAGTTTGGATTCTCAGATTTGATATACGCTTTAGCGATTAATAAAGTTTCATCTACATCTTTTTTCTTGATTTCTTTGGCAACCAAGTCAAATTTTGCAGTCGCTTCTGCTGTTTTCTTTGCGTCTAAATCCAATTGAGCCAAACCAATAGAGTTTAAATACGCTTTGTCTTTAGCCAACAATCCTTGCTTAAAAATAGTTAGAGCAGAATCTACTTCTTTTTGCGCCAAATACACATCTCCCAAATAGAAAAACAGTTTACCGTTTTCTGGGTTAGTTTTAATAAAAGATTTTAATGTTTTTTTAGCCGCATCAAAACGTTCTGCATCGATATCATTTTTGATTTGCCCTAAATCTTGGGCGAAACCTAATGTTGATAGCATAACCAATAAAAAACCTAAACCTACTGTCTTCTTCATTTTTTAATATTTTAATTTATTTATTCAATACTTCCTTTAACATTTATTTCTCTTGAAGGAAATTTTATGGGAGAAAGTCCGGATTTCAATAGAATACGCTGGCCATTTTCACCCGCGATGTATGAGGCAAAACCCATGCCTAAACCGTTAGCCCCTTGAAAATTTAACAAATATAATTTGCGGGTCCATGGATAGGAATGATCTGCAATATTGGATTGATTCGGTTTAACCCAAGGCTTCCCATCTATAATGCCTTTGGTATGTATTCCTAAAATTTTAACATTTTGGACCTCTTTTTCTATATCTAAACTTGGTTGTAAAAGCCAATTTACTCCCACAACACCAACAGCATTCTTATTGGCTGCGATAAAACGAATCAATTCTTTTGAGTCTTTCATTGAAAAGACAGCTTTTGAATCAAGTGTGTCAATATCTAATTTCGTTTTCAAAAAAGATAGCGTGCTCGATTCTGGGTTTTCAAAAACAATTGTATTGTTCCATGGACTGCTAGCCCCTTTTAATTTTGATGCAAATGCATCTACAGGAACCGCTTCCTTATCATTTGATTTGTGTGCTATAAAAACAACCGCATCTTCACCAAATTCTGTTACCCTTGGAATGATATTCTTAGTAGAATAATATTGTAATTCGGAGCGTGATAAATTTCTGGCCAATATAGCAATCTTATATTTATCTTCTTTTAATAACCGTACAATTTCACCTTCTGGCTTAGAAATTAAATTAATTTTGGCATTCTTATATTCGTTTTCAAAAACGGCAACCACATCCTCTACGATGGGGAAAATAGTTTCATCCACTAAAATTGTGGTGGTACCCGTAACTACAGTTTCTTTGGTTTCTTTTGTTAGTTTCGTGCCTAATTCACACGAAACAAAAGTTACCAAAACAAATAAGGCGCCAAATAAATTAATTTTCATGTGTAATATTATTCTGTTGTATTCGCATTTAGTCGATAAAAACGAATTATTGCATAAACAATTAGAATGATTCCTAAAATTACCCGTCTAGAATACGGAATTTCAACAGGCATTGTTTTCCATACGAATAATGTAATGGCTAAAAAGACATACAAAAAAAGAAAAACTAGTCCTAAAACAAACAGAAATCTCTGAGACAGGGATTTCTGTTTATAATTTTTAAATATGTTCATGTTAAAATTACTGAACTTTAACAACAATCGGCAAAGCAAATTGTGAACGAACCGAACGTCCGTTGTGAACAGCAGGTTTCCAGTTTGGCATTTTTTTCAAAACACGTATCGCTTCTTTACCCGCTTCTGGATAACCGCCATCTCGAATTACTCTGATGTCGGTGAAACTACCATCCTTCTCAACCACAAATCCTACTAACACTCTAAGTTGAGAAACTCCTTCATCAACTTCAGGTGGGGTGAATGAACTCGCAAACTTTTTATAGAATGCATCCATTCCTCCAGGAGGCTGAGCTTGAACTTCAACAGCTACATATACTTTGGTATCCTCAATTACTTCATTTCCTTTGTCTCCATCGCCAGATGGCACATCAATATTAATGTCTCCAGCTGTTGGGTCCCCTTTTACATTTTTTTGTCCAGGATCCGCTTTTTCAAGATCTTCAACTGTTGGTGGGTCTTCATCTTTTACCTTTTCTTTTTCAACCACAACTGGTGGTGGAAACTTCACTTGATCATTTACCGATTTTGGCGGTTCTGGTGGTGGAGGTGGTGGTAAATCTTCTTTTGGAGGTGGCGGCAATAAAGCAGCTTCAATCACTTTATCTTTACTCTCCTTTTCTGCTAATGCTAATTGCTCGCTGATAATATTTTTAATTACCGGCGCAGCAATAACAGTTGCAAAAAAAACAGCTCCAACTAATAACGCTCTAGTGGTTGTTTTTGGATCATGAGCACGCAATTCATAAGCTCCATAAGCCTTGTTGCGTCCTTCAAAAACCATATCAATCCACTCTTGCTGAAATATGTTTAATTTTGACATAATTATATTTTTTTTTAAATGTAGAAATCGAATGTTATTTTGTTAATAATTCTTCTTTTTCTAACATAGCTTTATCCTCTGGAGTAATATCAACAATTGCATAAGTTGGCACTTTTGTAATTGCTATTTCATCTAAGATATCCACTAAGTTTCTATACGTAGATTTTTTACTTGCTTTTACCAAAACAATCAATCCTTTTTTAGGATCCCCGTACTTTGCTACAACCGATTTTGACTTCGCTAACAACTCTTTACGGATACCGTTTTTTCCATACCCAACAACTGTTGGACCTTCGATAGGTTTATTTGGCAAACCATAATACCAAACCATTTTGTTTTTTTCACCCAATAAAACAGTCATTGTTCTATCGTCAGCAACATCCAATACCGGTTCATCTATTTGATCCTTATTTTTATCCGGCATCGCCAAGTTCATGGACTGTGGCTTTGACAACGAAGTGGTTAACATGAAGAATGTAATCAATAGAAACGCTAAGTCAACCATCGCGGTTAAATCTACCCCTGCGTCTTGTTTTTTACTTCTTACTTTTTTACCCTTACTATCGCCTCCGCCAGTATTTAATTCTGCCATTATATAGTATTTTTAAATTAAAAATCTTCGGTTCTAAGACCTGTTACTAAGAAAAACTTGTTCACTTTTTGATCTTGAAGTATATCTATTACTTTTTTAATTGTAGGATATTCTTCCTTAGCATCTCCCTTGATAGCAACTTTCAATTCTTTTTGGTGTAATTCTTTAGTAGCAAAACGCGCCGCTAACAACCACTCTCTTAATTGATTATCAATTGAATCATATGGAATTCCAGGCTGAACGCCTTCTTTATTGCGCTCATCACTTTTAAGTGCGATCAAACCTTTCAAGCTTCCTGCAGGCACACCAAAACCATCAATCAAAGAAAAACGCTTGCTTTCTTCTTCAGTAAAGGTTAATTTGTATTTTTCTGCAATTTTACTTAAAGCATTTGCGCGAACATCTTGGCCTACCATACCAAAAAACACTTTTTCATCTCCTACTGTGATGGTTACCAAATCAGTTTCTGGTAATTTTGTCTCACGAGTAGAAGCCGGTGCATCCACCGGAAGTGGTTCGGGTACTTTGGCAGTAGATGTCATTACAAAGAAAGAAAGCAACAAAAAGGCAACATCACACATTGCGGTCATGTCGATTTTTGTACTCTTTTTTGACATTTTTACTTTTGCCATCTTTTTAAAATTTTAATTTCACTATCCGGAAAATTGGACAATTGAAATTTATTAATAATTAACGTTAAAATATGCTGTATTAAGCAGCTTTACCTTTCATTCTTCTATATGCTTGCGTGATTGCAAAACCAGCTTCATCAATAGAATACGTTAATTTATCAATTTTAGATGTAAAAATATTATAGGAAATAATGGCTAATGTTGAAGTTGAGATACCTGTAGCCGTATTAATTAACGCTTCAGAAATACCTGTTGCTAGTGCCGCTTGGTCAGGAGCTCCAGCTGCCGCTAATCCAGAGAAGGCTTTGATCATACCAGATACTGTTCCTAATAATCCCATCAATGTACCAATTGATACTAAAGTTGCGATAATTGTCATGTTTTTTTCTAACATTGGCATTTCTAATGAAGTAGCTTCTTCAATTTCTTTTTGAATTGTTTCAGTCGCTTTTTCACTATCAAAACCTTCTTTTTTAACTTCTTGATATTTAGTCAAACCTGCTCTAACCACATTAGCAACAGATCCTTCTTGAGCATCACAAGCAGCAATAGCTTCATCAACTTTACCTTGAGCTACTAAAGTTTGTACGCTTTTAACAAATTTTTCTACATTCGCTTTACCAGCTGCTTTTCCAATTACTAAGAATCTTTCAATTGAAAACACTAAAGCCATTAAAAGTAATCCCATCAATACAGGAACAATAAATCCTCCTTTGTAAACCATTCCTAAATAGTTTCCTGGTAGTGGATGACCTTCTGGGTCATTGTTTTCAAAATTTGAAGGGTGACCCATAACAAATTTCCAAATTAAAATTCCAATTGCAATACAAATTACAATAGTTAAAGCTGCAAATACATTTGAACTTTTAGAGCTTGCTCCGTTTTCAACAGATTCGTTAGATACGTTTGTCATTTTTTTTAAATTTTATTAGTTTTAAAATGTCGATAATATTGCTAAGACCGAAATAGATACTTAACAGGGTCCAAATTTAAATTTTTACTTTGAAAAAAAAAACTTTTTTTATGTTTTTACTTCTAATGTTAAGAAATAATAACATTATGTTTACCCTCACGTAAAGTTATTGTTAAGTCGTACTTTTTTTAAATCTCATAACATTAACATATTACCTATAAAAACGGAAGAATTCTTCTTTTATTATGATCAATTATTGAGTTGTTTTTAAAAAAAATAAAATCTTGTATATTTGAATTGAACTATATAGAAAAAAGCAAAAGAAAATAATTATGAAAAAATATTTTATCCAAAAGACCCCGTTTAGTGTTCCAACTACTGATGGCAAATTAATTGAAGAACATCATGGTGTAGCAGCTACAAACAATTCTGCTATTTCTATTGCTCATATGATTGCGCCTCCAGGGTGGAGCGAACCTTTTCAAACCCCTAACTTTGACGAATACACATTTATAATTAAGGGTAAAAAACAATTTATTATTGAAGACGAATGCATTATTTTAGAAGCAGGACAATCCATTAAAATTGAAAAAAATACGCGCATACAATATTCAAATCCATTTCACGAATCGTGTGAGTATATAGCGATTTGTATGCCTGCCTTTACTATAGAATCGGTTAACAGAGAAGACTAATGCTTATTAATAAGTTCTAGAATTTTATTTTCTACTATTGGTGAATTCCAAATTTCTTCAATATTGTCTAAAGTCAGTACTTCTTGCATAATGTTGTTTTGAAAATCGCCTACGGAAAGAGCTTCAACATAAGGTTGCAAACTAAAAGTAACCCGACTATAAATTGGCATCCACTTATCGGGATGCTTTTCTGAAAACCATTTTTCAATTTTCTTTTGCAGTAAAAATTGTTCATCAGCAGTTTTAGCACTCATTTCTATAAAATTTCTTCGCGAAAGTTCCGCAATAGCATCGGCATTTGGTTTTCTAGATATTTCGTAAGCTTTGAAAATTTTATTCCAATCGTCACCATATTCTTTCATCAATTCATTCAGAATCGTAATATCTTCAAAACCAGCGTTCATTCCGTGACCGTAAAAAGGAACTATCGCATGTGCCGAATCACCAATTAAAGCTACCTTATCTTCAAATGTCCAGGGAAAACATTTCATGACTACTAAGGAACTGGTAGGATTATTAAAATAATCACGAACTAAATCGGGAATTACCGCTTTGGTATCTGGAAAATATTCTGCAAAAAACGAAACCAGTTTTTCTTCATTTATTAATGATTCGAATGAGTTTTCGCCTTCAATAGGCATAAACAAAGTACATGTAAATGTATTGTCCAAATTTGCCAATCCCATCAACATGAAATTTCCTCTAGGCCAAATGTGTAATGAATGAATATCAATTTTTGGAGAGCCATCTGCATTTGCCGGAATATGCAATTCTTTGTAGCCTATTTTCATAAACTCTTGGGAATAATTAAACATTGATTGCCTCTGCATTCGATGTCTAATCCTTGAAAAAGCACCGTCGGCACCAAAAACTTTATCGTATTTTAATTCTTTCCATTCGCCTTGTTCCGATTCGCCTTCCCACAAACTAGCGGTTGCTAATGTTACATCCCAAATTTTGCGTTCGAAGAAAAATTCTACACCTTCTGCTTCAGCTAAATCAACCATTTTTCGATTCAAAACACCTCGTGATAATGAAAAAATTGCTTCGCCTTCTTTTCCGTAAGATTGATAATTTAACTTACCATCTTGAAGATGTATGGCTCTTTTATATACAGGTATTCCTATTGATCTTATGGCTTCATCTAAACCTACATCTTCCAATGTTTTCCAACCACGATTTGACATCACCAAATTAATAGAGCGACCCGAAAACTCAACGTTTCTAATGTCGGGGCTCCTGTCGAAAACATGTACTGTATGTCCAGCTCTTTTTAAGTAGATTGCTAATAAAGTTCCTACTAATCCAGAACCTACAACGGCAATTTTTTGTGGTGTTTGCATGAAGTTATTGTAAAATAGATTACAAAAGTAAACAATAAAGCCATTTTGATGCTATTAAATAATAGTGATATTATCACAAAATTATTTGTTTAATTATTTTTATTATTTGTTAAACAAGTGTACTTTTGAAAAAAAAAATTACATGAAAAAAATATCGCTTTCAGAAATTATAAAAATGGACAAAGTGCCTCGTTTGAATCTAATTAATAGTGCAACGGGTTACAAATCGGCAAATTTAATTGGAACACGCTCCAGCGACGGTATTGAAAATGTAGCTATTTTTAGTAGTGTAACTCATCTTGGTAGTGAACCGCCATTGGTTGGATTCATTTTACGCCCAACAACCGTTCCTCGAGATACCTATAAAAACATTAAGGAAACCGATTTTTTTACCATAAATCACATTACCGGAGAAATGATAGCAGACGCGCATCATACTTCTGCAAATTATGATGAAGGCGTTTCAGAGTTTGAAGAAACAAATTTAACTTCTGAATACAGGGATGAATATAAATGCCCTTTTGTAAAAGGAAGTCCGGTGCAGTTGTTGTGCAAATATGTCAATGAATATTATTTAAAGGAAAACGATTGTATTCATATAATTGCCTCGATTGAAGCTTTGTATGTGGACGAAGAATTACTTCAAAAGGACCATTGGATTCAATTGGACAAAGGAAATGTTGTTGCGATAAACGGATTAGATGGATATGCATTACCCCAATTGATTGATCGTTTTGAATATGCCCGCCCAAAACAAAAAAGTAAATCAATGCTTAGAAATGGCGCATAAAAAAATGAACCTTCCTGAAAAAAATTGCAAAACCTGCCAACTTCCTTTTTCATGGCGCAAAAAATGGGAGAAGAATTGGGATGAAGTACTTTATTGTAGCGATAAATGCAGGAAAAATAAGAATTTAAGGTATTCGGATTTCTCAAATCCGAAAATCAAAAATCCGCAATCCAAATATCAAAATGACAAATATGAACGGACTGGTTTGGTTTAGAAACGATTTACGGGTAATTGACAATCATTCCCTATATAACGCTTGTAATGAAAACGAAGCGGTAATTGCAATCTATTGTTTAGATCCCAGACACTTTGATACAACACCATATGGCTTTAAAAAAACAGAAAAATACAGAGCCCAATTTTTATTAGAATCACTCAACGAATTACAAGAAAATTTACGACAACTCAACATCACTCTCATTGTGTGTTATGACAGGCCTGAAAATTGTCTTCCAAAAATTGTCGCTAATCATGGAATTACTTCCATTTATCTTCAAAGCGAATGGACACCTGAAGAAACTACTGTAGAAAATGATGTTCGAAAAATGACGCCCACGGTATCATGGAAAACCAGTTACGACCAATTTTTATTTCATCCCGAAGATGTTCCTTTTGAAAATTGGGACAAAATTCCAGAAGTGTTTACTGAATTTCGAAAACTATTGGAAAAGAAAATTCGGGTGCGACCTACCGTTACAATATCAGCCAAACCAATTACTAATTTAGCGGATGAAACAACGCTTATTCCAACTTTAGCAGATTTAGGTTTTGAATCGATTCAACAACACCATAATACGGCATTTCCATTTAAAGGAGGTGAAAATGAAGCTAAAAATCGCATAAAATCGTACTTCTGGGAGACTAAAAAATTGGCCGTTTATAAAAAAACTCGCAATGGTTTGATTGGAAAAGATTACAGTTCGAAACTATCCGCTTGGTTGGCTAATGGCAGTATTTCTCCCAGAACAATATATTGGGAAGTGCTACAATTTGAAAAAAAAATAACCAAAAACGAAGATACCTATTGGATGATTTTTGAATTGATTTGGCGTGATTACTTCAAATACATTTCACTAAAACACGGTAATAAAATTTTTCAACTGAACGGCATTTTGCAAAAAAAATACTCTTGGAACCAAAATAAAAAAGCATTCCAGCAATGGATAAACGGCAGCACACGCGAACATTTTGTAAATGCCAACATGATTGAATTGCAAAAAACGGGTTGGATGAGCAATCGAGGTCGACAAAATGTAGCGAGTTATTGGGCAAAAGAATGGGAACAAGATTGGCGCATAGGTGCCGCCTATTTTGAAAGCATGTTGATTGATTATGATGTGCACAGTAATTACGGCAATTGGATGTACAACGCGGGTGTCGGAAATGATCCTCGCGACAGAAAATTCAATATTAAACGCCAAGCGGAACTATACGATGGCGATGGAAAATTTCAGAAAATGTGGTTAATTCCTGAATTATTTTAGATGAAAACACTTCGATTGCTTTTGGGCGACCAACTCAATTTGGAACATTCTTGGTTTGATGAAATCAATCCGGATGTGGTGTATGTGATGGCAGAAATGCGTCAGGAAACCGATTATGTGCAACATCACATTCAAAAGGTTGTAGGGTTTTTTCTTGCAATGCGGAATTTTTCGGAGGAATTGATAAAGAGAGGTCATCAAGTGATTTATTATAAAATATCGGATGCTAACAATCCACAAGATCTAGAAATCTTGATTTTAGATTTGGTAGAAAAACATACTATCGAACAATTTGAATACCAATTCCCCGATGAATATCGATTGGACGAACAATTGAAAGCGATTTGTAAAACACTTGCTATTGCAACAACAGCGGTAGATTCCGAACATTTTTACACGACTAGAAATGAATTAGCTGATTTTTTCAAAGGTAAAAAGCAACTTTTGATGGAAAGTTTTTACCGGATGATGCGAAAAAAACATGGTGTATTAATAGTTGGCGATCAACCGCTAGATGGAAAATGGAATTTTGATCACAACAACCGCAACCAATATAAAAACGAAGTTCCGATTCCATTTCCTTTGGAATTTCATCAAAATGTATCTGAAATTGTTACCGAAATTGCCACGCAAAACATTACCACAATTGGAACAATTGATGCAGAAAATTTCAATTGGCCGACTTCAAGAAACGAAAGTTTGCAATTGATGGATTATTTCTGCGAGCATTTGTTGGCACATTTCGGAACCTATCAAGATTCCTTATTTTCTGGACACAAATTTCTGTTTCATTCGCGTTTATCGTTTGCAATGAATTCTAAAATGATCAGTCCGAAAGAAGTTGTGGATGCTGTGATTTCGTATTATTTTCAACATCAAGAAACGATTGAATTGGCGCAAGTAGAAGGTTTTGTAAGGCAAATCATTGGTTGGCGCGAATATGTTAGAGGAATTTATTGGAAAGAAATGCCCAATTATGCCCAAATGAACGTTTTAGAAAACGACAATCCGCTACCGGAATTCTTTTGGAACGGAAAAACCAAGATGAAATGTATGCAACATTCGATTTCCCAAAGTTTATCGGAAGCCTATGCGCATCATATTCAGCGGTTGATGGTCATTGGTAATTTTTCTTTGTTGGCACAATTGCATCCTGATGCAGTGGATTCTTGGTATTTGGGCGTTTACATTGATGCGATTGAATGGGTTGAAATGCCCAACACAAGAGGCATGAGTCAGTATGCTGATGGCGGGATTGTAGCAACTAAACCGTATGTTTCTTCAGGAAGTTATATCAATAAAATGAGCAATTATTGTGGCAGTTGTCATTATAATGTGAAAGATAAATTGGGCGAAAATGCGTGTCCGTTTAACAGTTTGTATTGGCATTTTTTGGACGAGAAAAAAAAGCATTTTGCCAACAACCAACGAATGAGCATGATGCTAGCCTTACTGAGAAAAATGAAACCCGAAGAATTAGCCGCAACGAAAGAAAAAGCAATTTCGATTTTGAAAAGTATAGAAAACTTATAAAAAACCGAAGCTTGTTATGACTTCGGTTTTTTTAATTATTTATTAAATTGAATTTTATTTCCAACATTCATTTTTTGCGATTTGGCAAAAGCGCCACACATGTGGAATAACATTCTTGCGCCTACGTTTCCATCCCAATCGTCATCGCCTGGTGCTACTTCTACTAAATCAAATCCGATAATTTCTTTATCGGTTTCAGCTAAGCAACTGAACAAATAAGCCGCTTGTTCAAATGAAAATCCGCCCGGAACTGGTGTTCCTGTGTTTGGGCAATACCAAGGATACATGCCATCAATATCAAATGAAATGCATAATTTTTCTGGTAATGAAGCGATAATTTGATCGCATTGTTGTTGCCACGTTTTGCCTTCAAAAGTTTCGCGTTTTAAATCGCTATCGGTGTGAACCAAAACTCTATCGCTAAGTGCAGTTTCAACTTCTTGTTCGCAAAAATCGCGAATTCCTACTTGCACAATTTTTGAAATCTGTGGAATTTGTAAGGCATTGTACATAATAGAGGCATGCGAATACGTAAATCCTTCATAGGCAATACGCAAATCCATGTGCGCGTCTAAATGTAAAATTCCGAAATTATCATATTTAGTAGCCAATGCTTGATAATACCCTAATGGCGTAGAATGATCACCTCCTAATAACACCACTTTTTTACCTTGGTTCATCCAAAAAAGCACACGCTCTTTTACTTCTTGATGCAGTTCTTTACAAACTTTATTGATTTGATCCAAATCGGCTTGTAAGGCTGGAAAAGTAGCTACATCTTCTCCACTCTCTAACGCTTCGATAATAGGCTGTGCTAATCCTTTGTATTTTTCTGAATTCTTTGCCCAATGTGCTGGCGCTTCATCCATAAAAATACCTAATTTCCATAATTCAGGAAACTCTTGATGGTTCAAATCTACCTGAAAAGAAGCATCTAATACTGCAGCAGGTCCTTCAGAAGCTCCGGCTCCATAACTAACGGTTACTTCCCAGGGCACAGGAATTACAATAATTTCACTTTGTTCGGCTGAAAATGGTAATCCAAAAACGGTTGCGTCAGCTAACCCAGGTTGTGATGGGTCGAAATTTTCTATGATTTGTTGTTTAGTCATTGTTTTATATATTAGATATTCTGATATTGGCTGTTCGGAAAGTCTAAAAATCTATTTCTCCAATATCAATCTTTTCAATATTTGGCCAAATTCATACATATCTTCGAAAGAACAGTAGAATGGTGCGGGTGCTAAACGAATGACATTGGGTTCTCTCCAATCGGTGATGACGCCATTTTTCATTAATCGTTCAAATAATTCTCTTCCTTGGCCATGTAAATATACCGACAATTGACAACCACGTTCGTCTTGATTTGAAGGTGTAATAATTTCAAAATCAGCACCATCTATTTCGTTTGCAATTTCGTGCAAGATGAATTCCAAATAAGACGTTATCAGATTACGCTTGGTTATTAATTTTTCCATTCCTACTTCGGCAAACATTTCAACTGAAGCCAAATAAGGTGCTAAGGATAAAATGGGAAGGTTGCTGATTTGCCAACCCTCGGCACCGCGAACCGGATCAAATTTAGGCTCCATCTTAAAGCGACGTTCCTTATTGTGACCCCACCAGCCGGCGAATCTTGGTAAATCTGAATCGTTATGATGCATTTCATGCACAAAACAACCCGATGCATTTCCAGGACCCGAATTCATGTATTTGTAACTGCACCAAGCCGCAAAATCTACCTTCCATTCGTTCAAATGCAATTCGATGTTTCCGGCGGCATGTGCTAAATCCCAACCTACATAGGCACCTTGTTTATGGCCAGCCTCGGTGATGGTTTTCATGTCAAAAACTTGCCCCGTATAATAATTTACACCTCCAATTAATACTAGAGCCAACTCCTCGCCTACTTCCTCAATTTTAGCTAAAATATCTTCAATTCTAATATTGTGTTCGCCATCTCTTCTTTTAATTTCAACTAAGGCATCATTGGGATTAAAACCAACTGATTTAGAATGAAAATCGATTTGACTTTGAAACATATATTGATCGCTTGGAAACGCTTTTTCTTCGCAAATAATTTTGAATTTCTTTTGAGTAGGACGGTAAAACGAAACCATCAACAAGTGAAGATTTACGGTTAACGTATTCATAACCGTAACTTCTGTTGGTTTTGCCCCCACAATTTCACTTAGCGGTGCTGCAAATCGTTCGTGGTAATCCCACCAAGGTTTATCGGCATAAAAATGACCTTCAACTGCTAGGTTTGCCCAATCATCCATGATTTCCTCTACATAATGCTTGGTTCTTTTGGGTTGTAATCCCAATGAATTTCCGGTAAAATAAATGACTTGTTTTCCATTTACTTTTGGAAAAATAAATTCATTTCTATAGTCTTTCAGCGCATCTTGGGTGTCTAAACTTTGTGCAAATTCGCGTGTATTTTGAAAAATCATGAGTCTCTTGGATTTTTTGATGGGTAAAAATAGGGAAAAGTTGCAACGTGTCAAAACACTGCCTATAAATAAAAAATCTCACCATTACTGATGAGATTTTAACTATTTTCATGGTGAATGACTAAATGATTAACATGGCATCACCATACGAATAAAAACGGTATTTTTCCTGAATAGCTTCTTTGTAGGCTTTCATCATTAAATCGTGACCACAAAATGCAGAAATCATCATTAATAAGGTAGATTTTGGCGTATGAAAGTTGGTCACCATCGCGTCAGCTAAGCTAAAATCATAGGGTGGATAGATGAATTTATTGGTCCATCCTGAATACGGATTTAACGTTCTTTGTGAAGAAACCGAACTTTCCATAGCACGCATAGCTGTAGTTCCTACACAACATACCTTTTTCTTTTTTGTTTTAGCATTATTGATGATATCACAGGCTTCTTGTGAAATTTTCATTTCTTCCGAATCCATTTTATGTTTTGATAAATCTTCTACTTCAACCGGATTAAAGGTGCCTAATCCAACGTGTAAGGTTACTTCTGCAAAATCGATTCCTTTAATTTCTAAACGTTTTAATAAATGTTTTGAAAAGTGTAACCCAGCAGTTGGAGCAGCTACAGCTCCTTCTTCTTTTGCGTAGATGGTTTGATAACGCTCTGCATCTTCAGGAGTTACTTCACGATTGATGTATTTTGGAATGGGCGTTTCGCCCAATTCAACTAATTTTTCTCTAAATTCTTCATACGAACCATCGTATAAAAAACGAAGGGTACGTCCGCGAGAAGTAGTATTGTCGATAACCTCAGCAACTAACGAATCATCGTCACCAAAATACAATTTATTTCCGATACGAATTTTACGGGCTGGATCTACTAAGACATCCCACAAACGTTGTTCGGCATTCAATTCTCGCAATAAAAAAACTTCGATGCGTGCACCTGTTTTTTCTTTGTTACCATACAAACGAGCAGGAAAAACCTTTGTGTTATTTAAAACCATTACATCGCCATCGTCAAAATAATCGATAATATCTTTAAATAATTTGTGTTCGATGGTTCCTGTTTTTCTATCAACTACCATTAAACGAGACTCGTCACGGTTTTCAGTAGGAAATTCGGCTAATAACTCTTCAGGAAGATGGAATTGAAAATGAGATAATTTCATAAATAGCATTTAGAATTTAGCAATAATCGTCTGAAATTTGACATTTCAAAAACGAATTGGGTGCAAATATACAATTATGAGATAGGCGTTGTCAAGTAATTTCTTGTTTATTTTTTTTTAATTTCAATCGAATTCCTTAATTTTGCAGCCTTCGGGATGTAGCGCAGCCTGGTAGCGTACTAGCATGGGGTGCTAGGGGTCGCTGGTTCGAATCCAGTCATCCCGACTTTTTTCTTTTACAGTAAATAATTTGTTCGAATTTTACTACTATAATAATATATTAATAATTCATGCGTTTGCTGTTTTTTTCTTAGATTTACATTTTTATTACTCATTTGAAAAACAAGTGTTTATATTAAAAATTCTATGAAATTAAATCTACTCTTTATATTCCTAATCCAATTGATGGTTGCTCAACCGGTCAACAATTTATTTACACTAGTCACAAGAACAAATCCAACTACAAATTCGGGTCCTAGTCAAAATAAAGCGGGATCCATCAACGTGAACACTGGCTATGTTAATGATGTGAGTACTACATTTAGCGAACAAAGTTTTAACGTCTCTGGAGGTGATTTTGACCCGGTTCAATCAAAAATGTACTTGATGACTGGGAATTCAACTCTAACTACTTTTAATTTCAACAATGGCAATATTACTACAATTCCATATACTACCGCATTTACCGGAACAACTTATTTTGACAATGTGAGCTTTAGCCATTCCAACAATACACTGTATGGATTAGTACGACCCTTCGATACAAACAACGTTTCTTTAGGTGTTTATTTTGGTAAATTGGATACAAACACCGGACAAGTAACGACACTATCTCCAAATTCAATTGCTACAGGTTATCAATTAGCAGGAACCATAATTGACCCGGAACTTATGGTATATTATTTTAAAACCGGACCCAAATTTTTAGGCATCGATTTATATAATGGGACAATCTTTAGCCAACCCGATATTATATACAGTTCAAATGATTATGATTTTTCAAATTTCACTTACAATTGTGCTGATAACAGTATTTATGGAATTGTTCGAGAAATGACGAACATTCAAATGCCGAATGCCCCAACGGGTGTTTTCATTCAACATTCGCGATTAGGAAAAATTGATCCGGCTACTGGAATAGTGACTCGTGTATCACAAACCATACTACCCAACTTATATTATTCTGTAACCGCTGGAGCGACAATTGATCCCTCAACCAACATGTTTTACTGTAGCGACAATACAAATTTGTATGGAATTTCCACTTTGACCGGTAATCCTGTTAGTACTACTCCACTTGTTTTTGAAAATGGAAATTTCGTAAATTTTATGGCCAACAGCAACGACTGTTCTGGAGCAACTGCTTCTCGATTAGATCCAAATTTGAGTAACACTAATTTCAATTTGAATAGAAAATTCGAGATATATCCCAATCCCGTTTCGTCAATATTAACTATCAAATCTGAAAAAAATAGTGAAGTTATTGAAGTTTTTGATGCCTTAGGACGTTTGGTTATGACTAAAAATTCGGAACAAAATATTGATGTTTCTTACTTAGAATCGGGCACATATTTGATTAAAATATTCTCAGAAAACACAGTAGAATTTAGCAAATTTATAAAAAAATAATTCGAAACTGTTTGTTGCGTATACGCGCTAAATCAGCTCAATTCTTCTAAGTCAAAGCCAACTTTTTTCAAATCATTCCAAAAACCAGGATACGATTTTGTAACCACTTCTGCATCTTCAATTACGAGACTTGTTATACGTCCTAAAGGCGCAAAAGCCATAGCCATTCTATGATCTTGATAGGTAGTTATTGTAATATCTTGCTTTATTGTTTTCCCTGGTTTTAATCGCAAATCATCCGATGTAACGTGTATGTCTGCACCTAATTTTGTCAACTCCTTTTGCAACGCTTCTAATCGATCCGTTTCTTTAATTTTTAAGGTGTGTAACCCCATTAAATGACAACTAATTCCTAATCCAAAACACGTAACTGCAATAGTTTGTGCCAGGTCGGGACTGGATTGAAGATTGATGAATACCGATTGTTGATTGGCGCTCTCACTTTTGGTTAGTGTAATGGTTTCCTTGTCGTTGAAGGTTGTTTCAACACCAAAATGTTTATATAGTTCAACCAATACCGCATCGCCTTGCAGACTATTTCTCTTAAAGCTAGATAGCGTTACTTGATAACCAATTTCAGACAAGGCAACTAGAGAATACCAATAGGAAGCCGAACTCCAATCGGATTCAATTATTTGTGGTGCTGCACACACAACAGTTGAGGCTGGTCGAATAGAAATGGTGCTTTTTTCAAAAGTAGTGACTACTCCTATCTTATTCAACAAAGACAACGTCATATGAATATAAGGCAGTGAAGCTATTTCGCCTTCTAAAATAAGTTCTAGACCGTTTTTCAATTTTGGGGCTATTAACAACAAGGCTGAAATGTATTGACTGCTCACATTAGCTGGTAAACACACCCGACTATTTTCTAGTCTTTTTCCATTAATTCGAAGTGGCGGAAAGCCTATACTCTCTTCATAAGAAATATCGGCACCTAATTGCAAAAGAGCGTCTACTAGAATTTTAATGGGGCGTTCTTTCATTCGAGACGAACCAGTAATTACAACTTCGCGTCCTTCTTGCATAGCAAAAAAGGCGGTCAAAAAACGCATGGCGGTTCCGGCATGATGAACATCAATAATTTGGGTGTTGGACGATGGAGATTGGGCAATAGACAAAGCGTTATGCATCACTTTGCTATCATCTGAATTGGAACTGTTTTCCAAAATTAACCCAGGATATAAAGCTTGTAACAACAGTAATCTATTGGTTTCAGACTTAGAACCCGAAATTTGAATTATCGTCTGTACAGCAACATTTTTTGATTGTCGTAGCTTTACGTTCGCCATTATTTCAATTTTTCGTTGTTGTGATGGCGGTCGTGATCGCGTTTTGTTTTTAGGTCCATTTTCTTATCAAAAGCAGCTTGTAAATCTACACCGGTTTGATTGGCCAAACAAAGGACCACAAAAACTACATCGGCTAATTCTTCACCTAAATCTTTATTTTTATCCGATTCTTTTTCCGATTGTTCACCGTATCTTCGGGCAATAATACGAGCCACCTCACCTACTTCTTCAGTAAGCTGGGCCATATTGGTCAATTCATTAAAATAACGAACACCATGTTCTTTAATCCAATGATCTACTGCTAGTTGGGCATTTTGAATGTTCATACTTATTGTTTTTTATTTCGATTCATATACAGTAAACCAAATACTTGTAAAAATCCCATGAAAAAGCCAAAAAATATGGCTTGAAGCACAAACCGTAAGGGCTCCATTGTAACCTCCATAAAATAAATAATTACACTATAAAGTAATGTATTTATTGCAGAAATTATGATGAATCGTGTAATTTTTTGTGTCATATCTTCTTTTTTATTAAAACTATTTTTTCAGTTTGTTTACTAATAATTTCTTTAAAATAGGACTTAATATTTTCATAATCTTCAGCTGAAAACAATAACGAATTTATTTCAAAACTTGACACAATTTGAATCATTCCATTTGTTACTGTTCCATTAAAATTGAAGACTAAAGAATTATTTGAAGACTTGAATACCATTGGAGAAGGAAAACTTTCAACATCATAGTTTTCAGGAATTTTTATTGAAATATTAAAATTCAATTTTTGTTGAAAATCAAACTCAATTGGGTATTTTCTCTTTTCAGATTTAAATGGATTTTCATCCATCCCGTAGAACAATAATGGAGACAAATATAATTTTTCTCCAATTAGTTCAATTGCATTATTTTTCAAAAACGAATACGTGACATTGATTGGCTTCCCTTTTTCTTTTTTAATTACTAAATCTTCGATTTCGGTTCCTTGGTATTTATTTTCGTATTTATCTATTATAGAATTTTCGTTTAATGCCTCATAATTTTCTTTAAATAATAATGCATAATATTCACTCAATCCTTCACGGGCTTTTCCTTTAATATTTACTTCATCTTCTATCTCTGCTAATACAACTATTGATTTATTAGACTGTTTTTTAGGTTCTAATGGAATTTCTACTGAAGTTCCATTACGCAATAACATCCTCCCATACCAGTTCAATGTTTCTAAAGGAATCAAATCGGGTACAGTATACTTATTGGTTGCATCTAATAAAATAATATTTTCTGTATTTTTCAATTTTACTCCTGCAAGCACAAAATTAAAAGCAAATCTACTTGGAAAAATAGCGATACCATTTGACCTAGTGCTAATAATAACTGGATTAGCATCTATACCGGAATACCGTAACATAGAAACTAGCATTAAGTTAATATCAGCACTGTTACCAATACGATCCTTAAATGCTTTTTTTACGCCTAATTCACAATTATATCCTTTCTTATTATTCCAATTCATTCTGCTTTGAACAAATTCAAATATTTTGATTAATTTTTCATTTTCATTGGGTATATTAGCAATTACTGGCTTTAATTCCTCTTCGAAATACGACTTATGATCTAGCTCCCTTCCAAAACTTTCATTTTCATATATTGATTTTGAAACATCTTCCCAATTAAGAGCCACGTCCTTACCTGGCTGATTTGGATATTGGATAGAAGCTAATTCATATTTTAATATTGAAGAATAATTATCTATATTCTTAACAAACTCTTCCTCTTTTATTGGTTCCAAATCATTTGCAGAATATGTATATTTAAGACTACTAAAATCAGTTCCCGGAATTGATTTTTCTTCTGTTTTTATTGATTCATAACCAGTAATAACCGTTCTATATCTAAAATATTGTGGAATATAAACATCATATTGAACAAAGTTCACAGGAATTTTACTTTGAAAATGCCAATCATTAAAATTTGAAATGTACGGTGAAACTAACTTATAAGAAAACTCAATAATAGAACCTTCTTTAACTGACGGGAACGTAATTTTTTTTACAGTCCATTTTTCATTAACTTCTTCCTTGAATTCACCTTCAGACTTTAATCTTGTTTTTTCTATTTTATTTCCAACTAAATTATAGGTATAGGCTTGGTCAATATAAATCCTCTCTTTACTTATTCCGCCTACATAGTATGCAATTTCTTGATTAGCTTGTCCTAAACCTTCTTTTTTGTAAATTTTAATTTTTACATTAACTTGTGTAACTATTTCCCAAGATCCTTCACGGTCAATATTGAATTGGGTTTTTCCAATTTTAAATAAATAAGCAGCATTTGCAGTTGAATCTTTTGGATGAACCGCTTGTTTTAATTCATCAATTGTAACTTCACCCAGTTTCAATTTTTGTGAAGAAACTGATTGAAAAAATAAGATTGAAAAAATAACAACAAATATCTTTTGCATATAATTTTAGTTTGAAATTAATATAATTTTAGTATTTTCTAATCGGGCTATTTGTTCACGAAATTTTCTATAATTTTCATATTTTTCAGGATTGTAAAAACCTTTCTTAAGAAGAATTTTTCGATGATAAATTAATTTTTGACCCTCCCTTTTTAAATGATAAACATATTCACCAAACTCGTTAGAAATATTTTGATTACTTGGCAAAGTATCAAATTTATAGGTAGCTGGTAATTCAAAAATAATTTCGTCTTCATAATTGTACCCTCTTTCAATTTCAAAAGGCATTTTTCTGTCTTTAACTTTCTTAGGAACAAATGAAATTTGATTGATACAATTAAGAGTTAATAAAGCTTGGCCCTGATTAACTTTAATAAATTCTGCTGCTTCAAAATCAAGATTTTCTATAAATTCGGGTATCAATTTTTCATCTTTCAATTCATTTTTAGTAATTTTAATATTACTCACAGTATTGAAAAATTCATTGTAATAATTTCTTGTTTTTTCTTGATTAAGCGTCTTTAAAGACAATTTATTATTGTAAAAAATACCTTTTGAAATAATCTTTGCATTGCCCTTTATACTATTGTTTGACTGTACTTGGATTTCATATTTTGAAATTTGACTATTTTGTTCATTAACCAAAGGGGAAGTCTTTACTATCCTTGCTTCGTTTTCAGAAACAATTAAAACTTTTCTATCATCGGTAAAATCACCATTAAAACCAAATGGCAAAGATTGACTTGTACATTCTAACCAAGTGATTTCTTGTTTCAAGTTTGGGATACCTAAAATTACATGATTTCCTTGCATCGTAACAAAATCCTCAATATCTCTTTTATTATCATCTCCATAAACAATTGTATAATATGAAGGAATATTAAATGCTTTTAATAAAGATCGGGTATAGTTTGTCAAGGCTTTACAATCTCCATATCCCAATCTGTCAACATTTTTTGCCAACATAGGCTTCCATCCCCCTATACCAAGTTGAACACTCACATATCGAGTTTTGCTTTGAATGTATTCATAAATTCGCTTGGCCTTTGCATAATTATCTGTTTCATTTTCAATGATTTTTGATACAATAGATAATGTTTCTTCCGAAATTTCTTCCGTATCTTTTAATAGTTCTGTATACATCCATTTACCAAAAGATTCCCAATTTTCAGCATTTCCAGAAACACCTTCTAACTGAAATTTATCAAGTCCAAACAATACGAATGGTACATATTTTTTTAAAGATGGTGCTAAATCTTCTTTACGTAATGCCTTAGAATTATTTATGGAATATTTCAATAATCCTGGTTGGTCTATTTTCTTTAAATTGTCTTTGCAATTTATTTCTTTGTATTTAAATTTTACTTCTGGTGAGTATTTGATTTGAATGGCAGAGTTTATTACACTAACAAAATAATCTTCAATGGGTGCCCAACTTGGAATGAATGCTGTGTTTGCAGTTGAAAATTCACTTTCATAAACAACTGTAAAAGGATATTGAACGGGGGTGTAATCTAAATATATAACACGATTATCTGTAATAATTGACCCCTCACTGACTGAATTTTCCTTAAAATCTTTTCGTTTAATCTTTTTAATTTCCCGCCCAAATGCATCATAAATAATTGCCTCAATTTTTTTAATTGATGTAGAATTATCAAGATATTCAAGTGCATCAATACTCTTATTCCCTAACTCATTTAATATAGTTACCACTCGATATTTTTTAATATTCATTGAATTATAATTATTAATTTCAATGTCTATATTTTGTTGTTTTATTATAGCATTTGCATTTGCTTTTATGCTATCCGAAAAAATTGCAATGAAATTTTCTTGCGCATAAAAAAAAGGAGTATAGAATAATAAAATTAATAATATTTTTTTCATAAGTACTATTCTTTGTTTTTTGTATCGATTATTATTGTTACCGGACCATCATTAATCAAGCTAACTTTCATATCAGCCCCAAATTTTCCGGTTTGCACTTTTTTCCCAAAGTCTAATTCTATCTGTTGCACAAATGATTCATAAATAGGAATGGCTAATTCGGGTCGTGCCGCTTTGATATAACTGGGTCGGTTTCCTTTTTTAGTTAGTGCGTGTAAGGTGAACTGGCTTACAACTATCATGTCGCCATCAATATCTTTAAGCGATAAATTCATCACGTCGTTTTCATCTGCAAAAATGCGAAGATTTACAATCTTAGCAGAAAGCCATTCTATATCTTCATGATTATCTGTGTCTTCAATACCAATCAACACCAACAAGCCACTCTCGATTTGAGCAACCACTTCGTCTTGAATGGTTACTGAGGCTTGCGACACACGTTGGAGGACTGCTTTCATATTGCTAATGGGTTATGAAGTTCGCGTTTCGTCACTTGCTCTTCGCTCGGCATCGTATATATCTGCGCGATACTGTTCCTCATCACCTTCTAAAATTTGGGTGTAACTTTTATACCGCGACCAGGCAATTTCATCTTTTTCCAAGGCATTTTTAATGGCACAATGTGGCTCGTCTTTGTGTAAACAATTGTTGAATTTACATTGTTCTTTCAAAGCGAAAAATTCCGGAAAATAATCTCCAATTTCTTGCCGTTCCATATCAACAATACCAAAACCTCGTATACCTGGTGTATCGATTATTTTTGCACCGAAAGACAAATCAAACATTTCAGCAAATGTTGTGGTATGCTTTCCTTGCGCATGGGAAGCAGATATTTGTTTGGTTTTTAAATTAAGTGCTGGTTCTAAGGTGTTGACTAATGTTGATTTTCCTACCCCAGAATGACCCGAAAACATAGAAACGCGATCTTTCATCAAGGTCTTTAACTCGTCAATTCCTTTTCCATCTTTGGCCGAAACTCGCAAGCATTTGTAGCCTATTTCAGTATAAATATATTGCAAATACAATTGTTCCTCTAATATAGCTTCATCAAAAGTATCAATTTTGTTAAATACGAGTACGGCTTCAATTCCGTAGGCTTCAGCAGTTACTAAAAAACGATCGATAAAACTAGTAGTGGTGGGAGGATTGTGAATCGTTACTAATAAAAAAACCACATCAATATTGGAAGCAATAATATGCATTTGATGGGATAAATTGACCGATTTTCGGACAATATAATTTTTTCGCTCTTGAATATTTACAATTACTCCAGTTGTTACATCGGTAGTGTTTTCAAGTTCATAATCAACTACATCGCCCACAGCAATAGGATTGGTGCTCTTGATTCCTTGCATTCTAAATTTACCCTTTATACGGCACTCCAAAAAAAGATTATGCTCTGTTTTTATGGTGTACCAACTACCGGTAGATTTATATACAATTCCTATCATTTAAACTGAAAAGTTAGTGTTTGGGCTAAAAACCAAGAGTCATAGCCCTTAAAAACACAGGGATTAATTTAAGCAAATATAGCATTTTTAAAGAAAATGAAGCAACGGAAAAAACGAATATGTTTGTTAACTACAATTTTTTTTTATTATTTTTGAAAGAATTTTAAAACTAATAACATGAAAAAATTAATTTTTATTGCCGCATTTTTAGTAAGTAATTTTGCGATTTCTCAAAGTTATGATTACAAAATTGTAACTTCTGTAGAATCTGTAGTTCCAGGTGGTCTAGGAAGATCTCGAATCATTGAAAATGGCGGTAATGTAGATTATACTCAATTTACAACAACACGATCAAAAGACGGTAAAGAAAAAACAAGCAAAGACCGTTCGGATGTAAAAATTGACGATTTAAAAGAAAGTACTTTGGTAAACTTTTATAGTTTAGTGGGTATTAATTTCCAAAATATTGCTTCAAATGATGCAATGATGACTTCGTTATTGAAAAAATACAACAAAGATGGTTGGGAATTAATTCACATCACTAGTGCAGTAGAAAGTGACGCAGGTAAAGGAGATGGAGACGGAATTTTTATTAGTCGTTTTTATTTCAGAAAAGAAATTAAATAAAACTTAAAACGCCCTAATTGATTAGGGCGTTTTTTTAGGTATGCATTACTTTCTCTTGATGATTAATACTCTCTTGATGAATCGCTTTAAACAGTTGCATGATAAAATCGGGGCTCAAACCCATTTCTTTTCCCTCGGTTGTCATTTTAAGTAGAATTTCGTTCCAACGCTGGTTTTGCAAAATAGCAACATTTTTCTCTTTTTTCAACATCCCTATTTGATCTACTATTTGCATTCTGTTTCCAATAATTTCCAATAATTTTTCGTCATAACCATCAATTTGCATGCGCAATGTAGTCATGCGTTGGTTATAATCATTAGCATCATCAGTTGTTTTTCGAACCTTTAAATCTAAAAACAATTGTTTTAGTACCGAGGGAGTAATTTGTTGGGCGGCATCACTCCAAGCATTATCTGGATCGCAATGGGTTTCAATCATTAATCCGTCATAATTCAAATCCAAGGCTTGTTGTGCCACCTCTTTAATCATACTTCGCTTACCGGTAATGTGTGATGGATCACAAATCAAAGGCAAATCAGGGAAACGATTTTGCAAGTCAATGGCAATCTGCCATTCAGGATTGTTGCGGTACTTTGTTTTTTCATAGGTAGAAAACCCTCGGTGAATCACCCCTAATTTTTTAATATTGGCATTATACAAACGTTCTAAACCGCCTATCCATAGAGACAAATCGGGGTTTACTGGATTTTTAATTAATACTATTTTATCGGTTCCTTCTAAAGCTTCGGCAATTTCCTGAACTGCAAATGGATTCACGGTTGTACGTGCTCCAATCCACAAGACATCGATATCATGATCCAGTGCTAATTTCACATGAGCTGCAGAAGCCACTTCAATTGCCATCAACAATCCGGTTGATTCTTTTGCCTTTTGCAGCCACTTCAAACCAACAGCACCCACCCCTTCAAAACCTCCTGGGCGTGTTCTAGGTTTCCAAATCCCAGCGCGAAAAATAGTGACATCCGAATTTTTCAATTCGGTAGCTATTTGTAAAACTTGCTCTTCTGTTTCTGCACTACAAGGGCCTGCAATCACTAGCGGGTGCTTGAGCTGAAAATCATCTAACCAAGTTCGGAATTCTTTTTTATTTTCCATACTAATTTATTCGTTGTAAAATTACGATTATTTCTTTTCAGGTGTAATTAAAAAAACAAAATAATACAAACCCTAAATACTTTTTTAAATAAATTTGAGTTCTTTTAAAAAAGGTTATTTTTGCTAAAATTTAGTACGTATGTCAATAGTTGTAGAAAATATTTCGAAAAATTACGGCGATCAAAAAGCCTTGGACAATATTAGTTTTTCGATAAAAAAAGGAGAAATTGTTGGTTTTTTAGGACCTAACGGCGCCGGTAAATCTACTTTAATGAAAATATTGACTACATATCTAAAAGCCGATAGTGGCGCCGCACTTGTAAACGAATACAATGTGGTTTCAGAACAAAAGAAGGTTCAGAAATCGGTGGGATACCTACCCGAACACAATCCGTTGTATTTAGATCTTTATGTGCGTGAATATTTGAGTTTTAATGCCGACGTATATGGTGTTGCTAAATCGAGAATTGAAGAGGTTATTGTACTTACTGGATTAGCTTCGGAAAGTCATAAAAAAATGGGAGCCCTTTCCAAAGGATATCGCCAAAGGGTTGGACTAGCAACCGCTTTATTACACCAACCGGATGTCTTAATTTTAGACGAACCCACAACCGGTTTAGATCCCAATCAATTGGTAGAAATTAGAGACTTAATCAAGAACATCGGAAAAGACAAAACTGTTTTTCTTTCCACACACATCATGCAAGAAGTTGAAGCTATTTGTGATCGCGTCATAATTATTGATAAAGGAAAAATTGTAACCGATAAAAAACTCAACAACTTGGTAACTGATGCTACCGAACAAATTCTTGAAGTAGAATTTGACAAAGCGGTAGCACAAGCAGATTTTGCCGTTTTACCCGATTTAATTAAGGCAATCAACACACACGATGCCTTATGGGAACTCACATTTTCTACTGTAACCGACAGACGCAGTGATGTGTTTGATTTTGCCCAAAACAAAGGGTTAAAAACGCTTCAAATTGCATCAAAAAACAAAAATTTAGAGCAAATATTCAGGGAAAAAACGGCTAAAAAACAGTAGCAGCAATTGCTTTAACATTTTCAGCTTTACCCATAGAATAATAATGCAACACCGGTATCCCGGCGGCAACCAATTCTTTACTTTGTTGGATACACCACTCTATTCCTATTTGCTTCACCGCATCGTTATCTTTGGCTTTTACCACTTCCATTATTAACGCATCGGGAAGTTCAATACTGAATCGATGGGGAATTAAATTCAATTGCTTTTTTGTAGCTATAGGCTTCAATCCCGGGATGATAGGCACTGTAATTCCTGCCGCTCTACATTTGGCCACAAAGTCGAAAAACTTTTGATTGTCAAAAAACATTTGTGTGATGATGTAATCTGCACCATTTTTTATTTTTTGCTTTAAAAAATGAATATCACTATCCAAACTCGGCGCTTCCATATGCTTTTCTGGATACCCCGCTACTCCGATGCAAAAATCGGTTGAAGAAGAGTTTTGTAGATCAGCATCCAAATAAATGCCGTGATTCAAATTATGAATTTGAGACACCAATTCGGAGGCAAAAGCATGTCCTTCTTTTTCTGGTTTAAAATAAATTTCACTTTTTACAGCATCGCCTCGAAGAGCTACTACATTATCAATTCCTAAAAAATCCAAATCGATTAATAGATTTTCGGTATCTTCTTTAGTAAAACCTCCACATAAAATATGAGGAATAGCGTCTACGTTATACTTATTTTGAATTCCAGCACAAATTCCAACTGTACCTGGGCGTTTTTTGACAATTTTCTTTTGTAACAAACCATTTTCCAATTCCTTGAACTCATATTCTTCACGATGATAGGTGACATCTATAAACGGCGGATTGAATTCCATTAAGGGATCGATACTATCAAAAATAGATTGAATATTTTGTCCCTTTAAAGGTGGTAATATTTCGAAGGAGAACAACGGTTTTCCGTTGGCATTTTGTATATGTTCTGTTACTTTCATGTTTTTTAGTTGTCTGTTGTCCGTTAACTGTTAACTGTTTCCAAAATAACTGAAAACTGATAACCGAGAACTGACCACTGTTTTTAATCTGCACTATTAGGAGCTAACCACTTTTCGGCTTGTTCCAAACTTATATTTCTTCTTTTGGCGTAATCTTCGATTTGATCTTTTTTAATTTTACCCAACCCAAAATACTTACTTTCGGGATGAGCAAAATAATAGCCCGAAACGGATGAGGCAGGCCACATGGCCATACTTTCTGTAAGCTTCACTCCTATTGCGTTTTCTACATCTAATAAATGCCACAATGTGGCTTTTTCTAAATGGTTGGGACACGCAGGATAACCCGGTGCTGGTCGGATTCCTTTATAATTTTCTGCAATCAATTCTTGATTCGATAACTGTTCATCGGATGCATAGCCCCATATTTCTTTTCGGACTTTTTCATGCAAGTATTCGGCAAAAGCTTCAGCCAAACGATCGCCCAATGCTTTGATTAAAATCGAATTATAATCGTCTAAGTTATGTTCAAATGCTTGAGCTTTTTCTTCTACTCCAAAACCAGTAGTAACACAAAAACAACCCAAATAATCTTGTACACCACTGTCTTTAGGGGCAATAAAATCAGCCAAAGCGATATTTGGAGCTCCAGCCGTTTTTTGAGTTTGTTGACGAAGGGTTAAAAAAGAGATGGGTTGCCCGTTATCAGTAGTTAGCTGAATGTCGTCATCGTTTATCGTATTCGCTGGGAAAATTCCTAAAATACCTTTGGCAGTCAACCAATTTTCATCTATGAGTTGTGTAAGCATTTTTTGTGCATCGGCAAACAAGGAAGTCGCTTGCTCACCAACCACTTCATCAGTGAGTAGGGCTGGATATTTTCCGTACAATTCCCACGAATTAAAAAAGGGCGTCCAATCGATGTAATCTACTAAATCGGCAATAGCAACCTCAACCGTTTTTGTGCCTAAGAAATTCGGTTGTATTGGTGCGTAGGTACTCCAATCCAATTGCAATTTATTGGCTCTGGCTTGTTCAATCGTCAAGAAGTTTTTATCTCGACTGCGATTCAAATAACCTTCACGCAAGGCATCATATTCAGTTCGGATATCCAATGTATATTTCTCTTTCGTTTCCGTATTCAACAAATTTCCAGCTACCGTAACCGCTCGAGAGGCATCATTCACATGGATTACCGTTGCTTTGTATTGAGGTGCGATTTTTACTGCAGTATGAGCACGCGAGGTAGTAGCACCACCAATCATGATTGGAATTTGAACATTCAGTTTGTCCAATTCTTTTGCTAAATACACCATTTCGTCCAAAGACGGAGTGATCAAACCACTTAAACCGATGATATCGACATTATGTTCCACAGCTGCAGCAATGATTTTTTCTGGCGATACCATGACACCCAAATCAATGATTTCATAATTGTTACAGGCTAAAACTACAGAAACAATGTTTTTACCAATATCGTGAACATCGCCTTTTACTGTCGCCATCAAAACTTTTCCAGCACTTGATGAGGTAGAGCCATCTTTAGCTGCTTCAATGTATGGCAATAAATACGCCACTGCTTTTTTCATCACACGTGCCGATTTTACAACTTGAGGCAAGAACATTTTTCCGCTACCAAACAAATCACCTACCACATTCATTCCGGCCATTAAATTAATTTCAATGACTTCGATAGGTTTTGATGCTACTTGTCGGGCCTCTTCTACATCTATTTCTATAAATTCGTCAATACCTTTTACCAACGAATGTGTTAATCGTTCTTGCACCGATCCATTTCGCCACTCGGCAATTGCTTTTTCGTTAGCTTTGAAATGCTTCGCCTGTTCGCTATCGCTCGGGTCGCCTTTGAAACTTTCAGCTAAATCCAATAAACGCTCGGTGGCATCTTCGCGTCTGTTTAATAAAACGTCTTCTACATGTTCTAACAATACCGGATCAATTTCGTCGTAAATCTCCAACATTTCAGGGTTTACGATGCCCATAGTCATTCCGTTTTGAATAGCATGGTATAAAAATGCCGAGTGCATTGCCTCACGCACTTTATCATTTCCTCTAAAAGAGAACGAAACATTACTAACACCTCCCGAAATATGGGCATGTGGTAAATTTTCTCTAATCCATTTGGTGGCACGGAAAAAATCAAGGGCATTCAATTTATGCTCTTCCATTCCGGTGGCTACGGGGAAAATATTTGGATCGAAAATAATATCTTGAGCGGGAAAACCCACTTGATCTACTAATACGTCATAACTTCTTTTACAAATCTCAATACGTCGTTCGTAGGTATCTGCCTGACCTTTTTCGTCAAAGGCCATCACAATTACAGCAGCACCATAACGTTTGATTTTTTTGGCGTATTCGATGAATTTTTCTTCACCTTCTTTTAGCGAAATCGAATTCACAACTCCTTTTCCCTGAATAACTTTCAATCCTGCTTCGATGATTTCCCACTTCGAACTATCGATCATAACGGGAACACGAGAAATATCGGGTTCGGCTGCTATCAAATTCAAGAATTTAGTCATGGCATAAACGCCGTCCAACATACCTTCATCCATATTGACATCGATGATTTGAGCACCACCTTCCACTTGATTTCTAGCGATTTCTATAGCGGCTTCATATTGCTCTTCTTTAATCAATCGAAGGAATTTCCTAGAACCGGTTACGTTGGTACGTTCACCAACATTGATAAAATTGGAATCGGGTGTTACAATCAAAGGTTCTAGACCTGATAATTTTAAATATTTTGCTTGCGCCATTATATCGTTTCTAAAATTTGTCTTGGTTTAAATTCCATAGCTACCTCTGCAATAGCTTTTATATGATCGGGTGTAGTTCCGCAACAACCACCAATGATATTGATTAAATTATCTTGTAAATATTCTCTTATCAAAGCTTGCATTTCTTCGGGAGTTTGATCGTAATGGCCAAAGGCATTGGGCAAACCTGCATTAGGATGCGCCGAAATATTCAATTGGGTATTCATGGCCAATCGTTTCAAATACGGTTTCAATTGGTCGGCTCCTAAAGCACAATTGAATCCTACACTCAATAACGGAATATGTGAAATCGAAATAAGGAAAGCTTCCACCGTTTGCCCAGAAAGTGTTCTTCCAGAAGCATCAGTTATTGTTCCTGAAACCATTACTGGTATATCTATTTTGCGTTCTTCTTTTACTTCTTCAATGGCGAAAAGTGCCGCTTTTGCATTTAAGGTGTCAAAAATAGTTTCGACTAACAACACATCGCAACCGCCATCTATCAAGGCTTCTACTTGTTGTTTGTAGGCCACACGTAAATCGTCAAAAGTCACGGCTCGGTATCCTGGATCGTTTACATCGGGCGACATGGAAGCCGTTCTATTGGTTGGACCTATGGAACCGGCTACAAATCGAGGTCGGTCAGTAAATTCGTTGGCTACTTCACGAGCAATTTTAGCCGAATGAAAGTTCAATTCGTAAACCAAATCTTCCAGATGATAATCGGCCATCCCAATCGTAGTTCCCGAAAAAGTATTGGTTTCTACAATATCAGCACCCGCTTGAAAATACAATCTGTGAACTTGTTTTACAGCTTCGGGTTGCGTGATGGAAAGCAAATCGTTGTTCCCTTTTAGTGGATGCGGAAAATCTTTAAAGCGATCGCCTCGAAAATCTTCTTCAGAGAAATTATGGCGCTGCAACATGGTTCCCATGGCACCGTCAAGGACTAAAATTCTTTCTTTAATGGCTTGTTGAATGTTTGACATACGATTGATAACTGATGAATGTTCGAGTTATCATGAAAAATGAAGATTTTTCAGGTTATCTGTACCGTCTCAATGACGCGTTAGAATGTAGCACCTTTCCAAAATTGGAGGTTGCTAAGCTTTCGTCGGGTCTATTCCCTCCAGCTTTCGTGATAACTATCATTATGTTTATGAACGGTGCAAATGTAGTAACAAAATTGAAATTATGAAATATTTTCATGCAAATAATAAATATCAACAATTATTTAGTTTAAAATATAATATTAATACATTTTTATAGATTATTAATCTATAAAACACAGGATACCCAAATATTTACACACTTTTTGTTAAAAATCACTTTTTTATTTTTTCAAATGAAAATCACTTCATACATTTGCAAACGAAACACAAGAGGAAAAATTTGAACTGATTGCAACCTCATTAAAAAAATGCTAAAGCAGTATTCCCTACTCCTTTATGCACTTCGCAATCCTTTTTTTTCTCGCTTAATTTTAATACATTTAATTATGGCTTATTTATTTACGTCAGAATCCGTGAGTGAAGGACATCCTGACAAAGTTGCGGATCAAATTTCAGACGCATTAATTGATAATTTTCTTGCCTTTGACCCTGAGTCAAAAGTAGCCTGTGAAACTTTAGTTACTACTGGACAAGTTATTTTGGCTGGCGAGGTAAAGTCAAACACCTATTTAGACGTACAAACGATTGCTAGAGATGTCATCAAAAAAATTGGATACACAAAAAGTGAATACATGTTTGAAGCCAATTCTTGCGGGGTATTGTCAGCCATTCATGAGCAGTCAGCCGATATCAATCAAGGAGTTGACAGAGCTAGCAAAGAAGAACAAGGTGCGGGTGACCAAGGAATGATGTTTGGTTACGCTACTAATGAAACGGCCGAATTTATGCCTTTGGCTTTAAAATTGTCTCACCAATTATTACAAGATTTAGCCGACTTAAGAAGAGAGAATGCAGCAATCACTTACTTACGTCCGGATGCAAAATCACAAGTAACTTTAGAATATTCAGACGACAATAAACCCGTTCGAATTGATGCAATTGTAGTTTCAACTCAGCATGATGATTTTGCAGACGAACCAACGATGTTGGCTAAAATTAAAAAAGATATTATCGAAATATTGATTCCGAGAGTTATTGCAAAAAACCCACAATATGCGCATTTATTCAATGATGCTATCAAATATCATATCAATCCTACCGGGAAATTTGTGATTGGTGGGCCACACGGTGATACGGGCTTAACAGGAAGAAAGATTATCGTTGACACATATGGTGGAAAAGGAGCTCACGGAGGCGGTGCTTTTTCTGGTAAAGACCCATCAAAAGTAGACCGTTCTGCCGCGTATGCTACCCGTCATATTGCCAAAAATTTAGTAGCTGCTGGTGTAGCTGATGAAATTTTAGTACAAGTTTCGTATGCTATTGGAGTTGCCGAACCAACTTCTATCAACGTTAATACATATGGCACTGCAAAAGTTAACTTAACCGACGGAGAAATCAGCAAAGTAGTAGAACGTATTTTTGATATGCGTCCGTACTTTATTGAACAACGCTTGAAATTAAGAAACCCTATTTATAGTGAAACTGCTGCTTATGGACATATGGGAAGAACACCTGAAACGGTAACCAAAACCTTTACTGCGCCAGGTGGCTTAACAAAAACAACAACGGTTGAACTATTTACTTGGGAAAAATTAGACTTTGTAGATCAAGTAAAAGCAGCCTTTCAATTATAATAGCAATAGCAATGCTTTATACAAACAAAAAGCCTGACCAATTGGTCAGGCTTTTTGTTTGTAGTATTTGATACTTATAAATTATATTTCAAACTTAAAATCAAATAACGGGGTTGTACTCGATAACTTGAAAAGCTACTGGTTCCTCCTAACTGACTAAAACTATTGGTATCCAACGATTTTGTTTGCAATAGATTCGTTCCAGAAAGTTTCCATTCCCATTTGCTGTCTTTCTTTTGATATATGATGTTAGCTGATAAAAAATCATACTCACTATCAATAGTTTTAGACTTATTATAATTGTGAAAGAAATTGTATTCAGAAGTCAATGAAAAGGCTTCCAAAAAGTAATATTCTAATGTCAATGACGGACTATCGGTATAAACGGTATCGGCAAAGTTATCACTAATAGAATAATTATAGGACACTCCTAGGTTTGGCCATTCTTTATAATTGGTAGAAAAACCTAACGAATAATTTTGACTCACCGACTCGGTAGTCTGAATTTTAGAGGGGTTATTGTTTGGATTGGTATCTGCATCTGGGAATACACGAATATTATTGAATTTGTTCCACCCTACAGAAACACGTGCATTTGCTTTGTAATATTTAAAAAACGAACGTCCGTAATTAGCACTTCCCGAAAAAGATTCTTCTGGAAAATTAGAGTTCATATTTACGGCAGATGAAACTTGATTTACACCTGTAAGCAATGCTCTATTTTTTATAGCATCTACTTGTTTGGTATATGTAATATTCGCAAAAATGTTTTCAAAATTAAACATGTTGTATTTGAAATATCGTAATGAGTGTACTTGTGAAGTCGAATTTTCCAAATAACGATTTCCGCTAAACAAACTATTATAATTCGAAAATACATATCCTTGCGCCAACTTATTGATATCAGTAAAATTGTTGCTGAAAGAATAATTGTATGTTAGGGTTTCCGACTTTTTAATTTGCCACAACGCATACACATCGGGTAATAGTCGAGTAAACGATTGTTTATTCGAAGTACCCAATTGCTGGTCATTCATGTTGTATTGGTGTACACTAAACCCGGGATTGAAGGTGAATTTCCCTGTCAAAAACTTATAATGTGCTGCTAAAAAAACATCATTAAACGCATAGTTTACATCATTGTTGTTTTCAACCGCAGTCAAATCATTTTGTGTACCATTGTCCAAAATTTGAAAAATAGACGAATCAAAATTTTGATACGAATAGGTATTCCCTATGGTTAAATTAATATTACTTTTAGGTGTGATCATGTAATAATAATCAAATTTGGTGTCAATTTTATTGGTTTTCACATACCGAATTTGATTGACATCATCTCTATTTTGAAGTGTATTATATCCTGATAAAATAAAAGGCTGAGATGCTAAATTTGCATTATACATCGGATCTTCTTCTTGGTATAAGTGTTGCATCTCTACAGCAAAAACGTGTTTATCACTTAAAGTGTAATAATAGTTTAAGTTTTGATTAATCGAAAAAGGATTTTGCTTTTTGCTGGTATACACATCTGACAGTAGTGTAGAAAACACACTCGTATTCTCTTTTTGATCTGAAAATTTTACCAAAGCATCATAATCAAAATGTAATTTTTCAGAAGGCACAAAACTAGAACTTAACTTAAACAAAGCTTGTTTGCTATCTTGTCTGGTGAAATCTTCTTTTGTTTCTGTGATGGACTGCGAACTACCATCTGGCAAATTATCGGTACGATTCGAAACCGATTTGTTCTCAATTTCTGTTTTATTTCCCAGAACAATTCCAAAACCACTTAGTGTCCATGCTTTTGTAGGATTAAAGCTAAAATTAGCCGCCCCAAATGACGATTCTATATTGGCTGCTTGATTGTTACGAAGCCCCATAATACCTAAATCATTGGAAACCACATTAAATGAAGAACCTCCTTTTCGCATCATGTTCTTGAAACCACCGGTAAACTTAAAATAATCTTGAGCCGTTAAAGGCAATTCGCCGATATTGTTTTTATTTCCAATCACATTAATACTGAATTTTGGATTGTAATAAAACAACTTTGGATTGATAATGAATCGATCTTCTTTATCTCCTACTCCAAAACCTGCCATCATGTCTCCAAACCAAAAGTTTTTCTTCCCTTGTTTCAATTTAATGTTGATGGCTACGTTTTCTTCATTATTTTCAAGCCCTTTTAAATTTGAAACTTCATTATAATTGCGCAATACTTGAATTTTTTCTAACGCATCTGCTGGGATATTTTTTGTAGCAAGTTTGGTGTCTCCATCGAAGAAATCTTTGCCCTCAACCATAACTTTCTGGACTTTTTTACCTTCTACTTCAATTTCCCCATCTTTATTTACTTCAACTCCCGGTAGTTTTTTTAAGACATCTTCTAATTTTCGCTCGGTTCCATTTTTAAAAGAATCCGCATTATAAATTATAGTGTCCCCTGAAATGGAAACTGGCATTTCATATACAATTTCCAATTCTTTCAATTGGGTTCCCTCTTTTAAAGTGATGTTGTAATTTAAATTTGAAGCACCTGTAGAAACGGTCTTTTCATAGGATTGAAAACCAATATAACTGGCTTTAATTGTGTAGGTTGTATTGGCTTTTAATACCAAGGAAAACTTACCGCTTTCATTTGAAATAGCATAAGCATCCATGGCTTTAGTTTGTTGATTAACTGCCATAATATTAGCCATGTCTAATCCTACACCCGTTGAATCTTTTATGGTTCCTTCAAATCGAATGTTTTGTGAAAAAGCACTTGTAGAAAGGGCTAATACAAATAATACTATTAGTTTTTTCATGTAATTTTTTTACTTTTATTATCGACCCATTCTAAATTGCATACGATTTCCGCCACCTCCAGGTCCTCCATTCATCTCCTGCATTTCTTCCATTTTTTTCTTGATGATTTCGTTGTATTCTGTTTGTGAAACTTCTTTACCTTTTGTAACTGGCTTAATTTCAACTTTATCTTTAGAATTCATCACTAGTTTAGAACATAAAATAATGGTTTTACCATCACTCACTTCTAAAATTAATCCGGGCAATCCCCAATAATTCTCAGGGCCTTGATTGATTGGAATTTCCGGACAATACCATGCTGTAATGGTGTTTTCTTTTGGCATTTCCCAGTCTTTTGTAAAATTTGTTTTAGTAGTTTTAGTAGAATCTTTTGCCACTTCTGTTTTTACTTCATTTTTAGCTTCAGCTTCTTTTTTGTCGCGATTTCTAAATCTAAAATTTCTAAAATCGGATTCATTTACTTTTACAACTGCAGTAGCTTTGAAACAGGTGTAATTTCCTATTTGTTTCGATTCACCTTCCATTTTCCAATTGTATTTTGGCAAAGAATCTTTAATTAAAAATTCTTTTCCAAAAAACTCGCGGTCAACAATGTATTGTTTTTCTTTTACATTTTTATAATGCGTTCCACCGCCACCCATCATGGATGTCATTATTCTACCTCCGCCTTGTTGACCTGGCGCTTCTAGTTTTTCTTCCTCTTTATAAATTGATGCCGATTTATCAAAATTTAATATGAATGTTTTTTCAAACATTTTTCGCATACGCTCTTCAATTTGCTTTTGCATTTCGGGAGTAATGTCTTTGTTTCCGCTAAATCCTTTTGTAAATTCAGCGGTACTCGTTTTTGACTCATAAACTGCCATTCCTTGAAAATTTTGCGCTTTTGCAAAGCTACAAATAAGTAAAAGCGAGGCGATAACTATTTTTTTCATTGTATTAAATAATTTAGATAATGTTAATTAGAGCTTCAAATGTGTAAATTGTTACATAATTTAAGTACTAATTTTGTGTTAAAGTAGTATATTAGACACTTGAAACTTAATTTAGTTTAATCCATGTATTCTAAAAATTGTCTTATTTTTTGGCTTTGTTGCCTGATATCAGTTACTGCATTATCGCAGACCACACTGAACATCGAAAAACTAGACTCTATTTCATGGGACATTGATCGGTATTTGGGTTTTGACCAACAGCAAAATCATTATGCTATAAAAGATAACGTGCTACTCAAACGAACTAAAAATGAAGTTTTAGTGTATAAAAACCTTTCGCTAGGTAAAATCGAACGCGTTGATTTTCAGAACCCATTACAACTAGTTATTTTTTATAAAGAATTCAACTCTCTTGTATTGTTAGACAACCAATTGAACGAAACCAAACGCATCGATTTCAATTTGAATCCCACCCTTATTCAATTAGAAGCTATGGGCTTGTCGGCTCAAAATCAATTGTGGGTATATGACGGAAACAGTAACCGTTTGGGATTATATTCTACAACTACAGCTCATACCAAATGGATCACTGTACCCTATTCAAATCCCCTGATCAATTATGCCTCAGACTATACCTATTTTTATTGGGTTGACAGCGAAAAACGAGTTTCAGCATCTTCTATTTATGGGAAATTATCAACCATAGGCAGCCTCCCAAAATACGAAAACATCCAATTGGTTGACGCTACTACAGCGTTATATTTTATGGACCAACAGCTCTTTTACTACGAAATAGCAAAAGGAAGTAGTATAAAAATTGACCTATTTGAAAATTTCGTAGATAATTTTTTCTTTAAAGATGGAATTTTAGCTATTTTTACCCAAAATAAAATTACTAATTATAAATTAATTTTACCATAATGCACATAGCAGTAGCAGGAAACATTGGAGCAGGAAAAACAACACTAACGCGTTTATTAGCGAAACATTACAAATGGGAACCTCATTTTGAAGACGTAGTAGACAACCCCTATTTAGATGATTTTTACCATCAGATGGAACGTTGGAGTTTTAACCTTCAAATCTATTTCTTAAATAGTCGTTTTCGTCAAGTGTTACAGATCAGACAAAGTGGTAAAAACATTATTCAAGACCGAACCATTTATGAAGATGCGCATATTTTTGCGCCCAATCTTCATGCGATGGGTTTGATGGCCAATCGCGATTACAATAATTACACTTCCTTGTTTGAATTAATGGAGGGTTTAGTAGGAGCTCCCGATCTATTAATCTATCTGCGTAGTTCCATTCCGAATTTAGTCAGTCAAATCCACAAACGCGGAAGAGATTATGAAAATTCGATTTCTATTGATTATTTGAGTCGTTTGAACGAACGCTATGAAGCATGGATTCAGACCTATAACAAAGGAAAATTAGTTATTATTGATGTTGATGATATTGATTTTGTAAACAATCCTGAAGATTTAGGAAACATTATAAACAGAATAGACGCCGAACTTAACGGTTTATTTTAGAAAAACGCCTCAGATGAGGCGTTTTTTTATAGTAATTATTCCATTTTAACATCAAATAGCGACATCACTTTAATAGCATTTGTTGGCTTATCCGTTTTTATGATTTTCGGAATACCTGGAACCAAATCAAAATAATTTTCCTTAAAAAAATGACCCTCCGACTGCAAATACACATTTTTTGCAAGAGTATTTGTGGTTACTTCAAGTAAAGTTTCACCCACAATTTTTATTGTTATTGTAGGTTTCTCAAGTTGCAATTCTTTGGGTTTTACAAAATAATAGTAGACAACAGTTTGCGTACTTTTGCCTTTAAATTCAACCTGTAAGACTGTTTTTTGCTTGTCAAAATTCGGAAGTTGATCATAATTAATTTGCATACAAGTGGTATTCGATTCCTGCTTGATTTCACAGACTTTATCGGCTTTCCAAATTACATTCCCTGAAAAGTCAAGCAATTGAGCCGTTAGTGTTCCAGCTTGCGCTTCGAGCATATCATTACTCCCAATAATTGAAATTACCTTATCTGAATTAGAAAAAAGCAACACAATAGGCGCAAAACTTTCCTTGACTTGATAATGAGAAGCTTTCCAATTGCCATAATAATCTATGGTACTCCATGAAGTTACCGGCCAACAATCGTTGAATTGCCAATACAATGATCCCATGCAATAGGGCTTTGCCATTCGGTGGGCTTCAATGGCTGTTTTCATTCCATAGGCCTGCAACAATTGGGACACATATCCATAATTTTCCATCGAACTAGGAACAGGAAAATCGCGCGCCATGTATTCGGTAATAGTTGCAAAACCCGAAGGGTGCTTTTGGTGATTTTTAAAAGCTTCTGAAGAAAAATTAAAATCTTTTTTGGCTAGTACTTTTTCTAAGGTTTCAATTGCAGGCATACTTTGAAAGCCATATTCACTCATAAACCGACCCACTTTCTTTTGATACATTTCAAAAGGTTCTTTGCCCCACCATACACCCCAGTAATGCGAATCGCCTTGTAAAAGACTTTCTTTTCTTCCCCAACCAATAGAAGGTGACGAAGGCCAATAATTATTTTTGTCTTTAGACAATAAGCTGTCTAAAGTATATGGAATCATTTCGTGAAAGACTTTTTTATAGTTGGTCCAAACTTGTGTGGAATCGGATTTAGAATAGTTAAATTGTTTTTGCCAACCCCAATTATGCCAACCTTCGTCGTTTTCATTATTGCCACACCATAACGCCAAACTCGGATGATTTTGCAATCGATTGACGTTATCAATTACTTCTTGTTTGACATTTGCAACAAATTTTGCATCACCGGGATACATCGCACAAGCAAACATAAAATCTTGCCAAACCAAAATTCCATTGGCATCGCAGGCTTCATAAAAAGCGTCTTCGGCATATACACCACCGCCCCAAACACGTAACATGTTCATATGGGCTGCTTTTGCATTTAATACCAACTCTAAAGGAGATGTTTTAGAAGCATTCGGCAAAAAACTATCGTTTGGAACATAATTGGCGCCTTTTATGAAAACGGGTTTGCCGTTGAGTTTGAAGTAAAAGCTTTTGCCAAACGTATCTTTTTCTTGGACCAACTCGATGGTGCGCAAGCCAATACTAAGTTTTTTTTCATCAAGAAGTTTGTTTGATTGATACAACTGAACAGAAATACTGTATAAATTTGGCGTTCCCAATCCATTACACCACCAAAGCTTTGGATTTGAAATTTCATATCCCATTTTTACTTTATTCGTTCCTTTTTTAAGATGAAATGTTTCTGATTTTTCATTTATTTTTAGTTGAATCGTTTTTACTTCCGAAACACGAATTTCAGTTGTAAATTCTAAAATTGCTTTTTGATCATTTAACTCAACTTGACTGTATTTTATATTTCCGATTGAAGCTGAATTCCAAAATTTCAATTGGACATTCTTCCAAATTCCTGCCGTAACAAAACGTGGCCCCCAATCCCATCCAAATTGATATTGTGCTTTACGAACAAAAACCCGTTCTTTTTCAGGCAACGTATATGGCAATTTTGAGGCAGCTTCTTTTCCTTTTTGTACCGCTGAATGAAACACAATTTTCAAATGATTCTTTCCTTTTTTTAGCTGATTTTTGACAGAAAGGGACCATTTTCGAAACATATTATCGGCTTCTAAAATCGCAATGCCGTTGAGAAAAACAGTAGCATACGTGTCTAATCCGTTCAATTCTAGTTCGATATTCTCATGTGAAAGTTCAGAATTTGTAACCGAAAAAAAGGTTTCATATTCCCAATCTTCGTTTTCAATCCATTGCAATTGCTTTTCATTGGCCCCATAAAATGGATCCGGAATTAATTGATTGGCGAACAAATCGGTATGCACTGTTCCCGGAACCGTTGCCTTATGTTTTTTTGACTCATTTTGTTTGTTGAACGTCCAATTTTCAGTTGCCAAATTGCGATAGGAATTCTGTGCCCAAACGGAACAGCTAATGAAAATCAGAAACAATGTTGTTTTTTTAAACATATAAAGCAGGAAGGTCAATTTAAGATTGTAACTTTTTCTTCAGTTGGCTGATTTCATCCGGATTTGCAATCTCAGTTCCATCGGTAATCGCCGAAGAATGATACCAATTTGCATGCACCCTTTCATTTAATTCCAAAATATTGGTCGAACGCAAGCCGCCCCCAGGCATAATTTCTATTCGATTATTGGCTTGGACCACTAATTGGTTCAAGACGTCTTTTCCTTCCATTACGTTAGGGAAAGTTCCTGAAGTGAGGAGTGTTGAAAAGCCACAGGAAATTACCGCTTCTAATGCTTGTTGGTAATTTATCACTTCATCAAAAGCACGGTGAAAAGAACAAGGAAGTGGGCTTGCAAGTGCCACTAACTCGCTATTTTGTTCGATATGAATCGTTAGGTCATCTTTCAATATTCCGAAAACAAATCCGTTCACTCCAAGTTTTTTTAAAGCGCATATATCCGATTTCATTTGGTCAAATTCTGAATTTGAATAGCTAAAATTTCCACCCCTAGGACGAATCATGGCATAAAGCGGCAAGGATACATGCGCTTGAGCTTTTTGAACAAAATGGCTATTTGGTGTGGTACCTCCGACTGCAATGTTGTCACACAATTCTACGCGATCTGCTCCTGATTTTTCAGCAATTAAAACCGAAGTTAAATTAAAACAGGCGATTTCTATTTTTTTTTCTGGAATCATATTTTATTTCAAAAAGTAATGGGCATCCAATAAACGATTTCCTGTCGTATCATGTACGGCATAATTGAAGCCTCCTTGTATACAATAGGAACCGTATTCTCCTTTTTTATTCAATGCTATAAAACCCACTTGGATGTCTTTTAAATCCTTACCTCTATTATTAGTTAGTTTTACAATACGCATCACGGCTTCTTGGCAGGCTAGTTGTGGCGTCAATCCTTGGCGCATCAACTCGACCACAAGATGAGAACCAGCGATTCGGATGACTTCTTCGCCGTGTCCGGTAGCTGTAGCGGCACCGATTTCATTATCGACATACAAACCAGCACCAATTATTGGAGAATCGCCCACGCGACCATGCATTTTAAAGGCCATACCACTTGTAGTACACGCACCCGATAAATTGCCTTGAGCATCTAGAGCTATCATTCCAATTGTATCGTGGTTTTCAATATTTGCAATCGGTTTGTACTGACTTGTTTTTAACCATTCTTTCCATTCCTTTTCAGATGCTTCCACCAATAAATTTTCTTTCTTGAACCCTTGAGATAGTGCAAACTGTAACGCTCCATCTCCAACCAACATCACATGGGGTGTTTTTTCCATCACCATTCTTGCAACTGAAATAGGATGTTTGATGTGTTCCAAACAAGCAACGGAACCAATATTTGCATATTCATCCATAATACAAGCATCTAATGTAACACGACCGTCTCTGTCGGGGCGACCTCCATAACCCACACTTCGTTCATTGGGGTCACCTTCCGGAATTTTTACACCTGCTTCAACTGCGTCTAATGCGCGACCTTTATTCCTCAACACCTCCCATGCGGCAGCATTGGCCTGTAAACCAAAATTCCAGGTGGAAAGTACAATTGGTTGGTTGGTTTCTCCGGTAGCTAGATTATTCTCAAGGTCATTAGGTTTGGAATGAAAAGATTGGAGTGCTATGCCAGCAGTTGCTAATGCTGTTGTTTTTAAAAAATTTCTTCTATTTGTCATTATTCCACAGTTATTTCGTCTACAAAAAGCCAACTATTTGAACCTGCTCCGGGGTTTCCATCGGAGATAATTCCATTATTTTGAGCAATTACTTTTATCCATTTTATACTTTTAGTTTCAAAAATGATCGTTAATTTTCCATTAGCCTTCTCAATCTCCTCTGTTGAAATTACCGAAACTTGCTCAAAATTTTTTCCATCATTTGATACCCAAAGGGTGATATTCTTCGGATAATAAATCCAACTGGCCGGAGCAGATAATGTAGATATTTCGACTTTAGAAACGGAAACTGTAACACCTAAATCAATAGTAGCATTCAAATCTTTTCCCCAAAATCCTAACCAATCTCTCCCAAATTTTGACGTATTTCCTTTCATGCCGTCTACCAAGGTAAAACCGCCCCCTGACCCATAATTTTCGTGGGGTTGATGCAGCAACTCTATCTTTTTACCACTCGATTTTGAAATCGTAAACGGCTGTTCGATGGTGGCGCTTTTAGCTTTACCATTTTCAAAATAAGCCGCTTTTATGGTCTGATTCGCATTTATTATAATTGGTTTTTCATAGGATGTAGAAGCTGCGTCGGGTTCCGAACCATCGGTAGTAAATTTGATTCCGTTCGGATGCACCGATTGCAATTCGAAGGCAACTCCATTTTCTGCGGGGTGCACTTTTGAAGTCACTTCAAAAAGTGCTCTGCTATAGTTAATGCCTTTGTGGTCGTAAATGGAAAAATGTTGTATCAAACGTTGTTCAAAATTTTTATAATTTGCAGTATCAGAAGTTCCCCACAGTACTTCAGAAAGGGCTGCCATTCGCGGCATAATCATGTATTCTACGTGCTCGGGCGTGTTCATGTATTCGGTCCAAACATTGGCTTGGGCTCCTAAAATAAAGGCAGCTTCTTCGGGTGTAAGTTCTTTTGGAACGGGATTAAAAGCATATACTTTTTCAACATTGGTATAACCCCCAATGGCGATGGGTTCATTTTTGGGTTCGCCCTGATAATGATCAAAATAACAATGCGAACCTGGTGTCATCACAACAAAATGCTTTTCTTTTGCCGCTGCAATTCCACCTTCCGTGCCACGCCAACTCATAACAGCAGCGTTTGGTGCTAATCCGCCTTCAAGAATTTCATCCCAACCGATAATTTTTCGACCCTTGCTGTTTACAAATTTTTCAATCCTTTGAATGAAATAACTTTGTAACTCGTGTTCGTCCTTTAATCCTTTTTCTTGTATTATTTTTTGGCAATGGGTGCAATTTTTCCATCTGGTTTTTGGGCATTCATCGCCTCCAATATGGATATATTCGGATGGAAATAATGCCATCACTTCGGTAAGCACATTCTCTAAAAAGGTGAATGTTTCTTCTTTTGGACAATACACATCGTCAAAAACCCCCCATTTTGTGCCCACTTTAAAAGGTCCGCCTGTACACGATAATTCGGGGTAAGCTGCCAATGCCGCAAGCGAATGTCCGGGCATTTCTATTTCAGGAACAATAGTAATATGGCGTTCAGTTGCATAGGCTACCACTTCTTTGATATCGTTTTGGGTATAAAATCCACCATAATGTATCGTATCAAACTTTTGTTCATTATAATGTCCCACCATTGAACCTTCGCGCCAAGCGCCAACTTGAGTTAATTTAGGATATTTTTTAATTTCAATGCGCCACCCTTGGTCTTCCGTTAAATGCCAATGAAAGGTATTCAATTTATATAGGGCCAAATAATCAATGTATTTTTTGATGAATGCAGTTGGAAAGAAATGCCGGCCAACATCTAAATGCATGCCGCGCCATTTGAATTTAGGGCTATCCACAATTTGCAAACAGGGTACTTTGATATCCGATTTGTGCTCAAATGGAATGAGTTGTAAAAGTGTTTGTATACCATAAAAGATGCCTTGATTGTATTCTGCTTTTACAGTGATTGATTTTGCAGTTACCTCTAATTTATAATTTTCTTTGAAATCACTTGCATCGGGGCCCTGAACATCAAAAACTAAATGAATTATTGCCACATTATTAGGGACCTCTTTTACAATTTTTAAATCCAATCCCGTTTGATTTTTAATACTTTCTTTTAGAAATAAAGCTTCAAAAGAAGTTACATCATTGGTTTGAATAATCGTCATTGGATGAAGTACAAATGAACCTGATTGATACGTAATGTTTTGGGGCATTGGAATCAACGACACATTAGTTTGTCCAAAACCTATTGCTGTTAAAAAAATAGCGAGAAGTATGTATTTACGTTTCATGTTGGCAAAATTTATTCTATAAAAATAAATAAAAAAACCGCACATTGCTGTGCGGTTTCTATTATTTTATAAAAGTACTACTTATTTTAAAGCTTCTACTTTTGCTTTAACGTCTTCTAATGAACCTTCAAAAACCTGAACGTTAACATTCCCTTTTTCAGAAGTAGTAACGGTTGCTTTTGCTTTTCCATTCACGTTTTTGATTTCAACTTTAACATTTTTATCTGCATCCATAGCGCAACATGCTTTAGCTCCTTCTTTAGCGATGAATTTTCCATCAGCACCATAATGAGACATACACACTTCTTTTTCTTCCGCAGAACAACCTAAAGAATCGCACATCTTTGCACACTCTTCTTTTGTCATAGTAGCACATTTAGACATGTCACATTTTCCAACTTTAGTTGAACAAGTAGTTTTCATTTCTACAATAGTGTATTTCATTTCTTTTTTAACACCTTCTGAGTGTCCTCCTAAAATTGGAGCAATTACCAATCCAATCAAACATGTTAATTTAATTAATATGTTCATTGATGGTCCAGAAGTATCTTTGAATGGATCTCCTACTGTGTCTCCAGTTACTGCTGCTTTGTGTGCATCTGAACCTTTGTAAGTCATTTCTCCGTTGATTTCAACACCTGCTTCAAAAGATTTTTTAGCATTGTCCCAAGCTCCACCAGCGTTGTTTTGGAACACTGCCCAAAGTACACCTGAAACAGTAACTCCTGCCATATAACCCCCTAACATTTCCGCAATTAATTGGTTATTATCAGCATAAACTAATTTACCTAACAATACAATTGCAATTGGGAAACCAATCGTTAAGATTCCTGGTAACATCATTTCGCGTAAAGCTGCCTTAGTTGAAATTTCAACACATTTTCCATATTCTGGCTTACCAGTTCCTTCCATAATTCCTGGAATTTCTTTGAACTGACGACGCACTTCATATACCATATCCATGGCTGCTTTTCCTACTGAATTCATTGCTAATGCAGAGAACACAACAGGGATCATACCTCCAACGAATAACATTGCTAATACTGGTGCTTTGAAAATATTAATACCATCAATTCCTGTAAACGTTACATAAGCAGCAAATAATGCTAAAGATGTTAATGCTGCAGAAGCAATTGCAAAACCTTTACCAGTTGCAGCTGTAGTATTACCTACTGAATCTAAAATATCTGTACGAGTACGAACTTCTTTTGGTAATTCACTCATTTCAGCAATACCACCAGCGTTATCTGAAATTGGTCCGAATGCATCGATTGCTAATTGCATAGCCGTTGTAGCCATCATTGCTGAAGCAGCTAAAGCTACACCATAGAAACCTGCAAAAGCATACGAAGCCCATATTGCACCTGCGAATAATAAAACCGTTGGGAAAGTAGAAATCATACCCGTAGCTAAACCAGCGATTACGTTTGTTCCTGCACCAGTTGATGATTTTTGCACAATAGCCAAAACTGGTTTTGTACCTAATCCTGTGTAATATTCGGTTACCGATGAAATTACACCACCTACTACTAAACCTACAATCGTAGCGAAGAATACTCGCATCGATGAAATTTCTTTAGCTCCTTCTCCATAAAAATCCATAGTCATAACTTCTGGTAACATAAAATCTACCAAGAAATAACAAGAAATAGCTGTTAAAATGATAGACACCCAGTTTCCTTTATTTAAAGCCCCTTGTACTTGAGCTTCTTTAGCATCATCACTAGAAATTTTCACTAACATTGTTCCAATGATAGAAAATAAAATTCCAAAACCAGCGATGGCCATTGGCAATAAAATTGGTCCGATACCTCCAAAAGCATCTTCGATTTTACCACCCATATCTTTAATTACATAATTTCCTAATACCATAGCCGCAAGAACTGTTGCCACATACGAACCGAATAAATCGGCACCCATACCTGCAACGTCTCCTACGTTATCTCCTACATTATCCGCAATAGTCGCTGGATTACGTGGATCATCTTCAGGAATACCTGCTTCAACTTTACCAACTAAGTCAGCACCTACATCGGCAGCTTTGGTATAAATACCACCACCAACACGAGCAAACAAAGCGATTGATTCAGCCCCTAATGAAAATCCAGCTAATGTTTCTAACACTACTGTCATACCTTCAGTATCAGTCCAAACCCCACCCATAAATAAGTGAAAGAAAATAATGAAAAATGCCGTTAGACCTAAAACTGCTAAACCAGCAACTCCAAGTCCCATAACTGTTCCACCACCAAAAGAAACTTTTAAAGCTTGTGGTAAACTTGTACGAGCAGCTTGAGTTGTTCTAACGTTTGTTTTTGTCGCAATTTTCATCCCCATGTTTCCTGCTAAAGCAGAAAAAATAGCTCCAAAAATAAAAGCAACTACTATTAATAAATGTGTTTTCACACCTGGAATAAAAGTAATTCCTGCTAACACAACACTTGATAATACCACAAATATTGCTAATAATCTGTATTCTGCTTTTAAGAAAGCTAATGCTCCTTCGTAGATGTAATCTGAAATTTCTTTCATTTTACCATCACCCGCATCTTGTTTTAATACCCATGCTCTTTTGGCAGCCATAAAAGCTAAACCAATCAACGCCATTACTATTGGCACATAAATCATCATTGATTCCATAAAAAATAATTTTTGTTCTTAATTTTATCGGATGCAAAAATAACAATTTTTTAAGAACTTATACAATTTGTCCCGTTTAATAAAAATAAAAGTGCAAAATTTGTATAGTTTTTTGAATCAATTCACTAAAAATAAAATCCAAATGAGGCTTTAACGGTGAATCGATTAGCGTCTGGGATAGATAAATAGCTACCGCGCCACGCACAATCGATGCGCAATACTTTAAAAATATTCCCAATTCCCGCATGATATTCCCAATACACGTCTTCAGGAGCTCGATACAGCAATCCAGAAGCATTGATGAAGCGATTTTCATCCGAAACAGTTCCGTAAACACCTTTTATTCCTATGATTTCACGCCAATTTAATTTTCGCAACAAAGGAACTCTCGAAAATAATCGACCATTAAAATGGTGTTCCAAATGTAACGAAGCATATTCATCGGCCACAAAATCGTAATAATTGAGTAAATTATAGGTATTATCAATAATAAAATAGGATTGATTTCCTGGAATAACACCCATCAACCCGAGTGGTACTTGTCCTAGCGTTTTTCCTACTTCTACAGTTGAAAACAATCTTCCAAATCCACCAATTAACAAGGGTTGGCGGTAATAAAATTGGATTTTTTGATAATCAAAATCACTATCCAATACCCCTTTTAATCCCTGACTATAACTTAAAAATAAGCGGGCATAATTGGCATCCACTTCCATGCGTTCCACCCCATATCCTATGGTTTTTCGCTTGGGTGTATATTCGGTTACAACATTAATTTCCGATTGTTTCACATCACTTTTTGTAGCGGTTTGCGTAGCATCGGTATAGTAATCCAAACTAAATTGATTGGAAGCCGATTGCATTGTTCGAAACGAAACATTAGCTTGAAAAGTTAGATTTTTTGCAGGTTCAATTTCAAATCCTAAAGTGGTTAAATTGATTGATGTTAACTTGTTATTTGTACCACTTGAGAAAAATGAAGAAGAAGCAAAACTTCTCCCCAAGACATCATTTGATGTGGTTAAACTTACACCTATTTGTTCGACGTCCCTGCGGTTACCTGCGGATAATATGATACGATTTTTAGTTTCCACCATCCATTTTCCAGAAAGTCCATATTTAACTTTATCGTCTTTAAATCCATAGGCTGTATAGCCTTGAATGCGCCAAGTATCATTAGGTCCAAAATAAGTCCTACCGCCAAAACGTATCCGTTCTCCTTCGACATCATTATAGCCAAAAGTGGAAAAAATAGGACCATAATCCATTTTCCATTTGGGAATTTCTATGTAGCCACTCCCTAATATTGATGCCAAACTATAGATTCGTTTAAATCGAGGTACTTCCTTTAACGTATCTAGCATTTTATAAATCCCGGCTTCGTTTTTATTAAGATTTTCAAATCGGTTTTCGGCCCAGAATTCATCGGATTTATTGTAAACTGAATTGTCATAAAAATTAACTTCCTCTTTATAAAATTTATCCTCTTTAGGAAGATCAAATTGATGGTTCCTAAAGAGTGTTGTGCGTTTACCGTAGACCCCTTTTGCTTCATCCTTCTTTGAAAAACTAAAATCAGACATCATATAATCGCGGGTGAGCAAAAACACGGAGTCGTTCATTACCTCAAACTCTTGTTCAATATAAATTTCTTTCACCCAGTTGATGTTAGCACTCTTACTGGCTTCCAAATTTATTTTTTTTACGGCGAAAGTGCTGTCGTTTACCCAAAAATCTCCTTTGAAGGTCAACTCGTTTTTACGTCGGGGATAATAAATAATATTATAACACCATTTGTTGTCTATAAACATACTATCGGCAAGAACATAGTTATAGACATTAATTCCAGTTCGGGATAACGGACTCACAAAATCTTTATCAAAGAATTTTATGTAATTATTGTAAATGTCGTAATCGGCATACAAATCCTTAATAAAAGTATTTACACCATCGCCAGTACCTAGTCCCGAATTTTTATTGGCCGTGGTTATTTCTTTTGTTTTTTTAGTGGTATTATCTCCATAAACTTGACTTAATGTCTCATTAATAAATATAGGTAAAAAGGTTTTTCCTGATATTTTGGAGGTATCTATTTGTTGGAAGACAAATTCCATTCCTTTGAAAACTTTGCTTTTCATAAAAGCTGAGTCGATTGAATTCAAATCAAACTCAACTTTTTCATATTTGTCATATTGGTATTGCTTGAACATTTTGAGACCGTTCTTTCTTCTTCGTTCCCATATTTTTCTCAAAATATCTATGGCAGGATTATTCTTTTTGGATGTTTTGCCGGTATAAATAGTAACCTCATCTAATGAAACTCCGGATTTTAAAACAATTTTAAGATCCTTGTTCAAGCCTGGGGCCAACTTTATTTGGACAGTATCATAACCAACAAATGTGACAATTAATAAGTCGTAATTTCCTTCAGATTCAAAATAAAAATTACCATTATCATCTGTAATGACTCCGTCTTTTGATCCTTTTAGTACTACGTTTGCATAGGCTATGGGTTCATTTTTTTCGTCCACAACTTTACCACCCACTTTTGTTTGACCAAAAAATAGGCTGGTAAAAAATATGGCAAAAAATAAAATTTTAATTTTCATAACTATAAACAAAAAACTTCATCAGTAAGTGCACTGATGAAGTTTCAAATATAATACGTTTTTTGCTATTTATATGTAACTTTTCTTACTGCTTTGATTACATCTTGTGCATTAGGCAACCATTCTTTCAAAAGTGTCGGCGAATAAGGTGCTGGTGTATCTGCAGTTGTAATTCTTTGTACCGGAGCATCTAAAAAATCAAACGCTTTTTCTTGCACCATATACGTAATTTCTGAAGCAACAGAGGCAAACGGCCACGCTTCTTCTAATACCACTAATCTATTGGTTTTCTTCACTGATGTTAAAATCGTGTCGTAATCCATCGGGCGCACGGTTCTCAAATCTATAATCTCACACGAAATACCTTCTTTAGCTAATTCATCAGCAGCTAAATGGGCCTCTTTGATGATTTTCCCAAAAGATACAATAGTTACATCTGTACCTTCTCTTTTTATATCTGCCACTCCTAATGGAATTGTATATTCTCCTTCTGGAACTTCTCCTTTATCGCCATACATTTGCTCTGATTCCATAAAAATTACAGGATCGTTATCACGAATAGCGGCCTTCAACAATCCTTTGGCATCATAAACCGTTGATGGAACTACTACTTTTAATCCTGGCGTATTGGCGAACCAATTTTCAAAAGCTTGCGAGTGGGTAGCCCCTAATTGACCCGCAGAAGCGGTAGGTCCTCTAAACACCATAGGCATTGGGAATTGTCCCGCTGACATTTGACGCATTTTTGCCGCGTTGTTAATAATTTGATCTATTCCAACCAATGAGAAATTAAATGTCATAAATTCTACAATCGGACGGTTTCCATTCATGGCCGATCCAACAGCAATTCCTGCAAAACCTAATTCTGCAATGGGTGTATCAATAACACGTTTGGGTCCAAATTCATCGAGCATACCTTTGGATGCTTTGTAAGCCCCATTGTATTCTGCTACTTCTTCCCCCATTAAATAGATGGTTTCATCGCGACGCATCTCTTCACTCATCGCTTCACAAATTGCTTCTCTAAATTGTATCGTTCTCATGAAATTAATTTCTAATTGAATTATGATTCGCAAAAATAAGAAAAATAACATTATCCTTTCGTGTTATCTAAAAAAATGATTTTTTTTCTACTAAATCGTTTTAGTTAACAATATGCTTAAAAACAAGTCAAATTAGGAATTTAAATTACATTTTAAATTGAAAAATTGAATTTTTGGTAAGAAATTCGCATTTGTTATGCATGCATAGTTTTTTATTTCATTTTATTTTGTATTTTCGTAGCTGTATAACAGAACACTTAAATCGTATCAAATGAAAATATTAGTTTGCATCAGTCACGTACCTGATACTACTTCAAAAATCAATTTTACCAATGGCGACAGTGAGTTTGACACCAACGGTGTACAATTTGTCATCAACCCAAATGATGAATTTGGTTTAACCCGCGCCATTTGGTTCAAAGAACAACAAGGCGCAACAGTAACTGTTGTGAATGTAGGTGGAGCTGATGCTGAAGCTACATTGAGAAAAGCACTAGCAATTGGTGCCGACGAAGCCATTCGTATCAATGCAACACCAACAGACGGTTTATTTGTAGCCAAACAACTTGCTAAAGTTGTAAAAGAAGGTGGTTATGATTTAGTAATTGCCGGAAAAGAATCTTTAGACTATAATGGAGGCATGGTTCCAGGAATGCTCGCAGGAATTTTAGGATATAACTTTATTAATGCTTGTGTGGGAATAGACCTCAACGGAAGCGAAGCCAAAGTAACACGTGAAATTGATGGTGGAAAAGAAATTATTTCGGCCGGATTACCATTAGTTGTTGGTGGACAAAAAGGAATCGTAGAAGAAAAAGACTTACGTATTCCAAACATGAGAGGCATCATGATGGCACGAACAAAAGCACTTACCATAATTGAACCAACAAGTGATGTTGCGGCTACACAATCCATTAAATTTGAAAAGCCAGCTGCAAAATCAGCTGTGAAATTAGTGAATGCGGACAATCTAGATGAATTAATTAGTTTGTTACATAACGAAGCGAAAGTAATTTAATTACGAATTAAGAAATTTTTCAATCTTTAAATTAGAAAACATGTCAATAGTAATATATGCTGAATCAGCAGAAGGAAAAATAAAAAAAGTAGCTTTTGAATTGGCTTCTTATGCAAAAAAAGTAGCTTCCACAATGGGAACCAGCGTTACCGCAATAACCATAAATAATACAGACAATTCTGCTTTAGCAGCTTATGGGGTCGACAAAGTAGTAACCGTTTCAAACGACAAACTAAATAGCTTTAGTGCAAAAGCATATGCTGATGTTATTGCTCAAGTAGCCAAAAAAGAAAATGCGCAAATTGTGTTGGTTTCTTCATCGACAGATAGTTTGTATGTCGCGCCATTAGTTGCTGTAGCTTTAGAAGCAGGTTATGCATCTAATGTTGTGGCTTTACCAGAAAGTACTTCGCCTTTCCAAGTAAAAAGAACCGCTTTTTCAAACAAAGCATTTAATTTAACTGAAATCAATACCCCTGTAAAAGTGTTAGGGATTGCTAAAAATTCATTTGGCTTAGTCGAAAATACATCTTCATTAACTGAAGAAAGCTTTACTCCATCTTTAAATGATGCTGATTTTAGCCTCAAAGTACAAAGCGTAGAAAAAGCGTCTGGCAAAGTAACGATTGCTGATGCTGAAATTGTGGTTTCTGCAGGTCGCGGAATGAAAGGTCCAGAAAACTGGGGAATGATTGAAGATCTAGCTTCATTATTAGGTGCTGCAACAGCATGTTCAAAACCAGTTTCAGACATGGGTTGGAGACCGCATAGCGAACACGTTGGACAAACCGGAAAACCAGTGGCTGCTAACTTGTATATTGCAGTTGGAATTTCAGGTGCTATCCAACATATTGCAGGCATCAATTCTTCAAAAGTAAAAGTAGTTATCAACACCGATCCAGAAGCACCTTTCTTTAAAGTGGCCGATTACGGAGTTGTAGGAGATGCCTTTACTGTAGTACCCCAATTGATTGAAAAATTAAAGGCTTTCAAAGCCAGCAATTCGTAATACAATATTTGGTTAATAACTAAATTAAATTAAATGAGAGTTGTCTTTGTTAAGATAGCTCTTTTTTTTATTTTTGAGGCGAAAGGTTCGCAAATAAACGAGCGTTTCAAATTTAACATCATTTAGCATAATTACTACCCCAACAATGAGTCTTGTAAAATTAAATATTAAAGGCATTTCCTACAGTCAAACTCAAAATGGAGCCTACGCCTTGATTTTAAACGAAGTAGATGGTGACCGGCAATTGCCTATCGTAATTGGTGCCTTTGAAGCTCAATCTATTGCTATTGCCTTAGAAAAAGAAATCAAACCCCCTCGCCCGTTGACGCACGATTTATTTAAAAGTTTTGCCGACCGATTTGACATCGTGGTTAAACAAGTTATTATTCATAAATTGGTGGATGGTGTATTTTTTTCTAGCATCATATGTGAACGCGATAAAATTGAAGAAATCATTGATGCCAGAACCTCTGATGCTATTGCATTGGCCATTCGATTTCATGCTCCGATTTTTACCTACAAAAACATCTTAGACAAAGCCGGCATTTTTTTGAATATCAATCCGGCAGAAAACGAAGATATGGAAGATAATGATGCTATTTTATCACAACCCGAAACATTTGGAGCTGATGAAAATGATGTCTCTCATGCCGACAGCTACTATAGACATTCCATCAAAGAATTATACGATCAACTAGAAGCCGCTGTTCAAAACGAAGATTATGAAAAAGCAGCCAAAATTAGAGATGCCATTTCAAAAAAAGAATCTTAATACTTTAAAATAAAATAATATGAATGTAAAATTCAGATTGACAATTATGAATTTCCTCCAATTTTTTGTGTGGGGAGCATGGCTGATTACCGTAGCCAATTACTGGTTCGGAACCAAACAATGGGATGGTGCACAATTTGGTGCCATTTTCTCTACCATGGGAATTGCTTCGGTTTTTATGCCTACTATTTGTGGAATCATTGCCGATCGGTGGATCAACGCTGAAAAATTATACGGAACCTTACATGTCTTAGGTGGTTTAACCCTTTTATATGTCCCTCAAGTTGATAATCCAGCAGATTTCTTTTGGGTAATTTTAGTGGCTATGATTTTCTACATGCCAACCATTGCCCTTTCTAATTCTGTAGCCTACAATGCACTGAAAAAAGGAGGTCTAGATGTAGTCAAAGACTTCCCACCGGTTCGTGTATGGGGAACCATAGGATTTATTGTTGCCATGTGGATTACCAATCTTACCGGAAATAAAGCCAACGAAAACCAATTTTACATCGCTGCAATTGCAGCAGTAGCATTAGGAATTTATTCTTTTACGCTACCAAAATGCACACCAGAGGGCAAAACCGCTGAAAACAAATCGTTTATTAATTTAATGGGATTGAGCTCCTTTAAATTGTTTGCCAATTACAAATTGGCGTTGTTTTTCTTGTTTAGTATGTTTTTAGGAGCAGCCTTGCAGTTGACAAATGCCTATGGCGATGTCTATTTAGATGATTTCAAACGTTTACCTGAATATGCGGATTCATTGGTGGTAAAATATTCGACATTAATCATGTCGATTTCTCAAATTTCAGAAACCTTATTCATTCTAGCTATTCCATTCTTCTTAAAACGCTTTGGAATAAAACAAGTGATGCTGTTTAGTATGGTGGCTTGGGTATTGCGTTTTGGATTATTTGCTTATGGAAATCCTGGCGACGGTTTATGGATGATTATTATATCTTGTATTGTTTATGGAATGGCGTTTGACTTTTTCAACATTTCGGGTTCTTTATTTGTAGAAACCTCAACCGATGCCTCCATACGCTCTTCTGCTCAAGGATTATTCATGATGATGACAAATGGATTTGGTGCTATTTTTGGAAGCATTACTAGCGGTTATATTATTGAAAAATATTTCACCACACCCGAAGGCAAAGACTGGCACAACATTTGGCTTACTTTTGCGGCTTACGCTGCTGTAATCACAATCGCATTTGCAATTATGTTCAAACACAAACATGATTCAAAAGATATATCCAATATTTCACATTAATTTTATTATTAAATAAGTAGTTGAGGATTTCAAATATTTCTGAATTCTAACTTCTAATTTCTGACTTAAACATGCAACAATACCACGACTTAGTAAAACATGTATTAGAAAATGGCAACCAAAAAGGCGACCGTACAGGCACCGGAACATTGAGTGTTTTTGGTTACCAAATGCGTTTTGATTTGAACGAAGGTTTTCCTATGGTAACCACCAAAAAACTGCATTTAAAATCCATTATTTATGAATTGTTATGGTTTTTAAAAGGCGATACCAATATCCAATACTTACAAGAAAATGGCGTTAAAATTTGGGACGAATGGGCGGATGAAAATGGCGATTTGGGTCCTGTATATGGGCATCAATGGCGCAACTGGAACAGCGAAGAAATAGACCAAATTACAGAATTAATCGAAACGTTAAAAACCAACCCAAACAGCCGTAGAATGTTGGTTTCTGCTTGGAACCCAAGTGTGTTGCCTGATACGTCTGTTTCTTTTGCGGTAAATGTAGCCCATGGCAAAGCGGCTTTACCACCTTGTCATGCATTTTTTCAATTTTATGTAGCCGATGGCAAATTGAGTTGCCAGTTGTACCAACGCAGTGCCGATATTTTCTTAGGTGTACCGTTTAATATTGCCTCTTACGCCTTATTGACGATGATGATTGCCCAAGTATGTAATTTACAAGTGGGCGATTTTATCCATACGTTTGGTGATGCCCATATTTACAACAACCATATCGAACAAGTGGAGTTGCAATTATCGCGCGAATGCCGCCCTTTACCAACCATGAAATTAAACCCAGAAATTACAAATATTTTTGATTTTACTTTTGACGATTTCACGCTCGAAGGCTATGACCCGCACCCGCATATCAAAGGAGCAGTGGCTGTTTAAGCAAATTCCAAATGAAAAATAAGATAAACAAGTACATTATTGTAGCAATCTCAATTTTCGTAGGCGTTTTACATATCAAAATTGGTGCTAATTATCAAGGAATATTCAAAGTTTTTATCCGAAGTTATTTAATAGATATTTTATTACCTTTCAACCTTTATTTGTTACTTCAGATCGGATTAAGAGATTATTTTTCAGTTATCAAATCAAAAATAATTGGAGCTGTCTTAACTTTTACATTTGGGGTATTTACCGAATTAGCTCAATTGAATAATATTCCATTTTTCGGAAATACTTATGACCCAATTGATATTGTAATGTATTTAATAGGTGTTTGTTTTGGGCTGCTTATAGATTATACAATTATTGAAAAGTTGGAAAAACAACAAAAATAATTCCGCACAAAAGCGTACCTTAGCACATCAAATAACAATCTATGCTCACCATAATCGCAGCTGCATCAGAAAACAATGCTTTAGGAAAAGACAATCAACTCGTTTGGCATTTACCCGATGATTTTAAGCGTTTCAAAAGCTTAACGTCTGGGCATTACATTATTATGGGGCGCAAAACGTTTGAGAGTTTCCCAAAACCCTTACCCAATCGCACCCACATTATCATTACCCGACAAACGGATTACCAAGTTCCTGAAGGATGCATGTTGGTTTCGGGCTTGCAAGAAGCCATTGAAATTTGTCCAAAAAACGAAGAAGTTTTCATCATAGGTGGTGGCGAAATTTACAAACAATCGATCACTATTGCTGATAAAATAGAACTTACACGTGTACACAACACTTTAGAAGCCGATACGTTTTTCCCAGAAATTGACGCAACACAATGGAAACTTGTTTTTGAAGAATTTCATGCTAAAGATGAAAAACATGATAATAACTTTACTTTTTTAACGTATGTAAAAAGGTAAAAGGCAATGGGTGATTGGTAATGGGTTAAAACGAAATGCCATTTTTATTAATTGTCACATTGACTGATTGCCTTATCGATACATTGACTAATTGACACATTGAATTTTTATCCGTACTTTTGTGTTTCAAATTAAAAAAAATGTCTAAGACCATAAAACCTTACCAAGATTCTGAGGCTAGCAAAAAAGAACAAGTGGCACAAATGTTTGATGCCATTTCTGAAAATTACGACGGCTTAAACAAAGTAATTTCTTTTGGCACAGATGCTAAATGGAAGCAAAAAATTCTAAAAATGGTAGCGGTTAAACAGCCTTCAACCATTTTAGATATTGCAACAGGTACGGGTGATTTGGCGATTTTATTTGCGGCTACTTCGGCTACAGAAATCATTGGTTTAGACATTTCGCAAGGCATGTTGGATATGGGCAAGAAAAAAATTGAAGCCCAACATTTGGAATCTAAAATTCAAATGGTTTTAGGTGATGGCGAAAACATTCCCTATCCGGATAATTATTTTGATGTGATTACCGTGGCTTACGGTGTGCGCAATTTTGAAAATCTAGAAAAAGGCTTGTCGGAAATCTTACGTACCTTGAAATCGGGAGGGCAATTCATTATTTTAGAAACTTCTGTACCGACAACTTTCCCTTTCAAACAAGGGTATTATGTATACACCAATTTCATTATGCCTACCATCGGTAAATTATTTTCTAAAGACAAAAATGCTTATCAATACCTATCCACTTCGGCACAAAATTTTCCTTTTGGTGAAGCTTTGAACAATATTTTACGGAAAATTGGGTTTATAGACGTTATACATATGCCACAAACTATGGGCGTGGCTACCCTTTATAAAGCATCAAAAAAATAGCATGAAAAAACTGTTTATCGTAATACTTTTTTCGCAAATGGCAGCAGCTCAAGGCGGTATGTTTGGCAAAGATCCGATCATTAATAAAGAAAATTGGAACAAACAACGCGTGCATTGGGGTTACTTTTTAGGATTCAACAGCTTGGATTTTAAATTTGATTATTTAACGGTAGCTGAAGACGTCCAAGTGGAAACCACCACTGGTTTCAATGTGGGCTTAGTAGGAAATTTGCGCTTGACCGAATATTTTGATTTGCGCTTTGAACCCGGTTTGTATATCACACAACGCAATCTTACCTATCCGGCAATTACCGATGCAAACGATCGTTTACGTGAAGTGAAATCGACCTACATCTTTTTTCCTTTGCTGTTAAAATACTCGGCGTTACGCGCTGGAAATGTGCGGCCCTATTTAGTTGGCGGTGTTTCTACGGCTTTAAACTTAGGAAGTAACGCTAAAATACAAGACGACAATTACAACGAGCGTTTTCGTATGAACGAATGGACCAATTTTTATGAAGTAGGTTTTGGCGTAGATATTTACTTAGAATATTTTGTGTTTTCGCCTTCCATTAGAGGCGTTTTCAGTATGAACGACGAATTAATTCGAGACAACACACCGGGTAGTCCTTGGACTGGAAATGTACAAGCTATGAAAACGCGTGGGTTCTTTGTAAATTTTACCTTTCACTAAATCGCAGAGCGCTTAAATTCACTCAATACAACAGCGGTAGCCGTCGCTACATTTAAACTTTCTGTAGCCTGTAAATCGCCAAATCGAGGAATGGCGATACGATGGTTTACGAGTTTTTCTATCGATTTTGAAATTCCGTTGGCTTCATTTCCCATCACAATAATACCCTCGCTTGGTAACAGTTCCTTATAAATATTTTTTCCATCCATAAAGGTACCAAAAATCGGTAATTTGGTTTTCGAAAGGAATGTAGATAAATCGCCGTAGACCACATTTACACGACTGATAGATCCCATAGTGGCCTGAACAACTTTTGGATTGTAAACATCTACTGATTCCTCAGAACAATACAAGGTTTTAATACCAAACCAATCACACAAACGAATAATAGTTCCTAAATTTCCGGGATCGCGAACATCATCAACAGCTACAATCAATCCATTTTCTTCAAAAGTCTTCCCTTCCGGAATTTTAAAAAGCGCCAAACAGGTGTTGGGGGTAGTTAAAGCACTTATTTTTTGCAAATCATTACTCGTAATGGCATGCACTTTGCTTGAATCAATAGCAAATAATTGGGTATTTGTGGTGTACAACTCGACCAACTCAACGTTAGAATCAAGTAATTCCTGAACGCCTTTTACCCCTTCTACAACGAAAAGTTGTTCTAGTTTTCTGAATTTTTTTTGTTGCAGACTGGTTATTCGCTTAATTTGGTTTTTACTAACCATAAAAATTGTATTTTTGACTAACTTTTAAAAAGTGCTTTGAGAAATAATTTACCAAAAATAGCATTATTATTTGTAATCGGAACAATAATTTATTCGTGTTCGTTAGTAAAGCGTGTGCCCTCAGGAAAACAATTACTTTCAAAAAATGAAATTATTGTAAACAATGAATCGGTTAGTGAAGAGCGAATTACCAATTTAGTCGTTCAACAACCCAACTCCAATATTGCAGGTTTTCCGCTTCGATTGCATTTGTTTAATTTGGCAAAAAAAAATACCGATTCTTCGTACCAAGCTTGGCTAGACAAAAAGCCTGAACGCAGAAAGCAATTAAAAAAATGGTTATCAAACAAACAAGTAGATCGTTTGGGTCAATCGTTTTTTGTGGGCGGAATGAGTAATTTCTTAAAAAAAACAGGTGAAGCACCCGTTATTGTTGACTCTAAAAAAACCCAACTTTCAAAAGAACGCTTGTCTGGCTTTTATTACAATAGCGGATATTTAAAAAATGAGGTTAGCTTTGTATTAGATACCTTGGGGAAAAAAAGAAGCAAAATCACCTATCGTGTTACTACGGGAAAACCCTTTACAATTGATTCTATTTCGAGAGCTATTGAAACGCCAGCTTTGGATAGTTTATATACATTGGATCAAAACAAATCGCTGCTTAAAACTGGGGCTCAATATTCCTACATAAATTTTGATGCCGAACGCAAACGCATCACCCAGCAATTCAGAAATAGCGGTGTTTACCATTTTCAAGAAAACCATGTGAAGTTTGAAGCCATCACAAATGATTCCGTTCAAAAAATGAATGTGGTATTAAAAATTGAAGATCGAAATGTAAAAGTGGGCGATACCTTAATCAAAAAACCGTTTACCATTTATACGATCAGTCAGGTTAATATTTTTACCAATACAACTTCCAATAAAGAAAAAAACAAAGCACAAGATAGTACGGTATACAATAATTACAATCTATTTAGCTCGGGTCGTTTGGACTACAAACCCAAAGCACTTACCGATGCCATATTCATAGAAAAAGGAAAACTCTTTAGCGATACCGATCGCACCTTAACTTCAAAAGCATTGAGCAATTTAAAAATGTTCAATTACCCCAATATTGAGTACCAACAAGATCCGAGCGATTCTACCAATACTAGTTTGATTGCTAACATTTATTTGATCAATAAGCCTAAATTTAAATGGACACCTTCCATCGATTTGGCTACCTCAGATATTCAAGAATTTGGAATTAGTGGAACCATGTCCTTTACGTGGCGTAATGTATTCAAACGTGCTGAAATTTTGGAAATTTCAACCCGAGGAAATTTTGGATCTTCGCAAGATTTAGCCAATCCAAACAACGTGTTTTTCAATATTTCAGAATATGGTGCGGATGTGAAACTTAATTTTCCCAGAATCTTCTTTCCTATTCGTGTGAAAAGCATCATAAAGAAAGAAATGTTTCCCACCACACAGCTAAGTACGGGAATTACCAATCAAAGGAACATTGGGCTAGACAAACAAAGTTTATCGGGAGGCATCAGCTACAGTTGGACGACCAACAACGCTAAAAACAACTTCAAATTTGAACTAATTGGCGTTAATTATGTTCGCAATCTAAATGCCGACAACTATTTCAATGTGTATTTAAATTCGTACAACACTTTAAACCAATTGGCGCAAGTATACAATACAAATACAGATTGGGTCGACACCAACAACAATTTAACCAGTAATGGAGCGGTTAATTTTATTGATTTTGTGGAAAATGGCGGCAATCCTAATTTAACTCCAGGCGATGAAGATTATAAAATTATTCGCAGTATAGGCGAAAGAAGAACACGATTGATCGAAGACAACATGATTGTATCGTCTAGCTTCATATTCAATAAAACAACTAAAAATAATCTGAACGATCGGAATTATTATAATTTTAAAGCGAAGATTGAATCGGCCGGAAATGTATTGTCATTACTAGGCAAAGCGTTAAATATAAATGACCAAAAGAGTGCTAATGGAGCTGAAAAATTATTTGGTATTGAATATTCACAATACATTAAAACAGAAGTTGATTTTGTAAAACACTGGGATTTTGGCAAAAAAAATACGCTAGCCATGCGTTCTTTTGCAGGAATTGCTATCCCATATGGAAATGCCAAATCGATTCCGTTTTCTAGAAGTTATTTTTCGGGCGGATCAAACGACAACAGGGGTTGGCAAGCTTATAGCTTGGGCCCAGGACGAAGCGGCGGGATATTAGATTTTAACGAAGCCAACTTAAAATTAGCCTTCAGTACTGAATACCGATTTAGAATTGGTGGTAACTTATATAGTGCCTTATTTGTTGATGCGGGAAATATTTGGAATGTCCTAGATAACGTGAGCGATAAAGACTATACGTTTAATGGTCTAGCCTCTTTAAAAGACATTGCCATTGGATCGGGAATTGGATTCCGCTATGATTTTGATTTTTTTGTCTTCCGATTTGATTTGGGTTACAAAACGTATGATCCCTCTCGTGAAACACAAGAACGTTGGTTTCGAGGCATTAACTTTAGCAAAACGGTGCTAAATTTTGGAATTAATTATCCATTCTAATTTTATAAATTCTTATTTTTGCAGTCTTATAATAAAAACATACAACTATGAATCACAATATTAAGCCAGGTGTTGCTACCGGAGATCAAGTGCAAGAAATTTTTAACTATGCAAAACAAAAAGGATTTGCATTACCTGCAGTTAACGTTGTGGGATCGAGCACTATTAATGGAGTTTTAGAAACTGCCGCTAAATTAAATGCGCCAGTTATCATCCAATTTTCAAACGGGGGTGCACAATTTAATGCGGGTAAAGGATTGTCAAATGAGCACCAAAAATCGGCAATTTTAGGAGCTGTTGCTGGTGCAAAACACATCCACACTTTAGCAGAAGCTTATGGTGCAACTGTGATTTTACATACCGATCATTGTGCTAAAAATTTATTACCTTGGATTGATGGATTATTAGATGCTTCTGAAAAACATTTTGCCGAAACTGGAAAATCATTATTCAGTTCGCACATGATTGATTTATCAGAAGAGCCGATTGAAGAAAACCTTGAGATTTCTAAAAAATATTTAGAAAGAATGAGCAAAATGGGGATGACTTTAGAAATTGAATTGGGAATCACTGGTGGTGAAGAAGATGGTGTAGACAATTCAGATGTAGACAGTTCAAAATTATATACTCAGCCCGAAGAAGTAGCCTATGCATATGAAGAATTAATGAAAGTAAGTCCAAGATTTACTATTGCTGCTTCGTTTGGAAACGTTCACGGGGTTTACAAACCAGGTAATGTAAAATTAACACCAAAAATTCTTAAAAATTCACAAGAATACGTTCAAAATAAATTCAACACTGGAACAAACCCGGTTGATTTTGTATTCCATGGCGGATCAGGTTCTACGCTTGAAGAAATTAGAGAAGCTATTAGTTATGGTGTAATAAAAATGAACATTGATACCGATTTACAATTTGCTTTTACAGAAGGTATTCGTGATTATATGGTGAACAAAGTAGACTATTTAAGAACACAAATTGGAAGCCCTGATGGTGCTGAAAGTCCAAATAAAAAACACTACGACCCAAGAAAATGGGTACGTGAAGGTGAAGTTACGTTCAACACACGATTGGAACAAGCATTTGCCGATTTAAATAATGTGAATACTTTATAGGTACGAAGTACGAGGTACAAAGTACGAAGTTTAAAATTTATTATTAATTGAAATTAGATGAAGATAAGGTTAGCCTTCCAACTTCTAACTTCTAACTTCTAACTTAATTATGGCTTGGTTTAAAAGAAAAGAAAAAGGAATTACGACCGCAACGGAAGACAAAAAAGATGTTCCGAAAGGATTGTGGTACAAATCACCAACCGGAAAAATAATTGATCAAGACGAATTGGCCCGAAACTTATGGGTTAGTCCGGAAGACGATTATCATGTACGTATTGGTAGTAAAGAATATTTCGAAATTTTATTCGACAATAATGAATTTAAAGAACTGGATGCTAAATTAACATCCAAAGACCCTTTAAAATTTGAAGATACTAAAAAATATAGTGATCGTTTAAAAGATGTAATGGGTAAAACCAAATTAAATGATGCAATTCGTACGGCTGTAGGAAAATCAAAAGGAAAAGATTTAGTGGTTTCTTGTATGGATTTTACCTTTATTGGAGGTTCTATCGGAGCTGTAGTAGGCGAAAAAATTGTAAGAGCTATTGATTATTCGATCAAACATAATGTACCTTTTGTTTTAATTTCAAAATCGGGAGGAGCGCGTATGATGGAAGCGGCTTATTCATTGATGCAGTTGGCCAAAACGTCGGCAAAATTAGCACAATTAGCGGAGGCTAAAATTCCTTATATTTCATTGTGTACAGACCCTACAACAGGTGGAACTACAGCATCATATGCGATGCTTGGAGATATTAATATTGGTGAACCGGGTGCATTAATTGGATTTGCGGGTCCGCGAGTTGTAAAAGACACCACTGGAAAAGATTTACCTGAAGGATTTCAAACCTCTGAATTCTTATTAGAACACGGATTTTTAGATTTCATTGCGCCTCGAAAAGAGCTGAAAGATAAAATCAACTTATATATTGACTTGATTCAGAATCAACCTGTTAGATAAAAAAATCCCGTTAGTAACCTAACGGGATTTTTGTTTCATCTTATGCCATTAAAAATTATACTTTAATCCACCATACATATTTCTTCCTGGAGCATTAATCCCAGAAGCAAAAACACGATATTGTGTATCTAAAATATTTTCAACTCCTACAAAAAGAGTGGCACCTTTATATACATTACATCCTACTTTAAAATTATAGGTTTCCCATGCAGGCATTCCTCCAACCGGAGCATATTGTGCATTATCCTCTCCGCTTGTCGAATAATCTTTTGCCGCTTTTTTCCCATTATACAGCATGTAAAGATCAGCGCTTACCCCATTTTTTGAATAGGTTACTCCTATTTTACCAAAATAAGGAGAAATATGATCTAAAGGCGTATTGGGACCATTTTCTATAACCCTACCAAACGTATAGTTAAAGTTTGCGTGAACCGCAATGTTCTCGTTAATTTCCGCACTAAAGTTCGAAGAAAACCCATTAATATATGCTTTTCCTTTATTCTGATTGGCTTTAACCTGAGCATCAAACCCATTATAATTTACAATACTTTGTCCGTTGTACGTAAAATCATCCGTTACAATTGCATCAAATAATTGGGTATAAAAATACGTGTTTTCCCAGCTAACTTTTTTCGTAGTTGATTGAAGAATAATTCCCAAATCTGCAGTAACTGTTTTTTCGGGTTTTAAACCGTTATTGGGCACTATTAAAGTCCCTAATTGCAAAGCCGTTCCTGCCACCGATTCAAATATTTTTGCCAAATCATCTATATTTGGCGATCTAAAACCAGAAGCAATATTAGATTTTACAGCTACATTTTGAGTTGCATTATGCGTAATCCCAAGAGTTGCGCTGTAGGTTAAATTTCCTTGATGAATAGCTGTAAAAGGCAGAGGGAATAACGTATTGTCTTTAATTGTACTCTTCAAAGTAGTATAACCCACTCGAGATCCCGCATTCCAAAACGTTTCTTCTGATAACCGTTCATTGTAGGAAACATACACATCATTTCGCATCATAGAATTATCGCCATTAGGATATCGCGTTTTAAGAGCAGCAACTGCTCCTGTATTACTGTTTTTAGTAAATGCAGTAGATGCCAATGTTTCATAATACGATTCAAATCCGTAAAATAAATCCCCTTTCGTAAATTTTTTATTTAAATCGACTGCTACAGAAAACATATTTACATTTTCTTCGTTGTGCTGTAAATTATAATTATTAAATCTTCTGTTGTGGCGGCTTTCTTTTGCATTCTGGTAGGCAGCATTCACTTTTAAATCACTTCCAAAAAACGCCTGCTTTTTTTGGATGGAATATACTCCTAATATACGTTGTTGTGGTCCATAATACCATTCTGCAAATTTTAAACCACTGCCCGAAGTTTCGGTCAATCGATCATAACGATTAATATTTGATGAAGTTGAAAATTGGAAATTGAATCCATGCTCATACCCTGATGCCGTTTTATAAGCAAACTTTTGAAGGAAATTGTACTGCTGGTAGGCAGATCCAACTTGAGTATATTTATCGCTATTGGTAATCAATTGATCCACGCCATTAATAGTTGCTACATAGTTGTCTCTTTCACCAAAAAAATTACCATTATGATTTTTATTCTTTCCCATTTTAAGATCTCCGAAATCGTTACTAGAAAACAGTGTTAATGACGCAAAGTTGGCTGCCGCATAATTGAAATGAAATGCAAGTGATTTCTCTTCATTAACAGAACTAAATCTCGTATTTACACCGCCCGTAAATTTATTCTTGGCTTGCGCCAAAAATTTTGCGTTTTTTGTGGTCATTGTTATGGTTCCACCTAAGGCATCACTACCAAAAAGAGTGGAAGTTGGGCCATAAAATACGCCTACATTTTCTAACATACTTTCATCAACGGTAATAACATTTTGAAGATGTCCTGCTCTGAAAATTAGATTATTCATTCTTACTCCATCTACCATAAGCAATACCCGACTGGCCTCAAAACCTCTGATTACAGGACTTCCGCCTCCTTGTTGTGATTTTTGAACGAAAAGAGTTCCCGAATTGGAAAGCACTTCAGCTGTGGATTGGAAATTTTGAAAATCAATTTGCTTTGCTGTAATGGCTGCCACTTGATTGGGTAATCTTGAATAATCGATGGGCAATTTATTTGAAATCACCAATTCTTCTAAATTTGATACGTTTTTAACCGTATCTTTTTGGGTTTGCGAAAAGCTAAAAACGGTGCTTAACACCACTATATATAATATATATTTTTTCATACTGATTTCTTTAAATTACTACTAATACAAAGCACCCCCAAGAGATATAAATATCCCAAAGAAGCATCATGTCTATTAAGTCTAAAAAATTAAATCAATTCGGGTGGTGGCGCAGCTATGGAAATCATTATAGCTGAATAATTCGATTTATAAAATACAACTGTTTGTATCGTAGTGCTATATTCAAAAAGTTTCCAGTCTGTTATTTCATGAAAAAATAAGGACGTATAAAACTGAATTATTTGTTTTTGGTGGTCTTTAGTTGGTGCATCTTTTTGATAGGCTCCAATCAGCAATTTTGTCAATTGCTTACTCAATTTTGTCTCTTCATGATCCCACCAACACCAATATTGAATGGTGTCGTTTGTACACACTTTTTTTACCACATCATACATTTCGCCCTTGTACTCAAACTCTTTTGCATGTTCCCAATTTAGTTGTGTTTGAGCTTCTTTACGAGTAAAAGTAAAGTGGACTAATTCATGGGTGTCAATTCCCGCAATCATTTTCCATTTTACTTCTTTTCGAACCACAGCCTTTCTGTGTTGTAACCATGTATATGATACAACAGCAGGTGCTATCAACAGAAACAGCAGGAGAAAACTAATGTATTGCTTTTTCAATTTGGCTGAAAGTTATGCCCAAATATACAAAAAAAGAGTGGTTACATTCCGCTACGAATAGCCTCTACAGGATCTAATTTGGAAGCAGAAATAGCAGGAATAATTCCGGCAATTAAGCCAATAAAAGCTGCTAAACCAGAACCGAGCAACATATTTGAAGTACTTAAAACAAATTCAAAATCAAGGGAACTTGATAATATGATGGCAATAATCCAAACCAGGAACATTCCAATCAATCCACCAATTAAAGACAATATTACTGCTTCAAATAAGAATTGAAATAATATAAATTTATTTTTAGCACCTAATGCTTTTTGAATCCCAATTAAATTGGTGCGTTCTTTTACCGAAACAAACATGATGTTGGCAATACCAAAACCACCTACTAGTAAAGAAAAAGCACTGATAGCCCAGCCAATACCATTCATTTGCCCCACAATGTTATCAATAAAATCGGTAAAACCTGAAAGCACATTCATGAAAAAATTATCGATTTCACCCGTTTTAACCCCTCTATGTACTCTTAATTTTTGAGACAATTCTGCTTTAAACTCTTCGATATCGATTCCTTTTTCGGGTTTGATTAAAATGGCGGGAGTAAGCATATCGTTATTATCACCATACAATCTTCTCAAGAAATTAACGGGAAAAAATACTGCGACATCACCACTGTCGCCAAACATTCCTTGTCCTTGTTTTTTCAATACGCCAATAACTGTGAATTTTTGTCCATATAGACGTACTTTTTTACCAATAGGATCTGCATTATCAAAAAGACCCGTAGCGACTTCACTACCGATAACTATTACTGGACTACCCGAATTGGATTCGGATGCATTGAACAAGCGACCTTGGTCAATTTTTAAAGGTTCAATATCAAAAAAATCTTCCGTTGAAGGTTTAACCCGAATTGAATTCACGGTTTTGGATTCGTATTTAATATTCTCGTTTCGGGTAAAAAGGTTGAAGGAAATTTTATCAACGCCTTTTACATTTCGCTTAATGTGCTCAAACTCTTCGAAGGTAACATCAGGAAACTGATCTCTTTTCCATCTAGGAATTTCAGAAGGTCCAAATGAAAAACGCATGAGATATACGGTATTCATATCCATATCGCTCAAGTCTTCTTTGATTTTTTTATCCATAGAATCTACGGCCGCTAAAACGGCAATAATCGAAAAAATTCCAATTGTTACACCTAATAATGATAATAGTGTACGTAATTTATTATTACGTAACGCATTGAGGGCAAAACTGAAACTTTCTGAAAGTAAACGTATGTATAAAAGCATAAATAGTGAGCTATGCTAATAAGTAGCGTAAACCCTAAAAATGTTACAACGAAGGCAAATAAAAATACCCCAAAAAAGCGAGACACTTAATTGGGGTATATTGTATTTCATATGGAGTTCAAATTACTCTTTACTAATTTTTTTAGTTTGAATAACCCCGGTAGTCGTTTTTATTTTTACCAAATAAATCCCCGATTGCAAATGATCGATGTATATTGCTTGATCGGCAGCTACGGATGTATAATTGCCAACTAACTGACCTGTTATGGTATAAATTTCAACACTGGCTGCGTCTTGATTGATGGCGAAACTGCTTTTTGTTGGGTTTGGATACACCATAACCTCTGAAGTGAAAGCTGTGAAATCATCAGAACTTAAGGTAGATGGTTGATTTCCAAATACTCTAAATTTACCTGCATTTACAGTTATTAAAGCTGTAGCACTACTAATGGTAACAGGGCTATTATCCATTAAATCATACCAAGTCATTGGATATGAATATCCTGTCGTGGGAAAATTTGGATTAATTGTAGTAGTACTCGTATCAAAATTAGCCAAAACAACGACATCTTTAAGTTGTGTTGAGGCTAGATTCGTATTATAAATATGGAGCCGTTGTTTAAAATTACTAGCATCTGTACTTATGGTATGATCACCAACGAAGACAGGCTCTGTAGTTTTTAACTTGATTAATCTTGACCAATCACTTAAAATTGCTGCTCTTGTAGGGTTAGCTAACCAGTTTTGAGTCCATTGCACTTGCGCTTTAGTTACTAACTTACAATCTCCTGCAAGAGTTGCAGATTCATCATTCACAGATCCATCGGCACACGTATAAATGGATTGATTATTTCCTAATTCAGCAAAGTGCCATATCATTTTGGGGCCAGGGACTAAAATACTTGTTGCTCCAATAGCTCCCATTCTGTTTAAAGCATTAGTTAGGTTATTTCTAACAGGTAACGTTCCAGCTGTGTTTCCATAGGTTATGGCTTCATACATCAAGCGATCTTTATCATGGCTTTCGGGATAACCCAATAATCTTTTACCGCTAAAACCTCGACTAGTATGTGACATTCTTGATATGTTTTGTCCCGAAAACCCTAAAGCAAGTTCTTTATATTGTGTAAACAATTCGCCCCACATCATAATTCCTTTTCCTTCATTTAGACGATAATTGGCCCATTGTTGTTCCTCAGAATCAGATCCTAAATGTTCAAAAATAGCGTAATGATTAGGGTCTAAACTCCAAGAATAATCGGCATAATCTTTCAAAATATCGACACGATCTTGTTGGTAATTATTAGTACACGTTTGATCACTTGCCGTACAATTTTGGGTAAATCCTTTGGTTAAGTCCCAACGGAAACCGTCTATTTTAAACTCAGTTATCCAATGTTTAATCGTTTGTTTTACATAGGTTTTTGTGAGCGTTGATGCGTGATTAAAATCTTCACCTACGCTATAACTGTGTTTAGCAACGGTATTAAAATACGGATTTTCGGTACTTGGGCTTCCCCATCCATCGCCATCGGCATCACTCATCCACATTCTAATCATTGGATTTCTTCCAAAAGCATGATTGAAAGCAATATCTAAAATAACGGCAATTCCATTTTGATGGCATACATCTACCAACTCTTTGAATTTCTCAGGTGTCCCATAGAACTTATCCAAAGCCATGTGGAAAGCGGTATTATACCCCCAACTTTCATTGCCTTCAAACTCCATAACCGGCATCAATTCGATGGCATTGATACCCAATTCTCTGAAATATTGAATACGGTTTATCAAATCTTGAAAATTTCGATTGGCATCAAAATCTCTTATTAACAATTCGTATACAACTAGTTTGTCCTTATCTGGTTTTGTAAAATTAGTTACTTGCCAATTATAAGGCGTTTGACCTGTTTTTAAAACGGTTACTTCACGTTCTTGACCGGCTGGATAAACCGGTAAATTTGGATACGATGTACTTGGAATATACGGATCATCATAAGGAGACAATACAGTAGTTGAGCAAGGATCGGCAACTTTTACTAAAGCGGGTGAATTAGCAATCGGTGTTTGATCTACAACCCAATATTGATACGAATAATTAGTACCTGGCGTTAATCCGGTAAGCTCTAACCAATATTTTCCTGAGGTAGGATCCTTTTTCATAGCATAGCTACTAGTAGGATTCCAGTTGTTAAAACTACCTGCTACATACACAAAGTCTTTTAAGGGTGCATCTAAGACTAAAGTTGCTTTGGTATTATCCGATGTGTTATAATTAATACCATTTACTAACCCGTTGGCCATGGCCAGTGAAGTCGTGTTTGGATTTACTAGCACTCTAAAGTTTTTAGTAACAGTTATAGCGCCTTGTGTCACTTCCAAAGCGTAATATTGATTGGTCGTAATATTGGTATGCGTATAACTATACGTTGCAACTCCATTCGCTGAATTTAGGGTAATACCATTTCCTTTTAAAACGTAATTTGCTGTACCGTTGGTATTATTAGCCGCAACCGTGAGAGCAGCACCACTATTTAGTATGGTGGTACTGTTTTGCAAGGGTGCCGTTAAATTGACCTGAAAAGCGCCTACATTTATTTCTAAATCAGCTGTTTGAGGGCTTCCTGAGGCGGCTCTAAAAACAACATTAATTTTACTGATGCTTCCCGAACCAATTCCAAAATAGCTTTGAATTGTTGGGGTTAAATCCAATTTATAAGTGGTTCCCGAAACGAGAGTTAATGCAGGCTGCGTGGCATTGTTGCCCCAAGAACCAATTACGCCTTGCCAAGGGGTACCATTAAGAGTTACGCCAATATGAGCATAAATAACACCTGTGTAACTTGCCAGTGGCGTTCCTGTTTTATTAAATAATAAAGTAGCCGAACTAGTTTGTTCGGGTGTAGTTCCGCCTTGCCAAGTCAATTGGGCAACAGAATGTAGGGTGGATAACAATAGTGCAAAAAGTACTATTTTTTTCATAAATTTTTATTTATATAAAAAAAGGCTGACCGTTTGGCCAGCCTTTTTTGTATTGTTATAATTAATTAACTCGGTTGAGTTGGTACGTAGAATCTGTAGTATTTACTACAATTCTATAATTACCAGCAGTTGATACAGCAATGTTTGCTCCACCTGCTTCTAAAGTACCGTTAGCACCATCATCACCTAAATTAACAGCCCAATCTTCATTTACTCTGAATTTGATTTCACCAACTGTTAAAGACACAATTTCTGCTACCCATACTCCATTGCTTAATGGCGTAAAGGTAAAGTCAGGAGATGATCCCCAATTATTATAACCTGAACCTACAACACCGTAAAGGTCAGCTTGCTCAATAGTATAAGTTGAATTTACTAAGTCTAATGTTACTACATAGTAACCTGCTGTTACAGCAATATTAGCTCCTCCGGCTTCTAATGAACCGTCAGCACCATTATCACCAAAATTATCAGCCCAGTCACTATTTTTTCTGAATTTGATTTCCCCAGCAACTAATTTAACACCTACTTTAAAAGTATTGGTTACATAGTCATATGTAAATTTAGCATCTGGAGTAGCTCCCCAGTTGTTGTATCCAGAACCTACAATTCCCCAAGAGAATAATTCTTTTGTATAGGTATTGTTATTTAAATCAAGCGTAATTTTGTATGTCCCTGGTGTTACCGCAATATTAGCACCACCTGCATCTAATGTATTATTCGCACCATCATCCCCAAAATTAGTTCCCCAATCGTTGTTTGCTCTAAATTTGATTTCACCAGCCACTAAAGTTACATAGGCTACAAATACATTAGCTTGGTTAGTAGTATAGAAAGGAGCATCGGCAAAAGCACCCCAATTGTTGTAACCAGAACCTACAACTCCCCATTGAGAAACTTCAATACCTGACCCTCCAGAAATAGCTTCTAATAATGTTACATTGATTACTTTTTTAGGCGTATACATTAATGTAGTAGAGTTACCATCCCCAGGATAGGCTTTTACTCTAAAGTTCAAAATACCAGAATCTCCTGCTGCATAGCCATAATCAGTAGCTAACGATTTTAAAGTTCCAATTGAAACTTCAATTTGATTGTTTGCATTTGAAAGTGTTGGAACCACTACAGCATCCGTAAAATCTCCAATAATTGAAGACTCTAAACGATATGTTACATTAGTTTGTACACCAAAATTAGCTGCATTGAACGTAAAAACAGCACCAATGTTATTATCAGTAATGTTCTCAGCTGGTAATGCATATTCACTTAAAAAAGTGTTTGTAAAATCGAACTCTCCTTCTGGAGCAGCCGTGAAAGTCGCATAATCATCATCACAAGAAATTAAACTTGTGGCCAATGATAAAAACAATATTGAAATTTTTATGTAATTTTTCATTTTGATTTTGAATTAAATTAATATCCTGTATTTTGAGTTAAATTTGAATTTACTTGAAGCGTATTAGACGGGATTGGGAAAACATTTCTGAAATTACCCACCGATGATCCTGCAGGAGCATTTCCTTTGAATGGCCATACATACGTATTTGTAGTAAAATAGTTGTAACGAATTAAATCGGTACGACGTTGACCTTCCCAATACAATTCTCTAGCTCTTTCGTCTAAAACAAAGTCTAATGTTAAAGCAGTACTTGCAATATTACCTGTTGTATTACCGTAAGCTCTCGTTCTAATTTGGTTGATTTTATTTAACGCTTCCGTCAATGAACCGTTACCTCCTCTTAATGTAGCTTCAGCATAGTTCAAATAGATTTCAGACAATCTAATTAATGGTACATCCGTATCCACAAAATTCCCAGAAGCATCTCTACCTCTTTGTCCTGTAGAAGTCACATTTTTGAATTTAGTAACAGCATAACCATCAGCAAATCTTCTAATATTAGAGATTTCTAAAGACTGCCCATTTGAATGAAACATAGCTCTTTTATCATTAGCACCCATTTTGTTTACTAAAGCACTAGTGGTTCTAAGACCACCCCAGCCACCATTCACTCCAAAATCATTTGGATTCATAGACCCACCTACAGCAGCATGTACTAAAAATGTACTTCCTCCATACGTTTGACTGTTTAATCCGTCAAAATTTAAGGCAAAAATGAATTCGTTTTGTGCACCATTTGAACCGTTATCTGCTAAGAATAATTCGTCATAAGCAGTACCATTAGCATTAACATCTGTAGTGTGTAATGCATATGTTGAGTTGATTACATTAGTTGAATAGGTAATACAGTCGTTGTAACGAGCTGTACCCGTCCAAACTTCTGCATTCAAATACAATCTAGACAACAATGCCCAAGAAGCTACACGGTCTACACGTCCATATTCATTAGCCCCAGAAGCGGCTAAATCATTTTGGATATCTAACAACTCTTCTTCAATGAAATTGAAAATTTCAGTTCTTGAACTTTGCGTTGGCAATGTTGTTTCAATACGTGTTACTAATGGAACATTTCCGTATAAGTCAATCAAATTGTAATAAGCATAGGCTCTAATGAAACGTGCTTCTGCAATATATTGCGTAACAACTGGATCATTCAAACGTTCTGCATTTTCAATAAATGAATTTGAAAACGATACGGTTTGTGCTAAGCGGTTGTACATCGCATCGGTAAAGTCATTACTTGCTGTCCAATACATTCCGTGTAAATCTTGCAATCCGGCATCACCCCATGCTACTACAGCATTATCAGTAGTCAATTCATTTAAATTGAACAACATTCTCGAAAATTGAGAAAATCCTTCATCAATATTTCCTAAATCGGGCTGACCCGCAGGTCCATTCTGACCTGTCAAAGCCAAACTAGCATATACTTTAGCTAGTGCACTTTTTGCTTCAGTAGCATTAGCAAATACATCTTCTTCAGTAAAACTATCTGGATCAATAGGCGATTGATCTAAATCGCTATGACAACTTGTTACTGTAAAAAGTAATGTTAATGCTGTTGTTAATGTTATAAAAATATTTTTCATAAACTAAATTTTAAAAATTGAAATTAACTCCAAACATAAATGAGCGAGGTCTTGGATAGAAATTATTATCGATTCCAGAAGGAATTTCAGGATCTATTCCACTGTATTTAGAAAATACCGCTACATTTTGAACAGATCCATAGAAACGAGCATCTACTCCTTTTGAAATTTGTTTTGCAGTATATCCAATAGCAATATTGTCAATTTTGAAGAACGATCCGTCTTCAATAAAATGGTCACTTAATGCTGTTACATCAGAAATTGTTGTAAAACCAGAAGTCAAATAATCGGTATGTAAATTGGTAACATAATCGTTAGTAGATGGTACGGCTAAATCTAATATACCTTTAGATGCTTTAACGTCATTGTAAATGTAATTTCCTAAACTCACTCTAGAAATAATAGCCATATCCCAGTTTTTGTATCTAAAATCGGTATTGATACCCATTAAAATATCTGCAAATGGATCTTTGTAGAAATATTTATCGCTATCGTTAATTTGATTATCACCATTTAAATCGGCATACGCACCTTCAATTGGCATTCCGTTTACATCATAAATTTGTTTGTACACAAAGAAACTATAAGGTTGTTCCCCTTCTGCGTGCATTTGAACATTGTTACCCACACCTGTTGAAATTCCTCCAATAGGTTGGTTGTCCGGTAATTTAATAACTTCATTTTGATTGAAGGCAATGTTATAATTGATGTTCCATTCAAAATTATCTGTTTTGATTGGAGAAAAATTCAAGGCAAATTCGATACCTCTGTTTTCCATATCACCAATATTTCTTTCAATTTGATTCGAGAAGTTTGTAAATGGATCCACGGTTGAATTAGCAATTAAATCTTTTGATCTTCTTACATAAGCATTCACCGATCCGTTTACACGGTTGTTCCAGAAACCGTAGTCTAAACCAACGTTTAACGATTGACCGATTTCCCATTTCAAATCTTTATTTACCGCATCTGGACGGTAAGTTTGATAGAAAGAAGGCAATCCGTTTGCATAACCAAATTGGTATTGAGCAGTTTGCGTACTACCTGCATAACGGGTTAAGAATTTATAATCTCCTAAACCATTCACGTTTCCTACTTCACCATATCCTACTCTCAATTTCAAGTTGTCCATTTTTACATTCTTCATGAACGACTCTTCCATTAAGTTCCATGCTAAAGCAACAGATGGGAAGTAGCCCCAACGGTCTTTTGGATTCAATTTTGAAGAAGCATCCGCTCTTAAAGTAGCAGTAAATAAATACTTTTTATTGAAATCATAATTTAAACGACCAAAATACGATAACAATACATTTTTAGATTTATCAATAAACTCGTATTGCAAACCGTCTTCTTCGTTTTCACTGTTGTAACTGTAATTGTCGTATTCGAATGATTGGTACGAATGACCTAACACAGCTGTTAAATTGTGTTTGTCATTAAATGAACCTGTGTAGGTCAAATACGCATCAAACAATTTATTAGTAGCATTATTTGTATAAGCAAAACGCGAACCGTTCCAAGTTGGATCTGAAGTTGGAATCAAATCAGAAGTAATATTTCTTCCGTTACTATTTGATTTATCAAGACCCACATTTACCGTAGCAGTAACTGCTTCGAAAAACGGCAATTTATAATCGGCTTTAACATTACCTAAAAAGCGTCTTACTTCAGATGTGTCATCTGTTAAATTTAACAAGGCAACTGGATTGGTTGGCGCTAACGAAACTTGTTGATTAGTATTAGGATCAATCCAAGCAAAATAACCTCCAAATGGTGAATTTGCATCATAAACTGATTGCGTTGGATCAAACACAGCCGCTGAGCCAATAGCTCCTCTATTAGCAAATTGATTTTCTTCGTAGTTTCCTTTCGCATTAATTTCAACTTTCAAAGCATCATTTAAGAAACTTGGACTAAAGGTTAAGGCAGCAGTTGTGCGCTCAAAATTATCCGTTCTTAAAATACCGTCGTGGTTTGTATACGAAAGAGAAGCTCTCATAGGAACTCCCCAAGCACTTCCAATTGCACTAAAATTATGATTTCTACCAAAAGCCGTTCTATAAATTTCGTCTTGCCAATCGGTATTAGCAGTTCCTAATAAACTTGGTGTGGTATCATCATAATTGGAATCCAATGCGATTACATCGCGCAATTGATTGGCCGACATTACATCTACTCTATTTACCGCATCATACATAGTGGTAGAAGAATTGAATGTATATTTGAATTCTTTATTTTTTCCTTTTTTAGTAGTAATTACTACAACCCCATTCGATCCTCTTGAACCGTAGATGGCAGTAGCAGAAGCATCTTTTAAAACCGACATACTCTCAATATCACTAGGATTAATTAAGTTTAATGGGTTTCTAGATCCTCCAACACCACCATTATCAACTGGCACTCCATCAATTACAAATAAAGGCTCACTTGTTAATGATAACGAACCAATACCTCTAATTTTGATGCTTTGGCCTTCACCTGGAGAACCTCCATTAGAAGAAATATTTACCCCAGCTACTTTTCCACTGATCAATTGTTGTGGTGATAACACGGGTCCTTCGTTAAAGTCTTTAGACGTAATTAAGTCAACTGTTCCGGTAGCGTCTTTTTTCTTAACGGCTCCGTAACCAATTACCACAACATCTTTTAATTCTTGTAAATCTTCTTCTAATCTAATTGTTACAGAAGATTGATTTTCATAAACCAATGTTTGATTTTTAAATCCAATAAAAGAGAACGTGATTTTTTGTCCTTTTTTTAGATTTGATAATGTAAAATTACCATCAAAATCAGTCGCAGTCATAGTGTTAGTACCTTCGATTGCTACGGTTACGCTTGGCAATGGCTGTTGCGTTTTACCCTCTAAAACAACACCCTTAAGTGTGTTTTGTGCAAACATCCCTATCGGAAAGATAAGTAAGAAAAGTAGTAACTTTTTTTGCAGTGTTTTCATACAAATTGTTTAGGTTAAAATTGTTTTTAATTGCTTATAACTTTACTTCTAATGTTAAATTTATGTAAAAATATGGTATAAAAAAATTCAAAGCCGAAAAAGAGGTTGCGAAAACGTTTTCGTGTTGAAAACTTTGTGGTTTCCACGATATTTTTGGTATAAAAATGCGATACTTCAAAAAAAAAAGTTACTTTTAAAGCAGATTAATAATTAGCTTTTTCCCAATGAGAAAAAAAGTCACGCTTAAACAAATTGCTAAAGAACTAGACGTTTCCATTTCAACAGTATCTAAATCGCTTCGTGATAGCCATGAAATTAGTGAAGACACGCGATTAAAAGTGCAAGCTTTTGCCAAACTATACAACTACAAACCCAATAATATTGCCCTAAGTTTAAAAAACAAAAAAACAAAAACTATTGGAATCATAATTCCAGAAATTGTGCACCATTTTTTTGCCACAGTAATTAGCGGAATCGAACAGGTTGCCAACGAAAACGGATACAATGTAATCGTGTGTTTGTCGGATGAATCTTTCGACAAGGAAGTCATCAATCTTGAAATGCTGGCCAATGGCAGTACCGATGGATTTATCATGTCGCTATCCAAAGAAACGCAACAAAAAAAAGACTTTCACCACATTCAAGAAGTCATAAATCAAGGAATGCCTGTAGTCTTGTTTGATCGTGTTACCAATGATGTTTTTTGTGATAAAGTAATTATTGATGACAAGCAGGCAGCCTTTGATGCAGTTCAGTTTCTAATCGAACAAGGTTTTCAAAAAATCGCTTTGATTACAACTGTAGATTATGTAAGTGTGGGAAAATTAAGAACCGACGGTTACAAAGATGCCTTGAAATCAAACCAACTTACTTTGGATGACGAACTCATCATTAAAATTGAAGATATAGACAACTGTTCGCTCAAAATTGAAAACCTAATCCAGTCAAAAAAATGTGAGGCTATATTTGCAGTAAACGAATTGTTTGCTGTTACCGCCATTAAAATTGCCGCACAAAACAATCTCAAAGTCCCAGATGACATTTCGATTATTGGATTTACCGATGGAATCATTTCGCAATTTTCAACACCAAGTATTTCTACCGTGAGTCAAAACGGTATTAAAATGGGTAGAAAATCAGCACAAATGCTAATTGATCGTCTGGAATTAGAAGACGAAGAAAACGAACAATACACTACCGAAATTATTGAAACCAATCTCATCATAAGAGAATCTACTACAACGAAATAGTGATAGCTAAATAGCTGAAATTCATTTGTTTATGCAATAATATTTTTGCAAAAAAGAATATTAATTGCAAAAAAAATATTGTGTTATTTGAAATATTATTTTTAAATTTACCACATCAAAGCTTATAACTTCACTTCTAAACACAATAAGTTTTGATAAGCAAAGTGCTTATCGTATTTTAATTTAATTTACGATAATGAAAAAACCGAATTTAAGTTTTTGGCAAATCTGGAATCTTAGTTTCGGATTTCTTGGTGTGCAAATTGGCTACTCTTTGCAAAATGGTAACACCAGTAGAATTCTCGAAGCATTAGGTGCAAATGTTGACAAAATCAATTACTTTTGGCTAGCTGCTCCTTTGGCAGGTTTAGTCGTGCAACCCATTATTGGACTTTCTAGCGATAAAACATGGACACGTCTTGGAAGACGCATTCCATTTATATTGTTAGGATCCTTAATTTCTGCAATGGCTATGTTTTTCATGCCCAATTCTGGAAATTTTGCCAACCTTTTACCCGCATTAGTTTTTGGAGGACTGATTTTGTTAGTCATGGATACTTCATTCAATATTACCATGCAACCTTTCCGTTCTTTAGTGGGTGACATGGTCAACGATGAACAAAAAAATCTAGGTTATTCATTACAAAGTGCCCTTATCAATTTTGGAGCCGTTTTTGGTTCTTTATTACCTTGGATATTAGCAAAATTAAACGTAACAAACGTTCCAGCCGCAGGAGAAAAAGTGGCTGATTCTGTTATTTGGTCCTTTTATATTGGAGGTGCCATTTTGTTACTAAGTGTACTTTGGACCGTATTCAAAACGAAAGAATATGCTCCTAAAGAACATGCTGAATTCAACAATATTGATCTTAATGCTCCGGAAGTAAAAGAAAAAACAAACCTAATAGAACTTCTTAAAACAGCTCCAAAAATTTTCTGGCAGTTGGGTTTAGTTCAGTTTTTTTCATGGTTTGCTTTGTTTTTAATGTGGGTATATACAACCCGAGGAATTGCCAATCAAGTATGGGGTGATGCTGCTGCCGACCCACATTCACTTGCTTTTAACGAAGCGGGCGACTGGACGGGAGTATTATTTGCTTTTTACAGTGCTGTAGCGGCAATTTTTGCATTAAGTATTCCATACATTGCTAAAAGAATCGGTCGTAAAAAAACCTACAGCTATTCGCTTATATTAGGCGGAATTGGACTAATCTCTATGTATTTCTTTCACGACAAATACATTTTGTTTTTTTCTATGATCGGAGTTGGAGTTGCTTGGGCAGCCATTTTGGCTATACCCTATGCAATGCTTTCCAGCTCACTTCCTGCCAATAAAATGGGCGTTTACATGGGGCTTTTTAATGGCACCATTACCATTCCACAAATTGTAGCAGGTGCGTTTGGAGGAATTATTCTAGGCGTTCAAAAAGGAGCCATCTTTTATAACGAAGCCAACGAGAAATGCTTTGAAGCAGCCGACAAAGGACTGTTTACAGGTAATGCCATTCTTATGATTGTCGTAGCTGGTATTTCATTATTAATTGCTGGGATAGCGGTTACTACTATTCAAGAAAAATCAGAATAAAATGACTAAAAAAGCATTTATTTTTGACCTCGATGGTGTTATTGTCGATACCGCAAAATACCATTTTTTGGCGTGGCAAAAACTCGCTAATCAATTAGGCATACCCTTTACAGAAGAACACAACGAGTCTTTAAAAGGGGTAAGTCGCGTTCGTTCCTTAGAAATTATATTGGCCTTAGGCCATGTTCAAGCCTCTGAAGCTGAAAAAAACAAATGGTTGGTTCAAAAAAACGAAGAGTATTTATCCTATCTAGTCACTATGGATGAAAAAGAACTCTTACCCGATGTACCTCGTATATTGGCGTTTTTAAAAGCACACGACCAATTTATCACCTTGGGTTCGGCAAGTAAAAACGCCCGCCCGATTTTAGAAAAAACAAAAATTGTTCACTATTTTGATGCAATTGTTGACGGTAATGATGTTAGCAATGCAAAACCCGATCCGGAAGTTTTTTTAAGAGCGGCAAAATTAGTGGGTGTATCCAATGAAAATGCTATCGTTTTTGAAGACTCCGTAGCCGGAATTCAAGCTGCAAATGTAGCCCATATGACCAGTATAGGAATTGGTGATGCACATGTCTTACACGAAGCAAAGTACAATTTTAAAGACTTCACCTTTATGGATGAAGCCTTTTTATCGCAATTAATTGGTTAAGAAATTGACTAATTGACACATTAACAAATTGACATATTACAAAATGAACCAAGATTATATTAAACCCGACAATTGGTCGATTATTGAAGAAGGATTTGATGCAGAAAAAGTGAAATCGTCTGAAAGTTTATTTAGCATCGGTAACGGCGCTATGGGACAACGTGCTAATTTTGAAGAACACTATTCAGGTGCTACTTTCCATGGTAGTTATATCGCCGGTATTTATTATCCTGATAAAACAAAAGTGGGCTGGTGGAAGAACGGTTATCCAGAATATTTTGCCAAAGTATTAAACGCCCCCAATTGGATCGGAATTGACATTGAAATTAACGGAGAAAATTTTGATTTAGCAACGTGTCGCTCAGTGCAAAATTTTCGTCGCGAATTGAATATGAAAGAAGGTATCTATTACCGTTCTTTTGAAGCTACTTTGGCCAATGGAACTGAAATTGCAGTAAATGTTCGTCGTTTTTTATCGTTAGATAACGATGAAGTGGGTTGTATCAATTATGAAATTACGGCCCTAAACTCCGATGCGAAAATTGCATTCAAACCATATCTTGATGCGGGTGTTCATAACGAAGATGCCAATTGGGAAGAAAAATTTTGGGAACCCATTAAAGTAAAACACAACGGAAACGAAGCTTTTGTTACAGCACGAACGTTCAAAACGCATTTTACAGCGACTACGTTTATGCAAAACAGTATTTTATTGGAAGGTTCTAATTTGAGTATTGCTCCTGTAAGTATTCAAGAAACCAACGAAAAAATTCAATTTTGTTATGAAGTGGCTGTAACTAAAGGCCAAACGACTACTTTACAAAAAATAGGGGGATATACAGTATCCCTAAACCATGAAAACACGGTAAAAGCAGCCGAAAATGTTATTGCAGAAGCCTTAGAAATTGGAATGAGTCAATTGACAGCCCTCCAAAAAACAGCTTGGGCAAAAATTTGGGAAATGAGCGATATTACCATTGAAGGTGATGTTAAAGCACAACAAGGAATTCGCTTCAATATTTTCCAATTGAATCAAACCTATTTAGGAAAGGATTCCCGCTTAAATATTGGCCCAAAAGGATTTACAGGTGAAAAATATGGCGGATCTACATATTGGGATACTGAAGCCTATTGTATTCCTTTTTATATGGCCACTAAAGACCAGCAAGTAGCCCGTAGTTTATTAGCCTACCGCTACAATCAATTGGATAAAGCCATTGAAAATGCTGAAAAATTAGGATTTAAAAACGGAGCCGCTCTCTATCCTATGGTTACTATGAATGGAGAAGAATGCCACAACGAATGGGAAATTACTTTTGAGGAAATCCACAGAAACGGTGCCATTGCTTTTGCTATTTATAACTACTATCGTTTTACAGGAGATTACTCATATATACCTGAAAAAGGGTTGGAAGTACTCATTGGTATTGCACGTTTTTGGCATCAAAGAGCCACGTTCTCAACAACCAAAAATAAATATGTAATTTTAGGTGTTACAGGACCAAACGAATACGAAAACAACGTAAATAATAACTTTTACACCAACTATATTGCGAAATGGTGTATCCATTATACCTTAGAGCAAATAGAAAAAACAGCGGATGAATATCCAGATGATTATGCACGCATCATCAATAAAGTGAAAATTGATGCAACCGAAATGACCGATATGAAAAAGGTTGCCGACAATATGTATTTTCCTTATTCTGAAGAGCATGGTGTATACTTGCAACAAGATGGTTTCTTGGATAAAGAATTAATCACAGTAGCTAACTTAGACCGATCACAACGACCTATCAATCAAAAATGGTCTTGGGATAGAATATTGCGTTCGCCTTATATTAAACAAGCTGATACATTACAAGGATTTTACTTCTTCGAAGATCATTTTACCAGAGAACAATTAGAAAAACATTTTGACTTCTATGAACCCTTTACAGTTCACGAAAGTTCGCTTTCACCTTGTGTTCACTCGATCCAAGCGGCTGTTTTAGGTAGAATGGAACAAGCCTATACTTTTTACTTGCGCACTTCTCGTTTAGATTTAGACGATTACAATAAAGAAGTAGAAGAAGGATTACACATTACTTCAATGGCAGGTACTTGGATGAGTATTGTTGAAGGTTTTGGCGGAATGCGCGTAAAAAACAATCAATTGCATTTTGACCCTAAAATCCCAAAAGAGTGGGTAGGCTATTCGTTTAAAGTGAATTTTAGAAATGCCATCGTAAAAGTTCAAGTAAATCATAACGGCACCCAAGTTACCATTGATGGCCAAAAAGATGTAGAAGTAATTGTCAACGGAACACCTCAATTAGCATAATGTTTATGAAAAAGTATTTTGTATCTATAGTACTCGTCATGTTTTCTGTAATGGGAAGTATGGGCCAAGAATTTCAATCGCCCAACGGAAATTTCAAAATGATCTTTGCCTTGGAAAAAGACGGTACCCCAACCTACCAACTATTTTTGAAGAATAAAGAAATTATTAAAAAAAGTAAGCTGGGATTAGAACTTCAAAAAGACACCAAATCATTGATCAATGATTTTAAATTGGTAAACGAAGTACGAAATACTTTTGATGAAACTTGGAATACGGTTTGGGGAGAAGAAACAGCCATTCGCAATCATTATAATGAATTAGCCCTTACACTGAAACAAGATGAAACCGATCGTTTGATTGTTATTCGTTTTCGCTTATTCAACGACGGACTTGGTTTTCGATATGAATTTCCGCAACAGAAAAACTTGACTTATTTTGTATTGAAGGAAGAACGTACAGAGTTTGCCATGACAGGCGACCACACTGCCTTCTGGATTCCAGGGGATTATGATACGCAAGAATATGATTACACCGAAAGCAAATTGTCGGAAATTAAAAAATTATTTCGTGGCGCTGTTACGGGAAATGCCTCTCAAAAACAATTTTCTGATACAGGGGTGCAAACCGCGTTGCAGTTAAAAACTGCTGATGGAATTTACCTCAACATACACGAAGCTGCTTTGATCAACTATTCGTGCATGCACTTAAATTTAGACGAGGCAACTTTCGTTTTTCAATCGCACTTAACACCCGATGCAAAAGGAAATAAAGGGCATTTACAAGCTCCTTGTGTTTCGCCATGGCGCACGATTATTGCCAGTAGCGATGCTCGTGACATTTTAGCATCAAGAATGACACTAAATTTAAACGAACCTTGTAAAATAGCAAACACTTCTTGGATCAAACCCGTTAAATATATTGGCGTTTGGTGGGAAATGATTACCGGAAAAAGTTCGTGGTCCTATACGGATGAAGTTCCAGCTGTGCAATTAGGCATCACTGATTATTCAAAAGTAAAACCCAATAAAACACATGCAGCCAATACCAAACATGTAAAAGAATATATCGACTTTGCAGCTTTGCATGGTTTTGATGCAGTTTTAGTAGAAGGCTGGAACGAAGGTTGGGAAGATTGGTTTGGGAAAGAAAAAGACTACGTTTTTGATTTTCTTTCGCCCTATCCCGATTTTGATGTTAAAGGCATTCATGAATATGCCCAATCAAAAGGTGTAAAAATGATTATGCATCATGAAACTTCGGGGGCTACCCGAAACTATGAACGCCATCTCGATCGTGCGTATCAATTTATGAAAGACAACGGTTATAATGCAGTAAAAAGTGGGTATGTAGGGAATATTTTACCTTTAGGCGAATACCATTACAGCCAATCGATATTAAATCATTACCAATATTGCATAGAAAAAGCGGTAGACTATCAAATCATGGTAAATGCACACGAAGCGGTTCGACCAACTGGAATTTGCAGAACGTATCCCAATCTCATTGGAAACGAAGCAGCTAGAGGCACGGAATTTCAAGCATTTGGTGGTTCAAAAGCCAACCACACTACCCTATTACCTTTTACACGATTGATTGGTGGTCCCATGGATTACACCCCTGGAATTTTTGAAATGGACATTGCCAAATTAAATCCGAACAACAATTCACATGTCAACACTACCATTGGAAACCAGTTAGGACTTTATGTAATCATGTACAGTCCGCTTCAAATGGCAGCCGATTTACCCGAACATTACAACCAATTCTTAGACGCTTTCCAGTTTATTAAAGACGTCCCTGTTGAATGGACCACTTCAAAATATTTGGAGGCAGAACCTGGCTACTATGTTACAACGGCTCGAAAAGATAAAAATTCGAACAATTGGTTTGTAGGTAATTCAAACGGCTACCAAAAAAGAACGTCAACAATTACGCTTGATTTTCTTGAAAAAGGGAAAAAGTACGAAGCTACAATTTATGCCGATGCAGTAAATGCTGATTACAAAAACAATCCGCAAGCCTATAAAATAAGTAAGCAAATAGTAACAAATAAATCAAAATTACAATTGTTTACTGCCGCAGGGGGTGGATATGCAATTAGTATCGTTGAAGTAAAATAATAAAAGGAAAAACAGAAATCATTTCAGCAACTCATTCAAAAAATAAACTATGAAAAAAATAATTTTATCATTGAGTATCCTATTTTCACTTACATTATCGGCACAAATAGACCGAATGGAACCTCCATTTTGGTATGAAGGCATGAATAAGAGTGAAGTTCAAGTTTTGTTTTACGGAAAAAATATCGCTGAAAACTCGGTTAGTGTTTCCAATAATGTTGTAATCACGAGTCGCACTAAAACCGAAAATCCGAATTATCTTTTTGTAACCATAGACACTAAAAATGTGACCGCACAAGAACTGCAGTTTACATTTACAAATGGTAAAAAAACCTTTACAAAAGGCTTTGAAATCAAAAAAAGAAAAGAAAATTCGGCGCTTCGCAAAAGTTTTGATGCGTCAGATGTTATGTATTTATTGATGCCCGACCGTTTTGCGAACGGAAATCCAGGTAACGATTCTTCTAACGAATTGCAAGAAAAAGGAAATCGTACTTTACCTGGAGGAAGACACGGTGGCGATATCCAAGGGATCATTAACAATTTAGATTACCTAAAAGAATTAGGCGCTACAGCCATTTGGAGTACGCCCTTGTGTGAAGACAATGACAAAGGCTATTCTTACCATACTTATGCTCAATCGGATGTGTATCGCATAGACCCAAGATATGGTAGCAATGAGGAGTACAAAAAACTAGCCGATGAATTGCACAAGCGTGACATGAAATTAGTCAAAGATTATGTAACCAATCACTGGGGTGCCGAACATTGGATGTTTAAAGATATGCCAACGTATGATTGGTTCCATCAATTTCCTGGATACAAACAAAGTAACTACCGAATGACCACACAATATGATACAAATGGGTCTAAATCAGATGCTAAATTATGCATGGACGGTTGGTTTGTACCTAGCATGCCCGACTTGAATCAATCGAATCCTTTGGTATTGAATTATTTAATCCAAAATGCCATTTGGTGGATCGAATATGCCGATCTAGATGGATTTCGTGTAGATACCTATTCCTACAACGAAAAAGAAGGCATTGCAAAATGGACCAAAGCCATTACTGATGAATACCCATATTTCAATATTGTAGGCGAAGTTTGGATGCACGATCAAGCACAAATTTCATACTGGCAAAAAGATAGTCCGATTGCTAAAATCCAAAGTTATAATTCCTATTTACCCAGCGTAATGGATTTTACCTTACACGATGTTTTTGGTAATGTATTTTATGAAGATCGCACCGATTGGAATAATGGCATGTTTAAATTTTACGACAATTTTGTGAATGATTTCTTATATGCAAATCCCAATAATTTATTGATCTTTTTGGAAAATCACGATACCGGACGCTACAACCAAATTTATCAAAAGGATCTTAAAAAATACCAATTGGGAATGACAATTTTAGCAACGATGCGAGGTATCCCTCAATTGTATTATGGTTCTGAAATAGGCATGGCTGGCGACAAAGGCAAAGGAGATGCCGATATTCGTCAAGATTTTCCGGGTGGATGGAAAGGCGACAGCAACAACGCTTTTACAGCAACAGGAAGAACCGCTGAACAAAACAAGTTTTTTGATTTTTCAAAAAAAATATTGAATTGGCGCAAAAATAAAACAGTAATTCATACTGGTAAATTAACTCATTATGTGCCCGATAACAATGTGTATGTTTATTTCCGTCACAATGATACTGATACTGTAATGGTAGTAATTAATAATGCGCCCGACACCCAAAAATTAAACTTGAACCGTTTTCAAGAAAACATCAAAAATTATGTTTCTGGACATGACGTATTGAATGGAAAAACCATTGATTTGAAAAATGAACTTTCTATTGATGGAAAAACAGCCTTAATTTTAGAACTTAAATAAGCAAAAGAAAATGAAAAAAATCTTTATTATTTGTAGTGCAATCGCTATAATGGGTTGCAAAAATGATTCAGCCGAAGTAGCTAGCAATTCTATTGAAAAATTCAGTCCTGCTGTAGAAGAAAACAGTGTTATTTATGAAGTAAATATCCGTCAGTATTCTCCAGAAGGAACCTTCAATGCTTTTACAAAAGATATTCCTCAATTGAAAGAATTAGGGGTTAAAATTATATGGGTTATGCCTGTGTTTCCGATTTCACAAACCAAAAGAAAAGCAACAGGAGGTGATGACAGTAAATTTGCATCGGAAATGCCTGCGGCAGAGCAACACAAATATTTAGGTAGCTATTATGCGGTTTCCGATTTCAAAAAAGTGAATCCTGAATTTGGTACAATCGAAGACTTTAGAAATTTGGTGAAAACAGCCCACGAAAACGGCATTTACGTGATCTTGGATTGGGTGCCAAATCATACCGGATGGGATCATGTTTGGATCAAACAACATCCCGAATATTACACCCAAAATGCGAAAGGAGAAATTATTGACCCAATCAATCCAGAAACAGGCAAATCATGGGGCTGGACCGATGTAGCCGATTTAAATTATGACAATCAAAATCTAAGAACTGCAATGACGTCAGATATGATGCATTGGATCAAAAATGAAGATATTGATGGTTTCCGTTGCGATGTAGCAGGTAATGTGCCTTTGGATTTTTGGCAGCAAGCCATTCCAAAATTGCGCAAACAAAAGAACATCTTCATGTTAGCTGAAGCTTGGGAGCCAGCATTACTAAAAAACAATTTATTTGACATGGCGTATGCCTGGGATGGACATCACATGATGAATAAAATAGCACAAGGCAAGGAAACAGTTGCTCAGTTTGATGCTTACATTGAAAAAATAAACAAAGACTATGAAGCCAATGATATTTTAATGAATTTTGTGGACAACCACGATGAAAATTCATGGAATGGTACCATTAATAGTCGTTTAGGAGCCGCTGAAGAAGCCATGACGGCACTAACTTATTTGATGCCTGGAATGCCTTTAATTTACAGTGGAAATGAATATGGTTTGGCGCACAGCCTCAAATTTTTTGAAAAAGATTCTATTCCGAAAACAAAAGGAAAACAATGGGCTTTGCGCGCTAAATTGGGTAAAATTAAAAATGAAATTGACGCCTTGCACGGGGGTAAAAGCAAAGCAGCTTACAATAGAATTAAAACTTCAAATGAAAATGTGCTAGCTTTCGAACGTACAAAAAAGGGCAAAAAAGTTATTTATCTAGCCAATTTATCAGCAAAACCTGTAGACGTTTCTATTCCTGTAACCGGACAATATAAAGATTTAATGACCGGAAAACCGATGGGCTTAAATGCTACACAAGTCTACTCAATGTTGCCTTGGCAATATTATATTTTAACCAAATAATAGTCGCAAAAAATTAAGAAAAGTCCCGCTGTAGTTCAGCGGGACTTTTTATTTTAAAATTTAACCGATATTTGCAAAAAAAATCATTGAATTCAAACTACGACATATTGATAATCGGTGGAGGGGCTGCCGGATTTTTTACAGCTATTAACTGCGCCGAAAAAAACCCAACACTAAAAATTGCGATACTCGAACGCGGAAAAAGTGTATTAGAAAAAGTACGCATTTCGGGTGGAGGGCGTTGCAATGTTACTCATGCTTGTTTTGTACCTAATGATTTAGTAAAAAATTATCCGAGAGGTGAACGCGAATTGAAAGGTCCGTTTCATCAATTTTGTTCAGGAGATACCATTGAGTGGTTTGAAAAGCATGGCGTGGAACTTAAAATTGAAGACGATGGAAGAATGTTTCCGGTTTCCGATTCGTCACAAACTATCATCGATTGTTTTCATGCGGCAGTGAAAAAACATAAAATAGATGTCTTAACAAATCATAGTGTTCAAGAACTTTACAAAGCAGAAACGCATTGGAAAATTTCGACCACTCAAGATGTTTTCCTATGCGAAAAAATTGTAGTAACGACAGGTAGCAATCCTAAGATGTGGGAGCTTTTGCAAAACTTAGGACATACCTTAATCGAACCCGTTCCATCCTTATTTACCTTTAACATTAAAGATCCCCGAATTAAAGATTTAATGGGGCTTTCCACGGTAGCTTCTGTAAAAGTAAAAAAATCAAAATTAGAAGCTGCTGGACCATTATTGATTACCCATTGGGGCATGAGTGGTCCCGGAATTTTACGCCTTTCGGCTTGGGGCGCTAGAGAATTAGCCGAAAAAAAATACCAATTTGCCATACAGGTCAATTGGTTGCATGAATCAACCTTTGAAGAAGCTCTTGATAGTTTAAAAGAAATCAAAGAAGATCACGCCAAAAAATTAGTGAGTAAATATGCTCACTTTGAATTGCCCAAACGCCTTTGGGAAAATTTAGTGAAGGCAGCTGGAATTTCGGAAGATACCAAATGGGCCGATATGTCTAAAAAACAATTGAATACTTTAAGTGAACAACTTACCAATGGGGAATTTCATGTCAATGGAAAAAGTACCTTCAAAGAAGAATTTGTAACGGCGGGTGGCATCGATTTGAAAGAAGTGAATTTCAAAACCATGGAAAGTAAAATTTTGCCAAATGTTTATTTTGCTGGCGAAATACTCAACATCGACGCCATAACCGGAGGATTTAATTTTCAAAATGCCTGGACGGGAGGATTTATTGTAGCGGAAAATATCTCAAAATAAACTTCCAAAGTAATTAACGATTCAACCAAAAGATACTGCCCGTTAATAGTGTTGCAAAACCTACCCAAATCAAATATGGGATCAATAAATACGCTGCTTTTTTATCAATTTGTTTGAAGACGTAATAGGTTTCATAGATCATTAACCAAAGTAATATGATTTCTACGAAAGCCAACAAAAAATTATGCAATCCAAAGAAAATATAAGACCAAAGCGCATTTAATGCCAATTGAATCACAAAAAACAACATGCCTTTTTTTACCAATGGCAACTTTGCTGCCATTTGGTTCCAAATTAACCCACTGGAAATACCCATCAAGACAAAAAGCAGGGTCCAAACCGGTGCAAAAACCCAATTGGGTGGATTAAAATTCGGTTTTATTATCATGGGATACCACGTTTCAATACTGGCTTGTGTAACTTTGCTAGACAAATAACCCACTGCTAAACAAAGCATAACCATGTTGATAATGCGCAAATATTTTGTCATTTTTTCTAATTTTAATAGCAAATTAACGAAATATCAAGGGAACAAATCAATCAAAATCGGTATTTTTGTCAAAATATTTCGCCATGCATACCGAAAAAGATTTTATTACAACAACAAACAACTCACTTGCAGCAGCAAATTTCGAATGGAGTGCTCCTAGTAATATTGCTTTGGTGAAATATTGGGGTAAAAAAGAACAAGAGTCCAGTATACCCGGTGAAAAATCCGAACAAATTCCGGCTAATCCTTCTATAAGTTTTACGCTAAACCATTGTAAAACCATCACAAAATTAGGGGTGGTAAAAAAAAAGGATACCGAAGATTTCTCATTTGAATTGTTGTTTGAAGGAAAATCAAAAGAGGAATTCAAACCCAAAATTCAAAAATTTTTCGAACGAATTGAAATCTATTGTCCGTATTTAAAAGAATACCATTTTACAATAGACACCCAAAATACCTTCCCACACAGTTCTGGAATTGCTTCCTCTGCTTCCGGTATGGCTGCTTTAGCGGTAAATATTATGAGTTTAGAAAAGGCACTAAATCCATCGCTATCAGATGACTATTTCTATGCAAAAGCCTCTTTTTTAGCCCGTTTAGGAAGTGGTAGTGCTTGTCGAAGCATTATTGGCGAAGTGGTAGTTTGGGGCCATCATGCTGAAATAGCTGGCAGTTCAGATTTATTTGGTGTTGCATTTTCAGGAATTCATGAGAATTTCAAAAATTTTCAAGACACCATTTTATTAGTAGACAAAGGTGAAAAGCAAGTTTCGAGTACATTGGGTCACAATTTGATGCACAACCATCCTTATGCCGAACAACGCTTTGCTCAAGCACACGAAAATTTATCGAAGATTAAAGAAGTTCTAACCTCTGGAGATATAGCAGAATTCATAAAAATTGTAGAAAGCGAAGCCTTAACATTACACGCTATGATGATGACTTCGATGCCTTACTTTATATTAATGAAACCAAATACCTTAGCCATCATCAATACCCTATGGAAATTCAGATCCGAAAGTAATATCCCGGTTTGTTTTACGCTGGATGCTGGAGCCAATGTACATGTTTTATATCCTGAAAACACAAAAGAAAAAGTATTAGAATTTATTCAAAATGAGCTACTGGTCTATTGTCAAAATGGTCAATATATTTGTGATCAAATTGGAACTGGAAGTCAATTGATAATGAATAATTAACAATTGATAATGGAGCAGAAAAATGTTATAAAACAAAAATCTTTTGAATTCGCTAAAGAAATAGTGTATCTTTATAAAGTTTTAGCTGATAAAAGAGAATTTGTTTTATCAAAACAGCTGCTTCGTTCTGGAACTTCAATTGGAGCTAATGTAAGAGAATCCGAACATGCACAAAGCAAAGCCGACTTTATTCATAAACTGTCAATTTCACTAAAAGAGGCAAATGAAACAGAATATTGGTTAGATTTGCTGTATGAAACGAATTATTTAACAAATGAAGAGTTTCTGAATGTTAAAAATAAAAACATAGAAATATTGAAATTACTAACAAGCATAATCAATACTTCAAAAAACAAATAATTATCAATTATTCATTATTAATTGTCAATTAAATAACTATGAAAGGACCACTTTTTTACTCTAAAATATTACTTTTCGGAGAATATGGAATCATCCAAGATTCGAAAGGGCTTTCAATCCCCTATAATTTCTACAATGGTGCCTTAAAAAAAGAAGAAAACCCTTCAGAAAACGCAATTAAATCAAACGCAAGTCTCCAAAAATTTGTAGTTTATTTAGAAAATTTACAAACCAAAAATCCTGAATTGGTTACATTCAATTTAGCCCTATTAAAACAAGATGTAAACAGTGGAATGTATTTTGATTCCAGTATTCCTCAAGGATATGGTGTAGGAAGTAGTGGTGCACTTGTAGCTGCTATTTACGATAAATATGCTCACAATAAAATCACGGTTTTAGAAAATTTAACCCGTGAAAAATTATTACAACTGAAAATGATTTTTTCCCAAATGGAATCGTTTTTCCATGGAAAAAGTTCGGGGTTAGATCCCTTAAATAGCTATTTGAGCATCCCTATTTTAATCAATTCCAAAGACAATATTGAAGCTACTGGCATTCCCACACAAAGCACAGAAGGCAAGGGTGCTGTTTTCTTATTGGATTCTGGTATTGTTGGCGAAACAGCTCCAATGGTCTCTATTTTTATGGAAAACTTGAAAGACAATGGCTTTCGTACAATGCTTAAATCACAGTTCATCAAATACACCGATGCCTGTGTAGACAATTTTTTACGCGGAGATGTCAAATCACTTTTAGAAAACACCAAACAATTATCTAAAGTGGTTTTGAATAATTTTAAACCCATGATTCCGGAGCAATTTCACCAAATTTGGCAAAAAGGAATTGACACCAACGATTATTATTTAAAATTGTGCGGTTCTGGTGGTGGCGGATATATCTTAGGATTCACGCAAGATATAGATAAGGCTAAAGAGTCCTTAAAAGACTATAAATTAGAAGTAGTTTATAATTTCTAATAATTCATACGGTTACCATTGAAAGCCTTAGGTTTTTATAAAACACCCTTTACCGAACACCTATTTCACAATTCCTAGATAGAAATGCTCAGTCGCAAATCCAAAGTAACACTCAAAAAAATTGCCAGTTTTTTCTCTGTCATAAGAGGCTACAACATTTGGGTGATTGCTTTAGCACAATATCTTTCTGCCATTTTTATTTTGGCACCGGAAAAACGTGCCTTGGATATTATCCTTGACTGGCGTTTATTTTTGATTGTAATAGCCACTACTTTAACTATTGCTTCGGGTTATATCATCAATAATTTTTACGATGCAAAAAAAGATTTAATCAATCGTCCAAAAAAAGCCATGATGGACCGTTTGGTTAGCCAAGAAACCAAACTAAAAGTCTATTTTACGATAAACTTTATTGTTGCTGTTTTGATGTTCTTTATTTCGTGGCGAGCCGTACTCTTTTTTTCTGCATATATTTTTATTATTTGGTTTTACTCACACAAATTGAAAAAAATATTTCTCGTTGGAAACATCACCGCAGCACTTTTAGCAGTATTGCCTTTCTTTGGTATTTTAATGTACTATAAGAATTTTTACCCTGTCATATTTGCACATGCAACTTTCTTATTGTTGCTCATCATCATTAGAGAAATGATCAAAGATCTAGAAAACATAGAAGGTGATTTAATTGCTGATTACAAAACAATACCTGTTGTTTTTGGAGAAAAGACAGCAAAAAGTATTATTTCGTTATTAACTGTATTCACTTTGCTACCCGTCTATCTATTGATCGAAATTTATAATGTGGGCTATATGGATATCTATTTTTATTTGAGCCTCATGGCCTTATTATTTTTTAGCGTTTTACTCTGGAAGGCCACTTCAAAAACAGCATACCTTAAACTGCACTTTTTATTAAAATTTATCATTGTAGCCGGCGTATTTTCAATTGTTTTGATCGAACCATCTGTTTTGATTCATGGAAAAAAATTGATTTCCACATATTAGTTATATCTTTGCAGAAATTTGTTTACAATTATGTCACGTCATCAAGAAAACGATAAAAGTCGTCCCGGTTCTGCCCGACAAGGAGGATACAAAAAAACCAGCAATTCAAGAGGAAATGCACCTGTGAGAAAAGCTCCTTCGAAATTTGCTACAAAACCAGAGGCAACTAAAGAAGCACCAAAGGCAGCAAAATCTCCTAAAAGACCCTCAAATCCAGACGAAATTCGATTGAATCGTTACATCTCTAATTCAGGGATGTGCAGTCGTAGAGATGCCGACATTTACATTCAAAGCGGCAACGTAAAAGTCAACGGAGTAGTAATTACCGAAATGGGCTACCGCGTAAAATTAACCGATTCGGTTCAATTTGATGGAGTAAACATTACCCCAGAAAAAAAAGAATATATTTTATTGAATAAACCCAAAAACTTTTCTACGGCAGGAGATGATGCGCCAGGATCAGCCAATGTTTTGGATTTGGTGCGCAATGCTACCAAAGCAAATTTAATTCCTGTAGGAAGAATGGACAAAACGACTACTGGATTATTATTGTTTACTAATGACACAGAAATTGTTCAAAAATTCACGGTTCCCAATCAGCGTTCGTCCAAAGTATACCAAATCACTTTAGATAAAAATTTAAAGTTTGAAGATTTGGAGCGCATCCAAAAAGGGCTAACCATTGAAGAACACAGAGTGTTTGTGGAAGAAATAACTTATATCGAGGACCAACCCAAAAGTGAAATTGGGATCAAAATGAAAACGTCCAATGTAAAAGTGGTACGTAAAATTTTTGAACATCTAAAATACGATGTATTGAAAGTAGACCGAGTTACCTTTGCTGGGTTAACCAAGAAAAATCTACCAAGAGGCGATTGGCGTTTCTTAACCGAACAAGAAGTCATCAATCTTAAAAATTCTTAAACGTTTTTTTAAACATACAGGCACATGGAATTTTATCTTTGTGCCTTTTTTATTTAGTAATCTTTACGAAAAACTTAGCGCTCTTTGCGTTTAAATTTAAACTTTATGCCCAATCAACTCCAACAAATTGCCCTACGATGGTTTGATGCCTTCAATACAAAAAATCTTGAAAAATTACTCGCATTATACGACGATGAGGCCCAGCATTTTAGTCCGAAATTAAAAATTCGGCAACCCGAAACGAATGGATTAATTATTGGTAAAGAAGCAATGCGAATTTGGTGGCAAGACGCTTTCGATAGATTACCTACCTTACAATACAAAGTTACTTCACTAACTGCTAATAGCGACCGTGTCTTTATGGAATATATCCGACAAGTAGAAGGAGAAGCAGATATGTTAGTAGCCGAAGTATTAGAAATTAAAGACGGAAAAATCGTGTTTTCCAGAGTTTATCACGGATAACACCATTAGCCTTCCACAACATAATCGGCAAAAACTTGCTCAATCTCAGTAAACACATCCAATAGTTGATTGATCCCATCAGTGGTGACCAATTTTTGTTTGTACTCTTTAAAACCGTGAATGCCTTTGAAGTAATTGGTGTAATGACGACGCATTTCGTTAATGCCTAAACGTTCGCCTTTCCAATCGATGCTCCAAATCAAGTGATTTTTAGCCGCTTCAATTCGGTCATTCATGTTGGGTGCTGTTAATTTTTCACCGGTAGCAAAATAATGTTTGATTTCGTTAAAAATCCACGGATAACCAATGGCCGCTCGACCAATCATCATTCCGTCTAAACCGTATTTATTTTTATATTCCAAAGCTTTCTCGGGCGAATCGATATCTCCGTTTCCAAAAATGGGCATGGTAATTCTTGGATTTTCTTTAATGCGTTGGATATGACTCCAATCGGAATGTCCTTTGTACATCTGTGCACGAGTTCTAGCATGCACCGTCAAAGCTTGTACGCCAATGTCTTGCAAGCGTTCGGCAACTTCATCAATATTGATGGAACTTTCATCCCAGCCCAAACGCGTTTTAACCGTCACAGGAAGATTGGTTCCTTTGATCACCGCTTTAGTCAAACGGACCATCAAATCTACATCTTTCAAAACCCCTGCTCCTGCTCCTTTGCACACCACTTTTTTAACGGGGCATCCAAAATTAATGTCGACCAAATCGGGTTGTACCGCATCCACAATTCGAGAAGACAGTTCCATAGCTTCTTCATCGCCACCAAAAATTTGAATCCCAACCGGGCGTTCATAATCAAAAATATCCAGCTTTTGCTTGCTTTTCACCGCATCCCGAATCAATCCTTCTGAAGAGATAAATTCTGAATACATCAAATCAGCCCCGTGTAATTTACACAAACGACGAAATGGCGGATCGCTCACGTCTTCCATCGGTGCTAATAATAATGGGAAATCGGGTAATAAGATGTTACCAATTTTTGGCATGGTGCTATACTTTTTTTGCAAAGATAGAATAAGATTTTTGATTGAAGATTACGGATTTTTGATTTTTGATTTTTTCTCATCGGATCGATCGGTTTCTGCTATCAAGAATCAAAACTTTACCCTATATTTGCAGATTAATGGCATTGAAAAATTGCTGGTAAAAATTGAACTTGATATTGAATAATGAAGCACATTAGAAATTTTTGCATTATTGCACACATTGACCACGGAAAAAGTACGCTTGCCGATCGATTATTGGGTGCCACTCAAACCGTTACTGCGCGTGAGGAAAAAGCCCAATTATTAGACAATATGGACTTGGAACGCGAACGTGGAATTACCATAAAAAGTCACGCGATTCAAATGGAATACACCTATAAAGGTGAAAAATATGTTTTGAATTTAATTGACACACCGGGTCACGTGGATTTCTCGTATGAAGTATCGCGATCTATTGCAGCTTGTGAAGGCGCATTATTGATTGTTGATGCGGCACAAAGTATTCAAGCGCAAACCATTTCTAATTTATACTTGGCTTTGGAAAACGACTTGGAAATTATTCCGGTGTTAAACAAAGTGGATTTACCCAGCGCTAACCCAGAAGAAGTGAGCGATGATATCATTGATTTACTCGGATGTAAATTAGAAGATATCATTCATGCCTCAGGAAAAACAGGTTTTGGTGTTGAAAATATTTTAGCAGCTATCATTGAAAAAATTCCGGCGCCAAAAGGTGAAAAAGACGAACCTTTACAAGCCTTAATTTTTGATTCACATTACAACCCATTTCGAGGCATTGAAGTTATTTTTAGAGTGAAAAATGGCGAAATCAGAAAAGGGCAAAAAATTAAGTTCATGGCCACAGGAAATGAATATTTTGCTGATGAAGTGGGAACGTTGAAATTGAATCAAGTACCAAAAGATGTTATTTCTACAGGAGATGTGGGGTATTTGATTTCCGGAATAAAAGAAGCTAAAGAAGTAAAAGTAGGTGATACAGTAACTGACGCAAAAACACCAACTACCAATATGATTCATGGTTTTGAAGATGTAAAACCTATGGTATTTGCCGGAATTTATCCGGTAGATACGGAAGATTACGAAGACCTTCGTGCCTCTATGGAAAAATTACAATTGAACGATGCTTCGTTAGTATTTACTGCTGAGAGTTCAGCAGCCTTAGGATTTGGTTTCCGTTGTGGTTTCTTAGGTATGTTACACATGGAAATCATCCAAGAACGTTTGGAACGTGAATTCAATATGACCGTAATTACTACAGTTCCTAACGTTTCTTACCTAGCGTATACCAAAAAAGAGCCGGAAGTTGGCATGATTGTAAACAATCCATCCGATTTACCAGAGCCTTCTAAATTAGACCGTGTAGAAGAGCCCTACATCAAAGCAACCATTATTACCAAAGCAGATTTTGTGGGTAATGTAATGAGTTTGTGCATTGAAAAACGTGGCTTGATTACCAATCAAACCTATTTAACAACCGAACGTGTCGAATTAAATTTTGACATGCCGTTGGCCGAAATTGTATTTGATTTTTATGACCGATTAAAAACGGTATCCAAAGGATATGCCTCTTTTGATTACCATCCCATTGGAATGCGTACTTCTAAATTGGTAAAATTAGACGTTTTATTAAATGCCCAATCTGTCGATGCGCTTTCGGCCTTGATACACGAAGACAACGCCTATAATATTGGTAAAAAAATGTGTGAAAAATTACGCGAATTGATCCCAAGACAGCAATTTGATATTCCCATTCAAGCTGCCATTGGTGCCAAGATTATTGCACGTGAAACCATCAAGGCCCTTCGAAAAGATGTAACGGCTAAATGTTATGGTGGCGATATTTCGCGTAAACGTAAATTATTAGAAAAACAGAAAAAAGGTAAAAAACGTATGCGCCAAGTAGGAAATGTAGAAATCCCACAAGAAGCTTTCATGGCGGTGTTGAAGCTAAACGATTAAAAAAATTAGCCCTTATAAACTTACAAACGCAACCGAAATATCGGTTGCGTTTTTTTATTAACATTAACAATTGTAGCCTCTTTTTTTTACAAAAAGAAAAGTAAATTTACCACATGTATGCACTGGTCGACTGTAATAATTTTTACGTTTCTTGCGAACGTGTTTTTCAACCTCATTTGATAGGCAAAGCTGTCGTAGTTTTATCAAACAATGATGGTTGTGTTATTTCACGCAGCAATGAAGCAAAGAGTTTGGGCATACCGATGGGAGCTCCAGCGTTTAAAATTCGGGAACTCATCCTTGAGCACCATATTCATGTGTTTTCATCAAATTACGCATTGTATGGCGATTTAAGTCAGCGCGTAATGAAAACACTCGCTCATTTTACCCCCAATGTAGAAGTGTACAGCATTGATGAGGCTTTTTTAAACTTCGAAGGACATTGTATCTCAGATTATCATTTCCTTGGTAAACAAATGCAAGAACGAATTATGCAATGGTTGAGTATTCCAACAGGCATCGGGTTTGCACCCACCAAAGCATTGGCAAAAGTAGCTAATAAAATTGCTAAAAAATTCCCCGAGAGAACACAGGGCGTTTATGTAATTGATAGCGATGAAAAACGAATCAAAGCCTTAAAATGGACAAAAATCGAAGATGTCTGGGGGATTGGCTTTCGATTGACCAAAAAGATGCAACAACAAAAAATACTAACGGCATTTGATTTCACCTTACCCCATAATGAAGCCTTCATCAAAAAAGAAATGGGTGTGGTAGGATTGCGTTTAAAATATGAATTAGAAGGACGTTCGGTATTGGAAATGGAAGAGCCAAAAGCCAAGAAAAATATAGCGGTTACCCGTAGTTTTGAAAAGGACATTTCCGATTTCAATGCACTTAAAGAACGTGTTGTGACGTTTGCTAGTATTTGTGCTGAGAAATTGCGCAAACAAAATTCGTGTTGCTATGGAGTTATCGTCTATCTGAGCAAAGATCGATTTAAAGCCAAGGGAGAAAAATATAGTTTTTATCGCATGCAAACCTTATCATTTCCAAGCAATACCGCATTTTCTATTTGTGATATCGCCGTAAAAATTCTGAATGAACTTTATGAAGAAGGCAGTACCTATAAAAAAGCGGGGGTAATCGTCACCGAAATTATTCCGGCCCATCAAAAACAATTTCATTTGTTTGAGGATGAAAATCCGAAATTTCAAAAGCTAATGGAAACAATAGATGCCTATCATAAAAAGTTGGGCGAACGCAAAATACGATTCGGTAGTCAGGATTTACAGCGTACCTGGAAAATGAAACAGCAACACCTCTCTAAAAAATACACCACTAACATTGAGGAAATAATTGAAGTAAAATGTCAGTAAACCAAAAAATAAAGATCTTTCTTCCCGATGAAAGTGCCCAACAAAAACATCCCTTTTTTTCAGGGGGAATCAAAGCAGGATTTCCTTCTCCTGCAGCCGATTTCGAAGAAAATAAAATTAGCTTAGACAAAACATTAGTCAAAAACAAGGAAGCTACATTTTATGCAAAAGCGGTTGGAAATTCGATGACCGGTGCTGGAATAGACGATGGCGATATATTAGTAATTGATCGAAGTTTAGAGCCCGTACACGATAAAATAGCGGTTTGTTTAATCGATGGCGAATTTACGGTAAAACGCATTAAGAAAGAAGGCGAGACCTTACTTTTAATGCCTGAAAATTCAAATTACAACCCCATTGAAATCAATTTACATACCGACTTTAGCGTTTGGGGCATCGTGACCTATGTAATAAAAAAGATATAAAAAAAGAGCTGAAATTTCAGCTCTTTTTTTATATGTAAAAGAAATATAACTCCTAGAAATTTCCTCTATTGTCTTTAATCTCTGCTTTATCTTTAATAGCCATATAAGCTTGTGAAGAAGCATACGATTGATTTTGTGATTTCTCTTGATTAATGTACGTCGTGTAATCAGAAATAGCAGGTGCTTTAACAACCTTCTTAGCTCTAATCATAAACATTCCACTTGTTCCTTCAATAATTTCAGAAGTTTTTCCAGCAGCTAAACCAAATGCTTTTCCAACTACTTTTGGTTCCATACCAATATTAGTAATCATTGGGTTTTTAACAGATACTGCTGTAGCTATAGCTATAGAAGCCCCTGAAGCTTTTGAAACCGCTTCTAATGAACTACCTTTCATTTTTTTCTTGATGATCTCAGCTTTTTTCTGATTCTTTAAGATCGGCTCTACCGATTGTTTCGCTACATCTAAAGGAAGTAACTTGGTGTCGTTTACATCTTTTACTTTAGCTACCACAAAACCTTGAGGTACTTCAAAACGTTTGATTGCTCCTAATTCAGTTTCATTATTGAAACTCCATCGCACCACTTCTCTTTGTGAACCCAAACCTTGCACAAATTCGTCATATGCTTTAATGTTTGTCGCAGGAGTAACAACTAAGCCAGCTTTTTTAGCAACCGCTTCAAAATTACTGTTAGCTAAAGCACTTGCCTCCAATTGACTCGCTTTAGTGTAAGCTGCATCGATGGTAGCGTCAGAAGCTTGAATTTTTTGAGCTATTGTTCCTAATAATACGGCATCGTTTTTACCCGATACTTTCATTACATGGAAACCAAATTCTGTTTCTACCACACCCATAGTTCCAACTGGATTATTAAATACAAAATCATTGAATTTTGGTGTCATTTGACCCGGAGCAATGTTATCGTATTCCCCTCCATTATTTTTTGACCCTTGGTCATCAGAATTTGTAATGGCTAACATGGCAAAATTCCCAGGATTTGCTTTAGCTTGAGCTAATAAATCATTGGCTAATTTTTGCGCTTCTTCTTTCGTTCTAGTTGCCGTTGAGCGTTCAGCGCCTTTGTAAGCTAATAGAATATGACTTGCTTTTGCACTTGCATTGGCTTTTCTTCCAATCATTCTAGACAAACATTGGTGTCCGTTATGAATATAAGGTCCGAAAACTGCACCTGCTGGCAAATTGAATAATTGCTCTTGGAATTCAACCGGAAGATCTTTTTTAGCTAAATACGTAGAATCAAATTTAATGTCTGAATTTGCATTTACAAATTCACCTACATTTGAAACTGTTCTGAATCCTGCAATTGTATCGTTCTTTTTGGTTTGCTCGTTGTACACAACTTTACCTGTTAATACGCCGCTGATCGACTCTAACATAGCTGCTTCATCTTCTTTAGAAGGTTTGCTCTCTACTAAAATAAAATCAATACTTCTAGTAGGATCTGATTTGTATTTTTTAGGGTTTTTCTTCATAAACTCTAAAATTTCAGCATCGGTAACTTTTACTTGATCATCATTAACTGTTGAAAATGCTACAGTAACATAATCAAAATCTGCTTTATTTGCTTCCATTTGGTAGGCAAATTTACCTTCCGATTTTGTAGTAATCACCGCTGATTTAATCATGGTGTTGTACATTTGCTCTACAGCATACGTTTCAATATTTTTCTCGAAATCTTTCCACTGCAACCATTGTTCTTGATTGGGTGCATTTTTTAAAGATTTGATGTATTCTTTAAATTTATTTTCATCAAACTGACCAGCAGCATTTAAAAATTGTTGGTTTTGAGCAAAATTTGGATTTTGTTTGATCACATTGATCAATTGTTCACTACCAATTTTAAGCCCTAATTTTTCAAATTCTTCTCCTAGAATAATACTTCTTACTTTTTGTTCCCAAGCAGTATTCATTGCTTGCGTATTACTCATTCCTTGCCCTTGCTTTTCCATCATTGCAACTTGTTGCATGAATTCCTGTGCTGAAATGTCTGTTCCATTGATAGAACCTACACTGTTTGCACTACTTCCAAAAGTTCCACTTTTGATTACATCTGCTAATACAAATGAAAATAATGCCAATGCAATAATTACAATTAAGAAGAATGAACGTTGTCTAATTTTAGATAAAACTGCCATTTTTATTTGTGTTTAAATTTTTTTCAGAGGGCGAAAATACGATTATCTATTTAATAATAAAAATAGAAATCATACATTTTCACAGATTTTTAATGATTTTATTTTTTATTTTGGTATTTGTTGTAAAAATGCCTTCTAAAGAAAAACATACCTAGCGAAACAACTGCGATAATGATACTCAAAACATAACTTTCTTGTTGCGTATACTTTGTAAAAGCATCATACGCAAAAAAAGCGGCAAATGCGAGATAAAAATATTGTACAAATTTCAAATAATTCATGATATACTGTTTATAATTTAATCCATTGAGTTTACTTCACCGTTGCTTCGTTGCATGTTAAAGACTTTAAAATCTTTGCTGAAGTCGACTCCAGGGCCTTCAAGATAGCCACCGGCTTCATCGGTGTATTTAAAGGGTTTTTCGGTAAAAAACCACTCATTTTTTTGATCATAATACAATTGAGACGTTTCTAGTTTTTTTCCGTCCTGTGAAGTAATAAGTACAGCACCTTGCAGGTCAATTATATTGGTTTTTTTATACGAAATAGCATAATTGGACACTATTGTACTTTGGCTTCCCTTTTCATCAATGAGCGTCAAATGAATGCCTTTTGGAAATTCGGTAAAAGGATGAGAAATTGCGCTGTAATCCAACATTTTTGGGCTTTTTAATATCGATTTTATACGCCCCGAATCGGTATACTTTAAATGAATCGAATCTACTTCCCCAGAAGGCGCAAATGCAGTTTGAGTTAATTTACGTACATTTTTCAAATCGCTTTCACAAGCAAAAAGCAACCACACGATAACTAGCGTGAAGCAACCTCTATACAGGCTATTTAAGCAGTTTTGAAAATGCATTTTGGCTTGCAATTAGTCGATTTTTCTTTTGATAAACCAAAGATCGCTCAACGATAATCCTACTGTTACATTCACATAGTTTTCCTCGATTAATCCATTGGTACGGGTTCCTTTTTTACCATATTCAACACCTAAATTGATTTTAGACAACCCTAACGGCAATCCCAATCCAAAAGTTAAGGCATAATCATTAATACTGGTGTTATTGATTACCAACCCTGTATTTTCATATCTGAATCCCCCTCTGTAGACAATTCGGCTAAAATAATTCCCAAATGAATCATACTTTGGAATATAAAATCCTCCAACTGCTATTTTTTGAGAATTTTCAAAAGATACATTAGCAATCGAACCAAATCGGTTGGTCATGTCGCTATTGTTTGAAAAAGTAACTTCCGAACCAATAGCCCATTTTTTATTAGCACCAATTCCTAACCCAAAAGTAAATTTTGCCGGAATTTTCATTTTGGTGTCATTCACAGCAATGTCATTTTCTTCGCTTACCAATTCGGCACCATTAATGTTGTAAATAATAGTTGCGATTTTTCGTTCATTTTCAGACGTTAATGAGGTGGTAGGATGATAAGTAATTCCAGCATTTAAATCCAATTTGGCATTGATTTTGGTTTTGTACAAAAACCCCGTATTTAAAGAAACACCTTTTAGTTTTGAATTATTTCGCTCTCTACTTCGCATTTGCAACACTATAGGAGAATAAATAGATTCTACATATTCAGTTGTAATATCTCCAAAATTATAGCCCAAGTCAAATCCGAAACTTAATTTTTTAGATAAATTATAGGCTGCCCCTACATAGATTTTATTAATATTTCCGTTGCCTAGATTTCTAGAATTTCTTTCGGTATTATCGGTTTGTGTAACGGTATTTTCGATTTTATAACCTACTGCCGAATACGGCATGATTCCGAAAGTAAATCCAAATTTTCCATATGGAAAACCAATCGCTAAATAATCAATATTGGTACGCTTAGCTTTTTCATTATCTGTTGCATTAGAAAATGTTGTAAAAGATGATGTTGCCCCAACCGTAAATGCGGTCGATCGCAACCTAGAAAAAGATGCCGGATTTGCGATATTTAATTGAATACTATCATTAAAAATACTTACTCCTCCCATTGCTCTCACATCATGAGTCCCTTTGAATTTTATTTCGCCCAACCCATAATACGAATAGGGAGATGCGGTATTGTCTTGAGACCAAGAAACAGCAGAAATTAGGATGCATACAAATGCGGAAATTTTTTTAATCATTTTGATGTATATAAGTTGATAATAGGCGCAAACTTTCTAACAAGAAATTTGAATGGGCAAATATGGTGTTTTTTAATCTTTTAGCCAAAAAATCTGCGTCTCCTCCTGTTAAAATTACTGTTAAATCTGGATATTTATGAAAATATTGGGAAATAAACCCATCCATTTCAAATGCCAAACCATTAATTATTCCACTGTGAATCGAATTTTCAGTAGAATTTCCAACTAATTCTACCATCTCATTTTTTTCTAACAACGGAAGATTTTGGGTGTAGTCATTCAAACTTTTATAGCGCAAGTTAATACCGGGAGAGATGGCACCACCTAAATAGTGGTTATTTTGATCTACAAAATCATAGGTTACACAAGTACCAGCATCAATTACTAAGCGGTTTGTATTGGGAAACAACAAAGTTGCTCCTGCCGCTAATACCATACGATCGACACCAAGAGTTTCGGGAGTAGCATAACGATTGCTGAAGGGAAATTTAGTTTGATGGTTAATGATTTGAGTACGCACTTGTTTTTGAATAAAAGCCAATAGCGTTTGATCAAATTGACCCACAGAGGAAAATAAGGCTTTTTCAATTTTTGGGTATTTTTTAAAAATTTCAGAAAAAAAAGCAGGTGCTTTATTGGGTTCCACCACAAACAATGCTTCAACGATATCTTGTTCAAATACAGCTACTTTAATTCTTGAATTTCCAACATCTATAGTAATGAGCATCTCCTTGATTTTTGAATTGCAAATATACAAATTGATTTTTTTTAAAAATTGTTTTGGATAATCTAAAATAGATTCTATATTTGCACCCGCAATGAACAAATAGAAATACTTGTTTTTGTACGGTACCTTAGCTCAGATGGTAGAGCAATGGACTGAAAATCCATGTGTCCCTGGTTCGATCCCTGGAGGTACCACAAAATTAATCCGTAACACACTTTAAATTAAGTGATTACGGATTTTTTGTTTTTTATTTTGTACGATTATTGTACGATTACTTCATTTATGCAATTTCTGCATCTTTTCAAATT
>JACCDN010040993.1_pt1 | contig 112030 bp, 100 predicted proteins | sample 7441691 | NCBI WGS metagenome assembly JACCDN01 (sample SAMN15323439, study PRJNA562643) | freshwater metagenome | isolation source: river surface water | place: USA:Blue River Watershed | collected 2017-08-16 | reverse complement strand
CGGTATTATTCTTAATTGTAAGGGATCCAGATACCTTACATTTTCGCAGCAATGCTTTTAAGTCTTCTTCATAATTAAATACATCTGAGCGATCTATCCAATCATGGGGCATCACCAAGCTTTGTGGCTCGGCTGCAAACAGCAATGGTAGTGTACAATAAACAGTTTTGATAATCATTTTTGGGTTGATCATTGCTTTGCTTTTAGTTGATAAAGAACACTTGGAATTATTTTGTGCGCGCACCTATGAATAAGCGGTTAATCGTTGGGTGATTATATTTATAAAATATTGATTGAAACTTTTAATTTCTTACTAAAATTCATATTTATTTTAAAAAAAAATTTAATAAAAATTAGCAAAAAATCTCTTAACGTTTTTTTAATCTCCCTTCTTCAAGATGTAATCAGATTAAAAAATTTGGGTGATTTTAAATGAAAAAAAAGGAATTTGTTAAAATATTTGCAGGGGCTATTATTGGCCTAATGCAGTCTGGCAGTCTTTGTTCTGCTGTAAGTTATGAAATTTCTACAGTCGCTGGTACCGGGGCATACGGGAACACTGGTGACGGAGGGCCAGCGACTTCCGCTACCTTGAGTAGTCCACACGGTGTTTGTATATCGGCCACAGATGATATTTATATAGCAAACACTAGCAGTAGCAATATCAGAAAAGTTGATGATAGCACTGGTAATATCTCTACTTTTATAGGTGGGGCATACACTGGATACTATGGCGGTAATCCAGGTACTTATAATAACAGTGGCGTATCTTCTGGTGCTCTAGTTGAACCTTATGCAATGTGTTTTGATGTTTCAGGCAGATTGTATGTTGCAGACACATTTAATGACGTCATATTAATGTATGATATTAATGGCAATGTTACTACTATTGCCGGAACAGGTGTGGCTGGCTATTCAGGTGATGGTGGTACAGCGATTTCTGCCAAGCTCAATAAACCTTACGGAATTTTTGTGGACCACTTAGGTAATATTTATATTGCTGATACAGGTAACAGTTGCATCAGAATGTTTACGCTAGGTGGTAATATTATTACTATTGCTGGAACTGGAACTATAGGAAACTCAGGCGAAGCAGGGCTTGCAACACTGGCTCAACTGAATGTTCCACAGGCAATTTGTGCAGATCTTGCGTCTCCTCCCAACATTTATATTGCTGATACCGGTAATAACTGTGTTAAAAGGTTTACAGTTGGTGGTAACATTACCACTATTGCTGGAACAGGTGATGCTGACTATTCAGGAGATGGTGGACTAGCAACAGCTGCTAAGCTCCGTAGTCCTCAAGGAATTTGTGTAAATGATGCATCTCCACCGAATGTTTATGTTGCTGATACACTTAACAATGCCGTCCGTATGATCGGTACTGACGGTATTATTAGCACTATTGCTGGAACAGGTGCAGGTGGCTATTCAGGAGATGGTGGACTAGCAACAGCTGCCATGCTAAATGCTCCTCAACAAATATCTTTTGACAATTTGGGTTCTCTTTTTATTGCAGATGCAGATAATAACCGTATTCGCAAGCTGACCCCCCCGACACAGTCATATACTATTTCGTCAACTACACCAGAAAATCTACCAGTTTCAGGGGTGAATACAGCTATTATAGGCGGCGGCGGTAAAGCTGTTGTGCCTTTAGGAAGCCAAATAAAAGCTGTTGAAATCGTGGATGGTGAATTAGAAACCAGTGATCCTGTAGATGTCATATTTAACGATATTATAGGGGATCCAGCAACGCTTAAAACAAGTGCTGCAACGACAGGGCAATTAACATTTAATGCACCTGCAAATCTGCAAGTAGACACAGGAACCACTGTTCTTAACAGGGCTCCAGAAGGCGATAAAACAATGACAAAGAAGGGTCCAGCCACTCTTGCTGTTGATTCTGATTTAGGCTCTTCTAGGGTGCCTGTTGATATTGATGAGGGAGTTCTAGAAATTCGTGAGGGTGCTGTACTGCCTAATGCGGGTGTCCCTGTAGAAGTTGATAGTGTGGCAAAGTTTACTCAAAATGTTGGCCTTGGGGCAGTGCCTTCAGGTCTGCATATTGGTTCAACAGGTTCAATTGTCGTTGATCCAAATACCAACGTACAGCAGGGCACTGTTGGGGGCTCAGGATTAAAAGTTTCTTCTGGTGGAAAAATAGTCTTGGGGGCAAATTCAACATTTTCAGAAAATGTAGATGTAATCTAATAAAAATAATCTATAAAAAACCCTCGCAGTATTTTTTCTGTGGGGGTTTTTACTTAAAATTAACAAAAATAATATAGCATGTTTATTATAAATTTCAATGAAATACAGTATTTATGTATGTAAAGAATTTCTTAAGTATTCTTGTCTTTTGTTCACTAAGTTTGGCAGCAAGCGAAGTTTTAAATAGCGAAGATCAAGAGTTAACTTCATTTAACGCTTCTCAGTTGCACTTAGGTCAAGACGAGGGAGTTGAATCGTTTGGTTTACAAATTCGTTTGGGCGAAAAAGATGATATGATCTACCCCAATTTGTTATGGCATTACCGCATGGGCTGCAGAAATTTTGAAATCGTGCACCTGGGGTTAAGTGAAAGCCAAGAAAAAAAAATTAAAATGTTTTATGACCGGGTGATTGATAATTGTTCTCTCAATGTAATCCCATTGGTAAGTTTATCCAGCACAAATGATATAGCTGCCCTATTATCTGCTTCTACGTTAAGATCTGCTTGGAGATTACAACTAACCGATCGGCAAATTCTATGCTTGCATGAGCCATTGCAAAAGATCCTAGAAGCATACCAAACAGCAACGCTAAGCTTGCCTTCCTGTCTCTATCAGGGCTTTGACCCCCAAGCACCAGTAAGCTTTTGGCCCCAAACAGACGAACGATTAATTTACCGCTCAAGTATTAATTATGAGCAGTCTGTTAGTTTGTTGAATAGAACAAGCTCTGGAGATGCTGAAATATCAAATGCAGCACATATTGCAACGTTTACAACCATGGATGAGGCCATACGCTTTTCTAGTGGTATGGTGAGGGATCAGCTGCCGTTTATGAAAGTTATAAAACAATCTATCTACCATGCTAACTTAGGAGGTAAAGATTATTGGACAGCAGGAGATTTTGTACGGCCTATCGTGGAAACTCCTTCAGAGCATAGCCTTCAGATTTTTTTAGAAGAGGTTGGAGCTCCTGATAATACCCGATTTGGAAAGAATTACATTTATGTAGTCAATGAAAAATGTGGTTGTAACACGATAACAAGAGCATTGGGCTCTTATGAAGCGGATAGATTGTTAGAATTTCCTGAGCCTAGAGGGTTTCACAGGCCTCCTTTTGAAATTGCAGAGCGATATCAGCGTTTGCTGAGTAATGAATTTTTCAAATTTACTTGTGTTCGTAACCCTTTTAGTAGAGTTTTATCAGCATATTTAGATAAGATTGCAAAAGTAAAGGAAGTTTGGACCAGAGATAGTGCTGGGAGGGTTTTTCTTACAAGAGAAACATGGCCAAGACAGGATTTAGGTTTCAATATTTATCAAAAAATTTCTTTTGAGCAATTTTTAAGAAGGTTAAAAGAAAAATCACTTAAAGAGCTTAACGATCATTTCAAACCAATGTGGTGCGTTACTATGCTTCCGATAGTTCCATATGATAAAATTGTACATCTCGAAAAATTTGATCAAGAGTTTCAAGAAGTGATGAGTCAATTAGGTCTTCCAGGAAAACCGGGAAATTATTTTTCGGCTGAGCATGCAACTAAAGCCGCAGTCAGAAAATCTGATTATTATTCACAAAGAGAAGTCAATTTAGTTCTAGATTTATGTAAAAAAGACTTTGAGCTTTTGGGATACAGCACAATTCCAGATTTTCCTCTAATGGAGGACATGGATACGATTCTTCTGCTTTGATACCGGGGTTTTTGATCATCTCAAAAAATGCATGTGAATTCTCATTAACCTTTTGTTAATATTTAGCTTCGTAGAGTCAAGGTAGATCTATTTTTTATGATCTTTACTAAAACTCTTATTTCATATGGAGAATTATATGAGAAGCTTATTAACAAAAGGAAGTGATGTCTCGTCTGTGAATCATCGCTTTTATCTAGGACTGAGGCAGATTATTCAAGCAACATTTAAGTATTTTATAATAGCTACATTGCATTATGGGTGGGCAGCTGAAACGTTGGCTGAATCATTTTTTGACAAAGATTTTTATCACAAGGCTTATGGAATTCCTAAAGAGCAAGCCTACGATCACTATAATCAAAAAGGGGCGCAATTAGGCAATCGTCCGAATCACTGGCTAGATATTTCTGCAGAAACGACAGGTGCTGAAACACCACTGCTACAATATGCGAGGCAGTCTACACAAAAACTTGAACAGGTTTGTGCAAAAGCTTGGGACTTTATTGTTGCAGGTGCAGGGTTTGCAGGTTCTACAGTGGCGCGTCATTTTGCAGATGCTGGGTACTCCGTCTTGGTTATAGATAAGAGACCTTATGTAGGTGGGAATGCACATGATCTCTATGATGAACACGGTGTATTGATACATTTGCATGGCCCCCATATTTTCCATACCAATAGCAAAGATGTTCTTGAATTCTTGTCAAGATTTACAACTTGGCGTTTTTACGAACATCGAGTGCGATCTGTTGTAGATATAGCGGATGGTAAAACCTATCCTATGCCGATTAATAGAACAACTCTAAATGAGCTTTACGGGTTAGACTTAAAAACCCCAGAAGAATGTCAGGAATATTTGGATTCTGTTAAAGTTCCATGCACCGAAATTCGCAACAGTGAAGATGTCGTATTGTCCCTGGTTGGATCGGATTTGTGTGATAAATTTTTCAGAAATTATACTGCGAAACAATGGGGAGGATTAGACTTAAAAGATTTATCGCCAGAGGTTTTAAGAAGAATTCCAACTCGAACAAATACAGACGATCGTTATTTTGCAGATACTTATCAAATGATGCCAGCAGATGGTTACACAGCAATGTTTAAAAGAATGCTAGATCATCCAGGTATAACTACTTTATGTGGGTATGATTACTTAAGTGTGCAGAATTCTTTAAGCTGTGGTCATCTTATCTTTACAGGAGCAATAGATAGTTTTTTCAATTACCAATTCGGACCATTACCATATCGTTCTTTAAGGTTTGAGTTTGAACATCTGCCTGAAACTTCTCATTATCAAGAAGTTGGAACTGTAAATTATCCTAACAATTATGATTTTACACGCATTACTGAGTTTAAACATTTAACAGGTCAGGTGCACGCTGGCACAACTTTACTTAGGGAATACCCGACTGACGTTAATGCTGAGCGTGAGCCACTTTATCCAGTTTTGTCTGCGGAAAATAATGAGGCTCTACAGCGATATCAAGTGCTTGCAGTATCTCGTGAGGATGTAACTTTTATCGGGCGCTTGGCTGAATTTAAGTATTACAACATGGACCAAGTTACTGACGCTGCTCTGAGAAAAGCAGGGGAGATTTTACAAAAGAAGAAAAAAATAACAGAAGAAGTTTAAGGGATTTTACTCGGCAAGATTTTGGCTTGCCGAGTAAAATTTAAGTTTATATATTTTCTGATACTGAATTTTCTTCTGTAATTTTTTCTTCTATCGTTTGACTAAAGATAGGCAAAACAGTTTTTCCTTCTAGTTGATGGCGTGGTTCAAATCTTATGACACTATTGCCGGATGTGCCATTCAACCAAGTGCGTGAACGTTGTGTCCACACACATGAGCCAAAGTCTGCGAGCATTGTTGGCGTTTCTTGCTTAAAGCCATCTAAGTAATATGTTACCATTTGTCCTATCCAGCAGACATCCCCCAACGCTGAGTATTTTATAACTGATCGTTGAGCGGTAGTTAAGCTATCCAGATTTGAAATTAAGTTAACCATCTTTTTGTAAATAGGATGATGAGATTTTGCTGCCAAACAATAAATATCAAGCCCCCATTTCCACTCAGGTACATTAGATCCAATAAAGGAAAATTGACTTAAGAGTTCATAATATTTTGGTTTCAAAACAACACCCAAATCTAAAACAATGCCACCAAATTTCTCCAGAATAGAAAATTTTAATGGATTAACAGCTATACCAAACAGTTTATTCGTGACGAGATTATCGCAAACAGCTTTGATGCTTGCTTTTTCAAAAGCTTCTTCTGGGGCTTTTCTTTCGTAATCAATATTGCGTAAGTGTAACTCTCGCTCTAATGTCTCGAGTGGAGTATTTGTCCAAATGAAGTGTCGAAAATTATTTATTAGATCCATCTTACCTAATTGAGCTGAACACAATTCAATGAGTGCAGAGTTAGGATAGCTGGGCCTTTCTAAATTTGTTAGCCATAGATTATGAGAAATTTTTTCTATTCGTTCAGAAGCAGGAAGTTTTCTTTTTGATGCTAGCAACTCTTCACTTCTTTTGAGCATGTGATTATGGTGATACTTTAGTGAATCATTATCATGATCAAAGACACTCCGTGCTCTTTCTTCAAATTCGTTGTTGTAAGTGTAGTCACATTGCACAAGTTCTGGATGATAAAAAATATCAAACCGACTTGGTGTATCGACCATAAAATCGGAGAATAAGTCAGAAATATGCGTGTCATTATCTGTTGTGCATAAGAAATGGTGTCTTTGACGATCTGGCATGAATTTACCAAGTAATCCGAAATAACCTGAATTTGATTCCTTTTTGACAATAAAAAGAGATGTGACCTCCCCTTTGTAATCTAATATTTCTAAATGGTTATTATTTGTAAATCGGTAATTTACCTCATTTTCGTGAGGCGATGGATAGATTCTTCCTCCCTCTGTGAAGGTGAATTGAGCAAACCGTTGTATATAAGGACCAGATTCATTATGTTCAAAAGCCCCAAAAGTAAATGCTTTTCCTACAATGTCTCTTGCCTGAATGCGTCTATATTTTTTAAACCAAGGGGCACGATCCTCAATAAAACTTCCGGAAATAGTTTCTGTTGGTATTAAAGAAGATGAGTTAACAAGAATTCCTTTTTCTTCCAAGGCTTGCAAAAGGTGGGGTGGTAAGATCTCTGGCGTTTTTAGAGCAATCTGCTTAGGCAAGACCTTATATCTCAGCTGGTAAATAAGAGTGAATAAAGAGTCTTCAACACTTGTGTCTTGTTTTATTTCTAAAATTCTTTCTTCTTTTTCTATGCAGACTTGACGTTGCAACAAGAAATCGATGAGCGGGTTAATTTCTGTTTCAAAATAATGTTGATATTTTTCCGAATTAAACCATTCATTAGGATTATACCCAAGTTTTACTCCTTGATTAAGGTAATGCGACATTGCTTCTTCAAGAGTAAAATCAAGCCCATATGTGGCATTATAGTATTCTAACGAAAAGTATGGTCGTATGATGTCTCTTTCATAAAAAGGTTGAGAAGGGCTTTCAGAAAAATTTATTACCCAGTGGTTACCTGAGCGAAAAATGTTTGCAGATCCGCGATATTCACTCATTAGACCTGTCATAAATGCTTCATCTGGCGCACTGTACTTGAGCGTATTGCCAGAAGGAATATTTATTGTGTTAGAAGATGGGTAATAAAAGCTTTGTGCCCCATGATTTCTTACTCGGATTTTATGACCCGAAGAAATAGGGGTGCCTATAATTTTTTCCACTTGTGATGAGGGGATTGATGCGTCCCATGAAACAATAGTATTGTCTCCAGGCACTGTTTCATTTTTTAGAAAAATTGATAACTGTATGTCTGCTTCAGTCTGATTTTGTACGTATATCTGGTGCGGCTGGTAAGTTTCTAAAAAACTATCAATCTTTGATAGATCCTCTGATTGCTCTCTTGAGGATGCTGCAATCAAATCAGCTGCATAGGGGTTAAATATACTATGTATGCAAGTAAAGGCAATACTCACTAAAATTTTCTGTGATAAATTTTTCATCTTATTCATATCCTTTGTGGTTAGCGCTGGTTTCACTTAAAAATCTTTTGAAATAATTCTTGTATTTCTCAAAATTTTTTATTTATTTTATTTATGTTTATTGTTTCATTTTATGAATAAAAAATAAAAAAACTGTTAAAGGCGATAGTTTTAGTTGTTAATTATTTATAAGAGCCTGGTGTGAAAATGATTATATCATTTCCGGGCGTTGCCCATTGGTGGAAACTTATATAAAGGGGCCCGCTAGCATATTTAGTTTGATAATCGATTGATAAAATATCTGGTTCGCTCAGTAAAGAATTTTCTGTTTTGTTTACTTCCCTCTGCACCAAAGTAAGTGCGTTTCTTATTATAGAGTATCCAGATGTTGATGCTAAAAATTCAGAACCAATGACCATGGAAGTATCTACACTAGCGTAGAAGCTAAATTTTGAATGTATCGTTGCTATATCTTGCTTAATTACTCTATTTATCCCTCTTACTACCCCTCCGTATTTAGCTAGTACTGCATACTGAAAAAGTACAGATGCACGTCTATAAAGTTTGCTATTTAATAATTTTTCTATTTCAGATAGGCAGGGTAGCCTAGACAACGAAATAGACCTAATTTCAACATTTTCAGCTATTGCTCCTAAATCTTCCGCTGTGATAGGAGGCTCAGCTGTCCATAAGATGTGTTTCCACCCTAATGCCTTTGAATGAGTTTCAATTGATATCCCCAAGCACTTTTTTTGATGAGGATTTAAACAAGTGGCCGGTTCGTCAGTTTTTTTTGCATAAAAGGTGTGTATTATTTTAGGAATTTTAAGATCAGGGGTATTCGATAATAGAGTACAATCTTTGATTGGAGTAGTTCTATCTCGATTAATTTCTCTTAATTTTTGACAAAACTTTTGTGGGGTGATCTTATATTCGCTAAATAGAGTTGATGCCAAATGCTGAAAAAGTGGTAGCGAAGAAATATCTTCAATAGGCTGTCTAAATGTAGGTTTTTCATAATCTAAGCTATCAGGCAAATCTTCTATTGCTAACTGGGTTTTATTTTGGGAGGGCGTACTGAAAATAATATGTTTTTCAGTGTCTTCACAAACAAGGCTGCTTATGTATGATGATGGCATCGCTCTAATTGTTTCAAGCACACCAGGAAAAATGACAATAGTACTTTTTAAAACGATGGATGCTACTCTAGATCTTTCTTGAGTTGGATCTATGAGAATTCGTAAAAATGTATTTTTCTCAGAAGGTGTTGAGCTTCCGTTTACGCTAATCATTTGGTAGCGGCTATCAAACGAAATTAAAACTTCAGTTTCTTTCTCATCAAAGGCTAGTTGGTAAGAATCATATACTCCCACTCTGATAGGGATATCTGTTCTATTTTCTATGGTTAACTCTTCTTGTTTTGATAGAGCTAAAGTGGTTTGTAAATCAATGAAAGAAGGACATTGCAACAGAAGATCTGATCTTTCTTCAGTAATTGGCGCAACAAGTATTTCAGCCGCTGTTAAATGTGATTGTAAGAAGGCAGTAAAGAACGTAAAAATTATTCTCATGTAACACTAACCTCTATGTCTATCCAACTGATATTTATGCTAGTTGGGAAGAAGTTAAATTTTGATTAAATGACTTTATTAATTTAAGAATTTTATTTTTTAATTTTTAGCTGCTTCCGAAACTCCCCAATACCAAGAGTGCGTAGAAGGTTCATGAGGCAGGCCCGCTAAAATCAAATGCTCTTTGGCACGAGTAAGTGATACATAGAAAAGGCGATTATGCTCAAATTCTAAAGCTTGCTGATGGTGTTCTTTCAATGCAGAAGTTAAAACTGTATCTGCGGCAATTGTTGGTTTTAAGAACCAAAATTGTTGAACGGGATCAAATAGTAAGATGTCTTGTTTTAGATTTGGCTCATCTCCATTATCTAGAATAATAACAATAGGTGCTTCTAAACCTTTTGCTCCGTGTACTGTTGATAGTTTAATGCCTTCTTGGTGGCTGCTCTGGGTAAATATTGGTGGATAGTTATATAAATGCTCAATCAGTTCCCTAATACTTAAATCTAATAGATTAAAACGCTTGAAAACTTCGTCCATAAAATAGTGTAAGCGCTCGCACTCAACGTTCATTATGTCATAAGCGCATTGAAAATAATCGTAAGCGTTTGTAGGTGTACTTTTTAGCAGTTCACAAAGAGCATTGGCGTGAAAAGGATAATGCGCCTGCACCTCATTCCATAAAAATTTTTTCCGACTGTGGCATAGATTAAATAAATCTTCTTCGCTAATTATACCAAAGCTTCTCATCCATGGGCTTTTTAATAGCTGCGCAAGATTTAGATCGTTCAATGGCATCAGCATGAATTCAACAGCACTTAAAATGTCGCGCACAACAAGAAATTCTAGAAGATTTTTCGGCTCAAATGCAGAGAATGGGATTTTTTTTCTTTCGCAAATGTCGGTTAATGCACGCATTTGACCACCTCGTTTTCGCATCAAAATCATCACATCACTATAGGTTGCTTCACGGTTCTGAGATGCCAAAAATAGGCTGTCCTGAATGATTTTTTCAATTGTGTTTAAAACATTAATTGCCAATAGTTCTTCTGGTTCTTGCATTTCAATGTAGGTTTCAAATATAGGCCATGGTTCAATATTTTCATGTTTTTGTTCAATGAATGGCAAAATTTGAATATGACCATCAAATGAATGATGAGCGGTGTGACTAACATTTTTGCCAAGACCATTAGTGTTTTTTTGAAAAATAGTATCGATTAATTCTAAAATATTTTTAGCACTACGAAAGCTAGTTGTTAGGCTTATATTTTCAAAGGGATTGCAGAGTGCTGAAAAATGTTTTTGCATGTTATGGTACATGCGGATATCAGCCCCTTGAAAACTATAAATTGATTGTTTTTCATCACCTACAACAAAAAGACTTCTATTATTTGATTGTTGATCAAATAAACCATTTACAAGGTGTGCAATGACCCGCCACTGATCAATGCTTGTGTCTTGGGCTTCATCAACTAGAATGTGATCAATGCGATAATTTAAATCTAAAAGAATCTGATCGAAAGTATCTAAATTTAATATTTCTAGTGTTTTTTCAATCAAATCGTGAAAATCCCAAAGATTTAGCTCTGCTTTTAAATCCTTGTAGTGCTTATTAAATAGTTGCTGAAGTTGCCAGAAATTCAAAGATTTTTGCACGTGATCAAAGCGTGTTTTTTGAGCATAATAATGCGCAAGAGATTCCGCATAAACTTTTAACTGGATTTCTGCGTCCGGATATTCTTTTTGGATGCCTGCTGGAAGAATTTTTGACCGTACTGTTCCTTTTTGTGTTAAAAAACACTGTGAAAAAAAGTGGTATTTTGAAACGCTCTCATCTGGTGGGCAAATATTCAAAAGCCCCTTAAGAAGAGAATGTATCTCAGATGGCGGATTTGGAAATTTTGGGATGCCGTTAATATCAAATAATTCATGCAGGCGAGAATTAATTTCAGCAAAGTTTGAATTTTGAACATTGCGTGTTGTGCTGCATAGATACTCAAATAAAACATTGTCAGAGTGAAAAGTCAGAAATTCCTCTAAAAAAATTGTTGCTTGTTCGTCAGTAATTAGTTTTTCAAATGACTGTGCCAAATAAGTGGACTCTTCAAAATTTTCCATGATTCTAGGGGCTGTATGTAGAATGCTTTTACCCATATGTCGCTGAAGAAGACTTTGGCAAAATCCATGGACAGTTTGAATTGAAATGGGTAGTAATTGCACCAATGCATGCAGGTTCTGAGCTTTTGTAATTATTTCTTTGTCTGGTGTTTCGCCTAGATCTTGCAATTCTTCAATAATCTTTGTTTCGGAAGCTTTTGCGAGCAATTCTACGCGTTTTAGAAGCCTTTGTTGCATTTCATTTGCAGCAGCTCTTGAAAATGTTAAACAAAGTATACGATCAGAATTTGCACCGCTTAGTAGCAGTCTAATAATCTTATCAATAAGAACCTTTGTTTTTCCAGATCCAGCTGAAGCATTTACCCAGCAGCTGGATTTTGGATTACTAGCTTTTTGTTGTGGACGCATAATAAAAAAATAGCATCACGCTAGTTCTTTTTGTTTTAGTTTTTTACCTTGTCTATAAAGGAAAAAAGCTATTACTCCTAGAACACTAACAAAAATGAGAATTGAAGAGAGTGCAAAAATGTATTCGTTACTAGAGTAGAGCCTAAGTCCATGAGTATCCATTGCTCCACTCCATTTTTGATCAAGTAAGAAACCAAAAGATTGCATAATGCAAGCACTGCCCATAACAGTGAACGTGTTAATCACACCAAGAGTCGTGCCTGATGTTTCGGGTGTTGTGTAGTGTGAAGCTGCACCGAAGCATAATATTTCAGAGCTACTGAAGAACCCCAAAACAATTAGCACAGCAATAAGAAAGAATGCTGACAAACTCCCATAAAGTAATATAACTAAGCAAAGTACCATTGCTATCCAACTATAAGCGATGCCTCGATTGTATTCTCTATATTTTTCACACAACCACGGAACAACCAAACTTCCAACTGCTGCACCAACATAAAGCAATTTTGTTACACTAGCTGCATTGATTCTCTCTAAGCTGAAATGGTTCATTAAAAATGAAACACCCCACAGATCTGCTATTATAGAAAAAGGAGAGAAAAAACAAGTTGTCATAATTGCATAAGCTAGCACTGCGCGTGTTTTTAAAACATGAGAAATACTTTTTTTGATTTCTGACCACCTCAAAACAGCATGAGGATTAATAGCTTCCTTAGGTATAACAATTACAAGCGAAAACCATAATATTACACCAATGACAGACAATACTTTGAAAGCATATATCCAGCTTGTTGTTTCAATAAGGTTTACTAATGGGTCTGTTGTTAAAAGCGGCCCAAGCAATCCAATTGTTAAAGCGGCTCCCATGAAAAAACCACGGTTCGAGCTTGGAAAACTATCAGCTGCAATTTTCATGCAGCTGATATAACCTGATGCAGCGCCTAGTCCCATAAAAATTCTGCTGGCTTGGGCTTCCCAAAGGCTATTTCCATGAATTAATAAGACATTGCCCACCAAGCACAGCAAAATGCTATATAAAACTACGCGTTTCACTCCAAGCCTATCAATCAAAACTCCGCAGGGAATTTGCACGATCGCGTAGACAAACATAAAAAAAGAACCAAGCGTTGAAAAATCATTAGCTGTCATAAAAAATGCGCTGCGAAGTTCCGGCTCTACAAGTCCAGGCGCAATACGAAGTACGTATTGGTATAAGAAAAATAACGCAACTCCCCCCCAAGTTAAATAGGGTGACGCTGCTGTTCTCTCTTCATTCATTAAATAAGTCGTTCCAAATTTTTATATTCGTTACACTTTGGCGTTTTTGAAGGCCAGGGGCAAGTTAAAAATTCAGAATTCCTTATTAAATAATGGGAAGTTATTTTTTCGAATGTCTTTTGCAATGTATCTATTGGAATTGCAAGGCTTGTGGACGTTATTCCAGAAGGTTGCGTGCCTTTAAGCTGCCAAAATTCTGCTTGAACTGATTTATCAACATAGGTTTTACCGGCTAAAAATATTTCAATAGCAAGTTGGGGTGCATATCCGTTAATTACTTCAGCTTTACTGGGGGGAGTACCTGTTTTGAAATTTACAACTAAATTTCCAGCATTCAAAAAAAACAAAGCATCAATCCTTGCTTTTATAGTAATTTCTCCCAGTGTTGTTTGAAAATCCTTTTCACTATGGATTTCGCTTGGAGATAAATCGTCAATTTGATTGCGCACCCAATCTAGGATGCGCTGTAGTTTGGCTTTCCATAAAATGGCAGGGCTGCTTAGTCTTAGTGTGTCTATATATTTTGTTGCGGCATCAAATCCGCTTTTCAGATAAATTTCTATTGTTTTATGGGTTGCCATCCCAAATTCTTTTGCAAAACTCTGACAGGTTATTCTTTCAAGAGGGCTAAGTTTTAAAATGTATTTGGCGTAAAATCCATAAGGGTCTTGCATCAGTAAATTAAACCCTGTTGCGCTAATAGTAGTTGGGCGACTCCCGACAATAGGTTTTGCAGTGGGTCTTTCCACCATTGTTGGGAATATTTTTTCTGGATACTTTTGCGCAATTTGACCATTAAGTAACGGATGACAAAAAACTGTTTCTTGGGAATAACTTAAAATATTTAAGGGATTAGAACTTTTCCAACGCATAAGTTGTTGTGTCATATTTGTAGTTTCGCTCAGTAGAAGGTGGCTTAAGCCTGGTCGAATTTGGCTATGCTTCAAACAAAATACAACTTGTGCTGGGGTGAATTTTAAAGCTTCATGAATCCCTAAGCGAATTTGATTAGAATATGCCCCAATGTAAACAGCCTTTTTAAACCATTCAATACAGCGATTTTTACCATCCAAAAGAGGTATATATTCACTAAGAAATCGTGTTTGTGCTTGAATTTTAGAGGGGAGTTTTTCAATAATTTCATTAAAGACATTAAGAAAACCATTTTTGCGCGTAAGAAAAGAAAGATAATTACATAAAGGATGATTTGGAAGGTCTAGATTTGATAATTTTTTTTGCGTTTTTCTTAAAGTGTATTCCCACTCTACAGCAAGATTGTGAAGTTCCTGATCTTGAGCAAGGTGGGGGTGACTAATTACTTCCAGAGCATTCAAAGTAGTTTGATTCATTACATACTTGTATACCTTACAAACCCAATCCACAGCATTGCTGACTTGCTTAGGTGCAGTGGCAATAATCAGTCTTTCCCAAGTTGTCACATCGTCACATACTAAGATGAATCCTTGATTGAAAAATTCTAAAGCTTGTTTTTGCAGGGAAAAAATTGTGGAAAATTGAATTTGTTGATAAGTAGATGCTTCTGCTTTGCACTGAAATGGCCGCTGTGCTTTATGAATGGCTTCAATAATTTTAGCTAACTTCTTGTCCTGCACATCCAGGCCTACCATCTCACTTGCTAACTGCCAAAAATTGTAAAAATCTGCTTCCGAATATTCAGTTTTTACTAAATTAATAGATGTTAAAATGGAATTCATTCTTGTGAGATCAATGCAACGATTTATCCAAAAGTACACGACACACTATTTATTATCAATTTCTCTTTTCGAAAAAGAGATTTCTCAAGAAAATCCTTAATTATCTATCACTGATTTTCTCTTATTGGACTGTAAGAAAATCTTAGAATGTCTCTCCTCATATATGAAAAATAAAAAAGCCATTAGCACAGCTATTGCACTGACAAAAAGTGCAGGTATAAGGTGCCATCCTGTTTTATCAACAAAATAACTCATCATGCCAGGTGCCATACCACCAACACTTAGGCCGATTGTAAATAGTAGTGATACATTTCTTGCCCGAACCGAAGCTGGGAATAGACTATTCATAACAGGGTGAATTGCAGCACCAAAGCTAGATGAGGCAATTACTAAAAATATCTGAGCTAAGTAATAGTGTTCTCGTGCTAAAAGCATAAACCCACCGATGCTCAAGGGTGCAGCAAGTAATGCTGTAATTTTCATGAACTGTTCATAGCGTTTTGTTCTGTCAGCAAAAAAGCCCATAAGGGGTGACAATGCAATATAACTAACAAGTGCAATCATTGTGCATTGTTGGCCAATTACGGTTGGCTGATTTAAAATTTTTGTAACATAAAAATTTGTATAGGTTGCTGGTAGCCAATTTGTTGTTCCAACAAGTATACCAATAAAAATCACCAACACGCGACGCAACCAAAGATATCCGAAATCGTCTTTTGTTTTTTGGTTAGGCTGGTTTTTAGGGGGCACTATATCTACTAAAGAGCGGCGCATGCTTATGGTCCAAAAAGCTGCAACTCCACCCAATAAAAAGGCAATGCGCCAAAGCCAAGGAATTGTTTCTTGATAAAATACGCAAATGGCAGATGCGCCAAGACCAATCATGCTTCCAATTGTGCCTGAAGCGGCCAAACAACCACTCACAAAACCTCGCTGCTTTTTGTGGTATTCCATTAAATAGGTTCCAGCATTAGTGTATTCACCACCTAGCGAAAATCCTTGCAGCAATCTGAACAGTACAAATAAGCTACTTGCGGCGAGCCCAATATATTCATAACTTGGTAAAAATGCAATTGCCAAAGATGGAAAAATGGCGAACTGAATTGCTCGTAATAGGGCGGTTTTTCTATTGAAAACATCTGAAATGTATCCAAATATAATTCCTCCGACAGGTCTTATCACAAATGCGCCACCAAATAAAAAAAGACTCAGTATATGTGATTCTTTTGAATTAGTGCTGGGAAAGAAATAAGGAGTAATGATTGAGCCAAAATGAGCGAATAATAGGAAATCATAGTAATCAAGAATGTTACCAATGATGACTGCAGTAGTGATTTTTACACGTTGCGACATATTTGATTTCTCAATCAATTAAATTTTCTGATTTTGCAAAGTCTTGTAAAAAATAGCAAGCATTAAAAGTGCTATTAAGCTTATTGTTCCACTTGCAATGAATGTGGCAAATTGGCTGTACATGTGCGCAAAAATTCCACCAATAGCACCAGCGATAATAAGCGCTACAGCGCTGATAAGGTAGAAAAATCCAATTCCTGTGCCACGCAGGTCTTCAGGAACATAGTCTGCAATTAGACTTAAAAACATGCTTTGGCTCATGCCAATTTGAATTCCCCATAACGCAACACCAACCATCATAGTGGTTAAATTTTGAGCAAACCCTAAAAAGCAATCAGCTAGTAATAACATAAAAAAACTTAAGCCTAAGAAACCATAACGGCCAAATTTATCAGACAAACGACCAACCGGATAAGAACATAATGTATTCATTCCGTTATACAAAATCATCACCGCATGTGAAAAATTCTGATCTAAATTGAAGTTGCCAGTTGCATGTAGTACTAATACAGACTCTCCAACCCTTGCACTCATATAAACAAGTACAATTGACATTAAAATCCAGTATGATTTTCCAAGACGCTTTAAATCCTTGAAACGAATAGGGTGACGAATTGGCTGCTTGACGATAGCATTCTTTTCTTCCTTCTTTTGGGAGTCTTTCACGCAAAATATCAAAAGTAAGAGACCAAGAAATGCTGGGATACTGGCAACAGCAAAGACAGTTTTAAAATCCTTACCCGTTGTGGTCATGCACCAAATACCAAGAAATCCGCCGATAAAGGATCCAGCAACGGCCAAACTCTGCCTAAGACCAAAGCAAGCACCTTTTATATCTTCAGGAGCAAGATCACTCACCAATGCATCACGAGGTGTTGCATGTATACCATTTCCTAAACGATCGAGAATGCGGGCTGCTAGCACAGCAGGCAAGTTTGAAAATAAAGCAAATACGGGTCTAGCTATAACAGATAAAGCAACACCCCAAACAATAACGGCTTTTCTCTTGCGCAAATAATCGCTGAGTATGCCTGAAAATAGCTTCATCAAGTATGCTATCGCTTCAAAAACACCCTCAAGAACTAATAAAACCCCAGTGGCAACTCCAAGGATTTGTTGCACATATAACGCAGCAATGCCAAAGATCATAACTGTTGATATGTTCAAAAGCATGCTTGTAAAGCCGATTGCCCAAATTGACAAGGGGATCTTGTTTTTAAAAGTCTTTATCATATTGCTAATAAAAGGGGAATATGGCCAAATGGTTCAATAAGCCACAAACATATCAAATTTGTAAGGGGAGCGCAATGAACAGCGAAAGAACTGCGTTAGTTACCGGTTCATCAAGCGGAATAGGAAGAGGCATTGCAAAAATACTTCTGCAAAATGGTTATCAAGTGATTCTCCATGGAATTGAGCCACAAGAACAAGTGAAGTCTTTAATTGAGTATTTGTCAAGTTTAGGCAAAGTTTTAGGCTATTACAGTGTTGATGTAAGTAATGCCCAAGCTATTGAGAAATTTTCTAATGATTTAGAGGCTTCAGATGTTGTTGTCGATATTCTAGTAAATAACGCAGGCATTCAACACGTTGCGCCAATTCATGAATTTTCGCCGCTACAGTGGGATCAAATTTTAGCTGTAAATCTGTCGTCTGCATTTCATTTTATGCGACTTTTGCTACCCCAGATGCAAGAAAAGAAATGGGGTCGAATTATCAATATCGCTTCTTGTCATGGCCTTGTGGCTTCCGCCAATAAAGCTGCTTATGTTGCAAGTAAGCATGGTATAGTAGGTCTTACCAAAGTTGCTGCCCTTGAAAATGCAACAAAAGGGGTAACATGTAACGCTATTTGTCCAGGTTGGGTTTTAACCCCATTGGTGCAAGCTCAAATTGAAAAGCGCGCAGCAGAGCAGGGAATCAGTATAGATCTTGCCAAGTCCACTTTGTTGAAAGAAAAGCAACCAACTGGGCATTTCGTAACAGCAGAAGAAATTGGTGAATTTGTTTTATTTTTATGTCAATCTTCGGCATCGCAAATTAACGGAGCTACTCTTTCCATGGATGGTGGATGGACAGCACAATAAGAAGGAAAAAATGGAAGTAGATATCATATTTTGGTCGTTAGTAGCTTCTGTTGCAATGCTTGCGGGTGCATGCCTTTATTTAATACACCAAAAACAGACTCTTCTTATTGAAAACGTTCAATTGAGAAGTCAAACACAAACAGATCAACAGATCCAACAAATGTGGCAGCAGCAAATTGAGCGTCTTACTCAGCAAGCGTTGATTAATCAATCGAATCAGTTTTTAGGATTGGCTAAAGCACAATTTGATGGAGTGCTTGAAAAAGCAAATTTAACGTTTGAACAGCGCCAAGAACAGTTTAAGCACATGCTTGAACCCATTTCAAAATCTCTAGAGCAGGTAAACACTCAAGTGCAAACCGTTGAAAAACATCGCATTGAAGCATTTGCTGATTTAAAACGTCAACTGACGGACATGGTCATATCACAAAAGGATTTGCGTCAAGAAACCGCAACTCTTGTAAAGGCTTTGCGTACCCCACATGCCAGGGGGCAATGGGGAGAGATGCAGCTCAAACGCGTAATTGAAATGGCTGGTATGGTTGATCATGTTGATTTTTTTGAACAAGTGCTCGGTGATGAAGGAAGGCTTCGCCCTGACATGATCGTGCGTTTGCCTGCGGGTAAAACTATTGTTATTGATGCAAAAACTCCGTTGGTAGCCTACCTTGATTATTTAGAAGCCCAAGATGATTCGCAGAAAGCTCAAAAATTACAAGATCATGCACGCCATGTGCGAACGCACATTCGACAGCTCTCTCAAAAAAGTTATTTTGAACAGTTCGAGCACAGTCCTGAATTTGTTGTGCTCTTTATTCCAAACGAGGCGATGTTTAGCGCTGCTCTTCAAGCTGACCCCGGTTTAATTGAAGCAGGAGTTAATGAAAAAGTTTTGATGGCTACACCAACTACCTTAATAGCATTGCTTCGGGCTGTTGCTTATGGCTGGCGTCAAGAAAATATTGCTGAAAACGCCAAGGCCATTTCTGTTTTGGGCCAAGAATTGTACAAGCGTTTGGGCGATATGACTGGTCATATAGGACGGATGGGTAAGGGCCTTGAAACAGCTGTCGAAGCTTATAACAGCACGGTAGGATCATTTGAACAGCGTGTGCTTGTAAGTGCTCGACGTTTTCAAGAGCTTGATCCGAATCCTCATACCTTGGAAGAAGCTAGCGAAATTGAAGTGCCTTTGCGGGCCTTAAAAGTGAAGTGATATGCCAAATCCAGCTGCATTTCTAGGATCCTTACACCTTTGCCCACAAGTAACTGGAGTTGTACCACATATAGGAGGGCCAACTATTGGAATGGCAGTTACAGTTATTGTCGGAGGTCCTCCTGCGGTTAATATTAATAATATGTCGGTATGTGTGGGGCCTCCTGATAAAGTAGCAAAGGGAAGCGCCACAGTAATGGCAGCCGGAAATCCAATGGTGCGCATGGGAGATCCTTGCGGTCATGGTGGTACAATTGTGCTTGGTATGCCAACTATTATTATTGGTGATTAGCAAAGTATTTTATCTTCAGGGTTTTTTTTTAGAACGTTTCAAGCTAAAGTAGGCCATGATTATCGGTCACACATCATCGTACACAGCACTACAAACTGCACTTGAGAGTCATCGACATCAAGCCTTTTTGCTAAATGGAGCAATGGGCATTGGAAAAGCTTCAATTGCTAAAAATTTAGCACTCTCAATTTTGGTCAAATCTAGCCCATTTACTGAAAATGTGGTGCAGCAACAGTGCATGAATGGTTCGTATCCTAATTATTTTTATATTTCTCGTATTAGTGATGAAGAAGGCAAGCAAAAGCATGAAATTACTATCGAACAAGTACGTACACTTTTAAACAGTTTAAAGAAGAAAGCCGCAATACAAGGGCGACGAATTATTGTGATAGATGCGATTGATCAAATGAATCGCCAAGCAGCAAATGCATTGCTTAAAATTTTGGAAGAACCTCCTCAAGACACTTTATTTTTGCTTGTTTGTCATAGCCTTGGCAGCGTTTTACCAACAATTCGTTCGCGCTGTGTCAAGATTGATTTTAAGCCGCTATGTGCTGCGGATATGCGAAAAATTTCAGCGGTGCGGGGTGGAGAAGTAGATTCCACTATTCTTGAAATGGCAGCGGGTGCACCTGGTATTTATCAAAAAATCCATGAAGTCGGTGGGGCTATTATATTGCAATCTATTGAAAGACTTTTTCATATTTCTAATCTGAATGATCTAAAATCAGCTATTCAAGACCTTTTAAAACAAAGTGACGACTCTTTTTTGGGGTACTTGCTTCAGCAATTTCTGTATCAAAAAGCTTTGAAGGATCCCGAAGTCTACGCGCATTCAGCCCAAACTGTGGAAAAATTTATGCGTTACACTAATGGTACTCACCTAGATGGTGCGCATCGCTTAGTAGCAGCTGTTCTGCTAGCAAGAAATCCTGAATATAAGCAAATTATTTATGGTTGAATTTAAAAAATCATAAAAATTAACCATATCATAATAAACAAATAATAATAATAACTACAGATCCTCATTTTTTCTGTAGTTATGCACGTGTTAGTAAAAAAATATTTAAAACAAGCTACTGTAGCACTTTTTTTTGTTGTTCCTTCTTATTCTGCAGAACTTTCTACAGCTCAAGAAATAGTTGATGATGGCTTAAGCTTAGGGCGTAATATGCCGGCATACTTCAAGATTATGACATTTGATAAAACTCGCTGGGAAGCATTTGCCGATGCTTTTCCAGGTCACCCAGCAACACAAAGCATAAAGATGCACTTAGAATCTATTCAGCTGATCCCTTTGGTTTTTTCACGAAATGAAATCTTTGCTAGTGAATTTTTTAAAAAAGCAATGAGGCAAAAGTATTGTAATTCGCTCAAAGGCGATCTGCCTTCTGCGCCACTTCTTAGCGATACCAATAGTGATGAAATGTACGCAGCAATTTTAAATTTATTACATGCAGATGAAAGTGCCTTTAGTAAATTTGAAGAATATATTGCTGAATCTATAGTCATGTACGAAAAAATTATTGCTGCTTACAATCATCGTTTAGAAATGCTAGGTGGCAACAGTGCACTACTTAAACATTTCCTGGCTAAAATATTTTTTGCGTCAAATGCTTACGCTGATTCTACTCTTATCAATATGCGCATGACATTGCTAGCAGAAGGTTTAGTTGCTGGCGATGATTATCTTTTTGCGGAACAAAAAGACCCAAGCCACACTCTAGCTAAATCAATTTTGAAATACATACAGCTAGAAGGTCACACAGACACATTAGTTATTGGGTGTGGGCATTCGTTGATTGCAGATGTTGCAGAAACACCTAGGTACTTGGCAGATGATTTTTTAAAAGCATATACGGGAAAGACATTTGTTCATGATTGCCAACATTGTTTATGCGATCATGGTGGCCAGATAGCAGTTGCTTTAAGCGAGAGTGATGATATTTCTTACAACGGAGCTGCGCATGCAGATGTTTTTGCAAATGCAACTACGTCCGAATTTTGGGAAGCTTTAAAGACACTGAATGATGAAGGAGTGAGCCCAATCAGGTGTATTATTGATCATGCCTTTATGCTTTCTAATTCTGGAGAACAAATTGCTAATAGTTTACCCATCGGAGGAATTTTTAGAACGTATTTAGATCTTACAGAGCATCCTCTTGAGCCACATGGATTTGTGCTGCAAGGCGCTGAGCAATTTGGTGAGCGTGTAGAAAAGATTTATGTGAAAGTGAGTTAATCACTTCCACATTTTCTTAAAAAGACTACTGCATTGTCTGCGCTACCAACGTTTCTGGTGTCGGGGTATTTAATTTTTTATCCTTAAACTCATCCTCTTCGGAATGCTCTATAGGCTGAGGTTCATAAGAAAGAGCTAAACGCAAGACTTCATCTACTTGTTTAACAGGTATAATAGTCAATCCCTTGGTGACGTTTTCTGGAATCTCTGCAAGGTCTTTTTCATTATCATAAGGGATAATTACAGTTTTAACGCCCCCTCGGTGAGCAGCAAGTAATTTTTCTTTTAAACCACCTATGGGAAGCACGTTACCGCGCAAGGTAACTTCGCCTGTCATTGCAACATCTCTTGATACAGGAATCCCCGTTAGCACTGAGACAATAGAAGTGCACATTGTAATACCTGCTGACGGACCATCTTTTGGAATAGCGCCTTCTGGTACGTGGATGTGAATGTCCTTGTGCTCAAACAAACTTGGCTTTAAGCCAAATTGAGTTGATCGTGAGCGAACATAACTAAGGGCCGCCTGAACAGACTCTTGCATTACATCACCAAGTTTGCCTGTAATTAAGGTCTTGCCTTTTCCTGGCAACACAACGGCCTCAATGCTCAATAGCTCACCGCCAGACTCTGTCCATGCAAGTCCTGTCGTTACGCCCACTGTATCATTTTCTTCTGCAAGTCCATATCTGAAGCGCTTAATGCCTGCATATTTTTTCAGATTTTCTTCGTTAATTTTCAATGTTTTAATCTTAGTGCTCATGATTTCACGAACTGCTTTTCGACAAAGATTCGTGATTTCACGTTCAAGGCTGCGTACTCCAGCTTCACGCGTGTAATTACGAATAAGTGTTAATAAAGCTTCATCATTAATTGAGAATTCTGTTGCTTTAAGCCCATGATGTTCCATTTGCTTTGGAATAAGATGCTGCTTAGAGATAACTAATTTTTCGTCCTCTGTGTACCCAGGAATACGAATGATTTCCATACGGTCAAGCAGTGGTTGTGGCATTTTTAATGTATTGGCCGTGGTGATGAACATGACATCTGATAGATCGTAATCAACCTCAAGATAATGATCATTGAATGTAGCATTTTGCTCTGGATCCAATACTTCTAACAATGCAGATGCCGGATCACCTCGCCAATCGCTTCCAAGTTTGTCGATTTCATCTAACAAAAATAAAGGATTTGATGCTTTTGCCTTTTTCATTCCTTGAATGATTTTTCCTGGCATAGAGCCAATATAAGTACGTCTATGGCCTCTAATTTCAGATTCATCGCGCACACCGCCTAAAGCAACTCGCACAAAACTCCTGCCGGTAGCCTTTGCTAGGGATTTTCCTAAACTAGTTTTTCCTACACCAGGAGGACCAACCAAACATAGAATTTGCCCGCGAACTTTGCCAACTCTTGCTTGTACAGCAAGGTATTCCAAAATGCGCTCTTTAACTTTATCCAGCCCGTAATGATCTTTATTTAAAATATCTTCAGCTGCTGTTAAAGAATTTTTTGTACGACTTCGTTGTTTCCAGGGCAAATTCAATAGCCAATCTAGATAATTACGAATAACCGTTGATTCTGCCGAAGATGCGTTCATGGTTTTCAATTTGCGAACTTCAGCTAAAGCTTTCTCTTTAGCTTCCTTGCTGAGTTTTACTTTTTTAATTTTTTCCTCTAGCTCAGCAATTTCGTCTTTAGCGTCTTCACCTTCGCCCAATTCGCGATTAATTGCTTTGAGCTGTTCGTTGAGATAGTATTCACGCTGAGTTTTTTCCATTTGCTTTTTAACGCGGGTGCGGATTTTTTTCTCCACGTGTAAAACAGCGCTTTCACTTTCAATAAATCCAAGCACTTTTTCTAGGCGTTTGCTAGTATTAGCTGTTTCAAGCAAAATCTGCTTGTCGGGAATCTTTAAGCTAAAGTAAGAAGCAACCGTGTCTGCAAGTTTTGCCGGGTCCGATATTTGGTTAACTGTTACCAAAACTTCTGGGGGAATTTTCCTATTAAGCTTAACATACTGTTCAAATTGAGAAACAACAGCACGTATGAGGGCTTCTAATTCTTCTTCAGAACCATCTTCCTCAGGAATAATAGATCCGTAAGCTTGAAAATAGGGTGACTCTTCAACAAATTGGTTTAACCGAACCCGGTGAGTTCCCTCAACTAATACTTTAACGGTGCCGTCAGGAAGCTTTAGAAGCTGTAATAAAGTGCCAAGTGTACCCACCGAATATAAATCTTTTGCTTCTGGATTGTCATCTGATGGGTTTTTTTGCGTAACAAGAATAAGCTCTTTCTTGTTTGAAAGCATCATTTCTTCTAACGCTAGTACTGATTTATCACGCCCCACAAAAAGAGGAACAATCATATGGGGAAATACGACAATATCACGCAAGGGCAATACTGGGAATAAGTTCCCCTGAGAAATTGAAAGCGATTTACTTTTCTTTACCATCAACGGGCGCCTTCTTTACGCTTAGGTTCTTCTTGCTTTAGAACAACCACCGGCTGTCCTTTATTTTCTACAACTTCTTTATTAATGATAACTTCTTCTACATCTTCTCTTGATGGTAACTCATACATTGGCTCAAGTAAAATATTCTCCATAATTGAGCGTAGGCCTCTGGCACCAGTTTTTCTCAAGATAGCTTTTTGTGCAACTGAATGAAGAGCTTCATTTTCAAAGGTTAGTTTTACATCTTCCATTTCAAATAATCTTGCATATTGCTTTAGCAATGCGTTTTTTGGAGTGGACAATATTTCAACTAATGCTGCTTCATCCAAATCGCCAAGTGTTGCAACAACTGGTAGACGCCCAATAAACTCTGGGATAAGACCAAATTTCAACAAATCTTCTGGCTCAAGATCTCTTAGAAGCTCACCTATCTTGTGATCTTGTGGGCCTTTTACATCTACTCCAAATCCTATACCGCTGCCTTTTTTACGTCCTGCGATAATTCTTTCCAACCCAGCGAAAGCTCCGCCGCAGATGAATAAAATATTAGTCGTATCAACCTGCAAGAATTCTTGCTGAGGATGTTTGCGACCACCTTGAGGGGGCACAGAAGCAATCGTCCCTTCCATAATTTTTAGCAAAGCTTGCTGTACACCTTCGCCAGAAACATCGCGTGTAATAGAGGGATTATCAGATTTTCTAGAAATCTTATCAACTTCATCAATGTAAACAATGCCACGCTGAGCGCGCTCTACATTATAGTCAGCTGCTTGTAAAAGTTTTAGAATAATATTTTCAACATCTTCACCTACATAGCCTGCTTCGGTTAGTGTGGTTGCATCGGCCATTGTGAAAGGAACATCAATAATACGTGCTAAAGTTTGAGCAAGCAAAGTTTTACCGCTACCTGTTGGGCCAACCAACATAATGTTTGATTTTGCAATTTCAACATCGCCATTACTGCCGCCACTATGGTTAAGACGTTTGTAATGATTATGCACCGCAACTGATAGAACTTTTTTTGCGTGTTCTTGCCCGATAACATAGTCATCAAGAACTTTACGAATTTCTAAGGGGGAAGGTACTCCTTCAGTCAGTAAACGAGGTCCTGCGTTTTCTTCTTGAATTATATCAGTGCACAGGTCTACGCACTCATCGCATATAAATACAGTTGGCCCTGCAATTAACTTGCGGACTTCATGCTGACTTTTTCCACAAAAAGAGCAATATAGGGTATTTTTGCTATCACCAGCAGATTTGCTCATATTTTCTCCACATCAAAACTTATATTAGCAGCAACGAAATTTGTCACCTCATACTTCAACTATGCGTCCGAAAAGTCAAGAAATAGTTAACCAATATGGCCTTTTTTGTGGATAACAACTTTTCATTGATAAAATACTGACTAAATAATTGATAATTCTAGGTAACAGTGATCCTTTTTTGCCTACTCTGTTTCATTTTACTCCATTATCAATTTTCTGCCAAAGCTTTTGAGCTGCATCTTTTTCGGCAAGTTTTTTGTTTTTTCCTTCTCCAATGGCTGTTAAGCCATTTTGTAATAAAACCTCAAGCATGTATGTGGGGGCATGATCTGGTCCAGAACGCTTTATTTCTTTGTAGGTAGGGATATTCATACCTCGTTTTTGCGCCCACTCTTGGATAAGAGTTTTAGGATCCCTGGGTAAATCTTCTGATGCATAAATTGCATCACCCCAATATTTATGAATAAATCTTTGAGCTGCATCTATTCCACCATCAATGTATAAGGCTGCAATAATTGATTCTATGCAGTTTGCAAGAATAGATGTACCTTTTAGCTCGTTCGTGTGAATGGGTAAAAAAGTACCTAGATCAATGCGTTCGGCAATAATGTGACAAAACTCGCGCGATGTAAGATACGAAAGCCTTTTTGCAAGTTTTCCCTCTTCATCATGGGTGTAATGCACATATAAAGCTTCAGCAATCACGAGGCCAAGAATACGATCGCCTAAAAATTCTAATCTCTCAAAAGCCTTTCCCCGTTTACGCTGCTGCAAAACTGGCGGAGTAAGTGCTTGCGTAAGTAAAGCTTTTTTTTTGAAAGAATGTTCTAAAATATCGTCGAGCATTGGATGGTATAGCTAAACACTTGATGTGTTAAGATAGCTCAAAATCATCACAAAACCAATTAACTTGTGGTTTTAACCCTTCATCTCCTGGGCTAGAATTTCTAATTCCAACCAGCGAGTTTCTGATTTATCCAGGGCTTCTTGGCATTGTTGTAGTTCTTCGCTTAGGGTTTTGAATAGATGGGGATTCTTTTCATATAGGGTAGTGTCTTCCAAAAGCGTTGACAGTTCATTAATGCGTTTTTCTGAAGCATTCATTTTGCTTGGTAACTCGTCCCATTCGCGTTTCAAATTATAAGGTAAGCGCTTTGGTTGTACGGTTTTCTCATGCTGAATTTCTTTTTTCTTTATTTTTACAACAGGCTTTTGGGCGGCTTTTAAATAATGCTCAATATCACTGTATCCACCTACATATTCCTGCACTTCACCAGAAGCTAGTGTGACATATGTAGATGTTACGGTTCTATCCAAAAAATCGCGATCATGGCTTACTACAATTAATGTTCCACTATACTGTTGTAAACATTCTACTAGCAGATCCAATGTATCCATATCTAAATCGTTGGTGGGCTCATCTAGCACTAGTAAGTTTCCTGGATTTGCTAATGCTTTTGCAAGAAGTAGGCGATTCTTCTCCCCACCTGATAAAATACTTACTTGCCCCCGAACTTGTTCTTCGTTAAACAAAAACTCTTTTAAGTATCCAACTACGTGTTTAGTTTCATTGCCCACCCATACTTGGTCTCCACCTTCTGGGCATAATGTTTGCCATAATGTGTCAGTTGGATTTAATTCTGATCGCATTTGATCAATATAAGTTACTTTTAACGTTGTTCCGTGCTTTACGTGTCCGGAATCAGGCTGTAATTCTCCAACTAACATTTTTACTAATGTACTTTTTCCTGCTCCGTTAGGGCCAATAATACCAATCTTGTCTTGGTGCAAAATGCGACAAGAAAAAGGCTGCACAACTATTCTATCACAATAAGATTTTTGAATATCCTTAGCTTCAATAATGATTTTACTGCCTCGTGGCAGATTAACAGGATTAACATCAATGGAACGTGTTTTGTTTTGCATCATATCGCGACGCTCACCCCGTAACTCATGCAGTCGTTGCAACCGTCCCTGATTGCGCTTGCGCCTTGCCGTTACTCCGTAGTGCAACCAATCAGTTTCTAAACGTAGGCGAGTGTTAAGTTTTTCTAAACGGCGCTCCTCTTCCTCCATCAGCATAGCCGACCAATCATCAAAAGCTTTGAATCCCTTTTTATTTACATGTAGTGTTCCTCGATCAATCCACCAAGTTGTGTTCGAAGCTTTTTCTAAAAAGCGTCGATCATGACTAATCATGACTACTGCGCCTCTAAATTTGGAAAGGTATTCTTCTAACCATTGGATGCTGGGTAAATCAAGATGGTTAGTTGGCTCATCAAGTAAAAGAATTGTTGGATTTCTTACTAAACTTTCAGCTAGCGCAAATCTTCGTCTTTGTCCTCCAGAGGCATTATTCAACGTTACATTGGCAGCGATTCCTAATTTATCAAGAATTGATCTGGCTTCATGTGGTTTGGCTCCATAGGATTCTAAAAGTTCAGTGGTTGTTACATCTAGTGGATACGTTTTATCCTGCTCCAGATATACCAGATTTTGGCTAGGCAATAAAAAATACTCGCCTTCATCAAGTTCATAAATTTGCGCAAGGGCTTTTAGCAAAGTTGATTTTCCACAACCGTTTCGTCCCACCAAGCAAATACGGTCACCCTCACATATTTGTGCGGTCAGTCCTTCAAAAACGGGGGTGCCGCTAAATCGAACACAGGCGTCTTTTAGACGAAGCAAAACAGAGGTCATGTCTTTTATAGATTCATTTTAGTGTTGTATTCTAATCAAAGCTCTACGGTTTGCCTATGGGGCTATAAAATTTAGTAAAAATGATAATTTCAATTAAGTTGTGCAAGCTTAAACAATTTCTAGGAAAGCTTATTTTTTATCTTTATCGCTGAAAATGTATTTACTTAACAAGCCTTCAAGACTTACTGAGGATTGCGTTAAAGAAATAGTGTCACCTTGAATTAGTGTCTCATCATCTCCGCCCGGGGATACATTAACATATTTCCCCCCCATTAAGCTTTCGCTTACAATCTCAACAGAGCTATCTTTTGGAATTTTTAAAGATGCGTCAATATCCATTGCAACAATAGCTTTAAAATTCTTTTTATCAATGGTTATGTGGTCAACGTGGCCAACAGTTACCCCTCCCACGCGGACATCATTGCCAATAGATACGCCGTCTACCCGATCAAAACGTGCAAAAATTTTAATTGTTTGAGTATTTGTGGCTGTGGAAAATTTGTATCCAAATGCAAAAAAGATCCCAGCTACAAGCAAGACTATAGCACCTGTAATGGTTTCTAAAAAATTATGTCGCATCTAAAAATCATTTTTCTTTGGTGAGCCACTATAGCCTATCAAGAGTGTTTTAAGGAAGTGTTAAGAGGATAAAAACTAATGAAAGTTAAAAATATAAGCTGTGAAATAAAATTTTAGTTTTTAAAAAATACTGTCAGTTGTTTCAAAAACTGGGTGTGCTAATATCTCTCAAAATTAAATTCAAAGAATATTTATGCTAAGAAAAATCATCCCTGCTGCTATTGCAATCATAGCTATTTTTTATATTTACCTATCTTTAAAGAAAACCACAGATGCAGATAACGAAATTGTTGTTTCAATAAAGCCTTTGCATAGCTTGGTTTGCTCATTAACTAAAGGAATTACTGCTCCGGTATTATTGCTAGATGGCTATGTTTCTCCACATCATGCGCAACTTCAACCTTCCCAGGTGCAATTAATCAAAAATGCAAAGACTTTTATTTGGATTGGCCCAGCTTATGAACAACTACTAACAAAACATGTTAAGGTTTTAAAAAATAGTGCTTTAACAATACAAAATAATTCGTCAATAAAACTAAAGCCTCTTAGGAATGGAGCATTTTGGGACAAACATACTTGTTGTCATGATCATGCACATGAAGATCACCACCATCACCACGAAACAAGCCTTGATGGTCACATCTGGTTAAGCCCTTTGATGATGATGCAAATCGTTGATCTGGTAGTGCACCATTTAAAAACAATCTACCCTAAACATCACGAAGTATTGGATAAAAATGCTAATGATTATAAAGTTCGTTTGCAGCTTCTTCATCAGCAATTGCTTCAAAAAATGCTTCCATATAAAGGCAGCGCCTATATTATTCAGCATGACGGCAATCAGTATTTTGATGCAGTGTACGGAGTCCAAACAATAGCAACTATTTCAATTGATCCAAGTGTGCCAGCTAGTGCTGGGCATATTCTAAAGATTCGTAAGGCAATAAAAAGAGGGGCGATTCGGCCTAGATGCTTATATGCTGAGCGACAAATGGATGCTGCCCTTGCCAAAAGTTACGCAACTTCTTTCAAAATTTCTTTTGCTGTGGTTGATTATCTGGGGGTTGATATTCAAGCAGGAGAAACGGCCTATGAAGAACTTATGAATGCTTATGTTGATGCGTTTATTCTAGGTTTAAAATAAGTGGTGGGCCCGACAGGACTCGAACCTGTGACATCCCCGTTATGAGCGGGGGGTTCTAACCAACTGAACTACAGGCCCAACTCAAGAAATATGCCTCAAATCTATTTGTGGGTCAACATTTTTTGCCTCTTGCATTTACAAACCATTGCGATAGTGTGGAAACACTTTGTTTAAAGCTTGTGACGCATGACCCTATACCTTGTTGATGGCTCTGGCTATATTTTTCGTGCCTATTATGCACTGCCTCCACTTACCAGCCCTAACGGTACGCCTGTTGGTGCAGTCTATGGTTTTTGTAATATGTTACATCGGCTTATAGAAAAGGTTGATGGCAACCGCTTATTGGTGATTTTTGATGCGGGTCGCAGAACCTTCAGGCAAGATATCTACCCAGATTATAAAGCTCACAGGGCACCTCCACCTGATGACTTGATTCCACAATTCTCACTTATTCGGGAAGCTTGTGAAGCATTCGGGGTTCCTTCAGTTGAATTGCCTGGATTTGAAGCAGATGACCTACTGGCAGCTTACGCTAAAGCCAGTATTAATTGTGGCGATAAAACGCAAATTATCTCAGCTGATAAAGATCTGATGCAGCTACTGCGCCCAGGTGTTACTATGTGGGATCCCATGAAGAATAGACCTATTGATGAACAGGTCGTTTTTGAAAAATTTGGTGTAACACCTGATAAAGTTATCGATGTGCAAGCTTTGTGTGGGGACAGTAGCGATAACATTCCAGGTGTTCCAGGATTTGGGCCAAAAACATCGGCCGAACTTATTCAAACATTTGGCAGTTTAGAAAACTTGTTAGAAAATATTTCGGAAGTTAAGCAGCCGCGTCGTCGCGACTTGTTAACCCAACATGCTGAGCTTGCGCGCATTTCTAAGCGGTTGGTAACTCTAGATGATAATGCTCCTCTTCCAATTGAATACACCGAAATAGCACCAGTTAATACTGATTTTGAAAGGCGAGACTTATTCTTAAAAGAGCTTGGCTTTTTAAGCTTGATGAAGCGTTTGCAGTTGTCTGATGCAAATACGAACAGCAGACGAGAGGAATATACCTGCATTAAAGACATGGATATGCTGAAACAGTGGGTAGATCAAGCAAGTGAGGCAGGAAAAATTGTCATTGATTGTGAAACAACGTCTCTTAATGCAATGCAGGCTAAACTGGTGGGGGTGGCGTTAGGTGTTCCGATCGGCGCTGGGTACAAGGCAGCATATATCCCTTTTGCGCACCAAGAAAGCACCCAGCAAATTCCTCTTGATGTTGCCAAAACACTCCTGCAGCCACTATTTTCCAATCCTGCAATTATGAAAATTGGCCATAACTTAAAATATGATCTTTTAGTGCTTCGCCAACATGGATTTGAGGTAAATACTTTAGACGATACAATGTTGATGTCTTATGTTTTGCATGCAGGTGAGCACGGTCATTCAATGGATGAATTAGCCCTAAAATATTTGAACCGAACTACTATTACATTTGCCGACGTTGCTGGTAAGGGAAAAGCTCAGAAAACTTTTGATATGATTGAAATTCCTGTTGCCACAAACTATGCCGCTGAAGATGCCGAAATAACTGGGCTATTGTGTAATCATTTTAAACCCGAATTAAGCACAAATCAGGTAAGTAGTGTCTACGAGCTAACCGAAAAACCACTTATACCTGTGATTGTTTCAATGGAAGAAGCAGGAATTTGTGTTAATGCAAACTGGCTAAATCATTTGGGGCAAGAATTCTCTCAAATGATGACAATCCTTGCCCAACAAATTTATGCACTTGCTGGACATGAATTTAATGTTGCGTCTCCAGCTCAACTTGGGGAAATTTTGTTTGAAAAGCATCAAATGCCAGGTGCCAAGAAAACAAAAACTGGCAGCTATAGTACGGACGTTGATGTGCTTGAAAAACTTGTAGCGCAAGGCTTTGATTTGCCTAAAAAAGTATTAGAATGGCGTGCCTTGGCAAAATTGAATTCCACTTATGTGGAAGGGCTATTGAAAGCTATTAACCCTGCAACTGGCCGTGTACATACAAGCTATTCTATGGTTGGCGCTGCCACGGGTAGATTATCTTCTTCTGATCCAAACCTACAAAATATTCCAATCAAAAGCGAAGACGGCAGAAAAATTCGCCAAGCTTTTATTGCAAGGCCAGGTCATAAGCTTGTAAGTCTCGATTATTCACAAATTGAGCTACGTCTTTTAGCGCACTTTGCAGATGTTCCAACGTTGCAAGATGCTTTTTTAAAAGGCGAAGATATTCATACACGTACCGCTTGTGATGTTTTTGGGGTAACTTCTGATCAAGTAGATACAGCTCTTCGCCGGCGAGCTAAAACCATAAATTTTGGTATTATTTATGGCATTAGCGCGTTTGGTCTTGCTAAGCAGCTTAGCGTTTCTAACCAAGAAGCAAGTCAAATGATTAATGCCTACTTTGAACGTTATCCCGGCATTGATGCATATATTCGAAACTCTCAACGTCAAGCTCGTGAGCAAGGATACGTTTTAACTCTTATGGGGCGCAAAGTTTACACTCCCGGTATTCTTGATAAAAATGCAATGCTGCGACAATTTGCAGAACGTCAAGCAACTAATGCACCTTTGCAAGGTAGTAATGCCGATATAATTAAACGTGCTATGATAAAAATCCATACTTTTTTAAAGCCATATAAATCCAAACTATTGCTCCAAGTTCATGATGAATTGGTTTTTGAGATCCCAGATTCTGAATTGAATGAAATCGTTCCAAAGCTCAAAGAAATCATGGAAAATATTACTCAGCTTAAAGTACCGTTAGTTGTGGGCGCAGGTGTCGGTGAGAATTGGGATGCAGCTCATGGGTGAAAACCCCATCTCCCTCTACGTCCATTGGCCATTTTGCCTTTCTAAGTGCCCGTATTGTGACTTCAACAGTCATGTGCGTGAATCTTATCAAGAGGCCGAATGGCAGAAAGCTTTGTGTGAAGAACTTCGGCGCATTCATGCGCTGATAGGCCCAAGACAGCTTACCACCATTTTTTTTGGCGGGGGTACGCCTTCCTTGATGCAGCCAAAAACAGTCGAAGCAATTATTAAGGAAGCTTCTAGGCTATGGCAGACTTCGTCTAATCTTGAAATTACATTGGAGGCCAACCCAAACAGTGTTGAGGTAGGAAAATTCCAGCAATTGGCAACAGCCGGTATTAACCGTATCTCCATTGGGGTTCAATCACTGCGACCAGAGCGTCTTCAAAGCTTAGGAAGAAAGCACAGTGTGAAAGAGGCAATAAAAGCTATTCATACTGCTCAGTCAATATTTAAACGCGTGAGCTTCGATCTCATCTACGCAACGCCCAATCAAACGATTGAAGAATGGGAAGAAGAACTCGAAGAAGCTCTTCAATTTGGCGCCGAGCATTTATCTTTATACCAGCTAACCATTGAACCAAACACCGCGTTTGAACGTTTACATGCTCAAGGAGAGCTTATTCTTCCTGTTGATGATCTGGCTGCTGATATGTATGAACTAACAAATGCAAAGTGTGCTGGTCATGATATGCATGCTTATGAAGTTTCAAACTACGCAAAACCAAGTGCTGAATGTCAACATAACTTGACCTACTGGAGATACGGTGAATACATAGGGGTAGGGCCAGGGTCACACGGAAGATTGCTGATTGGTGGAAAGAGATATGCCACGAAGCAATATCGCACGCCAGAACGCTGGCTTAAAGAATCAATTCGCGATGAAGAATGTTTAGAATTATCAGGTACTGAGCAAGAACAAGAACGAGTACTCATGGGGCTTCGCACAACAGAAGGCATCTCTTGGCAAAAACCAATTACCCCAAAAATCCAGGCCCTGATTGCTGGGGGATTTTTAGTTCATGAGGCCAATCAACTTATCGCAACCGCAAAAGGGAGATTAGCTTTGCAGGCAGTACTGCGTTATGGATTTATGCGGTAATCGGACTGAATTGCAGTTTCTGGCTGGGGGACCTGGATTCGAACCAGAGTTGCCCGGTCCAGAGCCGGGAGTTCTACCGCTAAACTATCCCCCAAAGAGATACTTTCATGACTACCATATTCTGGTGATTGTGTGTAAGATATAAAAAAAAGCAATACTAAAAAGAAATGCACAAATGTCAGATTATGATGTACAAAAGCCACAGTCTGGGGGCGTTCGTCCTCTAGAGTGCGATGGTCACCATCCAACTATTGCTGCAATTGATTTAGGTACTAATTCTTGTCGTCTATTAGTAGCGCGAGTTAACGTTGCAGGAGTTCGAACGAATTATTTTCGCAGTCGCCCAAAACCGCTCTCCTGGAAGGTGATAGATTCTTTTGCAAAAGTAGTACGTTTGGGGGAAGGGCTGCACAATAATGAGGAGCTATCAGAAGACGCAATGGACCGAGCGATGGAAGCTCTGGGAACTTGTCGTAAAAAATTAGATCGCTATCATTTGCATAGCTTGCGTGTTGTTGCGACCGAGGCATGTCGCCGTGCTAAAAATAACTACGTGCTGGTTGATCGTGCTAAAAAAGAATTAGATTTAGACATTGAAATCATCGGTTCAGAAGAAGAGGCAAGTTTGGCTTTAAAAGGCTGCTCTGCCATGTTGAACCCCCACGTGCCATACGGAATTGTTTTTGATATTGGCGGGGGAAGTACCGAAATAATTTTGGTAAAGCTTAAAAAAAATGGTAAGCGTAGTCCTGGGTATACTGTGCCATTTGATGAGATTGACTCAATCTCTATTCCTTATGGGGTTGTTACCACAACGGAAGAAGTTGGTATACCAATAGAGACAGAACAATCTCATGCTTTTTTGCAAAGCAAAATTTTGGATGGCTTAAAAGATTTTATTAAAAGAAATAATATTACTCAGCTTATAGAAAAGGATGAGCTACAGATTACGGGCAGTTCAGGAACTGTAACAACGCTTGCTGCATTTCACTTAGGCCTAGAACATTATGATCGTCGTTTAGTTGACGGAATGTCCATTCTCTACACTGACTTGTACAAGGTTATTAATCGTATTTTATCTATGACGCGCGAAGAACGACTTGATCAATCTAATATTGCTTTTAGTCGAGTCGACTACGTTTTGACAGGTTCAAATATTCTTAAAGCTATTTGTGATGCATTGCCTCTCAAAACCATGCGAATAGCCGACCGCGGAGTACGTGAAGGAATATTAATTGATTTAATGCTTGAAGTCATCAAGGTGTAATGATGGAATTTATAAAAGCTCAAGGTCTTGGAAATGATTTTATTATGCTGGTAAATCCAGATGTACCAGTTAATGATTTAAGTAATCTAAGTCGGCGCTTAGCAGATCGCAGGTATGGCATAGGCTGTGATCAGGTGATTGTATCCCAAGAAATTAATGATCATATCAAGGTTCGTTTTTTTAATGCAGATGGCTCAGAAGCTGAAAGCTGCGGCAATGGAAGTCGCTGTATTGCAAAATATCTAATGAATAAAAAACAAAAAAATTCTATTACTTTTGAGACACTTGGTGGAACTTTAAATTGTCAGTTAGAAAATGATATGGTTAAAGTTCAAATGCCAACACCAACAATTCAAGTTTTAGATGGCCCCGATTCTCTTGGGCATCTTTCTACTCCTGATGCTGTAGCTGTTAATGTGGGTAATCCTCATCTTGTATGTTTTGTTGATAGTATTGAATTAGCTTCCCAATACGGTGAAGGGCTTGAAAATCATCCTACATTTCCGCTGCGTACCAATGTTGATTTTGTAAAAGTTCTTGATTCGCAGCATTTACAATTAAAAGTTTGGGAACGTGGAACCGGCATTACGCCTGCCTGTGGTAGTGGGGCCTGTGCTTCTGTCGTTGCTGCGCATGCTCATAAATTAGTTGGTCAAAAAGTAAAAGTATCTCAAGTGGGCGGCGACCTATGGGTTTTGTGGAATGAAAAAGAACTGTATATGACTGGTCCTGCTATTATTGTTTTTACAGGCACCCTTACTCAGAATTATGAAATCTCTAAAAGGATTTGATTGGGTACTAGCAACAGCTGAGGATAGGCTGATCATGCAGTATATGCAGTCATTTGGCTTGCCCGAAGTTTTATCACGTATTCTTGTTTCTAGAAATATTGACCATGAGAAAGTTGAAGATTTCTTAGCTCCATCTCTTCGGAAATATCTTCCAGACCCCTTTATTTTAAATGATATGGAAAATGCAATTGAACGTACTTTGTATGCTATTCAACACGCTCAAAAACTTGTTGTTTATGGTGATTATGATGTCGATGGTGCAACAGCTTCTGCATTATTAAGGCGTTATCTTCGCGATATCGGCATAACCTCCGGCCTATATATTCCTGACCGCCTTGATGAAGGCTATGGAGCTAACCCAATCGCATTGCAGAAATTGCGCAAAGAAAACTATGATTTATGTCTTATGGTTGACTGCGGAACAACAGCTTTTGAGGCACTAGAATCAGCAAAAAAGAGCGGCCTTGATGTTATTGTGCTTGATCATCATACTGCAGAAACTAGTCTGCCAAGTGCTATTATTGTTAACCCGAATCGCTTAGATCAAGAACTTGAAGGGCGTGATGATTTAAAAATGTTGTGTGCTGCAGGGGTGGCCTTTTTGTTTATTGTAGCGCTAAATCGTGCGCTTCGTAACTCTGGCTATTTTCAATCAATCCAAGAACCAGATTTACTGAATTATCTTGATATCGTAGCGCTTGGTACAGTGTGTGATGTGATGCCGCTAAAAGGGCTAAATCGCGCGTTTGTTTCCCAAGGTTTAAAAATTTCTAGAATGCGAAAAAATATAGGTCTCACAGCTCTTTCTGATGCTGCTGATCTCAAGACAGGCATAACATCAGCCTATCATTTTGGTTTCATGATTGGGCCTCGAATCAATGCAGGCGGACGAGTCGGGCAGGCGAACCTTGGTTCAGAACTTTTATTTACTCAAGATCAGCTAGAGGCGCAAGAAATAGCAGCAAGACTTACAGCTTTGAATGCACAGCGACAAGAAATTGAACGCCAAGTTCTTGAAGAAGCAGTTGCTCAAGTTGAGATAAAAAAACTAGATCAGCTATCTGTTATCATGGTCAAAGGTGATAATTGGCATCCAGGGGTAATTGGTATTGTCTCTAGTCGTTTGAAAGATAAATATCATAAGCCAGCATTAGTTGTAACAAACTGGGAAAATGAACAAAAGGGCTCAGGTCGTTCAGTTACAGGGCTTGATATGGGCGTGCTCATGCACCAAGCTGTACACAAAGGTCTTCTCAGCAAAGGGGGAGGCCATGCCATGGCTGCAGGGTTTACTATTGCGGGTGATCGTTATGATGATTTTTATAATTTTATTGATAGTGCCGCGGCTCCGTATCTGCAAAATCGAGAATTAAAACTCAGCATCGATGGGTACATAACGATAGATGGGGTTAATGAGGCCTTTTTGCAGCATATTCAACAGCTCGAACCTTATGGAAGTGGACATCCAACACCAACATTTGCATTCAAGCATTTAAGTTGTATTTTTTCAGATGTAGTAGGTGAACATCATATTCGTTTGCAGTTACAAGATGAAACAGGTAAACGCCTAAAGGCAATGGCTTTTCGTGCAATGCAAACACCGTTGCAAAAAATTTTAGAATATCGTGGCCCTGTTGAAGTTGCTGGCAATGTAAAAGTGGATGAATGGCAGGGAAGGCAACAACTTACACTAATTATTGATGATATAAGGATATAAAAATGCAAAAAATTATAGAAAATGCTTGGGAAAATTTAGCGAATTTGACTATTGCAGATGAGCTGAAAGCAGCTGTAGAACAAACCCTTCAACAACTTGACAGTGGAAAAATTCGCGTTGCTGAAAAAACAGCTAATGGCTGGCAAGTGAATACTTGGATAAAAAAAGCTGTTCTACTTTCTTTTAGAATGAATGCCAATCAATTACAACAAGGATATCCAGCATCCTTTTTTGATAAGGTTTCATTGAAATCTGAGGGGTGGGATCAAGATAATTTTTTAAATGCTGGGTTTCGTAGTGTGCCTGGCTCAGTTGTACGCCGCGGTGCCTATATTGCTAAAAATGTAGTGTTGATGCCAAGCTTTGTAAATATTGGCGCCTACGTCGATGAAGGCACAATGGTTGATACTTGGGCCACAATTGGTTCTTGTGCGCAAATAGGCAAGAACTGTCATATTTCAGGTGGTACAGGAATAGGCGGAGTACTTGAGCCTGTACAAGCTTCTCCAGTGATTATTGAAGATAATTGTTTTATAGGCGCGCGTTCTGAAGTTGCAGAAGGTGTCATTATTGAAGAAGGCGCTGTGCTTAGTATGGGGGTTTTCATAGGCGCTTCAACAAAAATTATTAACCGCCAAACAGGTGAAGTTCATTACGGACGAGTTCCAGCATATTCCGTTGTAGTTCCAGGATCCTTACCTTCTTCAGGAGGTGTGAATCTTAGCTGTGCGGTTATTGTTAAAACAGTAGATGAAAAAACTCGCTCAAAAACAGGTATTAATGAATTATTGCGTGATTAATAATGAACGTTACCGAAATTGCACAAAAACTTATTCAATTTGATACCGTAACCCCTAAAGGTTCTGATTGCCTAGATTTTATTCAAACATATCTCAAGTCCCTTGAATTTGAAGTTCACCGCTTACCTTTTGGGCAAGTCGATAATTTGTTTGCTCGTAAAGGCACAGGTAACCCCCATTTAATGTTTGTTGGTCATGTAGATGTTGTGCCTCCTGGGAATGGCTGGAAGCATCCTCCTTTTGCAGGAAGTATTTCAAACAATCACTTATATGGCCGTGGTGCAGTTGATATGAAAGGCGCCATAGCGGCATTTTTAGCTGCTCTTCCTGCTCTTAAAAGTAATGGCTCCGTCAGCATTTTATTAACAACGGATGAAGAAGGTCCCGCAAAGGATGGCATTGCAAAAATTATCCCTTGGTTACAAGAAAATGGCCACGTGCCAACTTTTGCGCTTGTAGGCGAGCCAACTTCAGTAAATACGGTTGCAGACACTATTAAAAATGGACGCCGAGGCAGTATTAGCTTTGATATTATTTCGTCTGGGAAACAAGGACACGTAGCTTATCCTCATTTAGCTCAAAATGCTGTAAATCCTTTAATAGCGCTGCTTAATAGCTTGATCTCCCAGCCATTAGATGAAGGAACAGGTGACTTTGATCCTAGCAACTTGGAAGTCGTTAAGCTCAGTGTGCCAAATGATGTTTATAACGTAATCCCGGGAATTTCATCTGCTTCTGTTAACATACGTTTCAATACGCTGCACAGCTTCAAATCTTTAGAAGAATATATCACCCTAGAGGCCTTAAAAATAAAGGCTCAATATGGTGCTGAGAATTTTTTAATAACTGCCTTGCCTTCTTCGGAACCTTTTATTTCAAATTCCCCTGAATGGGTAGGTTTAGTGTCAAAGGCAGTCGAAAAGGTAGCAGGTGCAACGCCTACTTGTTCCACTTCCGGTGGTACTTCTGATGCGCGCTTTATTCACAAACTTTGTCCGGTGGTTGAATTAGGATTATTAAATAAAACAGCTCACCACGTCGATGAGCATGTTTCACTGGCTGATCTAATTTGTTTAGAAAAAATTTATCAGCAAATTTTTCAAATATAGGATTGAATTTTTATGAAAAGCGTTTCTTTTCTTCTTTTTTGTGTATTAGATTTTTTGTTTTCTAGAGATGTTGTCTTTGTAAAATTAGATTCCGGCATCGGTAACCAAATGTTTCAATTTGCTGCTGCTTATAATTTAGCAAGAATCATCGATGCAGATCTAAAAATTGTTGTTTCCAGTAATGAGAACGCCAACTTGCGAGATCCTAATGACAGAAAATACCGAATCAATAAGCAAGATTTTCATTTAGATGGGATTGATGTCGTTTCTGAAGAAGAACTTAATAAAGAACCTTTTACTTTTGTTTGGGAAGGAAATAGCTTCCATGATTTAAAAGGAAAAGGAAGAATTCTGATTGCTAGTTTTTTTGAGTCAGAAATTTTTTTCAAAGAACATGCAAAAAATATAAAAAAAATTTTTTCACTAAAAAAGATAAGTACTCCTTTTATAAGAAAATTCTTACCCCAAATACGTGCATGCAATAGCGTTGCAATCCATATTCGTAGGGGGGATTTTAGAAATTTTCAAGATAGAATGATCCCGCTAACTTATTATATGCAAGCAATGCAGCATTTTTCTAAGTTGAATAATGTGAAATTTTTTGTATTTTCTGATGATGCAGCTTTTGCGCGAGATTGTTTTTCAAACTTAAAAAACGTTGTTATCGTCTCGCCAGGAGATAATTCTTCAACAAATCTTGATGAGTTTTATCTGATGACTCAATGTAAAAATCTTATCGTTGCAAATTCTACATTTTCATGGTGGGCTGCCTACCTTTGCAGCAATCCAAGCGCAAAAATTATAGCTCCCCTGCCAAAGTATAAAGATGAATATTTTCTTAACCACCCCGAAGGAATTCAGCGAGACCTTATTAAGGGGCTTCATGACATGGAATCATATCCACAAGGATGGATAACGATAAATCCTTTTATGCTCCACTAATTTTATGCTTTTTACTCCTTTGTCGAATTGTTTTTTTCTATTACACTTAAAATCAAGATGAGACAGCTAGGTTTTAAGTATTGTTAAGTGAGCATAAATACCGCTACATTCCAGTATGTGCACCCGTAGCTCAGCTGGATAGAGCGTTGCCCTCCGGAGGCAAAGGTCATACGTTCGAATCGTATCGGGTGCGCCAAAATCGTCTAAAGAGAAATTAAGTATGTCCCATTCGGAACAATCACTTCCTCTAATTAATTTTCAGAATGTAAGTTTTTCATATAAAAATTCCTCTCAAGAAATTTTGAAAGAAGTAAATGTTTCTTTTAAATCTCACGCCTTTTACTTTTTGACTGGAAATAGCGGGATGGGAAAAACATCCTTTCTTAAATTAATTTATAATGCACTTAAGCCTACCAGCGGTAGTATCAGCGTTCTTGGAGTTGATACTAAAACTCTAAATATGCATACCCGTTCAGTATTTCGTCAACAAATTGGTATTGTACTGCAAGACTGTGAGCTCTTTGAACATCTTAATGCTCAAGAAAACGTCGCGCTGGTTTTGAAATTGCAAGGGTGCAATCCTAAAAAAGCGAATGCATATGCTGAAGAGCTACTTGATTGGGTGGGGCTTGGAGACTGTCTTAAACGTTTTTCTAACGAATTATCAGAAGGCCAAAAACAAAGGGTAGCGGTTGCTAGGGCTGTGATTCGAAAGCCTAAAATTCTAATAGCTGATGAGCCAACTGGCAATGTAGATGAAGCCCAGTCAAAGCGCTTGATGAATTTATTTGAAGAATTAGTAAAAATGGGAACTACAGTTGTTGTGGCTACACATAATCGCCAATTAGTAGCTTCAAAAGAATACTATGAGTATCATTTGAAAAATGGTGAAATTAGAAAAATTAATTCTTTGAGAGAAGATTCTTGCCTAAATGAACAATTTACGAGGACTGCATGATTTTCTCTATGCCGGCTGATTTACCGCTTTTATATGATAAGAACCGCAGAACATTCATGTTAATATTATCTGTTTTGATAGGGTTGCTCTATCTTTCCTGTATTTCTTCAAACGGCGTTCGTGATTTTATTAAAGCTTGGCAACTCAATCCTGAGCAAGAAAATTACGTGCTGATTCCTTATAGTGGCAATACTTCTCAATTAGAAAACGACACAGTTGAAATGGAGAAATTTTTAAAAAAATCTCCTTTAGTGAAGGGATTTCGAAAAATTGATGAACAATCTTTTCAACGCATGTTTAGTCCGCAAATCGGAAGCAGCAAATCTTGGATTGAATCAATTCCTTTTCCTGTTTTTATTGAACTAGACATGAAATCATCTGCTCAAGAAAAACTTCTACTCATAGAAAACCAGATCAAAGATATAGTTCCTGATGCACAGGTGTACACTCAGCCTCGTTATTCAGCTGAATTTGTATCGTCTTTTGAAATCTTAAGTTATATTCTCGATTGCATTATAGCATGCTTTGTTACGGCCTTTTTAGCAGTTATGGTTTTAATGACTAGGGCTCTTTTTGCACAGCAAACAAAAAATATAGAACGCCTTTCTCTTCTTGGTGCAACTCCGGCGTATATTAAAAAATTGTACTGTTGGTTTATGGCAAGGTGCATTGCCTTAAGCTGCATTTACGGTTTTATGGGGGCGTGTTTTGTTTGTTGGTCCATTTACATGGCAACCGAGCACATGGCCTTTTTCCCATATGGTTTTACGGGTCCTTCGTTACTTTTATATTTTCTATTGCCATATTCTTGTTTAATGGTCGGTGTTGGCGTTACATATATTTTGGTGGCAAGCTCCTTGGGAAAACTGTGGTCATGCGCCTGAAATTACTAGCTCTTATTGCTATTTTTTGTGTGTGGTCATATGGATTGATAGATTTTTATCACAAGACTCAACAATTTTTTGAGCAAATGCCTAACACTGATGCAATTGTTATTTTAACAGGCGGTAAAGCTAGAATTCAAAAAGGAATGGCGCTTTTTGAAAAACTCCATGCCAAACGAGTTCTAATTTCAGGAGTTGATAAAGCGGTTAAGCTTCCAATTATAAAAGACAAACAGCTCAGGGGATATGCTAGCTCTTTTCAATTTACAGATATTGGGTATGGGGCTGTAAACACATTCTCCAATGCTTTAGAATCGGCTGTTTGGGTTCGAAACCATCATTTTCGCTCAATTGGCTTGGTAACTAGTCATTTTCATATGCCAAGAAGCCTTTGGCTTTTCAAAAAAACCATGCCTGAAATCACTATTTTTCCACTTGTAGTTGAAGGCGATGATTCAAGCTTAGTCCATTTACTTCGCGAGTTTCATAAATACTATCTCACAAAAATCGTTAGTAAGTTTTTGTTTGATGGGGACGCAGAGGTATTCTCTCTTTAAAATAGACAAAAAATTGAAGTTGGTAATCTAAGAATTTTTTTTATAGAAAAAGCTCGTGATTTTCAATTTACAAATATTTTATTTATGAAGTACCATCTAAGTAGAGACTCTAAAATGTTTGAAAATGACGTACGCTATTTGTTGCTTTCTAGTATTAGCTGCCTGCTCAAGTAATGCAGAAAATATGCAAAAAACGAATCCAGCAGGTAGTGCTGCAAAATTAAAAGATCTTAGTGTGTCCTCAAATAAAAATGAAAACAGCTAAAATTAAAATAACTAATTTGCTTCATTCTGAAATGCTATCAGGATTTTTTCTTGTCCTTAGTTTTATTGCTGCCATTTGCGTTGCTAATATTCCGATGTTCCAAGAAACCTACAGAACTTTTGTTTTCCTCCCTGTTTCATTTGGTTATGGCCAGTTTATCTATCAAACGCACCTAATTAATTTGGCCAATGATGGCTTGATGACTTTATTTTTTTTATTGATCGGATTAGAGCTAAAATTTCATCTTGTGTGTGGTGAGTTTAAAGATAAAAAAACTCTTGTTTTTCCTAGTGCTGCAGCTGTTGGAGGAATTATTATTCCTGCTTTGTTTTATCTGTATTTTAACTACGATTCTTCTACTTTTAAAGGTTGGGCTATTCCAATTGCAACAGATACTGCATTTATGCTTGGAATATTATCATTTTTTGGAAAATTTATAACAAGTAAGTTACGGGCATTTATTATTGGCTTTTCGCTTGTTGATGATGCGCTTGCTTTGATAATACTAGCCGTGTTTTTTTCTAAAACACCTAATATTTTGGCACTAATTTCTTCTGTAGCACTTATTTCTTTTTTAATTATTTTGAATCAATTGAAAATAAAACATAATTTTCCTTACATACTTATTGGTGTTTTTTTGTGGTTTTCTATGGTTGAAGCAGGAATTCATGGAACTTTAAGTGGTATTATTATAGCTCTTGCTATACCTGTTCAGATAAATGATAAAATTAATCCTTCGTTCCAGAAACTTGAAAGCTTTTTAAAGCCTTTGGTCTATTTTTTAATTTTACCTTTGTTTTCATTTATCAACTCAGGAATAGATTTTAGCAACTTTTCCTATGATATATTACAAAGCAATATTACTTTGGGTATCATTTCTGGATTATTCTTAGGTAAGCAATTGGGGGTATTTTTATTTTCTTATGCCGCTGTGAAAATGAAGTGGTGCTCATTGCCGAAAGATATTTCTTGGGGAAAACTTTACGCCGTTGCAATTTTAGGTGGTATTGGATTTACCCTGAGTTTGTTTATAGGAGACCTTACTTTTGAGGCTGGTGGTCCTAACTATGCTATGCGCGCAGGTGTTGTAATTGGTTCGCTGCTCTCAGCAGCTTTTGGAATTCTGATTCTTTTTTTCTTAGCTAAAAACCGAAAAACACAAACTGTTTAAAAACGTAGCGATCTTTTGTCGAATTAGATCTTATGCTACAAAAAGATATCAATTAGCTCTTTTGTTTTATGATCTCGATACGTTTAAAAGATGGTTCCAAAAAAATATTTGAAAAAATTCCAACAGGAGAAGAAATTGCTTTCTCAATTTCTCCTCGTCTTGCAAAAGATGCTGTTGCTATAAGAGTAAACGGTGATTTGAAAGATTTAAATCAACCAGTCCAAGATGGCGCACAAATAGAAATCATTACAAAAACCACAGACGAAGGGCTTGAAATTATTCGCCACGATGCTGCGCATTTGTTTGCTCAGGCCATTAAAGAGCTTTATCCAGATACACAAATTACCATCGGGCCTGCTATTGAAAATGGTTTTTATTATGATATTTACCCAAAAACACCTCTTTCTTTAGATGATTTGCCCGCTATTGAAAAACATATGCATGATTTAGTTGATCGTGATATTTCAATTGTACGCGAAGAGTGGAACCGCGATGATGCAATTCCATTTTTTCAAAACATGGGCGAAAAATTCAAGGCAGAAATTATTGAAAGTATCCCCCAGGGGGAAACAATTAGTTTGTATCGTCAAGGCGAGTTTATTGATCTTTGCCGTGGCCCCCATTTGCCAACAACCAAAAGGGTAGGGCATGCTTTTAAACTTATGAAACTTGCAGGCGCTTATTGGCGTGGTGATCATCGCAATGTGATGCTGCAACGAATTTACGGTACAGCTTGGGCTACTCAGCAACAATTAGATGATTACCTTCATATGCTTGAAGAAGCAGAAAAGCGTGATCACCGAAAAATTGGTGCAGATCTTGGGTTGTTTCATTTGCAAGAAGAAGCTACAGGTTCAGTTTTTTGGCACCCAAAAGGATGGACAATTTACCGTATTTTAGAAAGTTTTGTGCGCAAACGCCTTGAAAAAGCTGACTATGTAGAAGTTCGCACTCCCCAATTAGTTGATCGTTCTCTTTGGGAAGCCTCCGGTCATTGGGATAAGTTTGGTGCAAACATGTACAGCGTCCAAGCAGATGAAGATAAAGTGTTGGCCATTAAGCCAATGAACTGCCCTTGTCACGTGCAAATTTTCAAACAAGGCTTAAAAAGTTATCGCGATTTACCATTACGTATGTCTGAATTTGGTTCATGTCATCGTAATGAGCCTAGTGGCTCGCTACACGGTATTATGCGCGTACGCAGCTTTGTGCAAGATGATGCTCACATATTTTGTACTCCAGAGCAAATTATTTCTGAAACAAAAAGTTTTTGTGACTTATTAAAAGGAATTTATAAAGATCTTGGTTTTACTGATTTTAAAGTGAAATTTTCTGATCGCCCTGAAACGCGTGCAGGAAGTGATGAGCTTTGGGATAAAGCTGAATCAGCATTAAAAGAGGCAACTCAAGCTGCGGGTATTGAATACAGCCTAAATCCCGGTGAAGGTGCTTTTTATGGTCCCAAGCTTGAATTTGTGCTTAAAGACTGCATTGGGCGCGAATGGCAATGTGGCACACTGCAGGTTGATTATTGCCTTCCAGAACGCCTTGATGCCACCTATGTGGGTGAAGATGGTCAAAAACATCGCCCTGTAATGCTGCATCGTGCCGTACTGGGTTCACTAGAACGCTTTGTAGGTGTATTGATTGAGCATTATGCCGGGAAGTTTCCAGTTTGGATGGCGCCTGTCCAAGTGGTTGTTGCAAGCGTAACTGGCGAAGCTAATGAGTACGCGCAAAATGTCTTAAACCAATTGAAAGATAAAGGCATCAGAGCTGAACTTGATATTCGCAACGAAAAAATCCCCTATAAAATTCGCGAACACTCACTCCAAAAGGTTCCTTACATCTATGTAGTTGGCAAGCGTGAGGCAGAAGAGAAAACCGTGGCGATTCGAAAGCTTGGTGGAGAACAGCAAACAGTGATAGCCCTAGAGCAAGCAATGCAAGATTTGTGCAAAGAGGCAAACGCGGTTGAGTATTAGTACTGAAAAATAATTATTGTATTTTGTTAGAAAAGTTCTTAGCTTTTGGAGTTTGCAGAACCTGCAATGGTTTGGTGCTTTTCTATTTACTCAGCTTCAACACGCACTCCCACTGTGCAGCTGTCACAGGCATCACCGAAAGGCGAGATTGCTTAATTAAAGGTAGCTCTTGCAATTCTTCGGTTTGCTTAATTTGCTCTAATGTTACTGGTTTTGGTAGTGCCTCAACATATTCCACATCAACCAAGCCAAACTTACCTGTTTCATCGGTTGGATCTGGCTTATAGTTCGAGCATACTCTTACGATTCCCATAATTTCTTTACCAACAACCGAATGGTAGAAAAAGCAAAGGTCGCCGATTTTCATTTGCTTAAGGTTATTACGGGCTTGATAATTTCTAACCCCATCCCAAGAAGTAACTTTCTTCTTTACCTGATCATCCCATGACCATGCGCCTGGTTCTGATTTAATTAGCCAATATGCCATCATTCGAACTCGCTATCATTTTGATTGCTTAGCAACAAGAATATTACATCATCGATTGATTTTTTCTCATATAATATTTCGTAAACAGCACATATAATGGGGGCATGAATTTTGTGAAGTTGAGCTAGCTCAAAAGCAACTTTCGTGGTTGGTACACCTTCGGTAACACTTTTTCGGCTATTTAAAATATCTTCTAAAGCTAAGCCTTGTGCCAGAGCAATTCCTAAGCTTGTGTTTCGTGATTCAGCACTTGAGCAAGTCAAAAGCAAGTCTCCAATACCAGCAAGCGTCTGCATGGTTTCCTTTTTCCCCCCAAATGTGCAAATAAGGCGGCTAATTTCAATGGTTGCTCTGGTTATAAGAGCTGCTAAGCAATTCTTACCAAGTTCTTTCCCTATAACAATTCCTGCAGCAATTGCTATTACGTTTTTTAAGGCTGCAGCTAATCCAATTCCTACAAGATCATCATGTGCATATATGCGAAATGATTTATGTCTCAAAATCTGGCTTATCTTTTTTGCTAGATCTAAGTCTTCGAATGCAAGAGTAGAGGCAGCAGGCAACCCTTTTGCAATTTCATCAGCAAAATTTGGTCCTGACAAAATACCAATGGGATTTGGCAAATGCGATTTAAATAACTCCGATAAGGGTTGTTGGGTATTAAGCTCTAACCCCTTACTGCAAATAATTATTGGGCAATGCTTAGGAATATGAGCTTTTAGAGTGTGTAATTGTTTAAGGCTTTCTTGCACAGGAACAACCCAAAGAACAATATCTGACTCTTCAATATCACTCGAGTCGCTTGTAATAGGAAGTGTTGATGCAATAGCAATATTTGGTAGGTAAGCAGAGCAACGCAATGCGCTTAGCTCTTTTGTATACTCAGCACGACGCCCCCATAAGGTAACGTCTTTACCGGCATTGTGAAAACTCACAGCTAGCGCGATTCCCCAAGAACCCGTTCCGATGATCGTAATTTTTGTATTTTCCATGAGCGAATTGTGATTAATAAAAAAAGAACTTGCAAGTTTTTTTCAAACCAGCTTTTTTAAGAAGAAAAAAGGAAAAAAAATGTATGGCATTTTCAGTTGCGATTGATGGGCCAGCAGGCGCTGGAAAAGGTACTATTTCCAAGTTTATTAGTGGAAAGTTTTATCTGAAACACCTCGATACAGGTCTATTATATCGTGAAGCTGCTCGCTTAGTTATTCAAGAGGGCGTAGATGTCTTAGATGTTGTGCGATTAGAGGAAGTTGCCCATAAAGTAGACACACGCCGCATGATTGAAAATAATCTACGCAGTGAAAACATCGCAGCTGTTGCATCACAAATAGCGGTGGTGCCATCTCTTCGTCGAGTTTTAACACAAAAGATGCGTGATTTTTCTAATAATTTAGAACCTATTTATCAAGGGATCGTGCTTGATGGGCGTGATGTAGCTACCGTAATTCTACCGCAAGCAGATGTAAAACTTTATGTTACAGCTGATGAGCAGGTGCGTGCCTTAAGGCGCACAAAAGAACTTGATGAATCTTCATTACAAAAAGTTTTAGAAGAAATAAAACTCCGTGATAATCGTGACAAAAATAGACAAGCTGCGCCGATGCAGATTGTAGATGATGCTATTGTCTTGGATACAACTTTTCTAAATATCGAAGAAGTGTGCCAAAAAGCATATAAAATAGTAGAAAATGCTATATTAAATTGGCAGCAAGCTAGTGCAAAAAGTTGTATATCTTCGAAATAATCTCTATATCTAATCCATGACAAAAATCAATATTATTGGCCAAAGCCGTGAAGCATTAACCTCTCAGTTTGCTGAGTTAGGATTGCCTGCCTTTCGTGTGCAGCAAGTCTGGAACTGGCTATATCACCATGGTTTGCGTAGTTTTGATGCTATGAACAACATTTCTGCGCAAGGCCGAGAAGCTCTTTCTAGTTTTTATACCATTGAGCGTCCATTAGTATCACAAGCACAAGCTTCAACTGATGGTACTCAAAAATGGTTACTGCGTTTTGCAGACGGGCAAGAAGCAGAAACAGTGCATATTCCTGAAGTTGATCGCGGAACTTTGTGCATTTCCTCGCAAGTTGGTTGCACGTTAACTTGTTCTTTTTGCCATACAGGTACTCAAACGCTGGTGCGAAATCTTACTGCTGCTGAAATTGTCGGGCAGGTTATGGTTGCGCGCGATGTTTTTCATGAATGGCCAACCCCAATTGGGAATCGTCATGTAAGTAATGTTGTTTTAATGGGAATGGGCGAGCCTTTATACAATTACGATAACGTAGCAACAGCTATTAAAATTCTAACTGATGAAAAAGGTATTAGTTTATCAAAGCGAAAAATTACTCTTTCAACATCGGGAATAGTGCCGATGATAGAGCGTTGCGGTAATGAATTGGGTGTAAGTTTAGCCATTTCCTTGCATGCTGTTACTGATGAATTGCGCAATGAATTGGTACCAATCAATCGTAAATATCCCCTGAAAGAGCTTTTGCAAGCATGCAGAGACTATCCCAACCTTAGCAATGCACGGCGCATAACTTTTGAATATGTCATGCTCAAAGGTGTGAATGATTCACCAGCAGAAGCCAGAAAGCTTGTTCAGCTTATTCGTGGTATCCCTGCAAAAATCAATCTAATTCCTTTTAATCCATGGCCTGGTAGTCCTTATGAGTGTTCAACGCCACAAGCAATTTCTGCATTTGCTGAAATCGTATATAAAGCTGGTTACGCATCGCCTATACGCACTCCACGAGGGCGCGATATATTAGCAGCTTGCGGTCAATTAAAATCTGATAGCGTGCGTCAGCGTAAATCTAAATGTTCAGAAATAGCTGCTTAGCTATTTTTACTTATTTTGTTTTTGTATTCAACACGAATTAGCCAAGCATAGCTTAGTAAAATTACGCCCCCTCCTATTAGGGTTGTCAAAGGTGGAATTTCGGCAAAAAATAAAACACCAGTAAAAATATTGATAGGAAACCTAGCATACTTAAATGGTGCCAGAAAACTAGTATGGGCATACGTATAAGCTTCAATTAAGCATACTTGGGTTATTACATAGGAGCAGCCGATCACGGCTAATTTTGGCGCTTCTTCAAACGGTGGTAAAATCCAGGAAGTGTGTATTTGGCTAAGTAGCGCAAATAGAGCCATAAAACCCAAAAGATAAATAAGTGTTGTTTGAGAAGGATCTTCCTTTGATAAGCGCTTTACAAACAAAGAAGATGCTGAAAAAAACAGGGCTGATAAAAGGGGCAAAAATGCATAATAACTAAACATTTTTTGACTGGGATGCAAAATTAAAAGCACACCTGTAAACCCCACAACAATAGCAACCCAAGCTTTGAAATGAAATTTTTCTTTGAAAAATAGCATGCCACCAAGGCTGGTAAAAAAGGCGCTAGTAATTGATAACGCTGAGGATTCTGCCAAGGGGAGGTATTGTACTGCACTAATCCAAGCCCAATTTCCCAAAGCTCCGCATGCACCTTTTAATCCATGAATTGGTAAAATTGCCGTTCTAAAAAATGTAAAAAATCTTTGTCTGTATATACTAAAAAGCAACATTAACCCAATGAAGCATTTAAAAAATAGAATTTCCATAGGCGGAAGATTTTTTGAAATGCTGTGCGTTGTGCCATTGGTTGTTGCAGAAGCTATTGTAGATAAAACAATAAGCAACCCACCGTAGATATTATCGGAGAAAAATTTTCGGCAGAAATTATGAAAGATGTTATTCATTCTCTTTTGACAATTTATAAAAATACAACACCGCAAGACTTGTAAAAATTAATCCGCCGTAAAAAGCACCCCCATGGAAATGCTCAGAAAGAAAGCCAGCAATACTATTGCCAAATAATACTGCAATACCCGTTACTAGATAATACATCGCAAATGCAGTGCCGCGTAAATGAGACAGAGTGTTTTCAGCAATTAGCGCCGAAAGCATTCCATGCGTCATTCCCATGTGCAGACCACATAGCATGAATCCTGCAATAATCCACCACTTATTCGGAGCTACGATCATAATAATGTTGGCGACTATAAGAACAAGTAATCCAATTAGAAATACACGCAATCTGCTTGTGCGATCGGCCAGCTTGCCCATAGGCCAAGCGGTATTCGCACATACAATGCTGTATGCAACAAACAAAAGCGGGATAAGTGTTACTGACCATCCGTAGTCTTTAGCGCGCAAATTTAGGAAAGCTTCGCTGAACCTTGCTTGCATTAGAATAAAAGTGCCACCCAAAATTTTCCAGTAGCGTATAGGCAAAAAACGTACTTCTGACCAGTGCCAGGCAACTTGCTTTCGAATCGTTGTTGTATCGTGTACAAATCTATAAAGTACTATTAATGCGCAAATGCCAGGTATAACTGAGCACCAAAAAACTATTCGATAGTTTTGAGTCAGTGCATATATTCCTGAAGCTAGAGCTCCACCAACAACAAAACCAGCAGTTTCAAGCGTATAGCGCATACCATAAGATGTTCCTTGGCTAGCCTTCGGACTTATATCGGCAATCAAAGCATCAGAAGGAGCTGAGCGTACTCCTTTACTAAGCCTATCAAGAGTGCGAGCCCAAAAAATTGACCACACCCCAGAAGATAGGGCAAATAATGGTTTTATTGCAGCTGTGCCAATCGTTCCTGCAATAATCAGTGAGCGTCTGGTTTTGAAAATATCGCTTAGAACGCCAGAAAAAACCTTAGCTAAAAACGCCATAAATATGGCAATTCCCTCAATGAAACCAAGCGTTGTTTTTGAAACATTTAATTCTTCTGTCAAGAAAGTTGGCAGTAGTGAAAACACCATTAAAGAAGCCACACTCCACAAAAATGTAACCAAGCATATAGCCCATAATGTTTTTTTTTCATCGCTACAAAGAGTATTCAACGGCAACCTCAGCGCCTAATTTCAACACATCATAGGTGATTTGTAGGTCTTTGGCAAAGTTTAGCTGTCTGTTTTTTTGAGAATGTGTTAATCCATTGTGTGAATTTTTCTAAGGTTCCGGCATGCTCAATGTTGTGATTATAGATATCACTTGTAATATTATCCAGCTCTTCATGGCTATAATTAACTAGGAATTCTGCCACAAAATTTTTAAGAGAACACTCTGTATCTTCTGCGCCCAAAATGGGGCAATTGCAGTAACCATCAAAAAGTCCCACAAATTCAGCTTGGTACTCTGATAATGATTTTTTCTTCAGGGGAACGCTTGCAGATAAGGTCCTCTCTGGTTGTAAAAATGCATCTGCAGGAGCTTGAGCTAGCGGATTATCAGCAGCATTCAAATAAAAAGAACACAAAAAATAAAGCCATGTGCTGGGCACTAACCAAGTTGCAAAATACATTTTTCCTTTATCTAACTATAAATTAGCTGTTTCCTTGCGACTGGCAATTAAAATATTTGTTGGTACTTTGTTACAACCATACCCAAAACAAATATTCAGAACAGGATTGTTTAACGTTTTGCTGTATTCTTTAAAATTTAACTGCTCAAACCCTCCTGGAAATTTATAGGGCATTAGGTATTGGCCATGCAAGTCTAATTCGAAATCATTTTTTAGATATTCATAAGGAATGCCTGTGCTGTCTTGCACAAAAACTTTGGCATTTTCCAGCATAAAATTTCTAAATACTTTGAATTTTTTTTGATGAGGTAGATATGATGCTGCTTTAAACAATACAACATCAAATGGCTTTAATGAGCTAAGAAATTCAAGGTCAATTTGATCATTATCAAGGCCAGCTTTGTAATACCTTATTATGCGCGTTTTTTCATTGTAGGCAAATTTCACCTGAACAGCATTTTTTTTACCATCGATGGCTTGAATAGTGATATCAGTTGCCCCAAGATTCTCCAACTGCTTCAGAATAACTGTAGCTACATTTCTAACTCCTGAAGCCATTTGATCAGTAATGAAAAAGCTACGCCGGTATAATGAAGACAAATTACTAAGAGCATCATCATCTAATGATACAGGAGTTTCTTCTACAGGTTCTGCAGGCTCAAGCCCCATTAAAGTCAGAATTTCAAAATTTGGAAATAGCAGAAGAGGGTAGGTTACGTCAGGCCCACCAAACGGGTAAAATACATGGGGACCAACGTTTTGAAGATACCTGGTACCAAACTCCACTAACTTAGGTTGTTGCTTTTCTTTAAATTTTTCAAGCAGAGGGCCTGAAAAACCTAAAGTAGAACCAATTCCGATTAAATAGGCACACAATACTATTTTTATTTTCATAAAATTTATTTTAATTTTTCCAGACTTAATTTTAACCGTTAAAAAGTTAAAAACTCTTTAACAGTAATAATATTCTTACCTGAATTACCTTTGGGGATTCTTAAGTTATTCTAAAATGTATGCCAAAATTACGGCTTATTTGCAATCGTTGAAAAGTTACCATAGCTGCTGAATGCGTAGGTCTTGAAAATTGTTGTATCATGTCTTGATTTTGAATCTTGCCTTTGTCTGATTTTTATATGTGGTAAATAGCTTTAACGCGCAGTCCGCGTTCTCTTTTTTTTTGTTCTGGCTGCAGAAGACGTATATATGGTCGACGCTGCTAAACGTTTTTTAAAATTGGCTGCGTAAAGTGCTGCAAATTCCTTGTTTTTAATAATTGTAACGTTTTCAGCATTACGTTTTTCGGCGCTATTACTAAAATTATAAGATCCACCTACAATAGTTTCCTCATCAATAATAATGATTTTATTATGGGCAATTGCTGGTTTTTCATCAATATAAACTAAAAGTCCTGCTTTTTTTAGATTATTGATTTGGGTATAACGCTCGTGTTTCTGACTCTTATCAGCGAGCACCGTAATGTTAACTCCTCTCATTTTTGCACGCGTAAGAGCCTCGGCAATAGGTTTGGAAGTAAGGCTATATGCTTGCATTTGGATAGATTTCTTGGCCAGATCAATTTCGCGAATAATCATAGGTAGGCAAGCTTGGCCTGGCGTAAAGCAGGCTCTACAGTTAAAATCTTTCGCTTGAATAGAAGTTTGGGGGGGCGTGCGTTTATCCGGGTATAAGATCAGTTGTGTTCCAAGTCCCAAAAGAAAGGCAGCTATAATTAGTGGTAGTAGTTTAATATTTTAGAGATATAAAGTGGCAAAAGCTGATGACGTGTTAGCTTTTTCATGAAACTTTTGCTCTACATTCTGCTGCTTATACCTATATAAAATGATAGGTAAATTTTTGCAATGTGCATGTAAGCTGCTAATAGCAAATTTTTCCTTGACAGAATTGGTTTTTTTGCTAAATTAGCACTCATATAGATTGAGTGCTAACAACTTAATCTTAAGTTTGAAAACCAATAAAAATTAAGGAGAAAGCATATGAAATTTCGCCCTTTGCATGACCGAGTAGTGGTCAAACGCATTGAATTAGAAGCAAAAACGCCTGGAGGGATCATTATTCCAGACACAGCAAAAGAAAAGCCTATGGAAGGTGAAGTTGTTGCTGTAGGTTCCGGCGCACGCAATGAGCAAGGTGCTGTTGTTGCTTTAGATGTGAAATCTGGAGACAGAGTTTTATTTGGTAAGTGGTCTGGAACAGAGATTAAAATTGATGGGCAAGATTACCTCGTGATGAAAGAATCTGACATCATGGGCATTATCGAAAAAGCTGCCTAAGCATTAGAAACAATTTAGAATTTTTAAGGAGATTATACTATGGCTGCTAAAGAAGTACGCTTTAACACAGATGCTCGCGATAAAATGTTACGCGGCGTTGATATCTTGGCCGACGCGGTTAAGGTAACACTTGGGCCAAAAGGACGTAATGTCGTTATAGAAAAATCTTTTGGTGCTCCTCGCATTACAAAAGACGGTGTATCAGTTGCAAAAGAAATTGAACTTTCAGATCGTTTTGAAAATATGGGCGCGCAAATGTTGCGTGAAGTCGCAACAAAAACTAGCGACCTTGCTGGTGATGGTACAACAACCGCTACTGTTCTTGCTCAATCAATCGTTCGTGAAGGCGTAAAAGCTGTTGCTGCGGGAATGAATCCAATGGATGTAAAACGCGGTGTTGATATGGCAGTTGATGCTGTTATCGAAAACTTAAAGCAAAACAGCAAAAAAGTTTCAACAAACGAAGAAATTGCACAAGTTGGTACTATTTCTGCGAACGGCGAACTTGAAATTGGAAAAATGCTTGCTGAAGCTGTTCAAAAAGTTGGCAAAGAAGGTGTTATCACTATTGAAGAAGCAAAATCTTTACAAACTGAACTTGACGTTGTAGAGGGTATGCAATTCGATCGCGGATACATTTCTCCGTACTTTGTAACAAACTCTGAAAAAATGCTTTGTGAACTTGAAAATCCGTACATTCTTATTCACGAAAAGAAACTTTCAGGCCTACAAGCTATGCTTCCAGTTCTTGAAACTGTGGTTCAGTCTGGTCGTCCACTTTTGATTATCGCAGAAGATGTTGAAGGCGAAGCGCTTGCAACACTTGTGGTGAACAAGCTACGTGGTGGTCTAAAGGTTGCTGCAGTAAAAGCTCCTGGTTTTGGTGATCGTCGCAAGTCAATGATTGAAGATATTGCAATTCTAACTGGTGGTACTGTTGTTTCTGAAGATATGGGCATTAAACTTGAGAACGTAAATATCTCAATGCTTGGTACTGCAAAGAAAGTTGTAATTACTAAAGACGACACGATTATTGTTGATGGTGCTGGTAGCAAAGACCAAATTCAAGCGCGTTGTGGGCAAATTCGTGCACAAGTTGCTGAAACTACTTCAGACTATGACCGTGAAAAATTACAAGAACGCTTAGCTAAGCTTAGCGGTGGTGTTGCTGTTATTCGCGTTGGTGGTGTAACTGAAATGGAAGTTAAAGAACGCAAAGATCGCGTTGAAGATGCAATGCATGCAACCCGTGCTGCTATCGAAGAAGGTATTGTACCTGGTGGCGGCGTAGCATTGCTTCGCAGCTTGAAAGCTATCGAAAATTTGAAGCCTGCGAATGGTGACCAAGAAGTTGGTATTCGTATCGTTCGTCAAGCAATTACTGCTCCTTGCCGTCAAATCGCAATTAACGCAGGCGCTGACGGTTCAATCGTTGTCGGTAAAATCCTTGATGATTCTACTTTCTCATTCGGGTATGACGCTCAATCTGGGCAGTACGTTGACATGATTAAAGCTGGTATTATTGACCCAACTAAGGTTGTACGTACAGCACTTCAAGACGCGGCGTCAATCGCAAGCCTACTTATTACAACTGAAGCAATGATTGCAGAAAAGCCTGAAGCGAAAGCCGCAGCGCCTGCAGGAATGCCTGGTGGTATGGGTGGCATGGGCGGTATGGGCATGGATTATTAATCCAACCATTTATCGTTAAAAAATTAAACAGGTCCTTTTTTATGGGCCTGTTTTTTTATTTAGAAATTGTATGATAACTCGAAAAATATCTTTAATACGTACCCCTTTAGCAAGTGTGGCTAATCTTGGGAATAAGAACACTGCCCCAAAAGTTCCAAAACATAACCCCCCAATTAGAACACCTGCTAAAGATCTACGAATCTCTGCTCCTGGCCCCGAGGCTAAACTTAAGGGAATACAACCTAGAACCATAGCGGCAGTTGTCATAATAATGGGGCGGAAACGCTTTTTTATTGACCGCTCAAAAGCTTCACTCCACTGCATTGTTTTATCTTTTGCGTGATTTGCAAATTCAATGAGTAAAATTCCATGCTTACTAATAAGTCCTATAAGCGTAATCAGGCCAATTTGAGAGAAAATGTTAACAGTTTGCCCACTCATCCATACCCATAAAAGTCCTCCAAAGGTTGCAAATGGAACAGTTACTAAAATCAATAGCGGGTCAAAGAAACTTTCAAACTGAATACACAATATCGCATAAATAAATACGAGCGCTGTGAAAAATAAAGCAATCATGCGTTCACTATTTTTTGAACTGATTCCATCTGCATCCAGCCACCCAAATGCTTCTTGTGAAGTGATCTTGTTTTTCAGGTCTTTTTCAATCTGTTGTTTTGCATTTTCTACATTCGTATCGGGATTTGGTGTCATTTTGATAAGCATAAGGCGTTGCTGGTTTAAATGCAGTATCGGTTCTAAAATTTGCTCTTGGGTAATGGTAGCAATCGTAGCCAATGAAAACGTTTCACCCTCATCGTTAGCAACAAGTATTCTATTAAGGTTTTGGTCAACCGGTAGGGTGTGTAAGTCAATATTATACAGTTGCTTATCTTTGAAGAAGTGTAAGTGCTTTTTCCCGCTTAAATAAATTTCAATGCATTTGAGAACATCGTCGCGCTGAAGTTTGAATTTTTGCTCTAAAAATGGATGTATTGTACATTTTTGTCCTGTTGCATTTTGAGTTTTGTGCAAACGCACTGAAGTAAAATCTTTTGTTTTTCTGATTTTTGCCATCATCTGTTCGGCAAATTCGTGTAAGCTCTCAAGTGAAGCTGGACTTACTAGCCCAAGTTGAATTTCATCAGACTGGCCGTAGTCATCCATTCCAGGAATGCCTGTTGAAACATTCCAAGCATAGCAGGTATAAGGAATATTTTTATTTATGTCTTTTTGAAGTTTTTTGTATAGTTTTTCGCTATGTGTGCGATTTCCAGGAGGAGTGAGCATACAACAAACTGAAGTACCCCAATTTCCAATGAAGCTAATGCGCTCCTTAACTCCTTCAAGCTGCTGCACTTGTTTATCTAATTCAAAAGCAATTTCCTCTTGTCTGTCCATGCTGTTTCCCGGCATTGACGGCACCCAGAGTCCCATAATAGCCCGATCCTCTTGAGGGCCAATACCTTTGGGAAGAGAATGTGCTAGCCACAGCGATCCTATAATACATCCAGCAAAAATGCTTAAAAAATACCAATCAGGCAAAAGCGTAGTCTTCGCTTGAATTTTATTGTAAGCATTTTCCAACATTGCAACAATTCTTGGAGTTTTATCCTCTTTATGCTTCGTAATAGCCAGCATACTCATCCACGGTGTAAGCGTGATTGCCGTAATACCTGAAATAATAACCGCAGCGGAAATGCTAACAGCAAACTCGGCAAACAACTGGCCTAGAGCATCTTTTTGAAAGATGATGGGTAAATAAACGCTAGCAAGCGTTAAGGTCATAGCAATAATAGCAAATGAAATTTCTTTAGTTCCCAAAAGTGCCGCCTCAAAAGCAGTTTTCGTAGTTTTTGTATGGCGACTGATATTTTCTAAAACAACAATTGCATCATCAACTACAAGCCCTGTCGCAAGAACAGCCCCCAAAAGAGTAAGGGTATTAATCGAGTATCCAAAAGCCATCAAAATAGCTAGTGAACCCATTAATGATAAAGGAATTGTTACTAAAGGTACTAAACTTAAACGTATAGAACCCTGAAATAAACCAACAATCACCATCACACACACAACAGATTCTATTAGGCTATTGCGCACTTGATTAAGGCTAACACGAATAAACTCAGCAAGATCAATAATTACTTTCAAAGAAATGTCTTCAGGAAGAGAAGATTTAAGTTTTTCCATTTTTTTGTGAAGTTGGTCTGAAACATCTAAAGGGTTTGCGGTTGTTGAGTTTTTTATTTCTAAAGCAACTCCTGGCTTTCCATTAATGTGAAACCTAAAATCGCCATTATTTTGCATTAGTGCAATTGTGCTGATATCTCCCAATGCCACAGCTGGCTTGTTTATTATGGGAATCATGATTTTTTTAAAATCATCAGGACTGTTTAAAGGTTGATCAAGTCGCACGGGATACAAGTCATAAAGTTTACCCAGGGGCTGATTTTTTAAAATTTTATCAAGCTCGTCATAAATTTTATTAGCACTTACTCCATATAGCTGCATTTTTTTGCCATCAAGAGTTATATCCATTTTGTAAGGAGACCCCAGAACACTGACCTCAGCGACTCCGTCTATTCCCCTAAAGGAATGCCGTAAAATGCAATTGGTATAATGGGTCAGATCTTGAGCTGTTATACTTTTTGATTCTACCAATATTAAAAAGGATGGAACGCTATTGTCTTTTGATCCCCTTCTTATAATGAAGGGTTGGGGAATTTCTTTCGGCAGGCCAGCTTGAGCGATGGATTCACGCAGTCCCATTTGAGCTGTGTCAATATCTGTACCGGTTTTAAAAGTAACAGTAACTTCGCTTGATCCTTGGCTTGTCTCAGATTGGATTTTTTCAATTGCAGGAAGATTCATAATCTTATCCTCAATTGTGTTGGTAACAATTTCTTCCATGTAAGAAGCATCGCCATTATTATATTTTGTTTGAATTGTAAATTCGGGGATGCGTACTTCCGGGTACTCGCATACAGGTAAATGTTGCAGGCTAAGCCAGCCAACCACGATCAACATGGCATTTAAAACAATGGCAATAATTGGATGTTTTAAGAAAAAATGAACCATGACTACAGCTCTGCATATGAGGGAATAACTTTTTCGCCTTCGTAAAAATGGTGGGGGTCCAGACAAACAATTTCACCCGCTTCAATACCTTTTGTGACGACAGCCTGTTTAGCGTCTTTTGTACCTAACATCACCTCACGTTTTTCAAGTATTCCTTTCTGTAGCACTAAAACAGAAGCGCCTTCACGTTCGAATTTTATAGTGTTCAAGGGCAAAACAATCACATTTTTCCATTGTTTTAAATGAATCTCAACATCAATAACTTCACCTACCAGCAAGGCTGGGTCTTGAATTGGAATATGCGCAATCATCATATGTGTGGTGGGGTTTAGTATTTTTGAAATGCGGGGTAGGGTATAGCTTTTTTTATTGATGATAACAGTTATCCCATCTCTTAAAGTATCCTTGAATGTTGCTGGAATTTGTACTTCAACAACAATGTCTGCTGGATTAAATATATAGCCTATGATTTCGCCTGTTTTTACATGCGTGCCTTCGTGAATAAGATGTGGCCCCATGACTCCATCAAAAGGAGCGATAAATAAAGATTTTTTTTGTTCTGTTTCGGCTTTTGCTAATTCTTGTTGCGACGAAACCCAAGCATGTTCTCTTTCTTGAATTTGTTGCCGTGAAGTTGCATTGCTCTTTTCTAATAATAAGCTTCTTTTGTGTTGTTGCTGAGTAATGGCTTCTGCGTTAAGGGCAAGTTCGTAAAATTTTTGTGTCTCTGGGTTATCAATTCTCGCAATTATTGATGACTTTAAAATTTTATCGCCTGGCTGTGTTGTCCAGATTAAAAAACCATCAGCCCTTACTAACAAAGGACTGTTTTTAAGGGCTTGAACTACCCCGTAAAAAACAGATTTCTCAGTATATTCTTGCGGTTTAGCATGAACAGCTTCTGCTAGTTTTTCTTCGCCTTTGGAAGGGTCACCACACGAACTTAAGCTTAAAAGAAGAAATAATACCAGCCACATAATGCACTTCCTTATACATTTGCACACTAGAAGATTTTGGAATGGGCTTCAATAGAGCTTACTAGATTTGATATGCTTCTTCTTTTATTATTGGGCTTTGTTGTCACTATTGGTGCGCGAATGATTTTATTTAGAGAAACTTTGTCTGCCAAAACTTTAATAAGGGGCTGGAAAGAAGCTCCTGAGTTTCAAGTGATCCCAAGCTACCCTCATATCCCAAAGCTTGGTATAAATCTTCGAAAGCTCCCCAGTAATCGTTTTGAATCGCAATGCATGCTTCATATCAGGACAAGAGATTATGAAAATTTTGATATGCTTGAAAATTTTTTTGAAACGCAGACTAAATTCTTTGGAAAAAATCATTATGCACTGCTTATTTTTGGAGACAAATATAAACAAAACAATACTGGCCTTCAACCATGGCAAGTAATTTCGCTTGCCAAAAAATTTTTTTATAAAGTTGGAGTTGTTGTAAATCCTACGCCCACTGAGCGAACTCTTGATCAAGAGATGAAAAGCCTTCAACAGAAACTTAAAGAAAATCCTGATTTTGTAGTGACACAGTGCGTTTATGATATAAAAAAAACGATGGATTTTTTACAAGCAGCACAGATCAGCCATGACCAGTTGTGCATAAATTTGGGGTATTGGAATGATGGGTTTCCTTTTGAAAAATTTGGAATGTGGAATCCAGAAAAATTAAAGTCTCCTCCCAAACAGCTTGTCGATTTTACGCTGCGCAACTGTAAAATGCTTTACATTTGCGGTAACCATTCTATTCTTGAAAGCGTAAATTTCCCTTTCTTTTTGAGTGATTCTACAAATAGTTAAAATTCTATTGAGACCGGGCCAATACATACAAAAATATATAATATTGACAGCTCATGAAATTGGTGTACAATTCATGTAAGGTTTACACTACTCTTAAGAAACTCACGTCTGCCATAATCACTCCGAACATTTTTTGCGCGTATTCCAAACAATCAATATTCTATAGATATCCAGACCATGTTGCGAAAGAGTAATTTAGCCAAAAGGCTAGGTGAAACTCTTAAAGTCCTATTTTAATTATTGAAATGGGATTGGTAAAACAAATATTAAGGAGAAAATAATGGCAAGTGGTACAGTTAAGTGGTTCAATGCAACCAAAGGTTTTGGATTTATTCAACCAGATGATGGTGGAAATGATGTGTTCGTACATATCAGTGCATTAGAGCGTGCTGGCCTCGCGACATTGAACGAAGGACAAAAAGTTAGTTATGAACTTGCTACAAACAAAGGCAAGACTTCAGCAGTTAACATAAAGCCTCTATAAACTATTCGTAGTTTAGTTCAGACGACTAGCTGCCCTTTACGGGGCAGCTTTTTTTATAGTTGAGTTTTTCTCTGCTTCATGATAATAATGTAAGTTCGAAAGGCAGGTGATTACTCCATGGAAGTCCAAGTCCGCGATAATAATATCGAACAAGCGCTTAGGGCATTAAAAAAGAAGATGCAACGCGAAGGCGTTTATCGTGAAATGAAAATGCGTCGACATTTTGAAAAACCTTCAGAGCGTCGTGTACGCGAACAATCTGAAGCAATGCGTCGTTATCGTAAATTAATGCGAAAGCGTATGGACCGTGATGGCTATTAAGCACTTGCGAATCTAAAAAAATTTGAGAGAGGGTTTTTACCCTCTCTTTTTTATTAGGAGAAATAATGACAACCACTCCAGTATGTTCTCAATGTGGTAATGAAAACACCTACCGCGATCGTGATAATTTTGTTTGCATTGATTGTGGTCATGAATGGCTCATACAGCAAGCTGCTGAGATTAATGATGAAAAAGTCATCAAAGATTTTAACGGTAATATTTTAGCTGATGGTGATGCCGTTGTGCTTATTAAAGACCTTAAGGTTAAAGGTTCATCTATTACCCTTAAAATGGGTACGAAAGTTAAGAGTATCCGGCTGGTCGATGGTGACCATGAAGTGGATTGTAAAACTGACATGGGCCAATTCATGCTGAAAGCTTGCTTTTTGAAAAAGGCTTAAATTCAAATATATCAATCTAGGTGCATGCGCAACAGGGCAGAGAGCGTCCCGGCGCGCAGGCCGGGACTCAAGCTTTATTTTTACGTGTCCAAGAAACTGCGCAATTTGCGTGAACGACTAGGGTGCTTTAATTTGCGCAATGCCTTTGCCTCAATTTGGCGAATACGCTCGCGTGTTACCGCAAACTGCTGACCAACTTCTTCCAACGTGTGGTCGCTATTCATACCAATACCAAAGCGCATGCGAAGAACGCGTTCTTCACGTGGTGTAAGGCTTGCCAAAATACGCGTTGTCGTTTCCTTCAAATTCGCATGAATGGCTGAATCAATAGGTTGCATCGCATTTTTATCTTCGATGAAATCACCTAAGTGTGAATCTTCCTCATCACCAATTGGTGTTTCCAAAGAAATTGGTTCTTTAGCGATTTTCATGACTTTACGTACTTTATCAAGTGGCATCATCAGCTTTACCGCAAGCTCTTCAGGCGTTGGTTCGCGGCCAATTTCATGCATCATTTGGCGTGAAGTACGCACCAATTTGTTTATCGTTTCAATCATGTGTACTGGAATACGAATCGTTCTTGCCTGATCAGCAATTGAGCGTGTGATTGCTTGGCGAATCCACCAGGTTGCATAGGTTGAAAATTTATATCCGCGACGGTACTCAAACTTATCAACCGCTTTCATCAAGCCAATGTTTCCCTCTTGAATAAGATCTAGGAACTGTAGGCCACGGTTGGTGTATTTTTTTGCAATAGAAATAACCAAACGTAGATTGGCTTCTATCATTTCCTTTTTTGCACGTGTAGTTTCGCGCTCACCTTTTTGAATACAGCCTACAATTTCTTTAAAGCGAGCATAGGGAAGGTCAACATTTTTCTCTATCCCACTCATCAACTTTGCAAGGCCTTCTATTTTTGATGCGTGATTCTCACAAAAATCTTTCCAGCCCTTTTTGGTGTTTTTTGCAATCTTAGCGATCCATTCCTTATTGATGGTCGCGCCATTGTACTCCTTCAAGTATTCTTCGCGTTTAATACCTGAAGTTTCCGCTAATCCAATAAGATCACGCTCAGCAATATTAACCGGTCGAATAAGATCAGCATGAAGATTCAATAAATCTTCGACACGAGCGGGGTTCATACGGATATCTTCAAAAGCAATAATAAGCTTTTCGCGCATGCTTGCAATATCTTGTGTTTTTGACTTTCCAGCTTTTTCTAGGGCTTTTATGTAAGCATCTTGATCGATTAAAAAGTTTTTTAGCTGTTCTAGAAGGCGAGTTCTAGTAGCATCATCGATTTCCGGTACTTTAACTTCCGGTTCTTCGCCTTCTACTTCTTCTTCAAAATCTTCGACAGTGTCTTCATAAGCTGCATTGCTATCAAAAGTAATGATATCTCTCACAAGCATTTGCGCGTTCGCAAGTTTTTCTTGCCAATCATTAATTGTGTTATAAGTAACAGGGCTTTCGCATAAACTGCCAATAAGAGTGATTTTTCCGCTTTCAATGCGTTGAGCAATGGCAATTTCACCTTCACGAGATAACAACTCCACGTTGCCCATTTCGCGAAGATACATGCGCACCGGATCGTCAGTTCTTCCTGCAACGTCTTCCTCTTCCTCCTCAGCTTGATCATCGAATTTAAAAGCTGAAAGATCATGCTGAAGCTCTCCCGACAATGGGGCTTCTTCTACTTCATCTGAGTCAACAACGCTTATGCCTATGTCCGATAGCGTAGTCATCGCTTCATCAATTTGCTCAGAACTTAATTGAGCTTGAGGAAGAGCTTCATTAAGCTCATCATAAGTAATATACCCACGCTCTTTTCCACGATGAATAAGCTTTCGAAGTGCTGGATTTGTCTTTCCTAGCTCAATAAGAGGAATTTCTGCCTCTTGCTCAATCTCTGGTGATATATCCTTTTTTAGTGCTTTTGCCATTGTGTCTAACTTCTTTCTAGTTTTATCTCTCTTTTATTGCTTTTAATCGTTCCCAATTTGATAGGCTAAAATCATTTTTTAAATGCTCGGCGCTTTGCTGCTGATCGTTGTGCAAAAATTGCTGATTGTGCAGTTTGTTATACATTTCCAACCACCCGTTTTTTGCCATTTTTTCATCATAGCCGATTTTTGCAAAGGGTACACGACTATAGAAGCGTTCATCTGTAAAATTTTTCAAATAGCTTAATTCTGCGGGTAATGTTTTTTGACCGTCTTCATTATGGAAGTCCCCAGAAAAATATTCAATCAAGTTTAGCCGGTGTGCTTCTATCTCTGGATCTTTAAAATTTACCCCCATAAGTAACTCACCTATCTCCTCCCATAAATAGGGATGATTGAGCAAAGTTACCAGTAAAATTTTTTCAGTAGCAATACTGTTTTGCTGAGGCAGAGAAATTTGCTTTTTTCGAAAGGGTAGGCGCTCTTGCTTTTGAATACTGTTAAGTAAAATATCAAATTGTCTAAAGTATGCCTTGCGAAGTTCTATGTTTTCAACATTTTTAAGGTGCTCTTTTAACAATCCTTTGATTTGCAAAAATTCTTCAGGTGTTAAATTATCAAGCGAAAAATTTTTCGTAACATTTTGCCAAAGTATTGTGTAGATAGGGTGGGTAGTACTTAGCAATTTTTCAAATGCAGTGCTTCCATAAGATTTCACATAAGAATCAGGGTCTTCGCCTGAAGGTAGAAATAAAAATTTCAACGTTTGAGTTGCGCTCAAAAAAGGAAGACTTTTCTCAATTGTACTAAATGCTGCTTTTTCTCCAGCAGAATCGCCATCAAAGGCAATAATCGGGCAGGGGGCATGGCGCCATATTTGCTGCAAATGCTCAATTCCTAAGGATGTGCCAAGCGGAGCAACAGCGAAAGGAATTCCTTCTTGATGCAGCCGAATAACATCCATATAGCCTTCAACGATAATGGCTTTGTTGCGTAAATACCTTCTCGCTTGTTGTAAACCATATAATACATAGCGCTTTTGAAAAACTGGTGTTTCAGGAGAATTCAGATATTTAGGCTCACCTTTTTCAAGAATACGCCCACCAAAGGCAATAACTTGGCCTCTGGCGTTAGTTATTGGAAATATTAAGCGGTTGCGAAATCTGTCATAAAAATGCCCATCATCTGCCTTTAAGGAAAGTCCCGCTGAAGCTATATCTCCCTGGCTGAATTTTTTGTCTTTAAGGTAAGCAATCAGGCCCTGATTAGGTGCAAAACCCAGGCGGAATTGATCAATGCTTGCCTGGGTAACTTGGCGGTTATTTAAATAAGTGCGTGCGCCTTCTCCAGTAGAGCGCTGCAATTGTTCCTGATACCAAACGCATGCAGCTTCAAGCACATTATATATCACTTCATTTTGCTGAGAAATCTTCGAAGCTTCCTTCTCAGGTAGTTTGATCCCAAGCTCATCAGCCAGTTGTCTGACGCTTTCAATAAAATTCAGATTTTGTATTTCTTGTACAAATTTAAAATGATCGCCACTTGCACCACAACCAAAGCAATGATAAACGCCTCTGGCATCATCAATCCCAAAAGAAGGAGTTTTCTCATTGTGAAATGGGCACAGCGCCTTAACAGTTTTGCCCTTTTTGAAAACTTTAGTTGAGCGTGCGATGAGGTCCGATAATTTTAAGCGATTTCGGATCTCATCAAGAAAGGGTGTGAGTTCATGGTTAGCCATTTACCGATGGTACCGTAGAGCGAATCTTCGCTTTTTTGGTGCGTGCTATTATATCAATGACGCCATTTTCTAATAATGACTTAATCTCTTCACCTGATAAAGTCTCATGTTCAAGCAAAGCCTCTGCTAGCTGATGCAGTTTCTTGACATGCTTTTTCAGAAGATTTTTTGCTTCTTTATAGCATTTATCAAGTAATTCTTTCACTTCTGCGTCTATCAATTCAGCAGTTTTTCCTGAATATGGCTTAGTAAATTCACGATCACTTTCTACAGAAAAAGACTGAAAGCCAAGTTTGTCACTTAGGCCGCACTGCATGATCATTGAACGTGAAATTGCCGTAGCAAATTTTATATCAGACGAGGCACCAGTTGTCACTTTATCAGCCCCAAAAATAAGCTCTTCTGCAATACGTCCGCCCATTAATACCTTTAATCTCGCAATCAGTTCATCGCGTGATTCTGATATGCGATCTCCTTCAGGAAGCAACCTTACCTCACCAAGCGCTCTACCTCTTGGGATAATCGTTGCTTTGTGAATAGGGTCAGATCCTGGCGTGTAATGTGCGATAATCGCGTGTCCCCCCTCATGGTACGCGGTTAATTTGCGCTCATCCTCGGTCATAGTAAGCGAACGCCGCTCTGCACCCATTAAAATTTTATCCTTAGCGTGTTCAAACTCATGCATGCCGACAGCTAACTTGTTATGGCGCGCGGCCATTAATGCTGCTTCATTCACCAAATTAGCTAAATCAGCCCCTGAAAATCCAGGTGTGCCACGGGCAATAACTTTAATGTCTATATCACTAGCAAGGGGTACTTTTTTAATGTGTACCAAAAGAATTTGTTCTCTCCCTTTAAGATCAGGGTTTGCAACATCAACACGGCGGTCAAAACGGCCAGGCCTTAACAGAGCCGGATCTAATATATCTGGGCGATTTGTCGCAGCTACAATAATGACACTTTGATTTTCCTCAAAGCCATCCATCTCAACAAGCAGCTGATTCAATGTTTGTTCGCGTTCATCATTGCCTCCACCAAGGCCAGCACCACGATGGCGCCCTACTGCATCAATTTCATCAATGAATACAATGCAGGGCGAATTCTTCTTAGCTTGCTCGAACATGTCACGAACACGGCTTGCACCAACGCCCACAAACATTTCCACAAAATCAGAACCTGATATTGAAAAGAAAGGAACGCCAGCTTCTCCGGCAATGGCCTTTGCTAACAACGTTTTACCAGTGCCGGGCGGTCCAACAAGCAAAACACCTTTAGGAATTTTACCACCAAGTTTTTGAAACTTTTGTGGTTCCTTTAAGTAATCTACAATTTCTTCCAATTCAGCCTTTGCTTCGTCAATTCCAGCAACATCTGCGAAAGTAATTTTACTTTGTTGTTCGTTCATAAGCTTTGCTTTGGATCTGCCAAAACCCATGGCTTTGTTTCCACCTGCTTGCATTTGTCGCAATGAAAATACCATTAATCCAATGAATAGCAAGAATGGGAACCACGATAAAAGTTGCTGGATCAGCCAATGCGTTTCCTCAGGTGGAACAGCCCTAAAGGTTACATTTTTGTCAGCAAGAAAAGGTACAATCGATGTTTTATCAGGGGCATAGGTTGTGTAGATGCTTCCATCTTTAGCTTTAATAATCACGTTGTTGCCATTAATGGTAACATCGCTAATTTTTTCACTCTTTACAGCGTTTAGGAATTCAGAAAAAGGAATTTGCGTAGAATGGTATGAGGACTGACTGCCGCTAAACATCTGCGCAACGATAAAAACAGTTGCAAAGATTATCGCAAAAATACCAAAATTTTTAAAATTATTCTGCAAGGCTTCCTCAAAATTTAGATCTCAATACACGGTCTCAATCTAGCACAGACAATCGATAAACGCCACTTAAACTATTATTAAGAAAATCTATTTAATATATCATCTATACTTAAATCTTCGCGCTCACCAGTGCGACGATTTTTAATTTCCACTGTACCATTAGTTAGGGTTTTTCCACCAACAATCATGTGCCATGGCACACCAATTAAATCCATATCAGAAAACTTCACCCCCGCACGCTCACTTCTATCATCATACAAAACACTAATGCCAGCTTTGTTTAAGCGCTCATGTAACTGCTCGCTAATAGCCTGTGTTTGGGCATCATTCTTTGCATCAATAAGACCTATACGGAAGGGGCTAACTTGTTCTGGCCAAATAATTCCATGTTCGTCGTGATTAGCTTCAATAATTGCTGCTACTAATCTTGAAACGCCAATACCATAAGAACCCATTTCAGGATAAACTGGTTTGCCGTCTGCGCCTGTCACTTTCAAATTCATCGATTTTGAATATTTTGTACCAAAGTAAAAAATATGCCCCACTTCAATACCGCGGCGGGAAATCAATTGATCGGCAGGAATAGGGCAGTTGGCTGGGTCATGCTTTTCATCGCTAACAGCATAAAGCTTGCTAAGTTTTTCCATTGAATAATCAGCCTCTGTAATGTTCTCAAAAGCTCTATCATAATAAATAGCGCTTTCACCAGTATCTGCTACTACATGGAATTCGTGGCTCAAATCGCCACCAATAGCACCACTATCAGCACGCATCGGAATGGCCTTTAATCCCATCCGTGCAAACGTTTTTAAATAAGCATTGTACATTTTCTCATAAGATCTACGGGCACTTTCCACATCAAGGTCAAATGAATACGCATCCTTCATATAAAATTCACGTCCGCGCATTACCCCAAAACGTGGGCGGATTTCATCACGGAACTTCCAATGAATTTGGTATAGGCATAGTGGTAGTTGGCGGTAACTGTTCACATACTGGCGCACTACATCTGTAATTACTTCTTCATGTGTGGGCCCATAAAGCATTTCCCGTTCATGGCGATCCTTTACGCGTAACATTTCTTTGCCGTAGTCTTCATAACGACCACTTTCTTGCCATAAATGTGCTGGTTGAATTGTGGGCATGGTAATGCGATGACAGCCAATACGATCTTGTTCTTCTGCCACAATCCGGTCCAGATGTTTAAGTATTTTTTCTCCCATAGGAAGCCATGTATAAATTCCGGATGTTGTTTGGTTTATTAGGCCAGCGCGCAGCATCAATCGATGCGAGGGTATTTGTGCCTCAACAGGGGTTTCTTTTAAAGTAGGCAAAAAATATTGGCTTAAGCGCATGAAAAAATCTCCTTATCTATTCTTTTTAAGGTATTTCTCTCTAAGTTGTCGAGATTTAAAAAACAAGGTAGTTGCGAAGTAACAGTCCCCATGCTACAGATTTTCTTTTAGTCCTATATATTAACTTTTACATAATAAAATTTTATGATTAAGATATTTTTTGTTTTTTTTTACTCTATTTCAAGTTGATTCAGCAATCGTTGAATCTTTGCAAAAACCTGAAAAACCTATGCTCCCGAGAAAAGCTTTAATCTTTCTAGAAGAAATAAAAAAATATGAAGAAGATATGAAACAATACGAGGAATCACTAAAAAAATACAAAGAAGAATTAGCCCAATTCTGGCCAAAGGCTGAAAACAAGGCAGAAAAATGGTGGCGTGATATGCCAAAGTGGCAGGGAAGCTTTGATATAAGTAACGGAAATGCAACTGTGTACCATGATGAAAATGGAATAAGAATTGTCTCAAATTTAGTAAGTGCTTTTGAGGATGATGCTGCTAACGAAACTAGTACATATCTAGAGTCCTCTGCTGAGATATATTTGCCGCAATGGCAAGGTCAAACGCTAAAGCAACCTTTGCGTCTAAAATTGCATTCTTCACGCAACGATTTTGTTATCGAACTTATACGCTCTGGTCTTTATGAAGGAACGGCAGATGAGCAGGCAATGTATGAAAATTCTGGTAATTGGTATGGGCACCACACTCTGGTCAGTCTTTTTTTTAGTGATCATAGGAATGCAAGAAATAGAATTGCTTGTCGGTCAATAGAGCATACTGAAATAGGAATCAAGTTATGGGATGATAAAGAAGACAGGATAGGCCCTGTTTATTCCAGCGTAGAATTATTTGGTCTTGATGGAAGGAAAATACATTTAAATCACAAGCAATCATATTATGAATTTATGATGCGCTTAATAGAAGCAGGGCATGTTAGTTTCCTTCAATATCCTCCTTACACTATCCAAGGCAGATCAAAAATTGATCATCTAGGTAGAGAAAAAATTTATTATGAGTGCTATTATTATGGTGACATTCCGGCTACAGAAAATCCACTCTATCGGGCCAGAGAGTTAAAAAGGAAAATGCAAGAACAAGAAAGAACTCGTAAGCAGATTGAAAAGCAGCAAACAATAGCAAAGGAAATTTGTTCTGTGGCTATTAACTCTGCATTATCAATTTTTTCAACTTTAGCTACCCAGCAAGAAAACAATACAAACATGGCTTCGCAAGCTGCATTAATTCAGAATACCAATATGGTTGAAGATATTGCTACGCAAAGAAACGATTTATCAACCAGGTTTTCAAATGGAATTAGGCCTGCGCTTATACTTTTTTCAAATCCCTTTAAAAATTTTCAACGTTATAAGTAAATTAACAGCTTTTTAATAGCAATTTGTTAATAGTGAAAATGGATGTCGTTTAAACTCAAACTGGATGTTGGTTTTTTTTATTTTAGCACTGAGTGTAAGTTGCGGATTTTGTTATGAGCTTACAGGGTTTGAGCGTATTATTCCAAGCGCTGAAAAAATTAGTCGCTGTGTGCCCAAAACAATGCAAGAGTCAGTAAATCAATCAGTTAAACAACTGAAGGATGCTGGCAAGATTATTTCAACCTTGCGCCAAACTGTAATGGGGCCATTTGCTAAAAATTGCAAGAAGCTTGCTAAGCTCTTAAGAAGATTAGATATTGATGAGCTGTTAAGCGAAGAAAATATAACCTCAAAGTTTAGTGCTGAGGACACGCAGACTATTTTTGCAATGCTAAACGATAAAAATACCGGGCTAAAAAATTTTCTATACATAATGGAAAATCTAGAACTACACCTTGGTGGCTACATTGCTATTTTGCACAGCATGCTCAACATGAAGCAAAAGCTAGATATCATTGATTTAATTCATTCTGTTGACCTTGTCCAGCGCGGTGCGCTTGAATTACAGGAAAATTTCCAGCTGCTATCTTACCTTTCATTTGCCAGAGAGAACATTAATGGCTATGACGCCATTCTTGCAGGCATGCGGCATCAATTTTCATTTAAAATTACAGAAATGATCACAGCTCTTTGCGCCATTACCCAAGATTTACGCGTAACCTACCTTAGCCTTTTAGCTAAAGGAGATTGCAATGGTGATCAAATTGCTTTGGCATTGGGAATAAATCAAAAGAAAATAGATGCAATTGCAGATGAGGATTCATGATTGCCCGTTTCTGGTGAATGACTTAAAATGATTCTACTATTTTTAGAATTTTAATCGCCAGCATGAACCGTAAGTTTCTCCCAATTCTTGTTATCCTTAACCTTATGGCAACAACAGGTATTGCTTGGTTTTTATGCAAAAAAAGTAGCTATGAAAGCGGTTTTCTTGAAATTGCTTTGGAAGAAATCGCTGAAAAAAAACCACATTTCCTGGTTTCACTATTAAATAAATCAGCAAATGCAATTGTTAAAAAAGAAGAAAAAAGCCTTGAACAGCAAGCATTTCAAATGCGTTCTCAAATACTAAAGGCAGGATTTTGCATCATGAATCATAGCGATAACAACTTGGTTGTTTTTGCAGATATGGCCGACGCAAATAGCCTTGCTTATTTAAATAATGTGAAAAAGGCACTGGCCGGTCTTAAATGCGGTGTTTATATTATTCCCATTGCTTTATTTGGGGAAAAATCAACCGCTCAAGCTGCATTAATTTGGGCTGCAGCTTTGCAAAATCCTCAAAAAGCTCTTCAATTAGCTTTAACGTATAATCCTATCGAAGACGCTACAAATGACTCAATGAAAGAAGCTACGAAGTTAGAGTTAAATACTAAAAAGCTTACCAGCGATAGTAATCTTGATGCGTTGCGCCAACAGATTGTTGATAAAACAAAGCTAGCAGAAACCCTAGGAGTCGGAGCTCCAGCCATTTTCTTATTTAAAGAAGGGCATGCCTACATTTTGCCACCCACAGAGGCAAATGATATTCCAAAGCTTATTGAACATCCTGCATCTTCTTGAAACAATCTATGTCTGATCTTCTCTTTATTTCCAGCTCTGCTTGTTTACTCAGCAAAATTGCTGTACGTGTGCATTTGCCTGCTGTGCAACCAAAAGCAGTGGTCTTGCTTTTGCACGGAGCAACGTTACCTAGTATTATTTTCGATTTGCCAGGATCGCCAAATCAGCTAAGTATGATGTCCTATTTAGCAGCTAATGAATACGCCGCATACTCCCTTGACTATCGCGGTTACGGGCACTCTTCAAAACCTGTTGAAATGGATGACCCTCAAATGAAAGGGCCCCCACTGATCACGCACTATGATGCGACATTTGATGTGAATGATGTTGTGCAGCTTATAAAAGACCGGCATCCTAATGTGCCTGTTATTTTGTGTGGGTTTTCCTGGGGTAGCAGTATTAGTGGTTACATTACAGCCCGCACCAACTGGGTTTCTAAACTAATTTTGCTAGGGCCAGTTTATAGCTATGCAAACCCTCAGTGGAAAGAGTTAGCCGACCCGAAAAATCCAACAAAACTCAACCCTGGCATTAAAAGCTATCGTATTGCGTCACGTGAACGTTGGTGTGGCCTATGGGAACGCGAATTAAAAAGTAATGCTGCAATGCAGTGGCAAGATCAGGCAACCTTGCGGGCGCTACTTGATGATATCGAAACTACCGATGCAGATTGGGCAAAGCGAACTAAAAATGAGAAGTGCATCCGTATTCCCACAGGAGTCCTGGTTGATGCGCTGCAAACCTATAATGAAACACCAATTTATGATGCGTCAAAAATACAATGCCCAACCCTTGTTTTACGTGGAGAACAAGATACAGCAAGTCTCAGCGCTGATGCTGATGGTTTAATGGCGGCGCTAGGGGGGCCAAAAAAGCGCATTGATATTGCAAATTCTAGTCACTACGGAATCCTAGAGAAAAGGGCAGAACTATTTTTTGAAGCTATTGTTGATTTTATAAGAAAATCCTAATAAATCCAAAAAACTGCCCCTCAAAAAATTAACTAAAAATTAACTACTTTCTTCTCAAATAAAATTGGAATAACTAAAATTTGAGAGAAAATGTTGATAAAAATAATTTTACGTAACTTACTGGTGGCGCCCTTTGTGTTGATGCAACTAATGGCTGCCGATGAAAATTTAGTTCCTGAGGGCGAAACTGAAGAAATTAGCTCACTTCACCGAGCCCATATCGAAATAGAGAAAAATCCGACACAAGCACGTGAAATATACAAAGAATTGGCTGATGCAGGCGATGCTGTCGCGCAAAAATGTTTTGGCTGGTGCTGCCAAGCAGGTATTGGAGGTGACACTGACTTAACGATGGCTCAAGTTTATTACGAACTTTCAGCAGCGCAACACAATCCGGAAGCACTGTATCGCCTTGGCACTTTGTATTCTAGAGAAGATGCAAGTATAGCCCAAGATTATGCACGGGCAGTAAATTACTTCAAACAAGGGGCTATTTTAGCAAACGCAGCTTCTTGTCATGACCTTGCTGTTCTTTATTATTATGGCAGGGGAGTCGAGCAAGATATGGTTGAGGCAAAGCGCTTATTAAAGTTAACCGCCGAAGCACAGTATCCGGGGGCGGCCTATAATTTAGCACAGATTCTTCTTGCTGAAGGAAAAACAGGAGATGCTTTTGCATATTTGTTGATTGGAAAGTGCAATGAAGCCTTGATAAACTTTTTTAAAGCAAGAGAAGATTTACAAAAATATTTTCCTGTAAGCGCTCCTAATCCAATATTTACTCCATCTATAAAAAGTATGAATGAAGCCGGTGAAGCAGAATTGATTAGTTCTGATGATTTAGCTCGCGCATTTGCAGATGGTTTCACCTCGACAGGAATTAGCTGTGCTTTTGATGATCTTAGCAAACAAGAAGAAGCAAAAGATGAAGTAGAAGGTGAAGGTGGTAAATCTGCTCACACCCCAACTCATGTAGGTGTAACATTTAAATTTACCCTTGGTAAACCAGAAATTACTTCCGCTGATACAGATATTAACCCACGTATATTAGATCTTGATATTGCTTCAGTAGCTGAAATAAGCAAAATCAAACCTATCCATGACTTTATATCATTCCTGGAAAAACATAAAACTCTTGCGTGTGACCTTGCAGAAGCAGCTGAGAATTCTGAAAATATTTACTCTATGATGATAACAACATTGGAAAAATTTTATGCTTGCGTTCCCATGGCAAAAATAGTCCTCTTGGCAAATACTAACAATCCCGTTCTTACAAAAGAAACTTTTTGTAAAAGTTCTTCTCATTATCAGGGAATGGTTAGGTTTTTGAATGGGTGCTATGAAGGCAGCTTGGAAAAAATTGTTTAATTTTAAATTTGGATAACCATAAAAAACTTATGCCCCGCTGCTTACTGGCGGGGCTAGTTACTGATTTTTAGAAGCTATTCTTATTTATTGACTTCCATGTCGAAAATAATCTATATAGCACTTAGGGAAGACGCAAGGAAAAGGCTGAGGCTGAAATGGCTATTTTTTCATCTCTGGGTCGTCAACAAAAAGAAGCTATTGGTCTGCTTCAGATTGGTTCATTTTTAGAGTATTTTGATTTACTGCTTTATGTGCATATGGCAGTTTTGTTAAATGAATTGTTTTTTCCTAAAACTGATCCTCATACGGCAGCTCTTTTGGCTGCCTTTGCTTTTTGTTCAACTTATGTGCTAAGGCCTTTTGGTGCTCTATTGTTTGGCTGGATCGGTGACAATATGGGCCGTAAGTCAACGGTAATTATTACCAGCATGATGATGGCTTTGTCTTGTCTTGTCATGGCAATTCTCCCAACGTATGAGTAAATTGGAATCTTATCAGCCTGGATTGTAACGATTTGCAGAATTGTGCAAGGGTTATCTTCCATGGGAGAAATTATAGGGGCTGAAATCTACGTCACAGAAATTACCAAGCCTCCAGTGCAATATGTTGCAGTAAGCCTCATCGATTTGGCTGCTTACGTTGGTGGAGCTTTTGCTGTTGGTGTTGCAGCGTTAGTCACTATCAAGGGATTTGATTGGCGTGATGCCTTTTGGATTGGTGCTTGTATCGCGGTGGTTGGATCTGTTGCTCGCACAAGGCTCAGGGAAACTCCAGAGTTCCTGCAAAAAAAGCTCAAGGCTAGTTTTAGTAAGAATGGAACGGCTAAAAGTAGGCCGTTAAAAATGTTCTTAAGCCAGGAAAAAGTTGATAAAAAAGTTATGGTTGCTTTTTTTGCGACATATTGTGGATGGCCTCTTTCTTTTTATCTAGTTTTTATGCATTTTAACCCTGTTTTGAAAAGTATGGGTAAATCTGCTCAAGATATTATCATGCATAATTTTTTTCTCTCTCTAGTTCTTTGTGCTGTTTTCCTATTTTGGGGGTTGTTGAGTTATAGAGTGCACCCACTGAAAATTTCTAAGCTAAAGGGCGTTGGGTTTTTAGCTTTTAGCCTTTTTCTTCCTCTATGGCTTTTCTATGTTAAAACTCCTTCCGGTCTCTTTTTTATACAAACGATTTTAATTATTTTTGCCCTGTCAGCTTTACCTTCTAATTCTATTTTTATTAAGCATTTTCCTATTTTAAAACGGTTTACGGTAACAAGTTTTTTGTATGCTCTAACTCGGGCTTTAATGTACATTTTTACCTCCTTTGGTCTTGTTTATTTTACTGAGTGGCTAGGCTACTGGGGAACTTGGCTAATAACTTTGCCTGTAGGGATAAGCTTTTACTTGGGAGTATGCTACTTCGAAAAGCTGGAACAAAAATACGAAGAAGCAGATGTAGAGGTTATTCCACAAAACGTGTTTTCTTGAAAAGATGCCGTAGGCTTTCAATGTTTTCTTTTTGAAATGTGATATTTCCACCTTCCAAGCGAAGTGCATATTTTTTGTGTATTCCCCTTTAAGTGCTGGGTAAAATTTGGTTATAATCTACATATAATATTTAATTTTCCTCATATATGTTTCGCATTTGCTTTTTTATTTTATTTTTTGTCACTCAAGCGTATGCCCTAAAAATAGAAATCACCAAGGGTGATGTCAGTCCTGACCCTATTGCTATTGTTGATTTTTATAACCCTGATAGAATTGATAACTTAGGTGAGGATATAGCAAGCGTTTTAACTAATGATCTTGAAGCATCAGGATTATTTGTTGCAATTGGAAAATCCGCATTTTTACAAACAGCAGAGTCACTTTCACAAAGTGACCCTAATATGACCAACTGGCGCCCATTAAAGGCTAGATTTTTGGTTTATGGAGAAGTAAGGCAACTAAACTCCGACAAAATCACAATCAATTTTAGATTATTTGACGTGTTAACAGGGCAGCAGATGCTGGGGCTCTCATATAACGGAGATCAAAAAAACTGGCGTCGTATGACGCATATTATTGCCGATAGCATCTATGGTCGAGCAACTGGTGAAACAGGCGTTTTTGATTCAAAAATTATCTTCGTGGAAGATATCAATAATGACCGAAAAAACCCAAAAAAGCGCTTAATGATAATGGATTGGGATGGGTTTAATCCTCAACCCCTAACAGACGGAAAAAACCTTGTTTTAACACCCAGAATCTCTCCAGACGCTAAAAAAGTAGCATTCCTTGCGTACATCAAAGAACAACCACGTGTTTATATCATGGATCTTAAAACTAAAGCTTATAAAGAGCTTGGGCATTTTCCTGGTATGACCTATGCACCAAGATTTTCACCAGATAGCAGTAATGTGGTTTTAAGTTATGAAAAAGAAGGGGCAAGTGCTGTTTATATAATGGAAATTGCCTCCGGTAAGTTAACTCAATTAACTGAGCATCGCTCTATCGATACTTCACCCTGTTATTCACACGATGGGAAGCAAATCGCATTCGTTTCTGATAGAGATGGTGCTACAAAACCTGGCATTTTTGTTATGGATGCAGATGGAAGTAACGTAAGAAGGATAACCCTTGGTAAGGGCAGATATTTTGAACCAGCTTGGTCACCGCGTGGAGATTTAATTGCTTTCACAAAACAAGTCGAGGGAACGTTTTACATCGGGGTCATCTCTCCTGATGGTACAGGTGAACGCCTTATCGCCCAAGGTTACTTAGTTGAAAGCCCAACCTGGTCGCCTAATGGTCGTTATATTATGTACTCAAGAGAAGGCAGCATTCGCGATAAAAGCCAAATTGATATGATTGATTTAACTGGTAGAAATCGCCGAAAAATTCCAACCCCCAAAGGTGCAGCAAGTGGCTCTTGGTCACCACTGCTGACCTCTATTATGTCGAATGACTAAGGCTTCAGTTCCACAAGAGAGATTTGTTCAATCAGGGTCGATTGAGCTTTGGACTGAAAGTTTTGGAAAAAGCAAAAAACCACCGATTCTCTTGATTATGGGTGTTGCAGGGCAAGGAATAATGTGGAGTGATTCTTTTTGCCAGCAGCTTGCAAAAGAATTTTTTGTTATACGTTATGATCATCGTGACGTAGGGCAGTCGTCCCATGTTAATTACATGGCTGAACCTTACACCTTGTATGATTTAAGTGATGATATCATTCGTATTCTAGATGGGTATGGCATACAAAAAGCTCATTTGGTAGGGGCTTCTATGGGGGGATATTTGGCCCAGCTTTGCATGCACAGATCTGCTGAAAGAATTTTTAGCGTCACACTCATCATGAGCACCGTCGATTTTTCACCCATGACAAAGGCTATGATGGGTACTCTTGCTGCTAATGATTTACCGCCGCCTAACAAAGAAGTTTTAGACGAGCTAAAAACTATTGGCCCCATTGATCAATCAAACTTTGATTCTTGGCTTTTTAAAAGTCTTAAGATTTTGAAGCTGTTTAATGGTAATGAATGTCCCTTTGATAAGGCAGAGTGGATACCCATATTGGAAAAAGCTTATTTGCGTCGCAATAAAGATGTGCTACCTGCCATTACCCATAATCACATTATGGCGTGCGGGCAAGGTCCGATGAGCTATTACCATATTAGTGCATCTTGCCCAGTTCACGTCATACATGGCAGTGCTGATCCTATGTTGCCCATTACTCATGCAAAAAAAACAGCGAATCATTACAATGGCACTCTTACCACCATAGATGGTATGGGGCACATTCGTCCTAAGCTTTTTGAGAATGAGCTGTTAGCTGTGATGAAGCGATTTTATGATGAAATTTCTGTATGAATAATTTTGAATCTAACAAGATTTTTGCAAGCATCTTGATTGCCCTTTTATGTATGCAAGTTTTTCATCTTATTGCTGATGAATTAGTGCGTCCAGTTCACCTGCAAAAAAATATTTTGGGTATCGATGCACGAGAACAAGTTTCAACAAGTTCTGATAACGAGGAAAAAACATTTGAGCCAATATCACCCCTACTTGCCAAAGCAAATGTAGCTAACGGAGAAAAGGTCGCTAAAAAATGCTTGCAATGTCACACTTTTGAAAAAAGGGGGGCGCATCGAACGGGTCCTAATCTTTGGGGAATCGTCATGAATGCGGTTGCTCATGCAGCAGATTATGCATATTCACAAAGCATGAAATCTCATGGTGGCAAGTGGGATTATGAAAGTCTTAATCATTTTTTTCACAAACCCAGAGAATATATTAAAGGCACGAAAATGTCATTTGTTGGGCTTTCTAACGCCCAAGAACGCGCTGATTTAATCGCGTATCTTCGAACGCTTGCTGATACCCCAATTCCCCTACCGTAACTTCTTTAAGAATTGATGAATTTCTGGCGTATGGATTGCATGTGGAGTTCCTGCTTAAGTATTGCAGGAAATTGCTAGCATTTTCGCTATAATAATATCATCAAGCATAAAATATAATTAAAATTTATCAAAAATAATAAACACAAAACATTAAAATTATAGTTAATTTGTTTTTATTAATATTCAATTTTAACATTAAATTAAGCATAACCTTTTAGAATGTATTATTATGCTAATATATGGAAATGCTGCTTGTTACCATACCTTTCTCGTATTCTGTTTACTTCTTTGGTCGCCATTAATACTGTATCTTCAGCACTAGATATAGAAGTGCAAGAAACAAAAACTTCTTCTACGCATTTTTGTATTAGAAATCCTCAGTTGTTAAAAGCTGCTGCTCTTGAAGGAGATCTAGTATCAATTCCTATTCAAAAACACTCTTATGAAATTTCAGAAGCAAGATTTAAAAGATTAGAAAAATTAGTTCTTTGTGGTGATGGTACCTCTGAAGATTGGATTGAAGTAGGTCTTGCATATCGTTACGGAGTTTCCAGATTTTTACCGCAGATAAATGCAGAAGCTCTTAAAATTTTTTTAAGGGTGGCTAGTATAGAAGAAAATATCAGCGCAATTTTTTATATTGCTTGTATGTTTGCTGACAATATTCTCACCGGGTATGGGCAAGAAGTAAAATCAGTTCTTGAAAAAGCTGAAGATTTAGCCATTCAAAGAAATGCAGAATATCTAACGGTCATGCTAGAAATTGACCAACAAACAGACAATCCTGCTCTCAGTCACTTTGAATACAAAGCTGCTCTAAGGCGTATCATAGGTTCAGCACCAAATGCTCGTGCATACATAGCTCTTGCTGAAAGTATAGATCAGGGATTTTATTGTTGGTCTGCACTTAGGTGTTATCAAAGCGCCTTAGCATTAGAACCAAGCAATATAGAGGCATTAATAGGTGCAGGGGTAACTGTATCTAATGGAAATAATAATAACGCACATTTTCCAACAGAAACTCCATCTGCGCTAAGTTATTTTTTGCAAGCCTATAAGCTTAACAAGATAGCCGCTGGGAATTATTATGGCTCAGCCCTCTATGAACAAGCCGCCATTACAACTGATCATGAGCAGGCAAAAATAGATTTTGCTGCTGCTCTAACGATTCTTGAAGAAAATGTTAGCCACGACCAAGATGCCCTGCTAAGTCTTGCTGATTATCATGCTACAGACCACCCGGCTAAACCTACAAAATTTGCTCAATCACTTGCTCATTTGCGCATATATATGAAATACAAATATGTTAACGCGTCAGCAGTTTTTGAAGTTGTTCAAACACTGAAAGCATCAATGGTACGCCTAGAAAGGGAACATTCAAGTCTTTTTGGAAAAATCATTCAATTTGAGCAAAAATGGTTTTCTGAAACCTAATGCTTAAGCAATCATTGCTTCTAAATGCTCATGCAAATGCATTGGCTTAGAACGCGTTGGCCAGGGGTCGTGCAAGTCACTAAGATACGCTTCAAGTTTTTCCACCAAAAGGCGAATTTCATAACCTTTTGAAAAAACCAGATGAACCCAAGTATCTTTAGTGCTTTGCCTTAGTTCAATGTGCAACAAGTTTAAAATGCGGTCTTTTGAGTGCTGTTCAAACCCTTTGCGCTGGACTTTTTGCACATGTCGGAACAGTAACCCTACATGAGAACGGAAGTGCAAAAGCGTGCCGTCTGCTTTTTCTTCATGATTCCAACAAAATCGATTAACAAGTAGCGTAAAGCTCTCGCGCTCGTGCACCATTGCCATAATTGGGCAAAGTCCATCGCGTAGCTGTTCCGCTATATGGTGCAAATCGGTTGTGTCTAGTGCACGCATTTTTATCATTTTATGTTGAGGTATCATCGGCGCTTTTCCCTTGGATTTTTACGCAACATTCTCTAGTATAGTTTGTAACGTAATTTAAAATTATACAAGTGATGGAAGAAGCTGCTCGCATAAATGCACAACATGCTCAAGAACTGGCTGAGCAGACTGCTGAATCGTTTCAAACAAAACGAGCAACCGTTCCGGCATTAGAAAAAATTTTGTATGAACCCATGCCTGTGCTTGACCATGGTTTTGTACGTGTTGTTGATTATATGGGTGATGATTCGGCAATTGTTCAAGCCGCACGCGTTTCCTACGGTAAGGGCACTAAAAAGGTTAGTGAAGACCGTGGTTTAATCAATTATTTGATGCGTCACTGGCACACCACTCCTTTTGAAATGTGCGAGATAAAATTCCACATTAAAGTTCCTATTTTTATTGCACGCCAGTGGATTCGCCATCGCACAGCAAATGTGAATGAATATTCAGCACGTTATTCAATCCTAGATAGAGAATTTTACATGCCAGAGGCGCGTCACCTGGCAGCTCAATCAACTATCAATAATCAAGGCCGCGGTGAAGTACTAGACGGTGAATATGCTCAAAAAGTTCTTGATCTTTTAAAACGCGATGCTATGCAGACGTATGATACTTACGAATATCTTCTCAATGAAAAAGAAGAAGAGGGCAGGCCAAGTTTAGCTCGCGAATTAGCGCGCATGAACTTACCTGTTAATTATTATACACAATGGTATTGGAAAATTGATTTGCATAACCTTATGCACTTTTTAAGGCTTCGTGCAGATTCTCATGCTCAGTATGAAATTCAAGCCTATGCAGATGTTATGATTGATATTTTGAAAAAATGGGTACCTTTTGCGTATGATGCCTTTATGGATTACCGCATGGGCGCAGCCGTTTTCTCATCAAAAATGCTTGCCGCTCTGCGACGACGTCTGAACGGAGAGGTTGTTACCAAAGAAAACAGCGGCCTTACCGCACGTGAGTGGGCTGAAATGGAGAAAACATTAGAAAGTCCTAGTATTTAGGTCTGTAATACTGGTCGTGTTTCGCAAGTAATTGAGTGGCTGTAAAGATTTTTGTCGCTGCATCATAATGACCAATAGCCACTACTCCTTGCTCCTCTCGAAATAGATCCGGTAAGCGGAAGCGGCCAGCATAGTGTACAATCACTTCTGTAGTGTTGTCAGTCACCATAAATTGGTGAAAACCTCTTGTTGTGTGCAAGCTACCTTTTACAACCAATCCACCTAGTCGCAACGTCTTTGCTACTTCTTGCATTTGCAAAAGCTCACTTGGTGTCTTGAAGTAAACAATATTCTCTCTCAAGGCACCCGCTAAAAATAGACCAACGCCTGTAAGAAAACATAAAATTAAAATAATTTTTAAAGCGCGTTGCTTTGCTTTAGTGGTCATAGACCATTCCTGCTAATATTACAAATGTTCCCATATAAGCAAGCACAACAAAGAAATCAAGGTGTGAACAGATAATCAGACCAAAGATAGTCGAAAAGCTAGCTGCTACTCCCCATTTACGCATGGTGTATCCGCTGAAAGCGTTCCATATTTATGCGGAACAGGTGCGCAAATACAGCGAAGCACCAGCAAAGAAACGCAATTGCCATCAGCACTAAAGGAACAAGCATCTCTGGAGCTATAGCTGGCTTTTGCGTTAGAAAAAACGAAGATGGCTGATGCAGAGTAAACCACCAGTCTACTGACCATTTAATAATCGGAACGTTAATTAAACCAACCACGTTCAAAATGCTGGCTGCCTTGTTCAGCGCTCCATCACAAAAGTTAATATAACCAATATACAAGAAAAAAAGCACAACAACCGAAGTTAGCCTGGCATCCCACACCCACCACGTACCCCAGGCAGGCTTTCCCCACAATGCCCCAGTTACCATGCAGATAACGGTTAGTATGCATCCAGGAACCGCTAGGCTTTGTGCGCAGATGCTGTAAAAGGATGCGCGTAAAACAAGGCTTATAAAGCTGAAAACGCCCATGATGGTATAAATGCCTACTGCAAACCATGCGGCCGGAACATGTACATATAAAATACGCACCAAATCACCATGCAAATAATCAGAAGGCGAAAGATACAAAGCATCAAATAATGCCACAGAAGATGAAATCAGAAAAATCCATAACGCAGGAGTATGCAGGCGCGGGATAATCCGCTTAAGTTTTGCAGGGGTCATCTGGCAATATCATTCCACAAGCAAAAACTTAAGATTTATTTTCTGTTATCGCCAGATTGATTGGTCTTTCTACAATGCTTGACTTTGTGCGAATGCCAATGCCAAGAAATATGCCAACACCTATTAAAACAAGTGCAATAATTAGCAAAAGTGTGTTTTTCATTCAATGATCCTTCATTTATTAGTGGTTTCCAATCGCAGCTCTGGCTCGCTCTAAGTCTGCTGCAGTATCAACTGAAATCGGCGACGAATCAACCAGTACAACCTCAATATGAAAACCGTGCTGCAAAAATCGAAGTTGCTCTAGTCTCTCTGTTTTTTCTAAATGGCAAGGTGGATTGTTTACATACGCCTCAAGAGCCTTAGGCCGATATGCATAAATGCCAATATGATGGTAAAACACACTAGCTCCATAGGGAACAGCTGCGCGTGAAAAATAAATGGCTCTAGCCATGTTGTTTCTGGGCTCGTCCATAACAATTTTTACATCATTAGGGTTTTCAATGTCTTCAAGATCCTTAATAGGTGTGCCTAAAGTTGCAACATCAACAGCAGGCTTACTAAACGGTTTTATAATTTCATGTAACAAGCTTGAGTCTAAAAGAGGTAAGTCCCCTTGCAACCCGATAATAATATCAACATTGGGCTTCCCCATAGCAACGTATGCTGCCCAAACTCTGTCTGTGCCTGAAGGAAGTTGTGGGTCTGTGATAATAGCCTTGCTGCCTGCTTTTTCAATAACGTCTGCAATCTCGCTACCGCATGTTGCTACAACAACTTCACCCACACCGCTTTTTTTAGCTTGTTCAAAAACACGCTCAATCATTGTTTTGCCTGCAATATCAGCCAAGGCCTTTCTAGAAAGTCTTGTTGATTCTAAACGGGCAGGGATGACAATTAAAGCCTTCATAAGACTCCATAAAAAGAGCAAAACATTAGAAATGGCGCGTCCTAGAGGATTCGAACCTCTGACCTACGGCTTAGAAGGCCGCCGCTCTATCCAGCTGAGCTAAGGACGCAACTCTCATAAGGTACTTAAACTTTAAGGGAATTTCAAGTAAATCACGTTGGAATTCCAAATAACTCTTTGAATCCATCAATAATCATATCGCGAGAGTGACCATCTAAATTTGTCCCTGCATGATGTGCGAAAGGAAATAAAACCTTTCTCCCGCTTTCTGATACTAAAGCAGCTAATTTATGACTGCCACTACCTTCTCTAAATTCTGCCTTATACTCCGCATCACATTGTTTTTTCACAAGATTTTTTAAAAGGTTATAAGATGCTGATGAATCAGTTAATATTCTTTCGTCAAATAAATCATCAATTTTTTTAATATCCTTTTTAGAGACCCACGATGCAAAAAATCTTGATTTGGCAACAATTTCTGTAAGTCGGTTGTAAAGTGATGTTGATTCTTCAGTTGTGCTTACGGCAGAAGCCGATGAAGGAAGGGAGATTAAGGGGTTTTCCTCATGCATTTCCTCTTCAGGCGTTTCAGAAAAATACCCTCCTTGTGCATTAGCTGTTGTTATCCCTGCTGCAATCAACGCCCCTTGAATTCCTTCAGTTGTTGTATTTTCCTTTTGCTTTGTAGTAATTATTTCTTCTGTGCTTTCCAAGCTATCTGAAGTTCTTTTGCTCTCAGCTGCTAGAAACGCTGCCTTTGCTGCTTTTTTCTTTCCCGGCACTTTTGGCAATGATGCTTGCAATCTTCTTATGCGGATATTGATAAATTCCACAAGAGTTGATGCGTTTTCTCTTGGATTTTCGCCAAATATTTTTTTTGCACCTTGTGGAAATAAGTCAGTAACCGCATCTCTTACGTAACTTAAAATTAAATCGTAGTCGGTTTGGGTTTCCCCGCCAATTATGACGCCGGTATCTGATGTTACCTTGGTGATATTGATGATGTTTATTAGGTCATCGCTATATAGAATTGGTTTTTCAAAAGTATTTATAATCTTTGCTAAAGTTGGATCATTATCAAGTCTAGCTTGTAAGCGATATCCAAAAATCTCAAGAAATGGCAATCTTTCTGAAAAGTTAAAACTTTTCAATTTTTTGATGACACGTAAACCTTCAAGTCTAATTTCATCCGCTTTTTGCTTAGTTTCATGCGATAACTTTTTTGCTAAAAACTGCCGACTTTCTTGGAGCAGAAGTAAATCTTGTGCTGATTCAGCTTCAAAATTCAATAAGAAAAGGGCTAAAATAAAAAACTTAAACATTATAATAACAAAAAATTAACAATATCACTTATCTAGAGATATTATCTTGAAATTTCAAGTGAAATATTTTTCAAAACCGATAACTTTTCGCCATTAATTCAATTGGATGCATTGTTGTGTACTCATGTGCTTTTTCATCCTGTAATTGCATACCTTGTAAAATATGCTTTGCCGCCAATGGACATTCGGAAAGGATAAGGGGATTATCCGCACTCAAAGCTTGCTTTGCCGTAGGCTTCCCAACCTTTAAAGCTGTTTGAAAATGCTCTTTCATCAACCCCCAAGTGCCACCATGGCCAGAGCAGCGCTCAAGTATTTGAACGGTCAAATCAGGAATTAACCGCAGCATCTCTGCAGCTTTTGCGCCGATATTTTGTGCCCGACTATGACATGCCAAATGTAGCGTAACAGCTTTGTTTTCTAGTGGTTGTAAACCTTTTGTAAGGGAACATTTTTTATGCAAATGCATAATGTATTCACTAATATCCATTACTTGTTTGCTCAAGCGTTGAACTAGCTCATTTTTTGGTAAAAGTAGTGCCCATTCAGATTTTAGCATTAAGCTACACGAAGGAATGATTGAAATAATGGGAATATTTTCTTCAAGATAAGGGGAAAATGCAGTACTAATTTTTTCAGCTTGTTCAGCAACTGCACGTAAATCACCTTTTTCAAATAAAGGCATGCCACAGCATCCAGGATAAACAACTTCTGCGTTAATACCTTGATGCGCTAATACTTGTCGGGCTGCTTGCCCAATGGCCGGATTGTTATAATTTCCAAAGCATGTTGCAAACAAAGCCACTTTTTCACCGTATGCAGGTCCATCGGCGTTAACAGCACAAGAATTTATTTTAACTTGCTGGCACAATGTCTTATTAGAATAGGTGGGTAAATTAACCTTAGCATCAATACCAGCCACTAATTCTATGGCTTTACGAATTGGTTTATTAGAAGTCGATGTTACCCAATTAACCACGGGGGCTATTTTTGAAGCTACGTCTCCCACTTGGTCGGTTTTGCTGATTTGCTTTTCTACAAACCCTAAACCGTGCTTTTTTGCTTGAACCGCACGATGACGTAGCATTAAATGCGGAAAATCAACATCGAACTCATGTGGGGGCACATAAGGGCATTTGTTGATGAAACACAAATCGCAAAGTGTGCACTCATCAACGACTTTGGGGAAATCATCACTTTTTACTTCATCCAATTCACCTGATGAGGTTTCATCTATCAAATCGAAAAGCGTAGGAAAGCTGTCGCACAAATTAAAACACCTGCGGCAACCATGGCAAATATCAAAAACGCGACGCAGTTCTTTATCAAGCTCTGTTTCATCGTAGAAGGCATCACTCTCCCAATCAATAATGTGACGAATTGGGGCTTGTAAACTGCCTTCTTTCATGAATGCTAAGCAACTCCTTGTTTTTTTGCCTTAGAAACAGCAACCATAGCAGGCCTTAGAAGTCGATCATGAATTTTATATCCATCTTGTACCACCTGTATAACTATGCCGGGCGCGTGATCTTCAGTTTCTTGCTCAAATACTGCCTGGTGCCAGTGTGGGTCAAACTGCTGATTCAAAGCATCAATGCGTTGAATTCCATGCCGTCCAAGAACACCCTCGAAATCTTTTAAAATAAGGTCAACCCCAGAAAATAATGCTTCAGCTAGCTCAGCTGCATTTTCAGACTTGTTTTCCATAGCGCGACGCAGATTATCAGCCACTCCAACCATATCACGGGCAATATTAGACACCCCAAATTTCAGTGCATCTTCTTTATCTTTTTGTGCACGTTTGCGGGTGTTTTCATTTTCGGCTAACGCTCGAAGCAACTGATCTTTTAGCTCGGCAATCGTCTGTTCGCTGTCAGAAAGTACTTCTACTTTTTCTTCTGAAGTGTCTGTTTCAGTCTGTTCTGTATTTTTCACATCCTGTGTATCCATAATTTCACCTTAACTTAATAATCTACTAACCAGCTTTGCTGTGTAATCCACTAAAGGTATGATTTTTCCGTAGTTCATTCTAGCGGGACCAACCACACCAATAGCACCGACAACCTGACGTTGCCCGTTTGTGTATGGCGATACTACCATAGAGCAGCCAGACAAAGAAAATAAATTATTTTCAGCTCCTATGAAAATTTGTACTCCGTCCGCTTGAATAGACGCATTAAGCAGTTTGTGCAAACTTTCTTGAGTATCCATAATATCAAATAATCCACGAATTTTTTCTAAATCATGAATTTCTTGCACGTTCTGCAATAAGTTGCTTTGTCCTTTAATAATTAAGGATCCATTTTCCTTGTCACCGCTCCACACACCAATGCCTGCCTCAACAACCTTTTGCGTTAATTGGTCAAGCTCGTGCTTGTTTTGGCTGATTTGTGAATGAATGCGTTGTAGCACCTCTTGTAGCGTTGCTCCCTCAAAATGGGTATTAATGTAGTTAGAAGCTTGATTTAGCATAGAAACAGTAATTCCATCAGGTAAATCAATCAGGCGATTTTCTACAATGCCATCTTGACTGATGATTACCACTAAAGAACGTTGATTTCCCAAATGTACAAATTCAATATGTCGCAAAGCAGCTTGAGACTTTGGTGCCATTACAAGCCCTGCACACTTTGATAAGCCAGATAACATACCTGTGGCTTGCTCTAAAACATCCTCAACGCTTTTGCCCTTTGATGCACAACTGCTTTCAATTTCCAGGCGATCAGCTTCGGTAATGTCACCGACTTCCAATAAACCATGTACAAAAAGTTTTAATCCTTCAGCTGTGGGAAGCCGTCCAGCTGATGTGTGTGGGGCATACAAAAGCCCAGCCTCTTCTAAGTCTGCCATCACATTGCGAATGGTAGCAGGAGATAAAGGTGTCTTGATACGGCGAGACAGAGTTCGTGAACCAACAGGCTCTCCTGTTTCTACGTATGTATCAACCAGCTCACGGAAAATTTCTAATGATCGTAGACTTAAATCAGCTACAGACATAATTTATTAACAATTTATCATATACACTAGAATCTACCATAAAAGACTCTAAAAAGACACTTTTTGTATGAGTATAATGCGAATTGCTTTCCTATTTATTTTTCTTCTTTGTGCCAGCGTCTGCGCTCATACTAACAAGCAAGATAACTCTCTTGTTGGAGAAAGTTATCTTGGAAAAATTCAGCGGCGCTACATCCCGCGTCTGCCTTATCTGATGATCCCTGCTATCATTATTCCAATTGTTAAAAAGGGTGCAGAAGAAGGCGTATTAAAAGGATATATGCTTGTCATGATTGAACTTAAAGGTCTTGGCACCAAAGAATATCGAAAAATGCAACAAGATATCATATTGATTCGTGATGAAATATTTTGTGACCTTTACTCAGCAATGTCACGACTGTGGATTGAGCCAGAGGCTCCAGCAGCTAAAACTATTGAAAAACGCATTAAAAGGCGCATCAATAAATTTTATAAAAAAACCATGGTTGAAAGCGCCACATTACATCTACTGCAATTAACATTGAACCAGTCACCTAAAAATGATACTCCAACTTTATGAAGCATTTTTATTTCCTAATTTGTTTGATCTTAGTAGCATGTGGATCAGTGCCGGAAAATACAACAAATATGAATCACGCATTATTCAAGATTCTAACCCCAGAACAATGGGAGACTTTTCAAAAAGAAAAAGTCTTCCAAGGATCAGAACTTGACCAAAAAGACGGCTTTATCCACTTAAGCTTACCCCATCAATGGAATAAAACGTGGCAAAAATTTTTCAATAATGCTGAATGTTATCTAATAGAAATAAATCAAGCACAGCTAAAACCAGATCTGTTAAAAATCGAAGCTAATAGACCCGGCGCAGAGCAATACCCACACTATTATGGGAACCTTATGCTGGATGCTGTGGTAAGGTTTGAACTCCTTCAAAAATGATTTTATCAATTTCTTGAAATATTCAGAAAAAAGACTATAATCAAGCTGATGCTTGCATCTATGGCGATAAACGGTTTATGGAATAATCGGAGTGGACCCGGGGGCGGTACCCGGCGCCTCCACCATGTAATATGGGGGCGACATAGGATCGACACCCGTGGTAAAGATAAATCTTTCGTTCGGCATGGTACCGTCGTTATCGGGCTAAATTTAATAAGTGTCGCATTTAACCGCACACGTAGAGAGAAAGCAATCGCTGCTAACGCTAACCGTATTGGTTTCGTTACTCCAGTTGCTATGAACAACAACCGTGAGGTTGCTGCTCAAGTTGCTGCCTAAACAAACTCTGTTTGTTGAAGCGGTAGCCTCTTAGGGGCTAGGGGGATGGCCTTGCAACAGAATATCCCCCACTGTTATATTGAAGTGGACTTTATTAGGAGAATCACGCGTGGCAAATGACCCATTAGACTACGAAGCAATGGTGCAAACCGCTCTGCGTGAGGTTGTCCATAAATCCATATCTCATACGGTCAAAAATGGTTTGCCAGGAAATCATCACTATTACATTACTTTTGCAACCGAACATCCTGGCGTTCAAGTGCCCGAATATCTAAAAGATCAATATGGCGATGAAATCACCATTGTTTTGCAATATGAATTTTGGGATTTAAAAACCGATGAAAAAGGTTTTTCAGTAACTCTCTGTTTTGATGATGCCCATGAAAAACTTTACGTGCCATATTCATCACTGTTAAGCTTTGTGGATCCATCAGTTAAATTCGGCCTGCAATTTACCCCAACTTATGAAGAGCCAACCGAAACTACAGGTAAAATAATCAAAGGTGATAAAGCGCCTAAAGATGAAACGGCTGATATACCAAAAGACGGATCAAACGTTATTGCCCTGGATACATTCCGCAAAAAATAATTCACCGGCAATAGTTGCGCTTTTAACGCCCGTCGTGCTTGGAAAACTTGACGGAAGTTTTTCAAAAAAGCGTGCGGCAAGGTATGCCATTAGTTGAGCCTCTATCGCGTCTGCATCAAATCCAATATCAAATGCACTAACAACGCTATTCTTGAAAGAGCGTTTTAACCCTTTCATTAATGTGGGGTTGTGGCATCCCCCTCCACATACAATTAGCTGATGCGGTTGTTCTGGTAGCAGTTTCAACCCTTGCATGATTGCTTGTGCTGTGAACTCTGTAAGGGTTGCAGCTCCATCTTCTAAGCTCAGATAATCGCAGTCGTCTAACAACTGGTGAAATGTCAGTCTATCTAGTGATTTTGGAAAGTTTTTACTAAAAAATGAATGTTGAAGCCATTTTTCTAACAGTTTTTTATCAGCATTTCCTCGTGCAGCGTGTTCTCCATTAGTATCTTTAGGGTTTCCTGTGTGCTGCGCCATCCAATCGTCAATCAACGCATTTCCAGGCCCTGTATCGCCAGCAATAAGGGTTTGAGCAGCACTTATAAACGTTATGTTTGAAACACCTCCAATATTTAAAAACGCTGTTGGTTTTTCTAACTTGGCAGATAATGCTAAATGATAAATTGGCACCAACGGCGCACCTTGACCGCCATTTTTTACATCATTTTGCCGAAATTGCCCTACTACCTTAATTCCTAATGTATTAGCAATACGCTGACAGTCCCCTAGCTGAACGGTTATCTTATTAGCCGGGTCATGCCAAACTGCTTGTCCGTGAAAACCTATAGCATCAACGGTAAGGTTATGTCGGTGAATAAAACTCTTAATGTGCGCGCTGTGAAAATCAGCAATGGTTTTTGAAAGTTCTGTGTCTGCAGAATGACTGATTGTACGAAGCTGAATACGTTCTAATAATGCTTTGCGATACTCAGACTCAAAAGGAATAACCTGTGCTGGGCCAAATTTTAAAATGTCGGTACCATTAGTTTCAATGTAGGCTAAATCCAACCCATCGCAGGCTGTTCCCGTCATGCAACCAATAATGCGATATGTTGTCATAAATTAAATTACTCACTAGATTCTCATAACCACTATATAGATTTTACAATAATACGCGAAGCGTCATCTTAAGCAGGCTCGTATCTTGCAAGCTTTTATCCTGGAAGTATCTAGTGAGTATTGCTGCTATATTTATCCGCAGCAGCAGTTTTTATACGCCTCCACACCATGAAAACCAACCACAATTTCCAGAAGCTACTTCATCTGCTGCTTGAGCAGCTGCAGCCGCTGCTCTCATAGCTCCTGTATACGCTTTATTTAGAAGCTGAGAAAACATAGGCTTAAACACCATTGCTAATAATTCAATATCTGATTGATCTTCTGTTGAAACATTCAATTTCGTCAATAAGACAGGAAGATCTTTGGTAATAGTCTGTTGCACCAACTCTGTACATGATTGTAAATCTCCTAAAACTCTTAATTCACGTTCTGCTATTTCTATAGATCCAGCAATTTGCATGAAATTCGTATATACTGCATCTTTGTCAGTAAAATAAGGAGCCAATCTTCCAAATTTCTCTGGAGCGCTTCTAGATCCTGCTGCAATACCTTCAAAAGTAAGATAGGCAATATCAGCTAAATCTAAAGTATCATTTGTTTTTTCACTTAATAAATACACACCAATTCTAGCAGAAGAAGCTGCAATTTCATTCGGTGTTGAAAAATTTAAGATGCATTTGCTAATAGTAAGCGTGCGGCTAGGAGCACCATCTTTTATATCTAAGATAACATCACTTAGTGCGCCTAGGGCATTTTCTTTTTCTGCACTAAATATTGATGGTGAAATTAATAAAGTAAGAGCCGTTATTCCAGCTTTTAAAAATTTATTCATATACTCTCCTTTTGAAGGGTTAAATAAGGGCGATAAAATATCCCCCTATTCAAAAGTCTACGAATGTTTTCCAAAGATTGTAAACATGTATAATAAATTAATATGTAAAACTTTTTCTTACAGTGAAATTTTATTATTAAAAATTAAAATTATAAATTATTGAATGTTTAATATTACTTGTTCGGCCAAATCCCAAGAAATTTGCTTTTTTTAACTTTCTTGGGAATCACAATGGTTTCTTCAATTCCTTTAGAAGCTTTTGATACAGCATTAATTCGTTTATATGCTGTATATAAATGACTCGAAAAATTACGTATGAATATGTCAGAAACTTTAATATTCGTAGTAGCTTCTTCGGTCATTTGGGCTAATAGTAAGGGTAGGTTGCTACAAACAGCATTGCTGATAAAATTTTTGCACGTTTCCTGGTTAGAAAAAATATCCTGAATATTTCCATTGGCGTATTTTTTTTGAACAATTTTTTCAAAAGCCTCAAAAACCGCCTGCTTGTTTGTGACTGTTGCTTTAGCAAGAGAATAATTAACAAAATTGTGGTCTTCTCTATTTTTACGAGACTCTGCTGTAAGTCCTTCTAAGCCTAAATAAATAATATATGAAGGGGTTAATGTCTTTTGTGATGACGCTAACCCCAAAATAAGAGAAAGCTGGCTAATTACATCAGTTTGATCTGAAAAATCAAGAGAACATGGCTGAAAAGGCAAAGGTTGCATTGCCGGTTTAGTTGTATCTGTTGTCTCTGTAAACATTTGAAGTATGTGCGGGGTGGCAACGCCTGCAGCATACGTTGCAACACTTATCATTAATGTGCGTCCCGTATCAGTGAAAAAATTGCTAAAAAACTCGCTACATGTGCCTGATGAAATTTGCATGCATACAAGTATCGTAGCGCTTATTTTGATGAAAAATCTTTTCATCTTATGCCTCCGAAAAATGAAGATCGGGTAAATTTATTTCAGAATGATTTTTTTATTAGTATAGGAAAAAAGCATTAAAATTAGGTAAAAATGCAATACTATAGATTTTTAATAAAAGAACCTGCTTGGGCAGGTTCTAAACAAAATATTAACCACCGCGTCTTAAAAACGCCGGAATATCAATCAAATCATCTTTTTTCTGATTGGATTGCTGTTGAAAGTTTGTCTCAATTACCGGTGCTGATTGTGATGTCTTGCGGCTTACTCCTGTAAAACGCTCAAATAGGCTAGGGCCTTTCTTCTTTTCAGCAGGTTGCTCTATCGACTGTATAGGTTCAACATGATCAAATCCTTCAGTTGCTGGTTCATCTGACAATTCAATAAATTCCTCTTCTGTACTCATCTCGTGAATATTTTGAAATTCCTGATTATCTTCTTCACGCTGATCCGATGGAATGGTTGTATCTCTAATTGTTTCGGCAAAAGTTGTTGTAGGGGTTTGTGTTGCTGATGAATTGAACCCAGAGAATGTTGAAAACATATTGTTGCTTGTGACTGGCCGTGCAATTCCTATGGCATCGCTAGCTTGCGCAGCAACTGCTGGGCGCTGTTGGTTAGAGTAAGCTCCTGCGGGAACTGCTCCAATTCCTGTTGCAACAACAGAAACACGCATGCGACCATTTAAACGTTCATCAAAAGTTGATCCAAAAATAATATTGGCATCTGAATCAACGTCTTCGCGAATTCGATTTGCTGCTTCATCTACCTCATATAGAGTCATGTCATAACCACCGGTAATGTTAATCAGAACGCCACGCGCCCCTTTCATAGACACGTCATCCAAAAGTGGGTTAGAAATTGCTGCTTCTGCTGCATCTAATGCCCGGCGTTCACCTTCTGCTTCTCCAGTACCCATCATCGCTTTGCCCATTTCAGCCATAACAGCACGAATGTCGGCAAAGTCTAGGTTAATAAGACCAGGCATGATCATTAAATCCGTAACCCCACGCACACCTGAATACAAAACATCATCAGCCATTTTAAATGCATCAGCAAAAGTTGTGCGTTCGTTTGCTAATCTAAACAAATTTTGATTGGGAATGATTATAAGCGTGTCAACATATTGCTGAAGTTCATCTGTAGCACCCTCGGCTGTACGTGAGCGATGCGCTCCTTCAAAATTAAAAGGTTTTGTAACAACGCCAACCGTTAAAATGCCCATTTCTCTTGCTGCACGAGCAATCACAGGCGCTGCTCCACTACCTGTTCCTCCGCCCATACCTGCGGTAATAAACAGCATATTGCTGCCTTTAATAAGGTCCAAAATTTCTTCAATTGATTCTTCAGCTGACGCTCTTCCCACATCTGGTTTTGATCCTGCCCCCAGTCCCTGAGTGACACTTAGCCCTAGTTGTATACGCCTTTCCTTGGGAACAAGCGATTGCGTAAGTGCTTGTGCGTCTGTGTTCGCAATTAAAAACTCAACTCCCTCAAGTTTGGCTCTGATCATGTTATTTACGGCATTTCCACCAGCACCACCAACACCAATCACGCTAATGCGTGGGCGTAGTTCTAATTCATCTTGGACTAAGTTTGTTTTTGGCATATTCAAGCAATTTCATTGACAACTATTTATAGTGTACCTTGTCTTACAATTTCTACCAAGGGTGTTTTTTTAAATTCTCTCAGAATTTTTACAAAAAAACCAAAAATGCAATTTTAAAATTCAAATTAAAACAATAAAAATTCCAAAAATGTATTTTATATATTCTGTTTTTTAATGCGAAATTTTCAACACTAAGTTAATGAGCGCCTGTCAAAGTTAGATAATTTTTTTGCAAGTAAACGCTTTTTTAATAATTGGTAATGTATAGTGTTATTTAAGTATTTTTATAAAATTATTTGATGGTTGTTCTATTTTTTATTTTATTTAGCTTGCTGTGTTACTTGGGGGTAGTATCTGCGACAGATCTATACCCTCCTTCAGATGAAGCCGAAAAGGTTAGTAATGCAGATAAAAAGGCTAAAGGCTCCAAGAAAAAAACTAAGCAAAAAAAATCTTACGACGATGCAGATCTAGCTGCAGAAGACACTAAAGAGAATGAGGGCGAAAAAGCCGAAGAAGAAGACGAATCTGATTCTAGCGATGACGCCGAATAAACAAACTTAAAGAAGGTGCAACTCTATGAAAGCTATTTATTATTTGTTGTTCGGGATTTTGTGTTGCAACGGGTTTATTTATTCTGCCGACGATGATGGGGATGGCTACGATACAGCCTCTGATACCGATGAAGATAGCACTGAAGACGACAACAGTGGAGATGACAGCAGTACTGACGGTGGTAGTGCAGATGAGGGTGATGATTCTACAGACTCAAGCAGCAACGATGATAGTGTTCAAGATGATGGAGATGACAATGCATCATCTCAAGATGATGCTAGCGCTGATAGCAATGACAGTAACTCATCTTCGCAGGCCAATCCAACCGTAGCTAAAAAAGCAAAAGCAGATGCCGCAAAAAAACAAAAAATAGCAGCGGCGATGAAAACTGTAGAAAATTCACTGCAAAAAACCACAAAAGAGGCCAATCAAGCTGCTAATAAGGCTGGTACGGAAGCAAAGAAGGCAAATGCAATAAAAGATTCAAATGCTGCAAAAAAAGAAATTTCTGTTATTGCAAAAGTCATTAAAGATGCTAAGAAATCTTCAAAATCTATTGATAAAGTTATTAAGAAAGCAAAAAAGTCTTCTGGACATAAAGCGCAAGCTTCTGCACCGGAAGAGGTTAAGAAAGTAAAAGCTGCAATAGAAAAAGCTGTTAAGGCTAAAACACAGCTGAAAGCTTCTTTGAAAAAAGCACAAGCAGCTCAAAAGAAAATTAAAGCGCTTTCTAAGAAAAAATCAACCAAAGGAAAAAAAGGCAGTAAACAGGGTAAAAATTCAAAGCAGAAAAAAGGCAATAAGAAAAGTGGAAATAGCAAATCAAGTGGAAAAAAGACTAAATCTCGCTAGACATAATTAGTTACTTTGTAAAAATAGCCGGGCTACTGCTCGGCTTTTTTACTAACTATTAGCGTTACGCAAGCATCTGACCAAATATTGATAGCGCTTTCTAACATATCAAGTAGCGCATAAAAAGGCAGAATAACCCCCATCATGGTAATGGGAACACCCATTGCTGTAAGTAAAGCACAGCTTAAGAAGAAACACCCCATAGGAACGCCAGCATTTCCAATTGCTGCAATGCTTGCGATAAAAATCCACAAAATACGCTCAAAAAACGTGAAGTTTACGCCATAATTCTGGGCAACAAACAAAACTGTGATTAGTATAAACGCAGCACAGGCATTCATGTTGATGCTTGTGCAAAGCGGAAAGCTGAATTGACTAATTCTATTGCTCACACCGCAACGGTGACTGCATTGCATAGCCAATGGCATAGCAGCAGCAGATGATTTTGAAAAAAATGCCAAAGAAAGGGCAGGGAGCATTGTTTTAAACGCTTCAAAAGGATGGATGCCGTTCTTCTTAAGCATTAATGGCAGCGTTATACACGCTTGAATAAGATTGGCAGCAATAACAATTGCCAAATAAGAGGCAAGCTCCCCAAACTTTAATCCCTTTTGAACTTCTTGCGTAAACTCCACAATAAAAGCCCATACAGCAAATGGCATCAGGGCAGTGATCCATCCGATAATCACCATAATTGCTGAAAAAAGACTATCGAAAAAGCTATGTAGCCAATCACGCTTGTCTGCTGGTAATTGTATCACGGCAAGGCTTAAACCGATTGTGATGAACATCACCCCCATAACGTTATGTTCTAAAAATGGCTGCAGTAAGTTATTTGGAAAAATATTTAACAAAGCATCCATGTACGTTGTATTTTTTATCCCAGCAAGCTCTTGATTGACTGTTAGTTGAATAGCAGCCTCAGGTTCAACTGCAGTATAAAGTATCCATGCCGTCATGGCTGATAATAACGTTGTAATAACTGTATAGCGAATAACATGATGACCAAGATTTTTTATCTCCGACCATTTTCCCATACCAGTTAACGTTGCAAGTAAAGAAAAGCTAATAATTGGCAAGCTTACCAATTTTAAAAGCCGCATAAAGATATCGCTAAGAATATGGGCAAAATTTAGCATTGCAGGATGTTGAGAAACCCCAGTGATTACCCCTAAAGCCACCATAAGCAGTAGAAATTTGAAAGACCTTATAACCTGTAACATAAATTCTATTTTAATATCTGTTTCGCTATTCAAGTGCACTCTAGCCAATTCCTTATTCTTTGGCAAAACTTACAGATTACGCCTAGACAAGGGGTGCCGTTTCGGTATATAAACATCTTTATGTTGCCCAGATAGCTCAGTTGGTAGAGCAAGGGATTGAAAATCCCTGTGTCGCTGGTTCGATTCCGGCTCTGGGCACCATTTTTCAACTCAGTGATTTTTTATAATTTTTAAGTCTTATCAGCTCTTTCAATAAACGAATGATGCACGATTTATTATGTGTTCACTTCCATTCGATAGTTTTATTTATTAAGTGAGATGTAGCTGCTAACTCTCGATTCACTATTGCATTTTTTGTTCCTTTATCTTTTTGTTTCTTTTTGAAATGTTATATCAGATAGCCCAACCGGAACCTTGGGTAGCTTCAATAATCTTGGAGGTAGCTTCAATAACTTTAGCCTTCTGCTGCGGCCCATCTATCCGGTGAGAGAGGCTATTAAGGGTATCTGTAAATGTTGGCCAATCCTCAACCGGAACTTTGGAAACGGCTTCAATAACTTTAGCCTTCTGCGGCCCATCCATCCGGTGAGAGAGACTATTAACGGTATCTGTAAATGTTGGCCAATGCTCAACCGGGACTTTGGAAGTGGCTTCAATAACTGTGGTTTTTTGCCACTCATCCATCCCTTGAGAGAGACCATTAACGATATCTGTAAATGCTTGATTTAATAGCTCAACCGGAACCTTGGAAGCGGCTTCAATAACTATGGTTTTTTGCCCCTCTTCTATCTCTTGAGAGAGACTATTAACGGTATCTGTAAATGCTTGGTTTAATAGTTCAACTGGAACTTTGGAAACGACGCTGATAACTGTGATTTTTTGCCACTGTTTCATTCCATGAGAGAGACCATTAACGGTATCTGTAAATGCTGGCCAATGCGCAGCCGGGACTTTGGAAGTAGCTTTAATAACTATGGTTTTTTGCCACTCTTTCATTCCATGAGAGAGACCATTAACGGTACTTGTAAATGCTGGCCAGTGCTCAACCGAGACTTTGGAAGTAGCTTTAATAACTGTGGTTTTTTGCCACTCATCCATCCCTTGAGAGAGCTGATCAATAGTGCTTATAAATGACGCCGAGGTTAATATCCCAACCGGAACCTTGGAAACGACTTCAATAACTCTGGTTTTTTCCCGCTCTTTCATCCCATGAGAGAGCTGATCAACAGTGCTTATAAATAATGCTGAGGCTAATAGCTCAACCGGAACCTTGGAAGCGGCTTCAATAACTATGGCTTTTTGCCACTCTTCCATCTCTTGAGAGAGCTGATTAACAGTGCTTATAAATGATGCTGAGGCTAATGGTTCAACCGAGAACTCGGGTATAATTTTAATAGGCTCTTGAAATATGTCATTAGTTGATAAAAAAGATGTTGGGTTATGTCTTTTTACATCACCATCCTTCTTGTCTGGTATAAAAGAATTTTGAAAGCCAGAAGAGTGAAATCTAGTAGAAGCTGTGCAGAAAGGGAGTTCTAATTGCTTTAGTGGACAGTCTTGATCTTGCCCAATTAAATTAGTGCTTAGCATAAGCAGAGCAATGCAATGTTTTTTCATAATTTATACTGTATAGTCATCACCTCCCAAAAGACTAAAATAATTTATTTAACAAATACATAATGGGTTCAAAAAATATCTGTGTGATTTGGCAGAAATTTAATAAAAAATAGTAGTTAATTTTTGTACACTTATCTGTCTTTAGCGGCATAGTAAGGCGTCTCTTTGTATCCAAAAAGGGCGATATAACAAAAATAACGTAAGAATATCCTTAAAAATTTAAAGATCAACTTCGTTAACACGCCGCAACGACATGACTTATCAGCAGCATTTCAAAAATTTTTACCTTTTGTTAATTTTTTAGTTGAAATTTTTTAAAATCGTCCTACAACTAATAAATAAGAAATTAAGTTATGGAGATGTGAGTGGTAATTTCTGGTGAAGTAGGTAATCTAAAAGCACAACTTCAAAAGCTTAGAGAAAGGCAGTCTGATCTAGATCACAAGCTAGATGAAACTACCAGAGTTCGCTCTGGCGTGCTGAATATGGATTTCTTTAGAATAAAAAAGCAAAAAGAAGAGCTTCGTGAACAGGTAATTAAGATACACGCAATGCTAAGGCCTGATATTATCGCCTAATCTCTGTGATAGGGGTGGTTGCCCAGTATTTGTTGCGCTCTGTATAATTGTTCGACAAGAAGCGCTCGCACTAATAAATGAGGCCAGGTTAGTTTCCCAAATGATAATGAAAACGCAGCAAGCTGTTTAATTTCTTCTGGAATACCGTTTGCTCCTCCAATAATAAAATTAATCGTTTTTCCAGTTTGGCTAAACATTTCAATCTTTTGAGCAAAAGCCCTACTTGAAAGATTTTCCCCTGTTTCATCTAAAACAATAACGATATCTTTATCTGAAATGAATTTTAAGTACGCAGAAGCACTCGCTTGCTTGTCTTGCCTGCTGTCAATCTCGATAATTTTCAACTTATAAGTTAGCCGCTTGCTATACTGCTCTAGTAAATCTTTCTCAGAACCATTTTTCAGCACGCCAACAGCTATAATTTGAATTTTCATCAAGATTATGGCTAATCAATAGCGCTTTTTTCAGCTATATCTGCGTCCCACATCTTTTCAAGGTTATAAAAAGTGCGTGCCTCTGGTCGAAATAAATGCACGATAATATCGCCAGCATCAACTACCACCCAATCGGTAGGTGGAGTGCCATCGATAATAGGTACAATACCACGGCGCTTCAATTCAATGCCTATATGCTCGGCAATAGCGTAAAGCTGACGCGATGATTGAGCCGAACCTATCAGCAAATAATCAGCAAGAATTGATTTCTTACTCAAGTCAATAACATGAATGTGTTCAGCCTTTTTGTCATCAAGAATGGAAATTAATTGATCCTTTAGGCTTTCCGTAGACTCTACCATGTGTCAGACTTAAAAATAATGATTTCCTATATTACGTGGCCAAGAAAATTTTGCAACGTATTATTTTATGTTTAGTCTGTTTTACCCCCCTTTTTGCGGGTAACTTCCCGAATTTTGTCTCGCTTGCGGTTGTTGATACTTTTACTGGTTCCCACGAAAACATATTGCTTGAAATAGGCAAAACAACGAACGATGAGCAGCATCGCTTTGAAGTAAAAGTCGAAAACATAGAGGAGGATAGCGAAAACCCAACTATTGCCTGGGTTAATTTAGAAATTCGTTATTTAGCATCACAGGCCGATGCCCCTGTTTGCATACAGCGTGGCAAGCTTTGCACTAACCAAGTTTATCGTTTTAATGATGGTCGCTATATTTTAGGCTTTGATGTTTCGCATTACCTGGATGAAACCGCTTAATTCCGGTTAACTGAACCCCTACGCTAAGCTCTCAGTTTTTACTAATAACCAAACCAAACTTTTATCATTAAGATCTTTTTCAAAAGTCCAGCGATCAATCATACGGTTAGTTAATTGGTTTGCGTTATGAATAACTTCCCCAGCCTTATCTATTACTGTTACAATCTGATCGCTCGTAAAGCACACTAAGATTTGAGCGATAGATTTTGTTAAAGCAACATCCTTAATCTCAACGCTTACATCTTTAATGTCGATATGCATCGTTTCTTTTTTCTTAACTCTGTCCTTGATCGCGCTTTGAAAGCTTTTTAATACTTTTGGCCCAACAAGTGGTGCCAAACGTTCTGTATCATTCTGTGCAAAAGCCTGAACAACGGCACAAAAGGCATTACTTGCTCCCTTTTCAAATCGCTCAAGCGTAAAATCTTTTATTGATTTTTGGATAATTTTAAGCTGCTCAGCAAACGGCTGAACCTCATCGATTTCAGGAACTGCATCCGCTTGCAACTCAACATTTTTAGGGGGAAGAATAATAATATTTTCATCATTATTTTCTGGGCGCATCCATTGACGTTGCTTTTCTTGGCCAGTTCGTGTGCCTAAAACACTCCACAGACGATAAGATAAATAAACAGACAACACTGCAAACAAAAGAATTTCTACCATACTTTTTTCCTATGCTAAGCTAGAGCATTATGCCGCAGCTTTACGAAACTGTATATATGCAATACAAACATGATCCTGACTATGTTGATTTTGGCTTTAAAAGCGTTAAGAGTAAGTTAAAAACTGGCCTTGTGCATGAATTATTCTCAAAAGTCTCTAATCAGTATGACTTGATGAATGATGTTATGAGCTTGGGGTTGCACAGAAGTTGGAAAAATTCTTTTGTTGATAAGCTTGAACTTAGACCTAACATGAATATTTTGGATTTGGCCGGAGGCACAGGTGATATTGCTATCCGTATTTCCCGAAAAAAATCCTATTTGAAACCTTGCCTAACTGTTTGTGATTTGACTTACGATATGGTGGCGCAAGGAAAACAAAAAGCCACGAATCAGGGAATTCTTGATATTAATTGGCAAATTGGCAATGCAGAGCAGCTCCCATATGCTGATCAAAGTTTTGACCGTGTAACCATCACCTTTGGTCTGCGAAATATTACAGATAAAAATAAGGCATTAACAGAAATAGCAAGAGTTTTAAAACCAAATGGCATGCTTTTTTGCCTAGAGTTCATGCCTCCTGAGGGGATTATAAAACCAATCTATGACTTGTATTCTTTTCATCTTATACCTTTTATAGGGGAACATATCGCAAAAGATAGAGAAGCTTATCAGTATTTAGTTGAAAGCATACGGCAGTTTCCAAAACCAGATATTTTAAGAAATATAATGCTAGAACAGGGATTTTTAACGTGCAGCTATGAAAAATGGACTGGTGGTATCGTTGCATTGCATAAGGCTATGCGTTGACTTAATTTGCCACACCGTTCACGCTGCTAAAATTATTCATTCCAGCTAATGCGCTATTGAAGCTATTGCTAGATGAAGCAGCTACACCTGAAACATGCTCTGCAATAGCTTTTTTCTGGTCAGCTGTCATGTTTGTTGGTCTTATTAGTATCATATCACTTGGGTGTGAATCATCGTAGATAATCTTAATAGCAGCATTTGTTGTTTGACCAGTAGTACTTGTTGACGAGCCGTACACTTTCACTACACCATTGTCATTAACAACATTGGACCCTTGTGGAACTTTAGAAGGGTTGTTTTGCGATTCAGTGCTACTGATTGCAGGTTTTTGGCAGGTGCACCTGCCGCCAGCAACCACTTGAGAGTTCATGTTTTGCTGTTGCACTCCATAACCTGGCTGCATTGGCATTATACCTTGCTGCTGCATTCCATAACCTGGTTGCATTGGCATCATACCAGGAGGTGGCATCATACCAGGAGGTGGCATCATACCATAAGGTATAGATTGATGTTGCATAGCATATTGAGGAGGATATCCAAAATTTCCATACTGCATGGGATGCTGTTGGTTGCCATATGCTGGTGGTGGAGCACCATACCCAGCTGCTCCTGGATGTATTCCGTTGCCATATCGTGGTGTTTGAGAAGGCCCGTAATTTGGCGCGCAAACCATTGGAGCTGCTGCATTAACAGCACCTACAGCAATACATGCACCTACTAGAATAATCCACTTATTTTTCATAGCATCTAAACATTCTGTTTTGTAAATCTTATTGTGGCAGCATATGGTAAAAAAAACGTTAACATGAATTCATGACAGTTTCTTTGCTATTAGCTATAATGCTGTGAAATGAAAGTTCTTAAATATAAAAATGCTCGATAAATTTAATCCACAACTTATTGAAGATCAGCTGTATCTAGAATCTGAACCCTTTTTCAAAGCGGCTCTAAAAAGTTCAGCTACTCCTTATGCGATCATGATGCCACCACCGAATGTGACAGGCTCTTTGCACTTAGGCCATGCTTTAACCTACACGTTGCAAGACATACTCATTCGCTTTAAGCGTGCAACTGGTTTTGATGCCTTGTGGCAGCCAGGAACAGACCACGCAGGCATTGCAACGCAACTAGTGGTTGAGCGTCAATTAAATGAACAGAACCAAACGCGCCATGATCTAGGGCGCGACGCATTCTTAGAAAAGGTGTGGCAGTGGAAAGAATATTCAGGCAATGCAATTGTTGCTCAGCAACGCCGCTTACGTATTTCAGCTGATTGGGATCGTTCGCGTTTTACTATGGACGAAGGCTTATCAAAAGCAGTTGTCGAAGTTTTTGTAAAGCTTTACAAAGAAAACCTTATTTATCGTGATAAACGCCTAGTCAATTGGGACCCTAAGCTTTTAACAGCAGTTTCAGACATAGAAGTTGTTATCAAAGATGAAAAAAAACCATTCTGGCATATTCGCTATCCACTAGCTGATAACCCGAATCAGCATGTAATTATTGCCACCACTCGCCCTGAAACAATGTTTGGTGACACAGCAGTTGCTGTGCATCCAGAGGACGAGCGTTATCAAGAATTCATCGGAAAATACATTCTACAACCTATTACTGGACGAAAAATTCCAATTATTGCCGATGAATATTGTGATATGGAAAAGGGTACGGGGGCTGTAAAAATTACTCCAGCCCACGATTTTAATGACTATGAAATTGGCAACCGTCATAACCTAGAGCGTCTTAATATTTTAGATGACCATGCTCACCTCAATGAGGCGGTTCCACAACAATACCAAGGTTTATACTATCTAAAAGCAAGAAAAATGGTTGTTGCTGACCTTGAAGAACAAGGGTTTATTGATAAAATTGAGGAAATGATAGGGGCCTCTCACTATGGGGAACGCTCCGGAATTGAGGTCCAGCCCTACCTAACCGACCAATGGTATGTTAATGCAAAGGCTTTAGCAAAACCAGCAATTGATGCGGTTAAATCAGGTGATATTTGCTTTGTTCCTAAGCATTGGGAAAATACATATTTTGAATGGCTTAATAATATTCAGCCCTGGTGTATTTCTCGTCAAATTTGGTGGGGGCATCAGATTCCTGCCTGGTTTGGCCCTGATGGGGAAATATTTGTTGAGAAAACAGAAGAAGAAGCTTACGCAGTAGCACGCACACAGCTAGGCAGTGATGTTGTTTTACGCCGAGAAACTGATGTTCTAGATACCTGGTTTTCAAGTGCCTTATGGCCATTTACAACCCTTGGTTGGCCAGATCAAACAGCTGAGCTGAAACGTTATTATCCAACAGATACCCTTGTAACAGGCTTTGATATTATCTTCTTCTGGGTCGCCCGCATGATTATGATGGGGATGCATTTTATGAAGGCTGTACCTTTCAAGACTGTCTACATCCATGCTTTGGTGCGTGATGAAAAAGGTCAAAAGATGTCAAAATCAAAGGGTAACGTTATTGATCCCCTGATTTTAATGGATAAATACGGTTCAGACGTACTGCGCTTTACATTAGCAGCTCTAGCAGCGCCAGGGCGCGACATAAAACTTGGTGAGAGCAGGGTAGAGGGCTACCGCAATTTTTGCACAAAAATATGGAATGCCGCGCGTTTTCTAGAAATGAACGAATGCCAATTTGATGCTGAATTTTTCCCATCAACCAACGCTCACCCTATAGATCAATGGATGACGGCGCATATTCTAGAACTAAAAAGAACAACAATTAATCATCTCAATGAGTATCGTTTTGATCTTGCAGCTCAAGGCTTGTACCAAAGTTTTTGGTACATATTTTGTGATCAATACCTGGAAGCCTTAAAAACCTTACTTTTAAGTGATCATGCCACCACGACAAAGAAAGTTGCAATGTGGGCATTGTTTGAATATTTAAGCTTGCTGCATCCAATCATGCCAAGTATTACAAGTCACCTGGCAAAATACTTTAAAATGCATGAGTGTTTGACCAATTACAAACTCTGCACAAAAAATACCCAACTTGAACAAACGCAAACTGATATTTTATGGCGCTTGATTGATGAAGTTCGTTCATTAAAAGGTCTATTGAATATTTCTGGCGGGCTTATGCTTCAAGCGTGCTTGGTAACACCTGAAGGTGAATTTGATGCATACAAGGATGTCTTAAAATCAATGGCGCGCTTTTCTTCTCTTGGTGCATGGAATTCTGATTGCCCACCCGATGGCTTTTATCTGCCCTGCGTAGTTGGGGGTTTTACGCTTTTTGTATGTTTTGATGAAGCCCTTGATAAAGCAAGCGCTAAGAATATTTTGCAACAAAAGCAAGAAGCCCTTGAAAAAGAGATTTTGCACCTTGATAAAAAACTTCAAAATCAAGCATATAAGAATGCAAAGCCTGAACAATGGCAAGAAGACTACGAATTACTAGAATTGAAAAAAAGCGAAAGCCAAAAATTATCTAACTTTTTTAAGTTTTTTTAATCAGTCCTTCGCTATTTTTTTTTGCCGTCATCCTGAGCCCTTAAGTGGGGCTTCAGGATCCAGTGAACACCATCAATATCGAATGGCTAATTAAATTTGCGAAATAACTTCACTAATTCTTTTTAAAGACTCTTCTTTGCCAAGAATAGCCATCACCTCAAATAAACTTGGAGACACTGATCTACCAGTTACTGCAACGCGCAAAGGCGCTGCTAGTGCCCCAAGTTTTATGCCAAATTCTTCAGCTGCACTACGCAAAAGCATCTCTAGCGCATCATGAGTAAAGTCGCAAGCTTCCAACTTGGGGAGCAGATTCTTTAAATACGCTATATTATCCTGACTTAATAACGCAACGGCTTTTTCATCAAGCGGCAGTGGTTTAATATAAATAAGCGCGTTTTCACTCAATTCAATAAGGGTTTTTGCCCTCTCTTTAAGTCCCGGCATACCTCTCACAATACGATCTGCTTCATCTGCAGCTAATACACGTTTTAAGTGCTTTTCGATAAATGGCAAGGTTAAATCAAATAAGCGTGCATCATCAGCATGGCGAATATAATGACCATTTAGGTTGTGAAGTTTAGCCATATCAAAGCGGGCAGGGGAACGTCCAATACCCTCAAACGAAAACCACTCAATAGCTTGTGCCTCGCTAATAATTTCATCATCCCCATGGGCCCAACCAAGGCGTAGCAAGTAGTTTTTCATGGCGTCAGGTAAAAAGCCCATATCCTTATAAACATCAGCGCTTGTGGCCCCATGGCGTTTTGATAGTTTTGCTCCATCCACCCCATGAATCAGGGGGATATGTGCAAATTCTGGAATCTGCCATCCCATAGCCGCATAAATATGATGCTGGCGAAATGCATTATTAAGGTGATCATCTCCTCGAATAATATGGGTGATTCCCATGTCATGATCATCAACAACAACTGAAAGCATGTACGTAGGCGTTCCATCTGCGCGCAGCAAAACCATGTCATCAAGTTGACTATTTTGAACTGTAACTGATCCTTGAACGTGATCATCAATAGTTACTGAACCTTCTTGAGGGGACTTAAACCGAATAACGGGTTTAACGCCAGCAGGTGCAGATGAAGAATCACGATCACGCCACACGCCATTATAACGAGGTGGTAATTTTTTGGCCGCAGCTTCTTCGCGCATTGCTTGCAATTCTTCTGGCGAGCAATAGCAATAATAGGCATTACCACTCTGTAGTAATTGCTGAGCAACCTCAGCGTGGCGCTGCGCTCTTGAAAATTGAAAAACAGGCTCTTCGTCTGATTGAATTCCCAACCAATTCAAGCTTGCAAAAATAGCTTCAATCGCTTCAGGGGTAGAGCGTTCACGATCAGTGTCTTCAACACGAAGTAAATATTTCCCTTTGTTATGTTTAGCAAACAAATAGTTAAACAAGGCTGTGCGGGCACCGCCAATATGCAAATATCCAGTCGGTGAAGGAGCAAAGCGAACGCGTACTGTCATTTAGTTCTTATCCTCATCCTTCATGCCATCTTTGAATGCCTTAACACCCTTGGCCAAATCGCCCATAATTTTGGGAATTTTTCCTGCGCCAAATAGCACCAAAACAATTAATAAAATAATGATCAAATGACTTGTACTAATTCCCATAGTTTTCTCTCTAACTACCCAATGAATTGAAATGTACACTCAATGAAGATTTTCGTCAAAAGTATCATTCGTGCTATCCTTGTTGAAAATCTTTGCTAGTATGGTACAAATTCGTGCTTCTCGAATATCTCCCCTCAATCACAGCATTGCTGGCAATTCAGTTGCTCGGTTTAATGAGCCCTGGGCCTGATTTTGCTATAGTTGTGCGTAATAGTTTAATTTACTCGCGTAAAACCGCAATTTTCACAGCAATTGGAGTGGCGTTGGGTATTCTTGTGCATCTAGCCTACATCATTTGTGGGTTAGGCATTATTATAGCCAAAACTATTTGGTTGTTTTCTCTATTCAAATATATAGGAGCAGCCTACCTTATATACATTGGCTGCAAAGGGTTGTGCGCAAAAAAACAAAAATTCTTATACCAAGAAACAAGCCATCAAAAGCAAGATATTTCTGCACTTAAAGCAATTAGCACAGGAATCTTAACCAATGCTACCAATCCCAAAGCTATGCTTTTCTTCCTAAGCCTAATTTCGGCATTTATAACACCAAAAGAGCCAACATTCGTTGTCATAATCTACGGAGCGCTTATTTTTTCATCCACACTAATATGGTTTTTATTTGTGGCAATGTGTTTTTCTCATCAACGTTTGCGTTCGTTTTTTAAAAATTTCCAGTACCTCATTGAACGCGTGACCGGAGGATTTTTAGTCTTACTTGGCTTGAAAATGCTTTTATAAAAGAGCATATTTACCATTGCTATGATTACCCAAAGATCCTGTTGCTACCCTTTTAGTTTTTGCCACTGAGAGTAATCTTTGATGGTAACGTCATATTTGATCTCTGAACATAATTTTTTAGGTTCGGTCTCGTTATCTTCAAAAGCTTTAAATAAATAAGCACCGATTAAAGATATCGTAGCAGCGCCTGCCATTACTAATAACAAAATATTAATGTTGTCAAATTTTTCACAAACAAATGCCGTTAATACAAAAGATATTACCTCAACAAGCACTAATCCCCACATATGAGATTTCAATCGATGATTTATAGGGTATGACTTAACAAAAATAGGAACAACTGGAATAATTCCTACGGCAAAAATATAAAAAAATGCCTGAATGAAAATCACACTAGTAACTGATGATAATAACCAAGACTGCGTGCTAAAAAATAAGCAGCAAATAATGCATAAAGCATAAAGAGCTTTCAGTGTTTTTCTGGGGTGAATTTTTAGCGCCAATAATCCTGCAGAAATTTCGTAGACCACACTTATCAGCAAAAGACAAGTGCTATTCAATAAAATTTTAGAAGCGCTCCAACCAAACTGTCTTTCCAATATTGAAGGTAAATAAGCAAACTGTACATAAAAAAACATTCCTACGTAAGTGTGAGTTAATCCCTCGCACAAAATATTCCTGAATAAATATTTTTTTCGGTCATTATTTTCCTTTTTGCTTTGTCTTTTTTTGTAGGTAAAACTTAAAAACTCAGATGTTTCTTTCAAGTCTTTTCTAGCGTAACTACCCAAAACAGCAATTGTTGCTCCTATTACAAACGCTATTCTCCAACCAAATACCGGATCAATCATCAGGCTAAGTGAAGCAATAAGGCATGCAAACATCCCTCCAAGTGAACAAGTGCACTCCACAAGCGTTGCTAGAAAATAACTTCTAGGCGCAGGGACTATCTCTGTAATATATACTTCTGCGGAGCCATTTTCGCCGCATGCCATAACAGACTGAATAGAGCGAATAACAAAAAAACAGATCGTCGACGTTATGCCCCATTGTGCATAAGTAGGTAAAAAAGTCATAAAAATACAGCAAACTGACATAAACATCATGGTGGTAATCAGCACAATTTTTCTGCCGTAATTATCACCAATGTGTCCCCAAATTAACGCCGCAATAGGCCTCATGCATAAGGGCATAAGAAATGTCATGGGTCTTAAAATATATTCATATCCAGTATCTTGAGGCAGAAAAACTTTGTTTAGGATGATGGCCAGGTGCACACCCAGCATTAGGTCAAAATATTCCATAAAATTGCCCATTAATATAAGGGCAATAGATTTTTTGAATTGAGTGGGTACTTTTACAGAAACTTCCAATGTATGTTACCACTTGGTATCCCCTAAACACTTAATTAAACCGAATGAAATAAAAAAGCAAAACAATTTTTGCAATAAGCGCAATTTTATTCTCAAGTCCAAATTTGCAGCGCTATCAATTTTTGTGGCATAGTTCTCCCATGTCTTTATTAAATATTAAAAACCTCTCTGTTAAATTTTCTCCTTCTGGCCGTCCTGTTGTTGACGCTGTGAAAGGGGTAAGTTTTGCTATCCACCCAAAGGAAACCTTAGCTCTTGTTGGGGAAAGCGGTTCGGGAAAATCGGTGACTGCATTTTCCATTTTAAAGCTGCTTCCATACCCTATGGCCAGCCATCCGTCTGGCGAGATATTTTTTGATAATCAAAACCTTTTGAATCTTTCAGACCAGCAACTGCGTGCGATTCGTGGGCGCCGTATCGGTATGATCTTTCAAGAACCAATGACTGCCCTGAATCCCTTGCACACCATAAGCAAACAAATAGCAGAAACTATACGCTTGCACTTAGGGTATTCAAAAAAGCAAGCCTTAGATCGTGTTAAAGAATTACTTGAGTTAGTTGAATTTCATGAAGGGTTAGCGCGCTTAGATGCTTTCCCTCATCAGCTTTCAGGTGGGCAGCGGCAGCGCGTGATGATTGCTATGGCTTTGGCTTGCAACCCTGATCTATTAATTGCCGATGAGCCAACTACTGCACTAGATGTAACAATTCAAGCAGGTATTGTAAAATTACTAAAAAGACTACAAGAAGACCTTGGCATGTCAATGCTACTCATCAGTCATGATCTGGGGATGGTTAAGCATTTGGCGCATCGTGTTGCGGTAATGCATTTGGGAAAAATTGTTGAATCAGGGCGTACAGATGAAGTATTTAGCAACCCAAAACATCAATACACACAGCGCTTAATCGCTTGTGAGCCTTCTGGTTTCCCAAAGCCTCTTGTAAAAAACGCACCAACGCAGTTACAGGTTAATGATTTACGCGTTGCATTTGAAAATAAGTCATTATTTAGTTTGAAAAAAATTCCTCCAAAAATTGCAGTAAACCAAGTTTCGCTGTCTTTAAAAAAAGGAGAAACCTTAGGCGTAGTTGGAGAGAGCGGATCTGGAAAATCGACGCTTGCCTTTGCCATTTTACGGCTTGTGGGTTCAAGTGGCAGGGTTATATTTCAAGAGGAAGAACTACCAAAGTCATTAACCCTCATGCGTCCACTTCGCAAAGATTTGCAAATTATTTTTCAAGACCCCTTTGGTTCATTGAATCCGCGCTTTTCCATTTTCGACGTGGTATGCGAAGGTTTAAAGATTCACCAAAAAAACCTTGCAAACCCTGCATTACGACAAAGGGCAGAGCAGGTGCTAAAACAAGTCGGACTCACCGCTGAATTTTTAGACCGCTATCCGCACGAACTGTCTGGAGGGCAGCGCCAGCGTGTGGCTATTGCACGAGCCCTTGTTTTAAATCCTAAGTTAGTTATTCTAGATGAACCAACATCTGCGCTTGACCGCTCAATCCAAGCAGATATTCTAGATTTACTTCGAAAATTACAAACCGACTTACGCTTGTCGTATATTTTTATCAGTCACGATTTGAAAGTTGTTCGCGCCATGGCTCATAAAATGATAGTAATGCACCAAGGGCGCATTGTTGAGCAAGGTGCTGCTCAAGAAATTTTTGAAAGTCCACAACACCCCTATACAAAAATGCTTCTCAATGCCGTTATGGAATAAGCGAATTCAGCATGATTTGGAAAATTCTTCTTCAATCTTGTCGTCTTTGTGTTTTTTTTAAGCTTTTATGCGCAATGGAAGTTTTTGTTGATTTCCCTAATTATGACGAGCCTCGTTCTGTCAATGTAGCACAGTGCTATAATGAATATGTTGTTATCACTAGACTGCATGGCAGTGCGACTATTGTTGGAAATATATTTAACTATGCTTTTCCTGATTTTGCACAGAAAAAGCCCATTTTTCTAATTTTTTCGCTTTATTCCGCTGCTCTGTACGCTGCAGCAAGTTTTGATAATCATCAATATTACCTTCGTTGTGAACATGAAGAAGACAAAACACGATTGAAAAAAATGTTTTTGCATCAACAATCTCAAGCATGCATATATGGTGCAGGAAGTTTATGTTTGCTAGGTAATAGATTTATGCACCCAATAGTTACTTCAATGGTTCCTCACCTTACCTTAGCATTTTTCCTGACAGGAATTGCCAATAGCTTTTTTCTTGAATAGTTTGGTGAAAGAAATTTTTGTCAAATAAAATTTATTTTTTGCCCGCAACACTAGTCTGTATAAGGTGTCAAGGCATGGGCTATTTTATTTTTTGCCAAAATACCTATTTCATGAGATCGTAAAATAGGATTTTAAATCCAAGGGAAAGAGCTCTCCTGAAGATCAACAATCCAAAGTCGACTTTT